>Ga0114973_10000108_pt1 | contig 53914 bp, 63 predicted proteins | sample M_140807_MF_Meta_FD_87025 | JGI IMG/M metagenome (GOLD analysis project Ga0114973, IMG submission 87025) | Freshwater microbial communities from Lake Montjoie, Canada to study carbon cycling - M_140807_MF_MetaG | ecosystem: Environmental > Aquatic > Freshwater > Lake | place: Lake Montjoie... | reverse complement strand
TTGCCAGAACCCGGTGTAGACCCCAAAGACACCACCACCATTGCTGGCACCTTCCCAATGGATTCGCGTGACCGTTTGTTGTACAGCAAAATTGCGTCTATAGGCGGTGAAGAAATTGCTGCCAAGTTCATGGATGATTACCAACAGCGCGGCGGTGTGGCTCCTGATTGGGCAGTAAGGTTTTACAACACTGAATTAACCCGGAAAGAACCTCCTCCTGAGCAACTTGTTTCTAAATTGCGGGACTTAGCTGGCAAAACAAATGCTTTGAAAAATGCCTCCCCTGATGACGTAAAGAATTTTCGTCCTACCCCAGAAGAAACCAGAATTCTTACCGCGTTGAGTCGAATTACAGCGGCTCAAGGCAACGTGGAAAATTTGAGCGTTTTTGAACAGCAAGTTCTTGCCGCAGCACAGGGCTTGATGAAGAAACCAGAGATTAAACCGTCTGATGCAATAACTCCTGCCGCTCCAGCCGCCTCTGCCCCGGCTGCCCCCGCTGCTGCCGCTCCAGCGCCAGAGGTCAAAGCTGCTCCACCAGTCGCTGCCGCACCTGCGGTCAAAGCTGCTGCCCCGACCCCTGCTGTCCCGGCCGCCGCCCCGGCCGCCGCTCCTGCTGCTGATGGACTGCCCCCAAAGCCAGCCTTGAAGGCTTACCCTGCGCCTCCAACCGGAGTGGTGTCAACTCAACAAAAAGCGGCGTATGACAACAGTGTCAAAGCGGTTGACGAGGAAAACAAAGCAATCATGAAAGATTATGAATTGCGATACGGAACCGCCGCAGCAAATGCGGCTCGTTCAAAAGACCTTGAGCAGAAAAAGAAAGAACTTGAACAAGCTGCTGAAGTTGCTGCTGAAGTTGAAGCCCGTAAAGATTTCACTCAACGCGGCAAAGATGCCATTGAAACCTTGGCCACTGCTAACGTAATGCGTCGTTTTACTGAAGACAAGAGCTTCAATAAAATGACTGGTATCTTGAACAACAACAAGATTTCATCTGGAATTGCGGCGCTTGTTGAAAGTGGCATTGGAAGCAAAAATTTTACAATTGGCGTGCCCGCTATTCAAGATGTTATGCGCAATGCTGACCTTTCCCCGGCAGAACAAGCAACATATCGCACGTTCTTGATGTACACGGCTCAAATGCAATTGAATGCAGAAAGGGCCATGAAGGGTTCGACTACAGAGCGTGAGCGTTTAATTCTTGGCAACGCAAACATCAGCCCGCAGGACACTGCCGAAACAGTTCGTCGCAAAGCTGACCTGCTGACTGCCAAGGGGCAATTTGACCGTCAAGCAGCAAGAGCATTTAAGGCCGTCAAGTCCAAAATGACAGCCGAAGAGTTTTTGGACTCAGACCAGTACATGAGCATGTACGACAAATATTACCAAAACATTGCGGACATTGCTTCAGGCTCTAAGACATTCAAAAAACCAGAAGCTGCCGCAAAATCAACTGGCGCAGTTGAGCCAAGTCCTGGATTTATTAAAGACTCCAAAACAGGTGTTTATCGCAAGAAAAAAGAAGGCGAATAACATGGCAAACAAAAACATTGAGCAGTTCATTGCAACCTACGGGCCTGTTGCCCAGCAGGTTAGCAAAGAGATTAACGTAGACCCGAATGTGCTTCTTGGTCAATGGGGCATGGAGAGCCGCTGGGGTCAGTCCATTCCCGCGTCTCACAACATTGCAGGCATCAAAGACTTCAGCGGTGCTGGCGTAGAAGCCAAGGACAACAAGACTGGCTCTAGGGACAAGTACGCTGCTTTTGAAGACCCCGAAGTTTTTGGCATGTACTACGCCGACATGATTAAGCGCATCTTCCCCAAGGCAGTAAACACTGGCCCCGACATCGGTGCATTCACTCGTGGATTAAATGCTGGCGTAAAAGGTTCGTACTTTGGTGTTCCGCAAGAAGATTATGAGCAGGCCGTAGCAAACGCTCAAAAAGCAATTCCAGAAGACCGGCAGTTGCCGTTCAATCCTACGGCCCAACCTGCGGCAGAGTCGAGTGAAGAAGGCGACTTGGTCATTGCCGACGCCCCACCTCCGCCTGCTGCACCAGAGATTGACAATTCAGGCGCAAGCCGTGGCGAACGGTTCCTTGGCGGTGCCCTTGGTGCTGGCGCTGGCACCTTAGCCACGGGCGCAAAGGCTTATGGTGCCCAAAGTACAGCAGCCGCCGTTAAGCGTGCTGGCCTTGAAGAAGCGGCCAGAATTGCTGCGCAACGAAGCGCTGGTGTAATTCCTCCAGCCCCCGGTGGGTTGCCGGGTGTTGCGCCAAGCGGCCAAGGCGTTGTGCGCCAACCCATCCCTTCTGGCGGTGCAGACGCTGGCCGCATGGCCGCTGGTCAGACTGGAACAATGCCGTACAACTATGCCAAAGCAGCGGGATTGACCGACATTGAGGCCGGTCAAGCACTGGACATGACCAAGCAAACTGGCGGCGTCCACGACTTGACCTCGCAGCGCCGCGAAGGCTTGAACAAAGTTCAGACCATGTTCCCCGGCGAAAAGTATGTGGAGAACCCACGTTTCGGCGGCTTGATGACGCCCGACCAAGGCGCTGGTGGTGGCCCTCGCGCCAGCTACAAGGTGCAAGGCCCAACAATAGAAATACCGCCCGGACAGATGGGGCCACCAGTAACCCCTCCGCAACCCGGATCGTTGGTTCGTATGCCAACCCCCATTCCCGTTCCCACAACGCCACCGCCTCCTACGATGGCCGCACGCGCATTGTCTGGACTGGACTACGTTACTGACACGTTCAAGAGCATGATGCGGCCAGTGGTAGGCGCTGCTGGAACCGTTGGAAAGTACGCCTTGCCGCCCCTTGCTGGGCTGTCAGCGGGGCTGGATGCAATGGAGATGGCCCACGAGTACGAAAAGCCAGAAGACCAGCGCGACTACACCAAGATGGCGCTCAAGGGAACTGGCATTGTTGGTGGTGCTTTGTCCATGTTCCCACCCACGGCAGCCATTGGAATCCCTCTATCGCTCGGCGCAACTGCCATTCAAGAATACCGAGACGACCCAGAGTATTACAACCAAAAAATGAGGGAATACGTTACAGACCGCGAGGCAGTTGCTCAAGAAAAACGCGACGCAGTCATCCGAGCCAGACGGCAGATGACCGGCCAACCCATGCGTTAAGGCTTTTTTTCCGCCAGAACCGTAGCCACATTGGGGTTCATGCCCCGCACAATCTCTACGCAGCGCTCATGCTCTGCTTTTGCAAGATGAGGGTGGGCATATGCAATCAGGTTATTTGCAAACTGCACGATGTCTACCTCGTCAGCAAGGATGGCGTCACGGCGTGGGCGGTCAGATTGAAAGAAAATCTGCTTAATGGTTTCTTCGGTCAGGTATTTCATGTGTGTTGGTTCTTGAGTTGCCAAAAAGATAAAAGGTGAGTGAACATCTTCCACCCACGGTCAATGTCTGCCGCGTCCCACTCCTTGACCACGGCTAAACCGGGCACCGAGCGGGATACAAAGACGTTAGCACAGCGTGCCTTGGGAACACCCAGTCCAACGCGGTAGGCCGCAAGCTGCATCAGGTGTTCGTCGTAGGCATCCACCTTGTCTGGGTCGCTGAACTCCTTGCTCTTCACATCGACCACGATGCCGTCACCAGTCGTGGTGTATAGGTCGCACTTTCCGCCAAAGCCAAGCTCGTGGCCGAATGAGCGCTCGGCAATCCAAGGATGGTAACCAAAGTGGCCTTTGAGAGCCTCTACGCAGCCCTGTACGCTCTGTTCGTGGGCGCGGACTACCTGACCCTCGTAATAGCCTTGAATCGCCGCGTGGATGTCTGTGCCCTCGTTTGCAGCCGCCTTGCCCTGCTCCTTGGAGTCCTGCATGACACGCTTGCAGTAGTCGTCATCCGACTCTTCTGTCAGTTTTGGCAGGGTCAGTGCGGCCATCAGCACCTGATTCATCAGCCAAGCCGTTAGGGCGGGCTTTGCAGCCACGTTTAAGACGGTGGTGACCGACGGCACCAGACTCTCGGTTCGAGCGTCTCTGAGCGTTGTATTGCGCTCCTTGCCGTTCTTGCCCATCACGGTGTACCGGGGCACCCCATCACGGGTGTACCAGTGCTGTGACTCAGACGCTCTTGGTTCTGTTGCTTGCATTTTTAATTTCCTTCAAATATTTACTTCAGTTCTTTGAACCATTTGCTATCCATAACCCAAGACGCTTTTGCGTTACCAGAGTTGTCACCAACCCGGTGAAGGTATTCGTGCAGTTTTGCTTTGTTTAGCCGTATTGTTCGTTGTATTTCCCGCAGTGTTGCATACCTCAATGTTTTGTAGTCGCCGTAGTCAATGTCAAAAATGATGATGATGTGTGGGTACTTTTCAGTGTACCTATCAACGTCTTTTTTGTTAAGGGTGAAAGCTGTAAGTGGCGGTATCCCATATCTATCGGAGGTGTTAAAACGTGTTCGGATTGTCTTCAGGTCACACGGCATCATCATGTAAAAATCATGCGTATATTTGTCAAACGACTTGGCCGGGTTCTGAAAAATGCTGACCCCTGAAAACAGTGGGCCAGCAAACCTAATCTCTGCTTCCTGTCCAACATTGCACCACGCTTGCTTGTCCTCGTTGTGCGGCGTCATACTTTAGCTTGGCGTTTTGCTTTTTGCATTTTTTTCTTTGCGTTTACGATATTGACTACGAGCGTAGCGATTTGCATCAACACGCTTTTGCATTTTTTCATCAACCTCTTTGGGCGTCATCAAGCCACCTAGATGGCGGTCTTCCAGAATGGCAACGCGCTCTTGCAGGTCTTTGAGCTTGGCAGAAAATCTGTCCTGCTCATTCTCCAAATGCCATCGCTCGGCTTCCATTTGCTTTACCTGCTGTTCGAGGTACGCTTCCAATTCTTTTCTGGTCAAAACTCCAAACATGCTCAATCCTTAAAATAGGTGGGGTACTCGCTGCGTCTGTGGCATCGTGTCAGACAGTCACGCCACAGCATCCGCTTTCCCCCGTTTTAATCAGAACGGGATGTCGTCGTCCATGTCCTCAAATCCGCTTTGAGGCACTGGGGCAGAACGCTGTGGAACCTGCGTAATCTGCATCTTGGCTTTGTACTCAGGGGACTCCTGAATCTTCTTCTTGATGTTGTTGCTGAAGGTTTCAAACACCTGCATGTTGGGGTCATCAAACGACCACAGCAGCAAATCGTTGTGACCCTTAGGTAGGCCATTCTTCTTGACCATCGCTGGCACCGAGTTGACGTTGACAATGTTGGTGTACTCCTTGCCGTTGTTGCCCATCGCCTGAACCACAGAAATCATGGCCCATGCACCCAACACGTTCTTGAGTTCAAACCCACGCAGTTCGTCTGGGCGGAAGTCGCGTCCACGCCACGATTGCAGATCAGCACGCAGGGTGGCCTTCTCGGCCAACGACAGCGTGTAGTTCTTCGAGATGCTCATGGGCTTGCCGTCATCCATTTGGATGGGTTTGCCGCTGTCATCCTCGCCATGCACCTCAAACTGCATGATGATTTTCCGCTGCATCTTCACTTGCCCTTGGAACTCCGTCTTCTGGGTGCCAAGGTCGATGATGCGGTAGCACCGTGCAAGGTGCATCCCCGCTGGTACGGGCTTGAAGTCGCCGCCGCCGCTGTCTGTCGCTATCATGTTTCACTCCTGTTCAAGTTGGTAAATGGGCTTCGTGGCAATCCAAGCTCTGCCCGGATAAGGCTCCAGTCATCCCACGTTGCTTTGCCTGCCTCGGCCCGGTCAACAGCCTGCTCAAGCATCTGTTGCCTCTCTGAAACAAGCTCCTCGTATTCACTCACAACACGCTCCAGAAAGTTAAACAGGACTGCACTATAGCATGTTTAACTTGATGTTCGACATCTTTCAAAAAATATTTTTTATATGGTATGATGGGGTGTTAAAAAAAGGATTCCACCAATGACACTCGTCGAGTATTTCCAGCCTCTCCCCCGTGGAGCCAAGTCAGCAATGGCAAAGGAGCTAGGCGTGACCAAGACATGGATTGCGCTGCTGATAGCTGGCACCCGCAGGCCCAGCGCAGCCCTTGCTGTACAAATCGAACAGTACACCCGCAAGGCAGTTAAAAAGAAAGAGTTGCGCCCTGATTTATTTTGATGTTACACTAACTGCGACATGGCTAGGTTAGCTCCCGAAAAGACGTTTCGTTACCGTCCTGCCTTGTCTCCTAGTAACGGCCAACAACGTAAGGTGACAAATGAGCTTTCAGGCAATGACATGGGCAATAGAGCAGCCCTGCACCAGCGCAGGACAGAAACTGGTTCTGCTGATGCTGGCAAACCACTCGAACGGCCACACAGGCCAGTGCAACCCCAGCCACAAGCTCCTAGCGCAAGAGTGCGCGATGGGCGTATCAACCCTCAAGGGTCATCTCCTCGACCTACAAAGTGCTGGCTACTTGACCATCATTCACAAGACGATGGAAGGGGTCTCTCTCCCGAACCAGTACAAGCTCAACGGGGTGGGTCAGAATCTGACGGAGGGTAGGTCAGAAGCTGACCGGGTGGTGGGTCAGAATCTGGCTACAAAACAGGAAGTTCAACCTGTAAAAGAACCAAAGAATACAACGCCTGACGGCGTTACCGATGCAGTGTGGCGTGACTTTGTCAAGCTGCGCAATGCAAAGAAGAGTCCTATCACACAGACTGCCCTGCGGGGTATTGAGCGTGAAGCTCAAAAAGCGGGCATCGACCTCCAGCAAGCTCTGGAAGTGTGCTGTGAGCGCGGTTGGGCAAGTTTCAAGGCCGAGTGGATGAACAAAGACCAGACCAAGTACCAGCCAGCGCAACTGAGCGCGGCTCGGGCCATCTTTGGAGACGAGCGGGGGGCATATGCAGCGCTTACCTGAAGGCTGGATTCAGAGAGTCTTTGCGACCATGCAGGGTCACTACGGGACTCGCTTCTTAAACATGTGGAAGACGGGTCAGACGCTGGCTGACGGCACGGACGCTGGTGTGATCAACGCGATGAACCACTGGTCGGAGAAGATGGCTGGCACCAGTGCTGAGACCATCAAGCGTGCGTTAGAGCAGCTACCCGAGGAGCCACCTACCCTGCCGCAGTTCCTGTCCTTGCTGCGCCGCTCCTATGTCGAGCCATCTGCCCTGCGGCTGGAGAACAAGCTCACTGCCGAGCAGATTGCAAAAAACAAGCAGCGCATTGCCGAGTTGATTGCAAAGGTGAAGGGGTGAGAAAGCCACGCGCAAAAAAGCAGGTATCCATCTGGGTGGAGGAAGACCATGTACGGATACAGCAAGACCCTGCAATCATTCAGTACATGCATGAGTGCGAGGCCCGTGAGTGGATAGCAAGGTTCAACAAAAAAGTGAGTGAGATTGGAATTGGAGAAACGCAAAAATGGTGGTACGACCTCAAGGAAAGAATGGAGAAGTCACGGGGCAAGCCAGCCGTTGACGAGTTGGTCAAAACAATGAAACAGGAGCAAATCAATGCAAGAAAATCCGTTCAGGAAAAACGTGTTCAGTCAGGGTCAGACCCTGTTCACCCAGCAGGAGTTCAACGAAGCGCTTGAGGATGTGAAGAAGGAAATCATGGCCTACGCCATGCAGGCCACCATGATGGCAATCATGTTGGAGAGAGAAGCCTGCGCCAAGATGGCTGACGAGTGCGTGAACATCGAAGAGCTTGGTGACGCCATCCGCAACCGCATACCGGAGCAGCGCCAATGATGCCCCTGAACATCACCCTGCCTTGGCCTCCCAGCGTCAACGCCTACTGGCGCACCGTCAATGGGCGGATGCTCATCTCTGCCGATGGCCGCGCCTACCGCACGGCTGTGGCCGACCAGATGCTGATACAGCGTTCCCAGAAGCACTTTGACGGGCCGCTACAGCTTACGGTGGAGGCTTACCGCCCAGACAACCGCCGACGCGACTTAGACAACCTCCTGAAAGCCACGCTGGACTCGCTGGCCCACGCCGGGGTGTACGAAGACGACTCGCAGATACACGACCTGCGCATCTACTGGGCACCCGACATCGGTGGCATGTTGAAAATTACAATTGAGGAGATGGAATGAGAGAAGTTGACCCAAATGAGGCGGTGGACTACATCCTTATCCACGGCAAACGCTTTGCTAAAGCACGGGCAGAGAGAACATACATAGAAGAGTACCGCAAGAGCCTGAAGGCTATTCTGATGAAGCGCAGCGACGAGAAGGTGATTGCGGCGCAGGAACGAGACGCCTATGCTCACGATGAATACTTGCAGCTACTAGATGGCTTGAGGGCCGCTGTGGAGGTTGAAGAAAAGCTCCGATGGGACTTGATTGGCGCACAGGCCCGCGTGGAAATATGGCGTACACAATCTGCAAATGATCGCGCAGAAGGAAAGGCAACATTGTGATTCAAGTAATCTACATCCCCGTCTTGTTTGTCTGCCTCAACGGGAACTGCGATTTTGCGCAGTCGATGAAGTATTTCACCCGCGAGGTGGAGTGCCGCGCTGCACTGGAGTCGCAGAAAGAAAACTTTCGCAAGATGTCTCTCAAAGGTGGTCAGATGATCACGCAGCTTGAGGGCACTTGCATCACGTTACGAAATGGAATGCTATGAAAAATGAAGAAGACGAAGCGTTTGACGAGCTGGCCCGCAGGCAGGGTGCGTGGGGCGGTGGCTATCGGGCCAAGCGTGCGGCGGCTGCGGACAAGTTGCAAGAGGAAGATTGGGATGTGATCGCTGAAAAGCAGTTGGCATCAATTAAACGCGACACGCGGGCAAGCTTTGAAGACGCAGTGGTTCGCGCTACGCATAAAGTGATGTCTGAATTTGAGGCACAGCCAGTGCAGGAGCCTTTACACATTGTGCAATCAAACGGGAGGCATAGCCCGTTGCTGACGCACATGATGTCTAAACGAACCACCCCACCCGTAGCACCTGTGCAGGAGCCGACAGGGATGCTGCACATTGACCGATTGGGCCAATGGTTAGACGCAAGCATAAAAGAACGCAAACGCCCGTGGGCAGGGCTGACGGATGATGAACTAGCTGACCTTTGGTACAAGGAATCGCTTGACTGGATGGAATTTGCCCGCGCCCATGAAGCCGCATTGAAGGAGAAGAACACATGACCGCTACCCGCACACCGCCACAATGAATGAGCGCTACAAGCCTAAGCCGCCCATCATCCGAGCGCTGCTAAGGGAATACACCGACGGCTTGAGTGTGTCGGACATCTGCGTCAGAACCAACATCGACGAGCGCGTGGCAAGAACGTGCCTCAAGAAAATGGCAGACGCCTACATTGACCGATGGATACTGGGCCGTCATCAACGCCCGCCAGAGGCCATCTGGTGCGTGGTAGTGATACCGGAAGACTGCCCCCGCCCGAAGAGGAAGAGATGACCACCAAAGACGAGCAGCGCCACATGTCGCTGGTAGCGGAGCTTGGCTGCGCCGTGTGCAGAAGGATGGGCTACGAGGGCACCCCGGCAGAACTACACCATCCAAGGGCCGGGACAGGGGCTGGGAGACGCGCCAGTCATATGGATGTGATACCCCTGTGCCCGGAGCATCACCGGGGCAAGACGGGCGTCCACGGACTGGGCACCAAGGGATTCCCTAAGCATTGGGGGTACGGGGAGGCCGAGCTTCTGGAGGACACCAGAGCAGAATTAAAAAAACTAATCGGTTTGAGAATTCGATAGAAAAAATTGTGAAATATTTTTGAGAGAGATGGTTTTTAGTGTAATTCCTTGTTACACTACAGGCACTGACCAAGCAATACCGCAAGGCAGGCAACTAAGGAAAACATCATGCAAGTCTCTCAAGTCGAAATGTCCGCAGTCTCCACCAGCAACGTGGACACCCTCGGTCACCTCCTCGCGCAAATCGCCGAACTGACCAAGCAAGCTGACGCCATCAAGGACGGCATCAAGGACAGCGCCAGCGCAGGCGGCGACAAAGTTGTCGAAGGCTCTTTGTTCAAGGCTACTTATAGCGAGTCCAACCGCTCCACCGTTGACCACAAAGCTTTGTATGCAGCCCTTGGCATCACTGCTGACCAAGTGGCTCAGTACACCAAGACCACCGCAGTGTTCACCGTCAAGGTCACCGCACGTTAATCAACCAACGGGGCTTCGGCCCCAGAAAGAAACCATCATGAGCGATTTAGAGTTTTACATCAAAGGGGAAGAATTGGACTCTCCCCACATTTTTGTCACCTCGCATGAAGAAGGTGTCTGGATTTCAATTAGCCGCCCCGGCGCAAGCTGCTATGCCGCATTCAGCAAGGAAAACGCACAGCAAATGATTGACGCGCTGACCGCAATATTAAAAGAAGAGGTGACAGCATGACCGACCACCTATTTATCAACGTCGAGACAGGCCGGTACGAGTGCCAGCACTGCGGTGCCACTCAGTCCCCGCCTAAGATGCCCCTGCCCATCGACAGCCTGCTAGACCATATGGATATGTTCAGCGCTGCTCACATGGATTGCAAAGCGCCCACCGATGCATCCCCGCCGCCCAGCGAGTACGAGCAGGGCTTTGAGGCAGGCATATCGTTTGTCCTGCACGCCTTTGAGCAGCAGATGAGCCTACCCCCTTACGACCAGCACACGGACATCCTAGAGCGGCTGCTGGATTACCTCAAGCATTAGGGAAACTACTTAGAAAATATTTTGGTTGGAAGTGTTTGCGCTGTTTAATTTGGTGTTACACTTCCAATCACTGCAATAAGCAGGTAACACAGAAAGACAGCGAAATGAAATATCAATACAACGATGGAGGCCGAGAGGCCGCAGGCTTCAAGGGCAAAGCAGGCGACTGCGTAGCTCGTGCAATTGCAGTTGCCTCTGGCCTGCCATATGCTGAGGTGTACGCGGCTCTTGCCAAGGGCACAGGAAGCCAGACAGCAGGCAAGCGTGGCAAACGCTCCGCCTCTGCCCGCAGTGGCATTAGCGTGACGCGCAAGTGGTTTAAGGACTACATGGCCTCGATTGGCTTTGCTTGGACTCCTACGATGGGCATTGGCACTGGGTGCAAAGTTCACCTGCATGATGGCGAATTGCCGATGGGCCACTTGGTGGTGTCGGTCAGTAAGCATTACACCGCCGTGATTGATGGCGTGGTCAACGATACATGGAACCCTCAGCGAGAGTCGTATGCAGTGAACGCTGACGGGAATCGGCATGTTTCCCGTAGGTGTGTCTACGGGTACTGGGCCAAGGCGTAAAGAGAAGAGGGGGGGGCAAAAGCCCCTTCCTTAAAATTAGGGAAACTACCTAGAACTTTTTTTACAAAAAACCGCACAGTTCTAATTTCTTGTTACAATAACCTCACTGCAATACGCAGGCAACTAAGGATAGAGAATGACACAAGCAGAATTCGACAAGCAAGTAGCCCAAGACGCCCAGCGCCTCATCGAGCAGGGTGCCAAGCGCTGGGAAGAGCAGGAGGCGGAAGCCCGCCGCATTGAGTGGCTGCAAGTGCAGCGCCAGAACCACTACCTGAGCATGACGGGCCAGATTGGCATTGGAGGTTGATATGGATAGACAGGTTCTTCAGTCAATTGGTAAAAAAGCTGGTTTTGGTGACTTGATGACGGAGCCAAAATTTCTGGAGCTTTTGGGTCGCTATTCAAATTTACTTCAGGTGTGGATGGCAAAAAGAGACTCTTCAACTCCGAGGGATAAAGTTGTTGTGGTTATGAAGTACACCGCACCAGATGGTTTGGTTGTTATGAAGAGAGACATCGACTCAGAACTTTTCAAAATTATGCCGCCCGAGATGATGCAGCGCGTCATGTTCGACATAGCAAGGCAGTATCGTGAGAAAATTTATGACCCCGTTTAACCGCGAAAAAGCCGCCCGCAAGCTCTGTGCCCTGCGGGGGCTACCCGCTGACTACGATGTCATGCGTTTCAATGTTGACGGCAGCATCGGCAATGTTGTGCCCCGCTGGCAACTGGTGGCCGAAGAGATTGACCACATCTACAAAATCTTGCAAGCCATCAACGAGACACTGGAGGAAGCATGAGAACCATCCTTAACCTGTGTGCCCTTGCCTGTGCGGCCATTGGCTTCGTCGCAACTCTGATGGTGGCTGGCTACGCTTACCACTACTACCAATACGTCCCTGAGTGCTTCACCGCACGGGCGTTGTTCACCAAGGAGTGCAGATGACACCAACATCCAGACTGCGCTTTGTTGAGCGCACAGTACAAGTGCCGTTTGAAGACTACAAAAACGTAACGGAATCAAAAATAGTTCCTATTCTTCAACAATGGTGGGAGCTAGAGCAAAACATCATTGATAGGGCTGCTGGAAAAACCCAAGGCGAATGGCGCGATGTGCCAATTGAGAAAGAGCAAGCATGACCGAAGACCAAAAGTGGCAACTGATGAACGCCCTGATGCCGCCAGCGTACTTGGCCGCAATCATCACGCGGATGATGGACGGCACTATCACCAGAGCGGGAGCAATTATTGTGTTCGACACCATCTACAAGCAGAACATGGCCAAGTTGGCCGCAGCAATTGAGGAGCAGGCATGAACATTGAATTTGAGCTTTGGGCATTGCCTGTAACTCAGCGGTGCCATAACATTTTTAAGCGCAATGGCATTCAAACTCTTGCAGACCTCACCAAAATGACAAAGTTTGACTTGTTGATGCTGCCAAACCTTGGCAGAAAATCCGTACAAGAGATTGTTGAGGCTCTGGCGCAGATAGGACTGTCATTAAGCATCGGCCCTGAAGACCACTATCGCTGGGTGCAAATGGGCAAGCAAGTTAACCGACAATTAAAAGGACTGGCAAACATGAAGGCAGAATTAAATTACAGAGAGAGCGAGACAGAAGAGCAGTCAACATGGATGGCAAGGACAGGCGGCTATGCCCGAGACATGACTCTGCGTGACCACTTTGCTGGTCTTTCCTTCGGAATAAACCTTGCCCAATCTACCGATTGGAAACTCAACGAATTAACTGAGCAAGCGTACATGGATGCAGACGCAATGCTGAAAGCGAGGGAGGCGAAATGAACATCAAAGAACTTGCAAAACAAGCTCGGCTAACAGAATCAAACAATGACGGCATTCGGATTGAGACTGGATATTGGGTTGAAGAACTTACACGCTTTGCCGAGTTGGTAGCCGCACATGAGCGTGAAGAGTGCGTACAAAACGTCTTACAGCAATATGAGGGGTTTGGCACAGAACACCAAGGCGTTGAGTACGTTAAACAAAGGATTGTTGATGCAATCAGAGCAAGGGGCACTAGATGATTGACGACGAAGATGACTACGAGTACCTTTTCGACATCTTGTATACGGTGTTTGGTGTCATGGTCATGCTCTTTGCCATCGTCGGTTTCGGTGCCATTTTTTTCTTTATAGTAAGTTTGCTGTAAGGCGTGAGTGGGCACCGAGGGTTTTTTTTGAATCTCCCCTCTTAACCGCGTCAGTCAAAGCAGTGGGCACCTTACCCTCTGTTATTTGACCGACTCGCCCCCGTAAGGGGCAACTTTGTGTTAGAATACATTCGTTGGCGCAAAGTAATCGGACGGGCTGCTTTCTGTCACGAGACACCTTACTGAAGCTCCCTGTGCCAACAACTTGTTACACTGGCCCGCATAGGAATAAGGATTCACCATGCCAGAAACTACCGCCAAGCCACCCAAACGGGCCACCAAGCCCAAAACGCCCCAAAGCCAAGGGGTAGCTACCACCAAGGCCACAAAAGCTCCTGTAGTCCCAGCCATCATGGGAACACCAACCAAGTACAACCAAGCCATAGCAGACGCCATCTGTGTGCGACTTAGTCAGGGAGAGAGCCTCCGCTCCATCGTGAAGGACGATGACATGCCCAGTCAGGCTGTGGTTTATTTGTGGTTGCAGCAGAAGCCTGACTTTTTGGAGCAGTACACACGCGCACGCGAAGAGCAGGCTGACACACTGGCTGATGAAATAGTGGACATTGCTGATGAGCGGCCAGAGGTGAACGAGTTGATTGACAAGAAGACCGGGGAGGTTCTGAGCATTGACCTGAGCGCCTCCTACATCGCTTGGCAGAAGAACCGCATTGAGGCCCGCAAGTGGACGGCCATGAAGCTCAGACCTAAAAAGTACGGTGACAAACTAGAGTTGGGTGGTGACCCCAACAACCCCCTGAAGATTGAAGTCAAGACCGAGGCCGAGCAGGGGCTGGCTGAACTTGTCAAGCAGATTGAGATGAAACGCCAGTTGGCCGTCAATGAATGACCTTGTTGAATTGTTGGCAGACCCGGCGGTCAAGAAAGACCTAGCCAACGCCAGCCCTCAGTACGTCATAGCATGGGCGTGGCGCATGAAGTGGCTCACGCAGGCCCATGACCACCAAATACTGCCCCACGGCGACTGGTGGAGCATCTGGCTCCTTCTGGCAGGGCGTGGTGCCGGGAAGACCCGTACCGCCGCCGAACAGGTAGGGTGGTGGGCATTCACCGAGCCAAACACCCGATGGCTGGTGGCCGCTCCCACCTCGGCAGATGTCCGGGCGGTGGCCTTCGAGGGCGACTCCGGGCTGCTGGCCGTCATACCCAAGGCGTTACAGGCCGACTACAACAAGACCGCGCACGAGTTGAGATTGACCAACGGGTCGCTCATCAAGGGCATCCCAGCCTCCGAGCCTGAGCGCTTCCGTGGCCCGCAGTTCCACGGGGCTTGGTGCGATGAGCTTGCCGCTTGGGACTACCTCGACGAAGCGTGGAACCAAATCATGTTCTCCGTCCGTCTGGGCGACAGGACGCGCATCATCTGCACTACGACCCCGCGACCAAAAGACCTCATCGTGGACTTAGTGGGGCGGGATGGAGACGATGTCGTGCTGACCACGGCCTCCACCTACACCAACCTCGCCAACCTGTCCAAGAACTTCCAGAAACAAATCTTGCAATTCGAGGGCACCAAGCTAGGGCGGCAAGAGATTCACGCCGAAATCATCGACCCCGAGGAAGGCGGCATCGTCAAGCGCAATATGTTCAAACTCTGGCCTGCTGGCAAGGAGTTCCCCAAGTTCGAGTACATCCTGCAAAGCTACGACTGCGCTACCAGCGAGAAGACCCAGAACGACCCGACGGCTGCTGGAACGTGGGGAATCTTCAAGCCACTGGACGGCCCGATGTCGGTCATGCTCATCGACTGCTGGCAGGACAGGCTCCAGTACCCCGACCTGCGCCCCAAGGTCATGGAGGAGTACGAGGTAATCTACGGCGAGGGCAAGAACAAGAAGCGTGTTGACCTCGTGCTGGTCGAGGACAAGAGCGCAGGCATCAGCCTGATTCAAGACCTACAGCGCGGCCACCTGCCCGTCATGGGCTACAACCCCGGCAAGGCCGACAAGGTGCAGCGCCTAAACATCGTGTCCAACATCATCTCCCGTGGGAGGGTGTGGATACCTGAGTCCGACGCCCGCAAGGGCTACGTCAAGGACTGGGCCGAACCGTTTGTGTCCCAGATATGCAGCTTCCCCGAGACCACCCACGACGACTTCGTGGATATGTGTACCCAAGCCCTGCGCTACCTACGAGACGGCGGCTGGCTCGACGTTGACCCACCGCCACGGGAAGACTACGACGAGGACGACTACGAGGACTCAGGCAAGAAGAGCCGCCGTGTGAACCCATATGCAATCTAAGGAGACTCAACGCTTGCCAACACTTCCGAACCTGTGCTATACTCCCGCCCGTCTGGTGTGGCAACTAGACGATGAACAGATGAAAATAACCCCGCAGGGTACTGTGTGGTCTTGTCGTACGGCAAGCGAGTCTTTTGACCATCTGTTCAATCGTCTTGCTGTTGCTCTCGCCAAGAGCCAAGACCACAGAGCATCTTGCGGGGTTTTTGCTTTTGGCCGACGCAATGCGGTACGTCGGTGGTTGCGTTTGGGATACCCTGCTGCACGAGCAAGCCAAGGCAGGGAGCGTGGGCTAAGGATAGAGCGCGGTGGTAGGGCCGAAAGGTCTGCAAGTCTGTCCAGCGTAAGCGATGGCATGGCTCCGAAGAGCATCCCGTCAAAGCGTAGCGGAACTGTGATGAGTCACGGTAAAGGCTGCGCTTTGCTCCAACATTCACCAAAGAGCATTAAATGAAGATATGCAAGTGTGGAGGGATAGTAGAGTCATATGACCTAATCGGGGGTAGGGTTAGGTGGGTGTGCAGGAGTTGCAAGAGGGTGGAGACTACTGGGGAAAAAACGACCCCACCCACCTATGGTGTAATCCCGAGCATCTCCCCACAAGAGGCTGGACATGACTGACGCCAAAGCACGCCTGCTACAGATGATTGCCGACGAACCTCACATGGCCGGGGGTGGATTGCTGAAGGCCATCGGCAAAGCTCAGAAGGTAGCCAAGGCGGCAGAGACCGGAGCCAAAGCCATCCTCCCGGCAGCAGAGCGTGAAGCCAACCTAGCCAAGATGCTGGAAGGCAGCAAGGTCAAGAACAGGGCGTATCACGCAACAAATCAGAATGTCAAACGGTTTGACCCAAAAGAAGACCCAAAAACAGAGAACAGCACCAACATTGCCGGGTGGATGACAAACGACCCGGAGTTTGCAAACGACTTTGCGTCTCAGAAGTTTAGGTATTGGAAAACCCAGCATAGACCTTGGGAAGAAGACCCCAATGTTCCACAAGGCGTGAACATCATGCCCGTGCATTTGTCAATTGAAAATCCTTTCTACGCAACCGGCCTTATTAAAAACCTATCTGGCGAACTGAATATGGATGAGGCCACGGCTGTGGCAAAGGCTTTGGGCGTTGGTGTTGAGGAGTTACTTGAAGACATCCCCAAGGCCATCAAATACAAAGCCTCTGGCTACGAACGTGAGCATATGCCAAGGGGGTTTGACCTTGTAAAGTCCACAGTGGCAACCGACGCGATGAAGCGACTAGGTCATGATGGCGTAATTGCTATTGAGAACGGCTCGGAGGTTTACGCGCCCTTCAACGCTACGCAAATCAAGTCCGCCATCGGCAACCGTGGCACCTACGACCTAAACGACCCTGACATCACCAAGGCTAGTGGTGGCGCTGTCCACATGGCTGGTGGTGGTCGCACCCCGAAGTACCCGTGGGAGCGCTACGAGCAGCCCAAGAAAGAAGCGGAGATGCGTGCCCGCCAAATCAACCCCATTGCTGGCGCAATCAAGAGCGGCGCTGACTACGCGACCCAGTTGATTGACAAAGGCCCGTCGCTGTCCAACCTAGTCGGTAATCTAGTCGGTGCAGTCCCCTTTGTCGGCCCTGATATGCGCAAGCGGATGGAGTCGTCCAACATCTCCATCCCGACTGACATCACTTTTGGCTCGAACGTGCCTGCCGAGGACTATGAGTACGGCCAGCCGATGCAGTACAAGAAACCCGGCATCTCCACGACCACCGTGCCAACCAAGGACGTACTGGAGGCAATAAAAATGTCCGACCTTGTGGGCACACCCGGCCTGAGCAAGGTGGCCGAGGACATTGGCTACGGCCAGATGCCTGATGCGTTTGACATGCTAGACGCCGCAAGCGTGGCTGCTCTAGGGTATGGCGCAGTCAAAGCGGGAGCTAAGGCTGGCAGTGCGGCTGCTGGTGCTGCAAAGAAAACAACACAGGCTTTAACCCCAAGCAAAATTACACCCTTAGAAACAGGAGCTACTTATGCAACAAAACAAGAAGGCCCGTTCTTCCGAGTCAGCCCAACAGCACTTGACACGAGCAAGGCAACAACTCGCGGAATTAAAGAAACTGATGGGCTACGAGGCTCCGCCCTTGACGGAGGAGGAGCAGAACAAGCTGGACGCGAAGTTCCGAAATTCCTATCGTCAGAAGAGGTGGGTCGAATAATTGCTGACCCAGTTGCGAACGAGCCGCTTAACATTGCAAGGAAGTACACGCGAGACACTCAAGGGGCAGATTTTGGAGTTCCGCAGGTTCCCAGTAGCTCGTTGGCAAAACAGTCGGGCATTGCCCGCACTTTTGATTTAGCCGTCCAAGGATCGCCCGAATACAAGTCTGCAATCTTTGGGGCTTATGGCCGGGAAATGCCTGAGTTGATGGAGAGGATTGGCGCAAAGAACTACGACGACCTGATGGAGAAGGCTTACCGTCAGATGGCAAAGGAGACTGACGATCAATTCAAGAGACTGCCGTACAACTTCTCGTACCACCGCGCTGGTGAGGGCAACTACAACGGGGCCAAGGACATGGCCTCTGATGTGCATGGAAACAAGCACTTGTACGTTTATCAAGGTGGCGACAAACACGACTTCTTGCACAACGTCGATCCGCAAAGCGGCCTAAATGAGAACGAAAAGTTCCGGGCCGTCCATGATCTTTTGGGTCACGCCATTTACGGCAACGAGTTTGGCCCCAAGGGCGAAGAGATGGCATGGGCTGTTCACCAGCAGATGTACTCTCCACTTGCGCGGATGGCTATGACGGCTGAGACCCGTGGGCAAAATTCGGTGGTGAACTACAGCCCGCTGAACGCCAAGCTCAAGCAAACCATATCGGAGTACGAGCGCTTAGGAAACGAGGCCAGCAGGCGCGGTGATAAAGCCCTTGTAAATAAAATTGCGGAGCTAAAGCGCCAAGCGTATTCCGGGTTGGAGTTTGCTCCCAACAAAGCCGTGCTACTGCCACCTGAGTTTATGAATCCCCAGTTTGCTGGAGGCATTCCTGACTACCTTGCTGCCGCAAACAAGCCAATGCCGGGAACTTCTATTCAATCGCCCCTAACTCACTTCAGCAACGAGCCGGGTCTGACTTTTACTGACCCCCGGAAGTACGGCACGGGCATCAAGGGTGCCGAGGCCGAGCGCCTGATAAACTACCCCGGCGCGGTGCGTGACCGCTCTTACTTCTACATGGGCGAACCCGGAACAGTCCTTCCGGAGCCGGGGCTTGGCGTCAACCGCTACCGTGGTGAGTCGTCAAACCTGTACGACATCACGCAAGACCCGTTGAACTTCAACGTGCTGGCCCGCGAGTCCAACCGCACGCCCTACACCGCCAAGTACAACCAAGGCATCGCCTACCCCGCGCAGGACGCCAACGACATTGAGCGCCTCGTCCGTGAGTATGGCTACGAGGGCATGGCAAACCCCAAGGCGTCCAAGCCGATGGCAATCATGTTTAACAAGACCCCGGTGCAGCGCCGCAAAAAAGGTGGCGAAATTCGCATGGCCGCAGGTGGCTCGGTATCCGATGCCAAGCAACGCCTGCTGGACATGATTGCAGAAGAGCCGCACATGGGCATTGGTGGCGCAGCACTCAAGGCGCAGAAGGCTGCAAAGGCTGCAAAAAAATCTAAAGACGTTGCTCCATACAGCCAAAAAATACTGGACTCAACAGCAGCCAAGTTTGCCGACAATATTGCCGCAGCCAACCCAAAGCTGAGTGATGCAGAGGTGATGAGCAAAGCCACAAAGCAAGCTAAGAGTAAGCTGGATTGGGAGCGAACTCAAAAACCAGAATTGCAAAAAGTGTACGGGGCATTGGTGAAATCGTCTTACGCAGACAGCAAGCCCAAAAAATTGCAGAACACACCAGAGGTGGTGGCGGAGCGCAAGCGCAAAGCTAACGAGTTTCTGTCCATCCCCACCGAGCCGTGGAATCCGCCGCCTCCTGAGTTGCAGGCATTTGACCGCTCGTCCATCAAGGACGCATTAGAAGGGTTTCCCGGCGTTGAACAAACAGCATTCCCACGAGACATCCCACCCCGCGCCAACATCTCTCATGTGGAAGAGTTGTACAACGACCCAGAAAACCGTTCCTTGATTGAGAGACAAATCAAGCGTGGCCTGCCGTTGGGTGGCGAGACGTTCTATGCTTCGCTCTACCCGGTGAAGCAAGCAGTGATGGAAGCAGGGATGCCTGCGGAGAAGTTTGAGCAATGGATTCACTCGCTTGCCCCGGCATCTGCACGCAACTCCATCATGAACGAAATGTCAGTGGGACAGTTGATGCGCGACATGAATGCCCGTGGCATCCCGTTGACAGAGGAAAACGTTGAGCGGCAGATGGTTGAGTTTCAGGAGAAGTTTGGCATTGGCGTGCCGTTGATGCCAGTTCATCGGCAAGGTGTGCAAAACGTCCTTGAAGGCGGGCAAAACTTGCGCGAGATGAGCAAGGCCAACATTCCAACCAACTACAAGATTCCAACCTACGGCACCCAGAAGGCGGGTGACTTTGCCAAGTCCGTGGTGCTGGATGTCCATGAGGCCGCAGGGCAAACGCAAGGCAGTCGGTTTCACCCCTACTTCAAAGAAGCAGGCGGCTTTGGCAACACCGAGTACAACGCAGGTGAGCAAGGCTTGCTGGGAATTGCGCAAGACCTTGGCATCCCCGGCGGTATGGCGCAGGCTGGCCGCTGGTTTGGTGGCGGAGAGTTGACGGGGTTGCGTTCACCACGGGGTGATGCCCTTGATTTGCTGGAGAAGCAGGTTGCGTACACTCTCAACAAAAAAGGAATTCAGCCCAACCCTGCAAATGTCCGCGCTGAAGTGCTGCGGCAGATAAGCACAGGCGAAGGAGATTTATTGCCGTGGTACCGCAAAGAAGGAATGCCTGATGTCAGACAGACGGGCCTCCAGCGCAAAGAAGGCGGCGAAGTAAAAATGGCTGGTGGCCTCGCCCACTGCAAACCCAAAAAGGTAAAACGACATGGCAACACAGTTCCCAATTGACCCAGAGTTCCAGCGCTTCATCGGCGGTGAGCCGCCTGACGCGGAAAGTGAAGGCGTAGAGGTAGAGATGCCTGAGTTGGATGACTCGACCATCGAAGAGTTGCCAGACGGCTCGGTCATTGTCCACACTGGCGACAAAGGCCCAATGGAGGACGAGGATTTCTACCAGAACTTGGCCGACTCGTTCGACCCATATGACCTCGACAAGCTCCCGCTGAAATACATCGAACTGGTCGAGAAGGACAAGGAAGCCCGCAAGGAGCGCGACAAGCAGTACGAAGAGGGCATCAAGCGCACCGGCATGGGCAAGGACGCCCCCGGCGGAGCCAACTTCAACGGCGCAAGCAAGGTGGTGCATCCTGTCATGGCCGAAGCCTGTATCGACTTCGCATCCCGCGCCATCAAAGAGATGTTCCCGCCTGACGGCCCAACCCGCACCAAGATTTTGGGTGATGTGGACGACGACAAGGTTGAGATTGCCGAGCGCAAGCGCGACTTTATGAACTGGCAATTGACCGAGCAGATTGAAGAGTTCCGCGACGAGCAGGAGCAGATGCTGACTCAGCTACCACTGGGCGGCAGTCAGTACATGAAGCTCTGGTACGACGAGAAGAAGAAGCGACCATGTGCTGAATTTCTACCTGTAGACAACGTCATCCTGCCGTACTCGGCCAGCAACTTCTACAACGCCGAGCGCGTGACCGAGGTGGACATCATCTCGGAAGCAAAGTACAAGAGCCGCGTGGCTTCTGGCCTGTACCGCGACACCAGCTACATCCGGGCAACCATGAACCCGGAGATTTCGCTCTCGCAAAAGGCCACCAACAAGATTGAGGGCAAGTCCGAGAACGACAACGAAGACGGGATGCGCACCGTCTATCACATCTACACCACGTTGGAACTGGAAGAGGACGGTATTTCCAAGGGTGAGGCCGCTCCGTACATTCTGATGATTGACGACCTGTCCAGCGAGGTCATCGGCCTGTACCGGAACTGGGAAGAAGGCGACGAAACAATGACCAAGCTCGACTGGATTGTCGAGTTCAAGTTCATTCCGTGGCGTGGCGCACTCGCTGTTGGCCTGCCACAGCTAATTGGCGGGCTTTCTGCGGCCCTCACAGGCGCTTTGCGGGCCTTGCTGGACTCTGCCCACATCAACAACGCTGCGACGCTCCTGAAGCTCAAGGGCGGCAAGATTTCTGGGCAGTCCCAAGAGGTCGAAGTCACCCAAGTGGTGGAGATTGAGGGTGCGCCGGGGGTGGACGATGTCCGCAAGCTGGCTATGCCCATGCCATTTAACCCGCCATCGCCCGTTCTGTTTGAGCTTTTGGGCTTTCTGACCAACGCCGCCAAGGGTGTGGTGACTACGGCAGAGGAAAAAATTGCTGACCTCAACTCAAACACCCCTGTTGGCACCACTCAGGCGTTGATTGAGCAGGGCGCAGTTGTTTTCTCGGCCATCCACGCCCGTTTGCACGAGTCTCAGGGCCGTGTGCTGCGTGTTTTAAGTCGAATCAACCGCTGGTACTTGGATGACATGCGCCGTGGCGAGGTTGTGGAAGACTTGGACATCACCAAAGAGGATTTTGCCCGCATCACGGACGTGATACCCGTCTCCGACCCGCACATCTTCTCTGAAACTCAGCGCATGGCCCAAACGCAGGCCGTGATGTCGCTGATGGAGAAGTATCCCGCCCAGTTCAACCAAAAAGTCGTGCTGGAGCGCTTTTTGAAGCAGATAAAGGTGCCCGGTGTCAACGAACTCATGGTCGATGTACCTTCTCCCACCAAGCTGGACGCTGCCAACGAGAACGTGGCAATGGCTTTGGGTCAAGCGGCCTACGCCTACATCGAACAAGACCACCTTTCCCACATTCAAGTCATTCTGGACTTTGCCAACAACCCAGTGCTGGGCGGCAACCCCGCAATTGCGCAGACCTACCTGCCGCGTGCGATGGAACACATCAAACAGCACTTGGTCTTGTGGTACTTGAACCGCATGAACGGCTATGTGGATATGTCGATGGACAACAAGACCCAAGACTACGACATGGTCAAGAACCCAGCCAAGCTCGACAAGCTGTTCTCTGCCGTGTCCCAGCACGTTCGCATGGACAGCGACGAGGCTTTGCAAAAGGTCATGCCCGCCATCCAGCAGATGCAGCAGCAGTTGCAGCAGTTCCAGCCGCAGCCACAGATGTCGGCAGAGACCAAAGTCCTGCTCGACACCAGCATGGCCGAGACCCAACGCCGCACCCAGCGCGACCAAGCCGAGATGGGCCTCAAGGGTCAGGAGCTTCAGGCCCGCATCAAGATGGACATGGACAAACTACAGCAGCAGCAGCAAATCGACATGGAAGAACTGCAACTGCGCCTTGCCATCGCCAAGGGCGACCAAGAGACCAAAGAACGCATCGAAACAGCCCGCTTAACACGGGATGCGGCCAAGCTCAACTTTGAGCAAAGCAAGTCTGTACCTAAACCAACCCAAGGAGTACCTTATGGCTACCAGTGATGCAGAGCAAAAGAGCGTGAATGTGCCCCAGCACAAGCGCATGGCAATGGGCGTGCCTATTACGGGCCAGTCCATGCAAACCAAGGGCGAAAACCAACCCGCAAAACCACAAGGAGGCTTATCGCAAGCTAAGAAAAAATGAGAACCGTAGGCGACCTTATCGGAGGAGTCAAGGCTAGGCAGGCTGAAATAGCCGCGTCCCTTGCTGCTGGAAATGCAGCTAACTGGGAGTCTTACCACCGGATGGTCGGTCATTTCGCGGGCTTGCAAGAAGCCCTCGACATACTTAACAAACTCTTGAAAGATGAAGATGAACATGAACGAACCGGAAGTCGCTAACGCGGCTGAAATAGCTTGGGCATTTCCGAGCGTAGACCCCGGCGCAAAACCTCTTGGCGGACGTATCTTGGTGCAACTCCGCCGCACGAAGCAAAAGACGACTAGCGCGGGAATTATCTTGGTTGAAGAAACTAAAGAAACCGAAAAGTGGCAGAACATGGTGGCGAAGGTCATCGAGATTGGCCCACTGGCATTCAAGCATCGGGACACGATGCAGGGGTGGCCTGAAGGCTCTTGGTGCAGCGTGGGTGAGTACATCCGCGTACCGAAGTGGGGTGGTGACCGTTGGGAAGTTCGCGTTCCCGGCTCTCACGACCACGACGACCCAGCCTTGTTCATGGTCTTGAACGACCACGAAGTTATCGCCAAGCTGACCGGCGACCCACTTGCTATGAGGGCTTACCTATGAGTGAAAAAAACACGGAAGAACTCCTCGACGTTGTTGAGGAGACGGACGGTTCTGCCACCGTTGACCTGCCAGATGATTTGGCAGTCCATGACGATGACTCTGATGGCGGCAAACAAGCTGACGCCGATGACGTTGACCACCCCGATGACACCGAGGCGGTGCGGGAAGCTCGACGCAATCGCCGCCGCGCCAAGAAGGAGTACATCAAGCGCACCAACGTGGAGAAAGACCAACGTCTGACCCTGTTGCAGCGCCAGAACCAAGAACTGATGGAGCGCCTGTCCGTCGTGGAACGCAAGACCCACGGCGCAGACCTTGCCCGGTTTGACAAGGCTATCGAAGACGAGCAACTCCGTCTGCGGTACGCCACAGCCAAGCTGCGGGAAGCTACCGACAACGCTGACGGTGCCGCTCTCGCAGAGGCTCAAGAGCTTTGGTACGAGACCAAACGGAAGTTGGAGGCCATGCAGAACTTCAAGACTCGTTCTGCCGAGGGTCAAAAAGATGGTGGCGCGGTCAATCCCCGCCTCCAGCGCCTTGCCAATAACTGGATGGAGCGCAATGACTGGTATGACCCAAATGGAGCCGACGAGGACTCCCAGATTGCCAAAGTCATTGACAATCGCCTAGTTCAAGAGGGTTTTAACCCTGAAACTGAAGAATATTGGCAGGAGTTAGACAAACGCTTAGAAAAACGGCTTCCCAATAGGTATACACTATCACGAGACGAACGAACCAGAAGGAGTCCTCCCAGAAGTGTAGTGACGGGGTCGGGCCGCGAGTCCAGCATCCGAGGAGGTGGCAACACCTTTGTGCTTGAACCAGAACAGGTTCGGGCCATGAAAGATGCGGGCATGTGGGACAACCTTGAAAAGCGTAACCGAATGATCAAGCGGTACGCCCTAGAAGCACGAAACAAAAGGAGCTAAACATTATGGATTCTCGTCTTAAAAAATCTCTGTCCGCAGGTGGACGCGAAACTCGCGCAAGTGAGGACGCCAGCCGTGCAGCCCCAGAGGGAAAGTTCATGTCAGCGCAGGAACGTCGGAAGATGTGGAGCGATGAGTGGACACAAAGTGCTTTGCCAAAAGTCCCGGAATTACCGGGGTGGCACCTTTGCTGGTTATCGACAACCAATAGCTACGACAGCATTGATAAGCGGATGCGACTAGGGTACGTTCCCGTTATGGCGGATGAGTTCCCCGGATTCGACAATTACCGCGTAAAGGCTGGAGAGCAAACTGGTTTTATTGCGTGCAATGAAATGGTTCTTTATAAGCTCCCTATGGAGATTTATCAGGAAGCTATGTTGCAGATGCACCATGAGTTACCGATGGACGAGGCGGACAAAGTTCGACTCCAAGTTGAGCAGCTTCAAGGTTCTGGACGCGATAGCAATGGCAAGTCTCTTGTCAACGTCGAAGGCGAAGGTTTTGGCGAGTTTGACCGGAACAATGTGAAACTTCCCGTGTTTTACGGGTAATTAACTTAGGAGTTACTTATGTCTTCGACAAATGCTCCGTTCGGTCTGCGTCCCTCCTTCCATCCAACTGGTTTGGATAGAGCGGTTGCGCTGACTGACGGTATTGCCTCTGGCTACAGTTCGGCTATTTTGAAAGGCCAACCTGTAGCATTAAACACCTCTGGTGTTCTGATTGCTGCTACTGCTGGCAGCGCCTATCAAGGTGCTTTTGCTGGTGTGCAGTGGACTGATACCACTGGCCGTGTGCGTGTTTCTAACTACTGGCCTGCGTCTACCGCGTATGTCACTGGTTCGTGCATCGCGTACTACTACTCTGACCCAAACATCGTGTACGACATTCAGGCAGATGGTTCTTTGGCCCAGACCTCCATTGGAGACCAAGCCAACTTCAGCAACATCACCGCTGGTTCCACAACCACGGGTCTGTCGCAATGCACCATCTCTACGAGCTTGGTGGGTTCGAGCGCTGTTGGTGATTTGCGAATCATCAACCTGTCGCCCGGTGTCGATAACGCTTGGGGTGATGCATACACCGTGGTACAGGTTCAAGTGAGCCGAAGCCAGTATGTTGCCACCATCAACGCAATTTAAGGAGGTCTAAAAAATGGCTGCTCCAATGAGAAGTACGGACTTCCGTTCGATTGTTGAACCAATCCTGAACGAATGTTTCGATGGCGTCTACGACCAACGTACCGACGAATGGTCACGGGTTTTCCGTGAGCAAGACGGTATCCCCCGCAACTACCACGAAGAGCCTGTCCTGTACGGATTTGGCGCTGCGCCTCAACTGCCAGACGGAACTCCTGTTTCGTACCAGCAGGGCGGCGTACTCTTCCTTCAGCGCTATGTGTACAACGTGTATGGCCTTGCCTTCGCGTTGACCAAAGTTCTGGTTGAAGACGGCGACCATATCCGCATTGGTCAGGTCTATGCTCGTCACTTGGCTCAGTCTCTCATCGAGACCAAAGAGACCCTGTGCGCGAACATTTTGAATCGTGCGTTCAACTCCAGCTACCCCGGCGGCGATGGCGTGTCTCTGATTAACACCGCTCACCCTATCGTGAACGGTACCTTCAGCAACCAACTCGCTACCGCTGCGAACCTGAGCCAGACCTCCTTGGAGCAAACGCTGATTCAGATTCGTCAAGCTGTGGACAACAACGGCAAGAAGATTCGTCTGGTGCCCCGCCAATTGGTGGTCGCCCCCGGCAACGTCTTCCAAGCCGAAGTTCTGCTGAAATCGGTTCTGCGTGCTGGCAACGCCAACAACGACATCAACCCCATCAAGTCCATCGGCTTGCTGGACGAGGGTGCCGCTGTTCTGTCGCGTCTGACCTCCGCAACCGCATTCTTCGTCCAAACCGACGCACCCGAGGGCATGAAGCTCTTGATGCGCCGTAAGCTGGAGAAGACTATGGAAGGCGACTTCGAGACTGACTCAATGCGCTACAAGGCAACTGAGCGTTATATCCCCGGATTTACCGACCCACGCGCTATGTACGGCACGCCCGGACTGTAAAGTCACAAGGCTTTCAGGGGTGGGCCTTAACCACCCCTGACCATTATCAACATCGGTCAAACTTTTCAAGGAGCAGACCATGCCTCAATTTTCAGATGATCTATTTCTGGGAACGGCTGTCGCCTATCAAGGCACAGACGCTTACCCCAATACCGCCACTTTTACTGGCTCCATAGCCACCACCACACTGACCGTCACGGCAATGCTGTCGGGCGACCCAATTGTTCTGGGTATGTACATTGACAGCTCGACCTCGCTGACCAATGGAACCTACATCACGGCATTTGGTACTGGCGCTGGCGGCGTAGGCACCTACACCGTAAGTGCTTCGCAGACTGTTGCAAGCTCCACCATCGTTGGTTCTGGTAATGCCTTGTTGCAAAACCCTGCCCCAATGGATGTGGGCGTTGGCCCCTTGGGTCGTTTGTACATCTGGGATGTGGTGCCACAGGCCAAGCTGACAACCAACATTGTTGCGGCAGTGATTACCACCGCCACAACTTTGACTCTTGCCGCTGGTGCTGGAGTTAGGTCGGCAACCCTCGTAAACGGCGCTACCGGACTGCAATTGGACTGCCCCCGTGCTGTTTCTACCACCACAGGAGCAGGTAGCCCAACCAGTGTCAACATCACTGTCTCGGGCTACGACTACTACGGTCAGGCCATGAGCGAAGTGATTGCAACAGGAACGGTTGCGTCAACGACTGTCAGCGGTAAGAAAGCCTTCTTCCAAATCTCCAGCGTTGTTTCTTCGGGAGCCAGCGTAGTGACCGTGGCTGTCGGCACAACTGATATTCTGGGTCTGCCTTTGCGAGTGATTGACCGAGGTTACATAACCCGCGCTGGCTGGGACAACACCTTGGCTGAAGATGCTGGCACCATGACCGTTGCCGCTACCGCCACAGCAACCACCACTACTGGCGATGTGCGAGGCACTTACCTCCCATCTTCGGCGGCGGACGGTGTCAAGCGCCTTGTGATGGGTATAGCCCTGCCAGCAATCGCGGCAGGCCCGAATGCAACCCGTGTCGGCGCGTTTGGCGTCACACAAGCATAAGGAGCAAATCATGGGTCAATTCAAACCAATGGTCAAAATGATGACCACTGAGCCTTCAGTCGAACTGAAGCTCAAAAAAGGCGGCAGCGTCAAGAAGGCCGATGGCGGCATGATGGGCGCTATGCCACCTGCTCCTATGGGCGCTATGCCTGCCCGTGGCGGCATGGCAAAGGCTGCTACCCCTATGGCTCCTTCCTTGGCCGCTCGTCGCCGCGCTATGCGCTCGATGGGTGCTGGCCCATCCGCTCCTGTTGGCTTGGCAGCAAGCCGCATGATGAAAGAGGGCGGTAAGTCTGACAAGGCCCAAGACAAGGCCATGATTCAGAAAGCCTTCAAGCAGCACGACATGCAAGAGCATAAGGGCGGCAAGGGCACCAAGCTGGCTTTGAAAAAAGGCGGCAAGATGAAGAAGTTTGCCACTGGTGGCTCCATCCAGAGCGAGACTTCTTCGGGTGACTACGCAACCACCAAGATGTACCAAGCCAAGCCCGACAACTCGCCTGCTACCACTGGCGGCGTGAAGAACGGCAACGCTGGCGGCTTCAAACGTGGCGGAGCCATGAAGAAGATGGCTACTGGCGGCGTCGTGAAGGGCCAAGCTGGCTACGCAACTGGCGGCATGATTCCTTCAGAAAGCATCTCTGGTTCACCTGCCACGACCATTGTGGACACCGGCAAGTACGACAACTCTCCCGCCAAAACTGGTGGCGTGAGTTACGGCAATGCTGGTGGCTTCAAGCGCGGAGGTGCAACAAAAAAGCACTTCGCCACGGGGGGCAGTGTTAACAGCGCTGGTTCTGCCGTGGCAATGCCGCAAGGTCGCAAGCCTATCCCTTCTCCTGTTGAAATCACTCAACTGGCTGGAACCTACAAAAAGGGCGGCAAAGTCGCTCCGGGTAACCGCCAGTTGCAGGCAGTCAACAAGATGGAAAACGCTACCGCGATGCGCCAAGCCAAGATGGATAGCAACCTGAAGTACGGCCCGGCCAACAAGCTGAAGCTGGCTGAAGGTGGTTCACCCAACGACAAGTACGTTCTCAAAGACCCCAAGGCTGTGACTGACAAGGAGAGCCGTGAGCTTGAAGAGGCGTTGAACCCGTTGAGCATGGTGGAAGAGCTATACAACAAAGCGCGTGGTGCGTTTGGTTCTAAAGGCTCTGTGACTAACAAGGAGCGCGATGCAGCAGGCAGCGTCACCAAGACCAAGGAGTCTGTGACTGTCTCCCCCGGCAAGAAACGCGGCGGAAGCGTTTGTTAAAACAAGTGGGGGCTTCGGCCCCCGCTTTCTTTGGAGATTTTTATGGCTATTACAGCTACCTCTCAAACGCTTTTTGATGGTGAGCGCATTGCCATCATGAAGTTTTACGCGACCATGAGCGCGACTGAAAATGAGACCAACGTCGTCAAGGTAAACCCAGCAAACTTGGCAGCATCTGCTGCTGGTGGGGCTTGCGATGCTGTGTCCATTTTGAAGGTGACTGGGTTGACCCACGGACTGGAAGTTCAAATGAACTGGGTTGCTACCGCGCCTGTTGTGATTGAGGTCATACCTCAGAACAACTCCTACACGCAGGACTATTCAAAAATTGGTGGTTTGACGAACAATGCTGGCGCAGGAAAAACGGGCGGCATTTCTTTCACCACACTAGATGGTTCCGCAGGCGACACCTACACCATAGTGCTGGAGATGCAAAAGCACTACGTCAACCCCTACAGCACGTTGTAATCATGCCCAGCAAATCTGCTGCCCAGCACCGCCTGATGGCGGCTGCGGCCCACACCAAGGGCGGGTTTGGTGGCGTCCCGCAGAAGGTCGGCAAAGAGTTTGTCAAGGCCGACAAGAACATGAAGGAAGGTGGCTTGTATGCCAACATCGCTGCAAAACGTGAAAGAATTGCTGAAGGCTCTGGCGAAAAAATGCGCCGAGTGGGCAGCAAAGGTGCGCCAACGGCTGAAGCCTTCCGAGAGTCAGCCAAAACCGCCAAACTGAAGAATGGTGGCCCGAGCTTGGCTATTGGGCGTGGTGAAAAACTGCCCGCCAAACAAGGCGCAGGACTGACCGCAAAGGGCCGCGAGAAGTACAATCGTGAGACTGGTTCCAACCTGAAGGCTCCCCAGCCACAGGGCGGTTCAAGACGCGATTCTTTCTGCGCTCGGATGGAGCCAGTAGCTGAGAAAAGCGATAAGGGAAGCCGTTCAAGGGCTTCAATGCAGCGGTGGAATTGTCCCGGCTGGTAAGGAACACCAATGGCTTACTCTGGTACGACTGGCACTACCGTCATAACGGTACAGACCCTGATTGACCACGGCGCTCGTCGCTGTGGCAAGCTGGCGGAAGAACTGACTTCGGAGCAGGTGCTGTCTGCCCGCGAGTCGCTGTTCTTCTTGCTGTCCAACCTCATCAACATCGGCATCCAATACTGGGCCATCGACAAGAAGGTCTACGGCTTCACGGCGGACAAGTACATCTACGACCTGCCTCTGGGCGGCAACGATGTCCTGAATGCCCTGTACCGCTATCTGGACAGGCCCAACGGCTCGTACACCTCGTCTGCTGGCGGCACAACGGCCAACCTGTATGACGGCGATGTGGACACCATCTGCACCCAGACATCGGCGAATGGAAACATCTCGGTCAACTTCGGTACGGCCAACCCCATCTACGTTGGCTCCATCGGGTTTTTGCCCGCAGCGTCTGGCACATGGTCAATCATCTACGAATACTCGATTGACGGCACTACTTGGCAAACCCTCGTGGACTTGGGCAGCATTGTTGTGGTCAACAACGAGTGGGTTTGGACGGACATTGAGTACGGGCAGAACGTCAGCTTCTACCGCATCCGCGCCTACAACACCACCACGCTGAGTCTGCGCGAACTGTACTTCGGCAACAACTCAACTGAAATTACGATGTCGCGCCTGAACCGCGACGACTACACCAACCTGCCCAACAAGAACTTCACGGCCAACCAGCCGTTCCAGTTCTGGTTTAACCGCACCATCCCGCAGTCGCAAATCTGGCTGTGGCCGACCCCGCAGAATGCTTTCTACCAAATGACGGTGTGGTACTCGCGCCAAATCATGGACGTGGGCGACCTGTACGGCGAACTGGAAGTGCCACAGCGCTGGTACATGGCCGTGTTGAGCATGTTGGCGCACCAGATGTCGCAGGAGTTGCCCGGTGTGGACTTAAATCGAGTGACATACCTTGAAGGACAGGCTGCAAAGTACCTGTCGATGGCTGAGGATGAGGAGCGCGACAAGTCGCCTATCTACTTCGCTCCCAACATTTCTGTGTACACACGGTAATGCCAATCTTCCTCGACACCCTTGGCAACTCCACGCTTTCTATTGCGGTTTGTGATAGGTGCAAGATGAAGCGTGCCCATTCGGTGATGAGGAATGACCCCAACCTTCCCGGCCTGCGTGTGTGCAATGAAGGTTGCGCTGACGAGCTTGACCCGTACCGCCTGCCCGCAAGGAAAACAGAGCGCATCAACATCCGCTTTCCCCGCCCAGATTTGAGCGTTGCGGCGAACGATGACTACCTGCTGACTGGCGGCAACAACGAGTTTCAAATCTCCACCGAGCAGAACACGCAGACGCCTACGCAGACGGGGAACAAGGATACGATTGCACCCAGCCCACCTAGCAATACGAGTACATAATGTCCGCACAAGTCACCATACTCCAACTCCCAACCGCTGGTGCTATTACGGGCACTGAGGCGGTTCCTATCGTCCAAAATGGGGTGACAGTCCAGACCACGACTGCGGCGCTTGCTGGCTCACCTGTCCAGACCTACAGCTATCTGACGGTCACCCAAACCCCGCAGTTGGCAAACAGCCGCTATGTTGGCGTGACCAACGGCCTGACCATCACCGATGGCGGTGCGCAGGGCCTGTTCAATATCAGCTCTACAGGCGCGTTGTTGTCTTTGGTGAACTCCGGCACTGGATTTCAAGTAAAAACGTCTGGGACGGCCATTGCGGCCCGTTCCTTCACGGTTTCTGGAACTGGCCTGAGCATCACCAACGGAAACGGCGTAGCCGGTGACCCGGTCATCTCGTTGATTGGAGCGCCGCTGAACCTTGCAAACCTTAGTGCCAATGGACTCCTGACTATCACCACAGCGGGCGGAGTGGGAGCGGTAACCCTTCAGGGAACAGCAAGTCAGATTGCGGTGAGCTTTGGAAACGCAGTAGGTGGCTCCCCAACTGTTGCCTTGGCTAACAACCCCATAATCCCCGGCGCGGCCAGCGTGACCGTGCCCGCTGGTGCCACAGCAGACCGCCCCGTCAGTCCTTTTGACGGGATGATCCGCTACAACACAGAAACCGATGTGTTTGAGGGTTACATCAACGGCGCTTGGGCTAATTTTGCGTCAAATATTGACGTCAGCAGCTTCAGCGGCGGCACAACTGGGCTTACACCCTCCTCTCCGACAACAGGGCCGGTTGTGTTGGACGGCGTGCTTAATGTTTTGAACGGCGGCACCGGAACTGCAACCCCCTCCTTGGTGGCTGGCACAAACGTCGTCATTACCGGAACTTGGCCCAACCAGACTATTAACGCAAGCAATTCTGGCGGCACGGTCACCAGCGTCAGCTTCACTGGCGGCATCATTTCGGTGGCAAATGCCACTACGACCCCGGCGTTTACGGTTGCTGGAACCAGCGGCGGCATCCCTTATTTCAGCAGCTCCAGCACATGGGCGTCCAGTGCAGCCCTGACCCAGTACGGGGTTGTGTACGGCGGCGGCGCAGGCGCTACACCAGTGGCAACGGCGGCGGGAACGACGGGGCAAGTCCTGACGGCCACCACAGGCGGCGCACCTACTTGGGCTGCGCCAGCGACAAGCGGAACCGTCACCAGCGTAGCGCAGTCCTTCACTGGCGGCTTAATTTCTGTTGCTGGCTCCCCAATCACATCCAGCGGCACTCTTGCGCTGACCGTGGCAGGAACCAGCGGCGGTGTTCCGTATTTCAGCAGCGGAACGACTTGGGCCACCAGCGCGGCACTGGCCGCAAATGCAATCGTGCTTGGCGGCGGTGCTGGGGCCGCACCGGCAACGACAACCACGGGAACGGGCGTTGTAACTGCCTTGAGCGTGAATACAGGCTCTGCCGGGGCTTTTGTGGTCAACGGTGGGGCACTAGGAACCCCAAGCAGCGGCACCCTGACGAGCGCAACAGGTTTGCCAATATCTACAGGTGTTTCGGGCCTTGGAACTGGCGTGGCTACCGCGTTGGCAATTTCCATTGGTTCTGCTGGTGCGCCAATCACTTTTAACGGCGCTCTTGGTACGCCAAGCAGCGGCACGGTCACCAACCTGACCGGAACTGCATCAATTAACATCAACGGCACTGTCGGGGCTACTACTGCAACAACTGGCGCGTTCACAACTGTGACGGCTACAACTGGAATCTTCGGAGGTACTTTCTAATGGCTGCAACTGGCTACACCCCCATATCGCTGTACTACAGCACCACGGCTGCGGCTGCCCCGCTTGCCGCTAATTTGGTTGCTGGAGAGCTTGCCCTCAACACCGTGGATGAGAAGCTGTACTTCAAAAATAGTGCAGGAACCGTCAAGCTGTTGGCGTCAGCTACGGCATCTAGCGCCACCGTGTCATCGGTTGCCCAGACGTTTACTGGTGGTATTGTTTCTGTTACAGGTTCTCCCATCACCACGAGCGGCACCTTGGCCCTGACTGTTGCGGGAACAAGCGGAGGCATTCCATATTTCTCAAGCGGAACCACTTGGGCTACCTCTGCCGCATTGGCTGCAAGCTCAATTGTTTTGGGCGGAGGAGCAGGGGCCGCTCCCGCAACCACCACCACGGGCACTGGGGTTGTTACGGCTTTGGGTGTGAATACCGGAACGGCAGGCTCCTTTGTAGTCAACGGCGGCGCTCTGGGCACACCCAGCAGCGGGACTCTGACCAACGCAACGGGATTGCCAATATCCACGGGCGTGTCCGGTCTGGGCACCGGGGTGGCTACAGCGCTTGGGAATAACGCAAACACAGCAAGCGGCGTCCCAACTGGCAGCGGGACTGCCACGTTAACCAACAAGCGCATCGACCCAAGGACTTCCAGCACCGCATCGACGGCCACGCTGACGCCTGACATATCGTCCTTTGACCAGTACAACCTGACCGCGCAGGCGGTGGGATTGACCGTAGCTGCACCCACAGGAACCCCGGTAGACGGGAACAGGCTGACACTCCGCATCTTGGACAACGGCACGGCCCAGACCATCTCTTGGAACGCAACCTACACCGTCATCGGTGTTACGCTTCCAGCGACCACCACCGCGAATAAAATGGTTTATGTTGGCTGCATCTACAACAGCACGAACACCCGCTGGGATGTGGTCGCAGTAACGACTCAAGCATAAGGAGCATGATATGAAGATTGACTTTGAATTTGATACCGCTCACGGCATGTTCCGCGATGCCTTGCATTTACCGGATGACCACGCATTCACCGATGCAGAAATCCAAGCCATGAAGCAGCAGCGCGTGGACAACTGGATTGCCGTGGTGACTGCACCTCCCGTAGAAGAAGTGACTGAAGAAGCACCTCCCTCTGAAGAGGTGTAAGCATGGCTAACCGTTTCTGGGTTGGTGGTACTGCAAACTGGGACGGTACGGCGGGGTCTAAATGGGCCACTACGTCTGGCGGCGCTGGTGGCTCTGCCATCCCTACGTCTGCTGATGATGTGTTCTTTGATGCCGCTTCTGGTGCAGTGACTTGTACTATCTCTACTGGCAATACAGGCGCTAAATCAATCACTTGCACTGGGTTTACTGGAACTCTAGCTGGTAGTGCTGCAATTACAGTGTCTGGAAGTTTTACCCTTGTATCAGGGATGACGTTTACATATAGTGGCACATTAACCTTCGATGGAACAGGAACTCTGACTAGCGCGGGCAAAACCTTTAGTGGGATTTTGTCAATCAGCGGCAGCGGCATTACTGTGACATTAGGCGATGCGTTTACGTCTTCTAATCAAATTGTTCTTACGCAGGGAACTTTTACCACCAACAACTTCAATGTAACTGCAACATCTATAAATTCTAGTAATAGCAACGTCCGTGCAATCAATTTGGGTAGCAGTACGGTTACGCTAAGTAGCTCGTCAGTGGTAAGTTTTTCAACAAATACAAATTTAACTTTTAACGCTGGAACGTCAACAATAATTGGCTCATCAATTAGCTCAATAATTACAGGTGGGCCAACTGGTGCAACTGGAGTTACTTTTTACAATGTATCATTAACTGGTACATCGGCGGGAACCAACGGCATTAGGTCAATAAACACATTTAACAATTTATCAGTTACTGGCCCCTCCTCTGCGGGAGTGATAATACTAACCTTTGATTCTCGCCAAACAATTAGCGGCGCACTTTCTACCACAGGCACAGCAGGAAACCGCCGAGTCTTGTTCCAAGGAGCGACCTACGGCGTTGCCCAAACTCTTACCGTCAACAGCGCAGCAAGCCTGACTGACGCAGACTTCCGTGACCTTTACGTTGTTGGCACTGCTGCGCCCATCTCTGGGACTCGTATAGGCAACCTGCGGGGCTGCTCTGGCATTACATTCAGCACCGCCAAGATTGTGTACTGGAACCTTGCAGGGGCGCAGAACTGGTCAGCGACAGGCTGGGCAACTACATCCGCAGGAACGCCATCAACAGACAACTTCCCGTTAGCGCAAGATACCGCAACATTTACTAATGCGGGTAGTGTTACTGGAACCATCACGATGGATGCTGCCATTCCCTACACGGGGACGGTAGATATGTCTGGTCGCACAAGTGCGATGACGTTGGCTACAACCGCATTTGCTATTTATGGCAATTGGACAAACGGGTCTGGAACAACTCTATCTGGCACAGCCGCACTTACTTATTCAGGGCGTAACACTCAAACAATTACTAGTGCAACCAGAACATTTACTCAAGCGTTAACCGTTGATTCCTACGGCGGCTCAGTTGAACTTGCTGATGCGTTAAATATTGGCACAACCGCCTTAACTGTCACCAACGGCACGTTTGACACCAAGAACTACAACGTCACTGCACAATCATTGATATCTAGTAACAGCAATGTAAGAACTATTACTCTTGGCTCTAGTACGGTAACTTTGAGTGGCACTTCTTCTGCCATAGATGCGGGAACAATTACTAATTTAACATTTAATGCAGGAACATCAAGCATTGTTTTTTCTGGAGCGTCTTCAGGAACACAATTAACTAGTGCAAATTTAACTTTTTATGATGTATCTTTTACAGGCACTTCTGGTGCAATATCAGCCACAATAACCGGCAACAACACATACAGGAATCTTTCGTTTACTGCACCAGCATCTGCGGGCGCTCTCAGATATTTATTTTCTGGAACTGCAACCATCACGGGAACACTGACCTGTGCGGGCGCTTCGGCTGTTCGCCGCATTTTCTTGCGCTCTGACACCGTTGGCACTACCCGCACCCTTACCGTAGCAACGCTGTCTGCTGACGATTGCGACTTCCGCGACATCACTATTGCAGGAGCAGCCGCTGGTAGCTCCCCAACCCGCGCCGGTAACTGCGGCGGGAACACAGGTATTACATTTCCCGGTGCAAAAACTGTTTACTGGAACTTGGCAGGAGCGCAGAACTGGTCTGCCACGGCTTGGGCCACAAGCTCTGGCGGCACTCCTGCGCTTAACAATTTCCCATTAGCTCAAGACACCGCTGTCTTTGACAATACAGGAAGCGTGACGGGAGTAATTACTGTTGAGGCCGTGTGGAACATCGGTACATTTGACGCATCAGCACGAACCAGTGCAATGACGTTGACAGCCAGTGCCGCATCAACGGTTTACGGCAACTGGACGTTTGGTACAGGCGTTTCGCCATCCAGCAATGCAAACACAATTACTTTTGGGGGTCGAGGAACTCAAACTATTACCAGCAACGGTGTGTCTTTTGGTTGCCTTGTAGCCGTTGACTCCAGCACAGGAACTGTTCAACTTGCTGATGCTTTGACGCTTATAGCAGGTAGAGGTTTTACCCATCTTAGTGGTACGTTTGATGCTGTGGCGTACAACTTTACAGCAGATGCACTTAGTGGCCCATCCAGTGCTGCAATATTAAAAATGGGTTCTGGAACGTGGACGCTATCTGGAACCGGAAGTGTATGGTCATTTAACGCTAGTTCTGTTTTATACAAAGGCACAGCTAATATTGTTTTATCCAACACTACCACCACCGACCGAACATTTTCGGGGCAGTCTTTTTCTTACAACAAACTCACTATCGGTGGCGCAACTGGAATATCCACAACCACAATCACAGGCGACAATCAATTCACCGAACTTGCCAGCACCAAAACCGTAGCGCACACCATTGCCCTCGGAACAACTACCCAAACATTTGGCGCTTGGACAGTGACAGGTACTGTTGGCAACGTAGTCACGGTGACGGGTACAGGGGTAAGCCATGTCATTGCTGGCGCTCGTGTGTCGGGTGTTGACTACCTTGCGATGGGAACGATTGGCTTCATAGCCACAAGCCCCGGAGAGTTCTACGCTGGAGCCAACAGCACAGGTACAGGCACAGGCGTTATTCTTACCGCTGCTCCTACCGCCACAACCCGCTACTGGGTAGGCGGTACGGGTACATGGACTGCGGCAAGCACAACCAACTGGTCAACCTCCTCTGGAGGCGTTAGCGGGGCTTCCGTACCCACCTCTGCCGATGCGGTGATATTTGACACGCTGTCCAACGCCACAGCCTACACCGTCACTTGCACAGCCACACAACTTCGTTGCGCTGCCTTGACTATGGCTGGCCCTGCAACGGGCAACGTGACATGGGCGGGTACTGCACCATTAGCAATTCACGGTAATGTGAGCTTGGCGGCTACTGGTATTACTCGGTCGTATACTGGTGGAATTATTTTATCTGGTTCTGCAACAGGTAAAACATTTACAACAAACGGAGTTAGTCTTTCAGCGGGTGGCACAGACACCGTACAAATTAACGGTGTTGGATGCGGCTGGACTTTAGGTAGCGCAGCAGACCTTGGAAACAATGCAGGATTTAACGTAGTAAACGGGTCTTTTTCAACCGCAAACTATTCGTTGACAACCTCATACATGAGGGCTTCAGGCCAAAACATCACAGCTATTACTCTTGGCTCCTCTACGTTAACCATGAACGGTAGTAGCTCTGCAATTGGTTTTGGCACAACTGAAACTAGTCGGGCAAGCCTTACTTTTAATGCAGGTACTTCACAGATAAACATAGCCGTATCTAATCTAAATTTTCAAGGCAACAACCAAACTTTTTATAATGTTAGCCTTACTGGAGAACTACTTGCAAACATGACGGGGGTTAACACATTTAATAACTTAGTGCTGGGAGCTTCAACTACCAGCACCATCAATAATAAAGTTATTAGTGCCAATCAAACCATTAACGGAACTTTGACAATCTCGGCAGGGACAGACGCAACCATGCGGACGTTTGTGCAGTCCAACACCCTTGGCACGACACGAACACTGACCTGCGCTGCATTTGCTGGAACTGATGCTGACTTCCGCGACATCACTATTGCTGGCGCTGCGGCTCCTGCAAGCGGCACTCGACTTGGGGATTGCAAAGGCAACAGTGGCATCACGTTCGGCGCAGGGACTACAAAATATTGGAACCTTGCTGCCGGTGGAAACTGGAGCGCAATAGGCTGGGCTACATCTAGCGGCGGTGCGCCAGCAATCAACAACTTCCCTCTTGCCCAAGATACCTGCCTTTTTGAAGCAACGGGTTTGACCAGCGGAAACACGGTCACTATTAACGCTGCCTATAACATTGGCACGATAAATATGGCTGCCCGTACAACAAATACGATGACGTTGGCCGATGGTCAAACTCATGGTGTTTACGGTAACTGGGTCAACGGCACTGGCACTACGCTGTCGGGAGCGGGTACGTTGATTTTTGCGGGCCGTACCAGTCAAACAATTACCAATGCGGGTAGGACTTTTACACAAGGATTCACAATTAGCACGCCGGGTGGTTCTGTTACGTTGCAAGATAATTTTTCATCATCTAACAATACTACAGGCGCACTTACTCTTGCCTACGGAACATTTAACGCTAATGTATATAACGTCACTTTTACTGGAACAACCACTCAGTTAAATTTTTCCTCTACATCAAATGTTAGGACTATGGCTGTTGGTTCTGGAACGTGGACTGTACCCGGTACAAATGCTGGTGCATGGAACGCTGGAGCAACACCCACCAACCTTACGATTACCGGCACTGGAACAATTACCTTAACTGGAGCAACGGCTAAAAGTTTTATTGGCGGTGGTCTTTCCTACTCAGGCATTACCCTCGACCAAGGCGGCGCGGGTACGCTGACAATCACGAACAACAACACCTTTGCTAACATCAGCAACACCTACAAAGCCACGGGTGCTACCAACATCACTCTTGGCACAACCACTCAAACGGTGGGTAGCTTCACCGCATCAGGCGAAGTTGGACGGGTGTTGACGGTTCAAGGCTCATCAGCATCCAGCCCCTGCACGTTGGTCTACACAGGCGTTGGGCAGGCCACATCCGCCACAACTGACTACCTAACCATAACGGGCGTTCGTGCATATTCTCTTGCGGACACTTTTTACGCCGGGGCAAACTCAACCAACAACGGGTCGCTGGGTTGGATATTCAGTTCTGCCTCTCCCGCAACGGGCAGCGGCGGCAAGTTTTTCTTTGTGTTTGGGTAAAAATGGAAAACCAGCAGCTATTCAACATCGTCATAGCGATTGCCGGGTTCTTTGCTGTTTATGTGCTGAACAGCATGACCCGCCAAATACAGAAGCTCGAAGACAAGGTCAATGCGTTGCCGACCACCTACGTCATCAAGGGTGACTACCGCGAGGACATTGCGGAGGTTAAGACCATCCTGAAGCAGATTTTTGACAAGCTCGACAGCAAGGCTGACAAATAGGAGAACCGCATGGCACTTGACCCACTATCCGCGCTGCTTGACATTGGCGGCAAAGTAATTGACCGGGTCTGGCCCGACCCCGAGAAGGCTGCGGCTGCAAAGCTGGAACTGTTCAAGATGCAGCAGTCGGGTGAGCTTGCCCAGATGGCAGGCCAACTAGCCATCAACAAAGAAGAGGCCGCAAACCCAAATGTTTTTGTCAGCGGATGGCGACCATTTATTGGTTGGGTATGCGGCAGCGGGTTTGCCATTCAATTCGTCATTGGCCCAATTGCTGAGTGGGGTAGTGCGCTATACGGTAATCCCGTCAAGTTTCCCCAAATGGATGTTGGCACAATGATGCCACTTTTAATTGGGATGCTTGGGCTTGGAACCCTTAGAACTGCGGAAAAAATCAATGGGGTTGCAGCAAAATGAAAGCCAAACTGACGTTTCTTGTAACCCTTATGGTCAGCTTTACCCTATGCATTGTTGTCGTTGGCATGGTTGGAGTTTTGATGGCAGGCTTGTTTGACGAAAAAGTGGACAACGCCGAGATTTTCAAACTTATCTCGCCTGCGTTCCAAACGATTGTGGGCGGCTTCATCGGTTTGTTGGCTGGTGTGAAACTGTCCCACGGCGAGACTGACAAGGAGCCAACGCCGTGAAAGAAAACTTTGATGCCTCCTTCGCCCGCATCATCAAGTCCGAAGGCGGGTACGTCAACGACCCGGCAGACCGTGGCGGAGAGACCAATTTAGGCGTGACCATCGACGCTTGGGGCGCATATCTCAAACGAGCCATCCAGCCCGGCGAGATGAAGGCGTTGAAGCAGGAAACCGTCAAGCCGTTCTACAAGCAGATGTATTGGGACTTGGTGAAGTGCGACGACCTGCCCGTAGGCGTCGATTACGCCGTTTTTGACTTCGCGGTGAACGCAGGGGTTGGCCGGGCTGCGAAGTTCCTCCAGCGGGCTGTGGGAGCCGTGGATGACGGTGTTATCGGCTCCGGGACTTTGGGGCGCGTAGCCAAGACCGACCCCGCCGTGCTGCTGAAGAACTTTGCCGAGCAAAAGCAACGCTTCTACAACGGCCTCGCCACCACCAATCCGTCTCAACAAAAGTTCCTGAAGGGCTGGTTAGCCCGCGTAGACCACGTTCAAGACGCCGCCGAGTCAATGATTGCTTAAACCCCAACCTTACAATCGCTCTACACAAGGACTGAACCATGACCGTAGCAGCAGTAATGACGTATGACAGCTTGGTCGATGACATCACGACCTATCTAGAGCGTACCGACACGCAAACGATTGACAAGATTCCGCAGTTCATCATGTTTGCGGAGCAGATTATTGCGTCCGAAATCAAGTTCTTGGGTAACTTGGTGGTGGTCTCCAGCACCATGACGCAGGCCGAGAACATCATTCCCAAGCCCGCCCGCTGGCGCAAGACGGTTTCCATGAACGTCTCGGTGGCCGGAGTCCGTCAACCAGTCCTGCTGCGCACCTATGAGTACCTGCGTGAATACTGGCCCGACCAGACCATGACGGACATTCCCAAATATTTTGGCGACTACGACTACGACCACTGGCTGGTGGTTCCGACCCCTGCAACTGGGTACACCTACGAGGTGCTGTACTACGAGCGCAACCAGCCCCTTGATTCTTCCAACCAGTCCAACTGGTTCACCGAGTACGCCCCGCAAGCTCTTTTGTACGGCTCACTGCTGCAAGCAATGCCCTTCCTGAAGAACGACGAGCGCATCCCAATGTGGCAAGCGCAGTACGACAAAATTATTGCTGTCTTGCAGAATGAAAACGCTATCCGTATAGCTGACCGCCAAGCAATTGCGAAGGACGTATGACTACTTTTACCTCCCCCTTTACGGGCCAAGTCATCCAGCCCACGGATGTCTCGTACCGTTCTATTTCCCTGACGGCCACCAGCCAACTAACGTGGCCTATTAACGGCAGCGCGTTGAATGACGCTGCGGCACGCATCATGGATGTGTCCTCGACGTCCACCACGGGTGCCTTCTCGCTTCTGATGCCGCCAGCCAACCAGACATCGGTTGGTCAGGACGCCTTGATTCGCAACACCGGCTCGTACTCGTTCACGGTCAAGGACTACCTTGGTGTTAACCCGATTGCCACCGTTGCCCCAAGCTCGGCTGTTTACATCTACATCAGAACCAACAGCACTACCTCGGGCACTTGGGGTCTGATTCAGTTTGGCGTCGGTTCTTCCAACGTGGACGCGGCCGCACTTGCTGGGTATGGAATCAAGGCAATTAGCAACACCCTAAACACCGCCCATCCGGTAACCACGTTTGCCTCCGCGTACACCGCACTTGCCTCTGACCGAGCGGCATCCTATGTTTGGACTGGCGGCGCTGCAACGCTTGGTCTTACCGCAGCCACCACTTTGGGCGATGACTGGTACATGCTGGTGCGCAACCAAGGCACTGGCACCTTGACGGTGACCCCGGCCTCTGGACTTATCAACGGCTCTGCCTCAATTGTTTTGCAGCCAGCCGACTCCTGCATGATTTGCTGCTCTGGGATTGCTTTCTACACCGTCGGCTTAGGCCAAGCGGCGCAGTTCAACTTTACCCAGTTGACCAAAGCGGTGGTGACGGGAACTTACACCCTGACATCGGCAGAAGCGTCAAACGTGGTTCAGAAGTACACAGGCACTTTGACTGGCAACGTGACCATCATCGTGCCTCAGACCATTCAGGTGTACTACATCACCAACCAGACGGACGGAACGGCGTCCAACTTCACCATCACCTTCACCACCAACACGGGTGGAAGCGTGGCTACAGTCCCCGCAGGGCAGCAGTCCACCCTGCTTTGTGACTCGGTCAACTTACTGAACGCAAACACCGTGCTGGCTGGCGCAAGTAGCATTTCACTGACCAACGGAACTGTCGGCGCTCCAGCTTTGAATTTTTCTTCCGAAACATCAACTGGCGTTTATCGCGCCGCTTCGGGCGAGTTCAACACTTCCATCTTGGGTGTGTTGCGTTCCACTTTGTCGGCCACCGGCTTGGCTATTGTCGGCACAGGCAACTTCACAGGCGGCGTTGCTGGCGGCACCTTCGTATGACCCAAAAAGTTTTCACCATTGACACCCTTGCTGGAATTCAGCGGGATGGGACGGTGTTTGACATGAGTTTTTATGTAGACGGAAAGTGGGTTCGGTTTCAGCGTGGTCGCCCGCGCAAGATGGGCGGATACAGGGTCATATCCAGCCAATTGACCGGCCCTTCCCGTGGCATCTGGGTAAACACCCAGAACGCGCTTACGTCCATTTTTAGCGGGTACAACGATGGGCTGCAAGTCCTGACCATTGACGAGAACGGCATCGGCTCTGGTGTTCAAGATTTTACCCTTAGTGATTTTACCGCCAGCGACAACAACCTGTGGCAGTTCGATGGTTTCTACGATGTTTCTGGCTCTGGCTTGCGGGCCATTCTTGCCGCGCCATGCCAAAACCTAAACAGCATCAGTAGCACGGTAAACACCCCTGTACTGATTGGCGACATCGCTGGCACAACCATGAGCCAGATTGGCGTGTTTACCGCCTCTGCCACCACGGTCAACACCAACGCCACCATTACCTTGGCTGCGTCAAATCCTCTTATTGGCGCAGGGCAAACCATTTCTGGTGTAGGTATTTCGTCGGGTACACGAGTGGTATCTGTTGTCACCACCACTGTGGTCATGTCCTTGCCAGCTACCGCAAGCGGCACGGTGACGCTGACCTTCAACAACAACGTCGCAGTGTCGGGCGGGGTGGTCTCGCTTCACCCCTACGTCTTTGTGTATGGCAATGACGGGTTGATTAGAAACTCTGCCGCAGGCAACGCCCAAGACTGGGTTTCTGCGGATGCCAATGAGACCAACGTAGCGACCGGAAAGATTGTCCAAGGGCTACCAGTCAGGGGCGGCTCAAACGCGCCTTCTGGGCTGTTCTGGAGCCTTGACAGCCTAGTCCGAGTGTCCTACATCGGCGGACAGGGAACTCCTGCGCAATACTGGCGCTACGACATCATCAGCAGCCAGTCTTCCATTTTGTCTTCGCAGTCTGCCATTGAGTACGACGGCGTGTATTACTGGTGTGGCGTTGACCGTTTCCTGCTGTACAACGGCGTGGTCAAGGAAATCCCCAACACCATGAACCAGAACTACTTCTTTGACAACCTGAACTACGCAGAGCGTCAAAAGGTCTGGGTGAGCAAGGTGCCACGGTTCGGCGAGGTGTGGTGGTTTTATCCCCGTGGCAACGCAACCGAATGCACCGACGCCATCATCTACAACGTCCGTGAAAACATATGGTATGACGCCGGGGAAGCAGAAGGCGCTCGGCGCTCTGCTGGGTACTTCTCCCAAGTTTTTGCCTACCCCGTGGAGGCGTCATGGGACGCAACCGTTGAGGCACCTGTGACAACAGGCTCTTTCCTTGTCACTTCAGGCAGCGCTCTGGTGTACACGGACACCTATGACGGCAACATCATCCTTGAGCAACTGGTGTCTGGTGCCGGTATTGTTTCTGGGTCGCTGGTCAACGGCATTACATCCAGCAACATCAAAGCCCTGTACACGCTCGTGGGCGGGTCTTTGTACACCAACGGCACCTACACCAACGTCATCCTCACTGGAGGCTCTGGAACGGGCGCAAGGGCCACCGTGGTGGTGTCTGGTGCGGCAGTCACATCCGTGACCATCACCTCCCGTGGCGCTGCCTATGCCATTGACAATGTTTTGAGCGCTTCGGCGGCATCAATTGGCGGAACTGGGTCGGGTTTTTCCATCAAGGTGCAGACCATTTACCAGCAGGCGGTTTTGTTATCTGCGGCGGCTACCGCTTCCGCAACCACAACGCTGACCTTCTCTACCCAGCCAGACCTCATCCAACTATTTCAGCATGAGATTGGCGTGGACAGCGTCAACGGTCAGGATGTGCTGGCAATTGAGAGCTTCTTTGAGACCAGCGACCTTGGCTGGGTGGCCGGTGGCCCATCTGAAACCGCGCCTGTTGGTCTCAACAAATGGAACCGGCTGGAGCGCGTTGAGCCTGACTTCATCATGGAGGGCGAGATGAGTTTGGTTGTCACTGGTCGGCCCTTTGCGCAAGGGCAGGATGTTGAAAGCACGCCCTATTTGTTTGACAAGAACACCGGCAAGATTGACATGCGTGAACAGCGCCGCGAGATACGCTTAATTTTCACTTCTGACGTTGCGGGCGGCGACTACCAACTAGGCAAGACCTTGCTGCACGCAGACGTTGGGGACACAAGACCGTATGGCTCTTAACCCTGCTCTCGTATACGACCCACGGTTCCATACATTTGAGTCGTGGGCAAGCATCATGTGTGAGCTTTACGCCCCGCAGCAGCTTGAGATACCCAATGCCCATACCGACTGGAAGACTTGGGGCAATGGCCTGTCCGCAATTGATGTGTTTACCAACGAGGCGATCCCGAGGACGGATCAGTACGACGATTGGCACGAATGGGCAGAGGCACTTGTGAGCGCAGTTAACCCTGCAACTTCATCAACATGACAAACTGGTGCGATGACTCAAAGCTCTTTACCCGGCACTGTGATGCGGTAAGCATCCTGTTCCCGGCATGGGAGCGTGCGTTCGTCGCTGTAGCCAAGCACCATTTGCCGCTGGTCAAAGATGAATCACTAAGGGTCAGAATTGAACAGTTTGTGCGTGAGGAGTTGGCTCATGCCAGCGCTCACGATGCCTACAACGCACGGGCTAGAATCACTGAGATTGCAAACGGTGAGTACCGGAAGACCCGCATTATTCACCGCCGCCCCGGCAACAAGGTTTGGTTGGGCACAATGGTCTCTATTGAGCATTTTGCGGCCTGCATGGGTCGGATGTACCTTGACTGGTTCAAGGGCCGCAAGGGACGTGAACACAAACTTTTTGCTTGGCACGCCCGTGAAGAAATTGGCCACAAGGACTTAGCCATTGACCTTTGGCGCAGTTTGGGCTACTCAGATGCTGACCTGCGGGCAATTGCAAGGCAAAATCAGGTCTACGTCATCAAATTTATTGTGGGCTACACCCTCAGAGGCGTCAGCTTCAGGCGGCTGAAGGACTGGACTGACTTTTTCCAATGGGTGTGGCACATGACAGTCAAGGTATTTGTGCCAATGCTCAAGATTTATTTGCCTAACTTCCATCCCAACAAGGTGGATGACCGACGCTATCTGGAGGTTACAGCATGAGCGTTGCAAGTATCCGCCCGGTTAGCTCTAAGGAGCATATGCTTAACCCCACCGACATTTTTGCGGTGGCCGCGCATGAAGACAAGCACAGCCAAAAAGTTGTTGAGAAGGCGGCAAAAAAAGGGCGCGTTTCCACTGAAAGAATGCTCTACTCTATGATGATTAAAGAGTACAGCGACAAGGCTTTGATTCGCATCCGTGCGGGCAATACGCTGTTCACCATCGCCGCCTTTGAGGGTCGGGTTGGCTGGGTGCGGAGCTACAACGGCGATACCGCAGACAACTTGGTCAACAACATGATTGAGTTCATGCAGTCGGCCCGCAAGATGGGCTTTGATGTTCTCTTTGCTATTACGCACACACCTGAGATTGTCAGGGTTTTGAAGATGGCCGCAAAAAAACTAAACGACCCCGCCATCAAGACAAATTTCAATAGCACCAACGGTTTATTTGCCATGTCTACTGGCAAAAAGAGGAGCTAAACATGGGAGCCGTATCAGGTGCTATTGGTGGCATTGGAAACATAATTGGCGGCGTCATAAACATTGCCGGTGACGCGCTCAATAGCATTGGAAACGCCGTTACAAGCACGGTAAATTCTCTTGGTAAAAACCTTGAAGCCATTGCCAAAGACCCTGTGCCGACCTTAGTGCAGGTTGGTGGTGCCTATTTGGGTATCCCTCCTTATGTGACTGCTGCGGTGATTACCGGAGCAAGAGGCGGCAATCTTGAGGACATAGCAAAGTCTGCTGCCGTGTCGTATGCAACAACGTCTTTCATGTCCAACACGCAAATTGGCATGGACATCAAGAACTACACCAGCAATGCGTGGGCGGGCGACTTCACTGACTCCATGATGGAGAAATTTAATCTGCCTGTTGACCAAGCTGTGCAGATTGCAAAGATTGCCACTACAAGCATGAACTCTGCTCTTGTGGGCGGTATTGGTGCAGCGCTTACAGGCAAGCCAATTGACCAAGCCATTGGTTCTGGTTTTACATCTGGCTTGGTTTACTCGTCCACTGACAGTTACTTCAACTCCCTTAACAAAGACCCGAACTGGGGCTTTAGCCCGCAGGCTTTGAACATGATGAAGGGTGCAACCAGCACCGCTTTGAACACCCTTGTTTCTGGCAAGGGAGACCCTGCACAAGCTCTTGGGAATTACATTGCTTACGCCACCATCAACATGGGAAGCAGTGCTCTTTTGGATAAAGCCAAAGAGACCTACAAAGCGCTGACAACAAATACTGACGCAGCAAAGTCTGCTCAGGACAAGTACCTTGCAGATAAAGCCCAATACGACACGCAGCTTAAAAAAGGCGAAAGCCTGCGCAATGAAATCAACAGTGAATCCGCCAGTTATCAAAAAACCATTGAAGAAAAATACAACCCGTTCAAAGCCCGATACGACCAGTTAACTGCTGAGAACAACAACGCTGTCAATACGTTCAACCAGCAAAAGGCGATATACGAGGACAACAAGTGGGCTTCTGAAAATTACGACCAGAAGTTGCGCCAACTTGGATATAGCGAAATCAGAATGGGCCGAGATGACACCCGCATGGGCAAGCTAATTGGCTATGAAGACAGAGGCGGAAGGAACGGAGGAACTTTTCCTGTATATGACTTCAATCCTCCAGAAAAAGAATCATTTGAAGGTGCCGCCCGTGCAGCCGCCAATGCCGCAAATGCTGCTGCTGCAAACTCAAAATCTATTTCCGAACAAGCAAACCAACTGTACGAAAGCATCAAGCCAACTCTTGATAGCTTGACTGCCACCAAAAATTCTGTTGATTCAAAAATCGCCAGTCTTGCCGCTATCAGGAGAGACGTTGAGGACACTTCCATTGGAGGCTCTACTGCTGCCAACTTAAAAGCCTCATCCGAAGCCTATCAAACAAAATATGACGCTTGGTCTAGAACCAAGGAGGCCGCTGACCGTTCTTCTGAGAACTACACCAAGGCATTGGCTTCGGTAGCCACACGCGATGCAACTATTGACGCCCTGAATTCTGGCGCACTCAAGGTCACGGGCAAAGATGCTGACGGCAATTGGGCGCTTTCCAACGGCATGTCGCTGACCACTCAAGGCAAGTTTGTTCAAGACGGCAAACAAGTTTTCACAGACGCTGCTGGCGTCGAACAGAAGGACATGAACTTTACGGCTCAGGATGGCTCTAAAGTTAAATTCAATGAAGGCGCTGGTCGTGAGATGTCAATCACCGACGTTCAGGCTGGATTGAAGCGTGACTTTGGTCTTGATGTTTCTGAAGAAGAGGCCAAGCAATTTGCTGGCACTGCTTATGGGGCAGCAAATACCGACGCCATCAGCAATTTTGCAAACCAAAAAATTAGTGAAGCAAAAGCTCAAGCTGACCGTGAGCAAGCGGCTAGAGATGCCGCAAAAGCGGCGGACGCAAAAATGGCAGCGGACGCAAAAGCTGCTGCTGACGCTGCTCAATCCGCTAGGGAGCAAGCAGCCCGCGAACAAGAAGCCAGAGAGCAAGCAGCTAGAGACGCCCGAGATGCCCAAATAGCAGCAGAGGAAGCCTCACGAGCGCAAGCGGCCAGAGAACAAGCGGAAGCAAAAATGGCGGAGGATGCAAGAAACGCCGAACAAGCGCAAATAGCAGCGCAGGCGCAAGCAGAAGCGGCTGAGAATGCACGGGCAGAGGCAGCAGCTCAAGCTCAAGCTGCGGCAGAAGCAGAAGCGCAAGCAACAACAGCAGCGGAATTCAGAGCGGCAGCAGCGGCGGCAGAGCAGGCTCAAGCAGCAATATTTGCAGCAGAAGCGCAAGCAGCCTCCGCCGCTCAAGCGGTAGCTGATGCACAGGTGCAGGCTAATAACGAGGCCACTGCTCAAATGTCATCTCGGATTGACGACATTATTTTGGAATCTCCCGGCGTTCAAGTTGCCGGTGCGTTGCCTCTTGCAGAAATGTCGGCAAGTGCGCTATTGCAGCAACCAGAAAGATTGATTCAATTAGTTAAAGAAGCAGCCAATGACCCCAACTACAAGGTAATGCTGCCTGCCCTAGAGCGGAGCCTTGGTCAATTTGGACTGACCATTGCCGAAGTTGCATCAAGATTAAACCCCGCCTTTTTAGCCGCTCAATTAGCGACATTCAGCCCCAACGCTGGTGACCCTGATGAAGATGCAAAGATGGCGCAGATATTCAAAGACTATGGCATCAAGCTGCCAAGCGCACTCACGCCAATTGAGACAACGCCCATTCAGTCTGCCCCTGTTGGCGGTTTGGACATTACTCAAGAGCAATCACAAGCAGAAACAGAACGCTTGGCAAGATTAAATCAATCATTGGCATCACCTGCTCCTATAGAGCCTGCGCCCATAGTTGAGACTCCTCCAACGGAGCCACTTGTTTTTCCAACACCTGCGCCTGTACCTGAGACTCCCCCAGCAGAAACAGAGGCAACCATCATCCAAGTGGATCGTTACACTGGCGATGCTCTTGTTCTCGCTCCAGATGGAAGCATCTCCACTGTACAGGTAAGCCCTGACGCATCGGTCGGGTCTACCGTTGTAGTACCCGCTCCCGAACCTGTTCTTGAACCTGTTTCTGAACCCACTCCTGAATCTCCCCCTGCGCCGACAACAGTACAGGAATTTCTGGACGCAATAGCAAATCCAATTAGTCCTCCTCCAGTGGAGGAAGTTGTTCCCGTTCCTGAACCTATTCCTGAGTTTGTTCCAGAGCCTGCCCCTGAACCAACTCCTGAACCGGCCCCTGCTCCCGCTCCTGAGCCTGCACCCATCCCTGCTCCTGAGCTTGTTCCTGAACCTATTTCTGTTCCCGAAGTTTTACCCGCCCCCGCTCCCGTCCTTGAGCCGGTTCCTGCTCCAACGCCTGTGCCAGAGCCTATCCCTGAACCCATTCCTGAGCCTGTACCAGAGCCTCCGAAGGAGACGGAGGCAACGATTATTCAAGTAGACCGCTACACCGGTTCTGCCATTGTTGTAGCTGAAAACGGAAATATTTCTACTGTGCAAGTGAGTCCTGATGCGTCAGTTGGCTCGACTGTTGTTGTGCCAGCCCCCGAGCCTGTTACCGCTCCTGTTGCTGAACCTACTCCTGCGTCGCCAACAATTCAAGAAATATTGGACGCGATAGCCAATCCAGTTACACCCCCTCCAGTAGAGGAAGTTGTTACCGAGCCTGTTCCTGAACCTTCTCCCATTCCTGAAGTTGCCCCCCAGCCAGTTCCTGCACCTGAACTTGCTCCCGTTCTTCAACCCATTCCTGAACCTACTCCCGTTCCTGAGCCTGCACCTACTCCAGAACCTGTTCCTGAACCTGCGCCCACTCCTGAACCTTCTCCTTTGCCGAAAACGGTTGAGGAAATATTGGACGCAATAGCAAACCCTGTTGTCTCCACTCCAGTAGCGGAAGTCGCTCCTGTTCCCGAGCCGGTGCCTACACCCGCTCCTGAGCCTGTTCCTGAGCCTGTCCCCGTTCCTGAGCCTATTCCTGTTACTCCTCCTGTACCTGAGCCTAGCGTTGGCACTATTCCAATAGAGCAAGCTCCGGTTACCGAGTTGTATGACAGCACTATGCCGAATCAATCTGAGGCAGAAGCGGAACGCCTAAAAAGGCAAAATGAATTATTAACGCCGCCTGCCCCTGTCCCCGTTCCTGAACCTATTCCTGTTCTTGAGCCTATCCCCGCTCCTGAACCTGTTCCTACCCCTATTGTTGTTCCTGAACCTGTTCCTGAACCAACCCCTGAGCCTACCCCTGAGCCTGTTCCAGAGCCTGTGGCTCCGCCAGTCACCCCAACAGTCACCCCGCCTGTAACGCCACCCGTGGTTCCTCCGGTTACTCCGCCGGTTACTCCTCCTGTGGTTCCACCAGTAATTCCGCCCGTGGTGCCGCCTGTGGTGCCGCCCGTTGTAAAGCCTGTTGTCCCTGTAAAGAAACCAACTAGCACATCCCTTAACGCTCTTGGGAATGCGGCCTTTGGCATTGGCTCTTTGGCTGCGGCCAACTACAGCGAGTCGGCCACCCCTAAAAGCAATGTGTCGCCCGACTTCCAAACGACACTTGTTAATCAACCTAAATTTGAGAGTGCTTTGGATAAATTCGTTAAATTCCAGCAATCAAATGACCCAAATGCCGTTCAAAACGCATTGAGTAATCAAGCTCCGCAAGGAAACAACATGAACTCTTACACCTACGGCCTTGACCGACCCATTCAAGATATTTTGTCGCCGGGGGAGAATGAACTACCTTACGATGACTACGGGTACGCCTCAGAAAATTCCTCTCCATTTATGAGGACTAACCTAAAGACTGCTGCCGCTGGTGGAGCAATTGGCGGGACAAGATATGGCCGGTATGCCCAAGGCGGCTTGAGCGTGCCCCTGATGGCGCATGGCGGCAAGATGCGAGTGGACTTCCGCGACGGGGATGCTGTGACAGGCGCTGGAGACGGCCAGTCGGACGACATCCCGGCCATGCTGGCGGACGGTGAGTTTGTATTTCCAGCCGATGTGGTAGCGGCAATTGGAAACGGCTCCACAAAAGCAGGGTCGGATAAACTATATGACATGATGCACGGCATTCGTGCCCATGCGCGGTCAGCAAAACCCAAAGATTTGCCGCCCGAGATTAAGTCACCGCTGGATTTCCTGAAGAACACCAAGCGCACTAAGGCAAGGAGCTAAACATGGCTGATAGCATTTTTGACACGCGGGCGAATCCAGACGTAACCACAACCGCAACCACTACTAGCGCCGCGCCTAGTTATTACACCAACTACTTGTCTGGCTTGTCTCAAGCTGGTCAGACGGCCATAGCGAACCCCAATCAAGTAGCTCCCCTAACGGAGATGCAGCAGCAAGGTTTTGCTGCAACGCCCGGTGCCGCAACAGCCTACAGGCCCGGTCTTGCCGCCGCCACTACTACGGCCAACACCGCAGCCGCTGGTGCAGCGCCGCAGATACAAAGTTTCATGAGTCCGTACACCACCAACGTAGTGGACGAGATGGCTCGTTTGCAACAGCAGAACATCCAGCGCAACCTGATGCCGCAACTCAAGGCTGGCTTTGTCAGCACGGGCGGTCTTGGTAGCCAGCGCTACGCCAATGCAATGGGTCAAACAATGTCTGACTTGCAGTCTAACCTTACTGGTCAACAATTTGGCGCACTGGACAAAGGCTACAACGCTGCCGTGACGGCTGCAATGAACAATGCCCAGTTGCAGAACCAAGCAGCAAGAACGCAAGGTGACCTTGCTACGTCTGAACAGACGCTTGGCCTAACTGGTGCCGGTGCTTTAACCAAGGCCGGTACAGAGCAGCAGTTGTACAACCAGTCGTTGATTGACGCGCCACTGAAGACCGCCACCAATGTGGCTGGCTTGATGCGTGGCTTCACCGTGCCCGGAGGCTCTACAACGGCCACCACGGGGCCAATGCAGACAAGCTACTACCAAGGCTCACCACTGGCTCAAACGCTTGGCGTTGGCGCACAGATTGCCAGTGGCTTTGGCTCAAGCCCAGCGCGGAATGCAAAAGGAGAATTCCTGCGCGACCCCGTGACAAACGAAATAATCATGACGCCCAACAGCTTGCAAAGCATTCTTAACAGCACAGGAATTTCTGGACTAGCGTCTGCTGCCGGTAGCAGCCTCTCTAACTACATCAAAGGTATCAATAGCGGCAATACCAGTGGTTCTGGAACATACAACCCAAGCGGAGGTGGTGGTTCTGGGCCAATAACAGGCACGCCGTTTGATGATTATGGAAATCCAACGCCCGGTTACGTTGCCCCCCCTTTTACGCCGCCTGTTGACACAACCGTTGACCCAAATACGGGCATGAATAGTGATGCCTACTACGATTACTACAACACGTTTGGCTAAAAGGACATAAATCATGGCTGATAAACAATCAGGAGCCTTGTCCACGTTGAAGGTAAAGTTAGCGTATGGCGTGCCGGTTGAAGAGGACGATGACGTTGACGCGGCTATGCAGCGGGTCATGGGTGCCTACTCAGCGCGTCAACAGCGCAACTACGACCCCTACCTCATGGCAATCGGCCAAGGGCTGCTGTCTTCCAAAGGAAACTTTGGTGAAGCCGTTGGAATGGCCGCAAAGAACTACGAGGACACGCGGGCAAGGCTCGGCCAAGAAGAGATAGACACCGCCGCAGCAAACCTCCAGCTTGCGCAGTCACGTCGTGAGCAAGCTCTCATACGCCAAAGAATGGCAGGCACAGACGAAATGCTTACAGGAAGCGGTGCAATAAAAAATGCGCCTGTTGACCCAAATGCACCTGTTGACCCAAATGCATTGTCACAACCTGCCTCTGGGAAGCCAAACAAAATCACGCCACAGGCAATTGCTGCACACATACGAAAGTTTGGGCCAACCCCAGAAAGCGATGCAGCAATTAAGCTGCTGCAAATAGAAGACGCCAGATATAAAATTGTAGATGGCGTGCTGTACCACACAGGCGATAACACTGCAATTCGCCTTACACCTATTGGCTTGCCAGAACCCGGTGTAGACCCCAAAGACACCACCACCATTGCTGGCACCTTCCCAATGGATTCGCGTGACCGTTTGTTGTACAGCAAAATTGCGTCTATAGGCGGTGAAGAAATTGCTGCC
>Ga0114973_10000107_pt1 | contig 53953 bp, 47 predicted proteins | sample M_140807_MF_Meta_FD_87025 | JGI IMG/M metagenome (GOLD analysis project Ga0114973, IMG submission 87025) | Freshwater microbial communities from Lake Montjoie, Canada to study carbon cycling - M_140807_MF_MetaG | ecosystem: Environmental > Aquatic > Freshwater > Lake | place: Lake Montjoie... | reverse complement strand
TTTTATATTATTTTTTTTTTTTATTTTTATTTATATTATTATTATATTTATTTTTTATATTTTTATTTTTTTTTTTTTTTTATTTTTATTTATTTTTTTTTTATTTTTTTTTTTTATTTTTTCTCTTATTTTTTTTTTTTTTTTTTTATCAAGTAACTATAGATTAATTTCTAGGGTTATTGGATCTTGTCTTGTTGCAATTTCAATTACGGAATATCTGCCATTTGCATTTAGCTATAATACAATAGGGTTCTTATTGAGCTCCTTGATATTAATGCTTTGGCTCTTTTTTGAAAATCGATACAAAATATATATTTTATCATTTTTGATAGTATTATTGGGGTGGACATACCCTCCGCTAGGAGTTTTATTTTCTATTTTGATTTTAGCTGATTGTATTATTTATTCAAAAATAAAAGATTTTTTTAAAATTATAATTAGTCTTTTTTTTATTTCTTTAACTTTTATTTTACTAATATTTTCGCTAAATTTTTTTGATATTAATACATTTACAAAATCATTAATCTTTTCAGGATATTTTGATAATGGTTTTCTTATATTATTAAGTAACAATATATATTTAATTTTTTTCTCATTAGTCTTTATTCCAGGTATATTATTTATTTATCTTCTTTTTTATGAAAATAAATTTCTTATTTTTATAAGAAGAAATTATGCTTTTATATTTCCTCTTTTAAGTTTATTTTTTCTATTTCTCGGTTTTGTATTGATTTTCACTAAATATTTTTGGTCATTTTCAATCTTATTATGGTTTGCATCTATTTGCATTATGATTCTTGAGAAAGAAATCGAAGCTATAAAAAAATCTCTATTATTAAAAATTTTATTCTCATGCTTATTAATTAGCTTGATCTTCACATTAGTAAGTGGAAACTCCTTTATGGTATTGTATAGAGGATTCTTTTTAACAATTGGTTTTTTATTTTTAGTTTTTAGCTCTTTAAGCCAAAAAAATATAATAAAAACTCTTTATATTGACTTTCTTGGAGTAATTATTGTTTTGGGAATTTTGGGTAATATTTTAATCAATCCTTATAGAGATAAAAATAATTTTGCTATTTTAAGTGAGAAAGAAAGTTTCATATCATATGAAAAGTTGCTGATTTCTAATGCTAAATTTATGGCAATAAATGAGTTTAAAAAAAATGTAATTATAGAAAAAAATAAAACTCTACTTGTTCTTGGACCTCACCCGTGGATATATTTCGCTTTAAATGCAAAGCCTAATACGCCTTATTTATTTATGCATTTTCTTTTAAGCTCGAACAAACAGATCAAGAAAGTTGAAAATTTTATAATTGATAATCTAGAAAATAGAAATCCTGATTATATTGTCAATGCTATGCCGAATGCTTCATTTTTTTTCAAAAATAAAATTAAAGTAATATTAGAAAAGTATTCTTGCAAAAAATTTATTTTTCCTGAAAAATTAAATATTGCCATAAAAAAAGAAATACATTATCAACTTCCTTCTCAAATTGAAGTTTGTCAAAAGATAAAGTAAATTAGATATTTAATGCTAATAAATAAATTTTCGCTTTAAATTTTTTTTTTGCCATCCTATTTCATCCTGGATAATTTTTGTTAAATTAGAATTGCGAGGTTTCCATTTCAAAAGTATATTAGCTTTGTTATAGCTACACACTAATTTGGCAACATCTCCAACTCTTCTTTTTGCGAATATAATTTTATATTTGTATTTTTTTGCTATAATGATTATTTTGTTTATTATTTCAAGAGTTGTGTGACCTTTTCCAGAACCTAAATTAATAATTTTTTTTGAAATTTCTTTGCTTAATATTTTTTTAATTGTTTTTTCAAAGGCTATGCATAAGTCTTGTATGTGTATATAATCTCTAATACACGTTCCGTCTTTAGTTTGAAAGTTATTTCCATAAATTTTAATATTTTTATTTGCTAAAATTTTATTAACCGCCAGAGGTATTAAGTGAGTTTCTGGCTCATGAAGCTCTCCAACTTTCAGAAAAGGAATTGATGAGCAAACATTAAAAAATCGAAAAATAATATAATTAACTTTACTTTTTTTTATTATATTTTCACATTTAAGTTTTGTGATCCCATAAATATTATTTGGACATAATTTAGATTTTTCATTTAAGTTATTTCTGTTACGACCGTCATATACGGCAGCAGTACTGGAAAAAATTATATTTTTTATTTTATTTATTTGCATTAAACGCACAATATTTGAAGTCGCCATTTCATTATTTTTTTTATAAATTCTTGTGTTCTTTATTCCGTCAATTGTCGACTGTCCGGCTAAATGTATTATAATTTCTGGCTTTATTTTTTTTAAAATTTTATTTGTTTTTTTTAAGTTGATAAGGTCTATCTTAAAATATCTATTGTCATTATTTTTTTTAATTTTATCTAGGCCATATACTTCATATTTTTTGTTTAAATATGCAAATAGGCAGCTCCCAATGTAGCCAGACGCACCTGTAATTAATATTTTTTTCATAGTATTTTACTGCTATGTTATTTTATAGTACGGACATAATGCAATGAATAAAAAAACCTTAAATATTATAATTCCAGTTTACAATGAAGAAGAAAATATTTTGGCTTTATTTAAGAGACTCGAGTTTGTTAGGCATTCTTTAATTGACCTAAAAGTTCAATATTATTTTATTAATGATGGATCTACCGATAATACCTTTAATATTATGCAAGAATTATCATTAAAAAATGATCATTTAAAAGTAATTTCTTTTACAAGAAATTTTGGACATCAAAATGCTCTTTCTTGTGGTATTGATTGCTCAGATTCTGACTATGTGGTTACAATAGACGCTGACTTGCAAGACCCTCCAGAATTAATAAGTAAAATGTATAGTTCTTGTACAAATAATATCGACGTAGTTTATGCAAGAAGAAATAAAAGAGAAGGAGAAAGTTTTTTTAAATTAATTACAGCTAAATTTTTTTATAAGTTTCTTAATTTTTTATGTGATTTAGAAATACCACAGGATACTGGAGATTATAGATTAATTTCTAGAAGAGTTGTGATTGAGTTCAAAAAATATAAAGAAAAACATAAATTTATTCGTGGTCTGATACCATGGCTTGGTTTTAAAAGTACTCAAGTATTGTACGATAGAGATAAAAGGTATGCAGGAAAAACAAAATACAGTTTATCAGCGATGTTTAATTTCGCTCTTAATGCAATTCTTTCTTTTTCAATAAAACCAATAGAATATCTTTCTAAGTTAGGTTTATTTTTTATTGTATCTTCTTTTTTTTATGGAATTTTTATTTTATATAAAAAATTATTTTTAAATGAGATAATACCTGGTTTTACCCCTATTTTTTTATCTATTATATTCTTTGGAGGTTTTAACTTATTGTTTATTGGAATAGTAGGTCATTATGTTGCAAAAATATTTGAGCAAACTAGAGATAGACCAAATTACATAATCGATAAAAAGTTAAATATAGAAAACTAAATCTTGATTTAAAAAATGTTCTCAAATAGATCAAAAGTATCATTAGCTAAAGCAACAATTTTTCAAAACAATCCTGTTTATGTTCAATTTTATATTACAGCAAGATGCAATCTTACTTGTGAGCAGTGTAATATTATTTATGCAAACTCTGATGTCAGAGAGTGCTCTTTGGATGAAATTAATAGAATAGCTGATAATTTTGTTATGATGAGGGTGGCCATAGTTTTATTAACAGGAGGTGAGCCTTTTGCTAGAAAAGATCTTCCAGAAATAATCTATGCATTTGAATCTAGAGGTATACATGTTCGTATGCAAACTAATGGCTTTGCTAATGAAGAGCAGATAGCAAAAGCGGTTGAAGCTGGAGGGAGGGACATTTCAATTTCCTTAGACTCTTTAAATCCGGAAAAACAAGATAATATAAATGGTGATTTTTCAAAGTCTTGGCATAAGGCTTTAAGTACAATGGCTTTATTTACGAAATATATGCCAAAAGAAAATAGTTTCGCATCTCTTGGATGTGTGTTTCAACCTAAAAATATGCAAGATGTAGAGCAAGTAGTTGAGTTTGGGACAGCCGCAAGTTGGCATACTTCGCTAGTTCCCATACATGTTACTGACTATGCCAATCCAAGAGGCTTTAGAACATTTGATCAAAGCTTAAAATTTCAACCTGAACAATATGAAGAGGCTGATCATATTATAGAAAAAGTTAGAAAAATGAGAAATGAGGGCTATTTACTTTATGATAGCGATGAATATTTAAATAATATTAAACTTTTTATTAAAGAGCAGAGTTTAACATGGAGAAGGCGAAATGAAAATATTTGCGACTCTCCCAATTTATATTTTGCAATTCTTCCAAACGGTGAATTTTCTCCTTGTTGCGATTATCGTTTAAAAAATAGCTATCCTATTTATGATAAAAATTTTATTAATGTTTACAAAAATAAAGTTTGGAGAAAAGAAGTAAAAAATGTTGTTAAAAACTGCGAAGGTTGCATGTATGGAAGTTATCCAGAAATTACAATATCGATGAGATTTATGAAAGCAAAGCTACAAAGAATTAAAACATTTTTAACAGCACAACCAAAAAAAAATTGGCCTTTATCCTATGATTTTTTAGTTGAAAAAGCTCAAAGCATTAGAAACAAATATAAGACTATTTAGAAATGCCTAAAAAAATTAAATTTGAATCATTTAAAAATCAATTTTTAATTAATGCCAATGAAACTAATATAATCGCAGATAAAAATAAATGGAAAAAATTTCTATTAAATTTAAATTTTTTATATGAAGGAAAAAATTTTGTTATTTCAAGCAAGGACAATAAAGATTTGATTCTTAAATTTAATATAAATGATGCAAAATTTTATATAAGAGGAGACCAAGATAACAAAATCTTAAATTCTTCTGAGGATGATATAAAAATTTATAATAAGGACTTTTTTAACTCAATTGTAAAAATACTTGCTACAGAAGCTAGATTTGTATGAGTAAAAATAATTTAGCAAAAAGAATAAAAAATAATCAATTTGAAGAGGTATTCCATGACAAATGGGCCGCTATGGAAGATCCCGCAAAAATAAATGTAACAATGGTTAATGAAGCTTGTACGGCACCTGAGATGAGATACATTATTAAATTTTTAGGGTCTTTGAAGGGGAAAACAATTCTTGATTTAGGTTGTGGCCTTGGAGAGGCGTCCGTTTATTTTGCTTTGAAAGGAGCAAAAGTAACTGCGCTTGACCTATCATCAGGAATGTTAAAACTAACCACTAAATTGGCGAAAATTAACAATATCAAATTAAAAACTCATTTAGCCTCTGCTGAAAATTTTAATATGCCGGTAAATAAAAAATTTGATATTATTTATGCAGGAAATTGTCTTCATCATTCAAATATTTCTCAGACATTGAACAAAATAATAATTCACTTAAAAAAGGGAGGAATTTTTGTCTCTTGGGATCCTCTTCGATATAATCCTATAATTAATATTTACAGAAAAATTGCAACAAAAGTTAGAACTCTAGATGAACATCCTCTAACTTGCAAAGATATTGAATTAATAAAAAGTAAATTTAAAGAAGTTAACACTAAATATTTTTGGTTTTTTACATTAATTATATTTATTTTAATGTTTTTATTTCAAAGAAAAAATCCTAATAAAGAACGCTATTGGAAAACAATTATTTATGAAAGCACTAAATGGAAATTTCTATATTATCCTTTAGAGTTATTAGATTCGTTTATTCTGTTCTTAGTGCCCCCTTTAAGATTATTATGTTGGAATGTAGTTCTATTTGCTAAAAAAAAATAATTATTGCTTAATAAAATTTTAACTTTTTTCAGTCTAAGTTATTTTTTATTAATTATTTTAAGAGTATTAATTCTTAAAAATTTTTTGTTAAACTTTATTTTTTTTTGAATAAATTTTTCCTCAATTTCTTTAATTGCGTGATCGATTTTTTTCTTAGGTATAAAACTAATATTCAAGACTTTATCAGAGTTTTGTCTATATGATCTAGGGTCGTTACTTCGTTTTATGAAGATCTTAGATTTAAATTTTAACAATTTATTTACTTTTTTTGCAATAGAAAGTATTGATAAATTTTCAAAGCCAATATTATATATAATCTCTTTTGCTTCCCTATTTTTCTTAATTTTTTTTCTTAAAAAAAATTTGTAAGCTTCAATCATGTCATAAATATTTAAATTTGGACGAACTTGTTTGCCTCCGAAAACTTTTATTTCTTTTTTATTTAAAGCCCCAAAGGTCAGTGCATTAACAGCCACGTCTAGTCTCATAGACGGTGAGTAACCACATACTGTTGCGGGTCGTAAAATTATCAAATCAATATCTTTTTTATAACTTAGTAATATTCTTTCACAAATCATTTTGGATTTATTGTATTCAGACAATGGTTCTAGACTCAAATCTTCAGTGACTTTTTGTTCTTTTTTGACTCCATATACGCTTCCTGATGAGGCAAAAATAAATTTTTTTACACCATTGCTAATTGCTAAATTAATCAAATTATAAGTTGCTATGACATTTACATCCCATGTTAGCTTAGGATCTAGGTCAGCTGCTGGATCGTTAGCTATCGAGGCAAGATGTATGATGCAGTCTGGTTTGCCTATATCTTTATATGTAACATCTCTAATATCTTTTTTTAAAATTTTTAAATTTCTATTTTTTTTAAAGTAATTTCCAAACCAAAAAGTGTCTAAAACTTTTATTTTATATTTTTCATCAAGCAAACTATTAACTAGATTTGTTCCTATATAACCTCCACCTCCTGTGATTAAAATATTTTTCATTTTATAGTGAGTTATAAAATTCTTTAATTTTTTTTATGACAAAATCTATTTCAATTTTTTTAAGATATGGATTAATAGGTAAGCTTAATATTCTCTTGCTGTAATAATCAGTTTTCGGCAATTTAATTTCTCCAAATTTTTTCTTAAAAGCACTTTGTCTGTGAATTGGTATTGGATAGTGAATAGCTGTTTCTATGCCGCTTTTTCTCAAATATTTTTGAAGATCATCTCTAAATTCAGTTCTTATTATATATTGATGAAATGAAGGATTAGATATTTTAAGGTTGCAAATAGGAGTTTTTACAACATCTTTCAAGTGATTATTATAATAAGTTGCAAAATTTAATTGTATTTTGTTCCATTTATTAATTTTTTTTAACATTACATTCCCAAAACCGGCTTGTAAATTATCTAATCGAGAATTTGTTCCCCAAATAATAGCTTCATTTCTATTTTTTAAACCATGATTTCTTAAAAGAATTATTTTATTATATAATTTTGTATCGTTTGTAACAATTAAACCTCCGTCACCAAGAACATGAAAACTCTTTCTCGGATGCAAACTAAAAACTCCAACTCTTCCTATCGTGCCAAGATATTGGTTGTAATATTTGGTTCCAAAAGCATGAGCCGCATCCTCAATCAAATCTAATTTGTATCTATTGCAAATTTGCTTAAGCAAATGTAAGTTTGCTGGAATTCCAGATAGATGTACTGGCATAATCGCTTTAGTTTTTTTTGTTATTTTTTTTTCTATTAATTTTGAATCAATATTTAAGTCATTTTCTATATCGACTAGTACTGGTTTTTGTCCAGAATAAATAATTGCCCCACATGTTGCTATAAAAGAATTAGAAACTGTAATTATTTCATCATTGGTTTTATAATTCAAAGCCCTGAGAAGCATTGTAGTGCCTTCAGTCCAATTGCCAACACCAATCACATGTTTTACTTTTAGGAATTTTTCAATGTTTTTTTCAAATTTCTGCAATTCTTCCCCTAAAATATATTCACCTCTATTTCCTAAGTTGCTGAATTTTTTAAAAAGATCTTTTTTTAATATTTGAAATTCTTTTTGAAAATTCGTGAATTTAATTTTCATAAGTTATAAAATTTATCTATTTTTTTAATAATATAATCTAGTTGTTTTTTTTTAATAAATTCATGTACTGGAATAGATATCGCTTTTTTAGAGATATTCTCAGCACAAGGATAATCACCTTTTTTATAGCCGAATTTTTTTGCAGCCAAATGCAAATGCAAAGGTTTCGGGTAATGTATTTTACTATCAATTTTATTTTGTCTTAAGAAATTATTTAACCCATTTCTTTTTTTGCAAAAAAATTGATATAGATGAAACACCGATCTATAATTTTTTGGTTCTTTAATTAGCCTGATATTATTATTATTTTTTAGTCTTAAATTTAAATATTCAGCATTTTCAATTCTTGTTTTTGTTATATAATTAATTTTTTTTATCATTTCTAGACCAACAGCTGCCTGAACAGTATCAAGTCGTGAGTTGTAGCCATATACTTTGCAGTTATCTCTACTAATAAGTCCGTGATTTCTTAATAGTTTTAATTTTTTATAAATTGTTTTATTGTTAGTAGCTATAATTCCACCATCTCCCCATACATTTAAGTTTTTTAAAGGATGCATACTAAAACAACCTGTAATTCCAAAATTTCCAGCATATCTTTTTTTATTGTCATGAGCTAGAATTGCGTGACAAGCATCCTCGACAATAAATAGTTTAAATTTTTTTGCAATTTTAATAATTTTTTTCATATTGCAAATTCTTCCAGACCAATGAACAGGTAAAATGGCTTTAGTTTTTTTAGTAATTTTTTTTTCAATTTTATCTTCGTCTATGTTCATGTCATCTTTGATGTCCACAAATACAGGCTTTGCCCCAGCAGCAACTATTGCTCCTGACGTAGCGTAAAATGAATAAGCAGGAGTAATAACTTCATCTCCTTCTTTAATTCCTAGAGCTTTGAGCGATAAAAAAATTGCATCTGTTCCTGAGCCAACGCCAACTGAATATTTGACTTTTTGATATTTGCAAAACTTCTTCTCAAATTTTTCAACATATCTACCAAGAGTAAAGTCGTTAAATTTTACAGTATCTCGAATTAAATTAAATATTTTTTGTGAATTTTGAAATTGCTCACTAAGATAGTTATGTTTTATAGACATTTTTTTGTCAGCCAAATACTGATTTATTAAAAAATTTTTTTTCATTATTTTTTTATTTTAAAATTTATTTCTCTTTTGTTAATATTATTAATAATTGAATCATAATACTTGACTGTTTTTTTAATTCCAACTTTTAAGACTACTCTGCACTTCCAGCCAAGCTCGCGCTTAGTTTTTTTGTAATCTAGATAATAGCTTTTATCTTTTCCCTTCCTTTCACTACTTTGCTCAATTAATTTACTCCAAGAATATTTTTTGATATTTAGTACGTTTTTTATAATATCTTTGATTGTAAAACATCTATCTCCTGAAAAATGATATTTTGAACCAATTTTTCCAATTGTAATAACTTTCTTCAATCCACGGTTAAAATCATCTTCAAAAATAAAATTTCTTTTTGTTTCACCCGAGCCGTGTAAAGGAAATTTTTTATTTTTATTAATGCAATAAACTAATTTTGGTATAAGTCTATAAATTGGTTGTCCTCTGCCATAAAAATTTGAAAATCTAGCTATAATTATTTTATATTTAGGATTTTTTATAAAATTATTTAAAAACATTTCTAATGCAAGTTTTGAAGAAGCGTAAGGAGTTGAGGGGTTGTACATCATCGAGTTTTCTTTAATTGGTTTTTTACCAGAACCAAAAATTTCTGGGGTACCTATATAAATATATTTCTTTAATTTATTTTGATTGCATAGGTTTTTAATAAATTCAATTTTTGAAAAAAAATTTACTTGAAAATAATATTTGGGGTCTATCCAGCTTTCATTTACCATACAAATAGAGGCAAAATCTATTATGTAATTAGGACGAATTATACTAGTAATCTTTTCAAGTGAGTTTTTATTATTGCCAAGATCCAATTTGAAAAGTTTTAAAGATTTGTATCGTTTGTTTTTTTTTAAAAATAAATCAAATGGAAGCTTTTTTATTTTATTATATGTACCAAAAATTTTAAAAGATGATTTGTTTAAAAGATAATTCGCAAAGCTGGATCCTGCAAAACTAGATATACCAAGAATTAAAACTTTTTTTTTCACAATATTAATTTGTAATTATTTTATTCTTAATTATATTATCTATAATAGATATTAAAAAAATAATCTGCTTATGAAAAATAAAATTTTCGAAGTTGGCCTTGCTCATGGTGTTTTTGATGTGATTCATATAGGGCATATAGAGCATTTTCGTGAAGCAAAATTGCATTGCAAGAAATTAATTGTTTCTGTAACTGCAGATAAATTTGTAAATAAAGGTCCTAATAGACCTGCGTTTAATATTAAAGAGCGAGTCGCACTCTTAAAATCAATTATTTATGTTGATGATGCAATTATAAGTAATCATGAAACGGCAATTCAAAGCATAAGAAAAATTAAACCAAATGTTTATTTTAAAGGATTTGATTATAGTAAAATAAGCATAAAATCTAAAAATAACCTTAGCCAAGAAATAAGTGAACTTAAAAAATTTGGTGGAAAGTTTGTAGTTACTAATTCAGAACTTAGATCTTCTAGTAAAATATTAAATGAAAATTATAATTTTATTAAAGCGGATACAAAAATATTTTTAAAGACTATCAATAAAATTGAGACTTTAAAAAAATTGATAGATTCACTATTTGCAACCAAAAAAAAAAATTATAATATTTTATTAACCGGTGAGCCAATATTAGATTATTATTCACGTGTTGTTCTTCAGGGGAAATCTCAAAAAAGCAGTGTAATATCTGCTGCAAAAATTTCAACAGATAAATATGGAGGCGGATCAATTTTAGTAGCAAATCTATTATCAGAGGTCATAGATGTTTTTGGTTACTTAGTTAATGGAAATAATGGAACAAAAAAATTATTAAAAAAATATCTTACTAATCCTAATAAAATAAATTTGATTACGACAAGCGATTTAAGTATACAAAAATTTTTAATTAAAGAAAGATTTATAGATAAATATAGTAATGCCAGAATTTTTCAATTAAATCATAATCAAAAATTTTTTAACATAGATAAAAATAATCTTAAATTTCAAAAAACTTTTTTAAAAATAATAAAAAAATTTGAAAACATTATAATTTTCGATTTTGGCTACGGTTATTTTGACGAAAATTTTTCTAATTCATTAAAAAGAAAAAATAATAAATTTTATATCAATTGTCAGACCAATTCTTCGAACTTTGGATATAATCTTTTTTCTAAATATAAAAAAGCAGAAATATTATGTGTGGATGAAGCAGAATTTAGACTAACTGTAAAAAATAAACACGAAGATCTCTACAATTTGATTTACCAAAATAAAAAGCAGTTAAGAAATTACAAAATATTTGTTGTTACTTCTGGAGCTAGAGGTTGTTATATTCTTCATAAAGAAAAAATAGAATATATTCCAGCTGTTTTTGAAACAACACTAGATACAACTGGCTGTGGAGATATTTTTTTTTCTATTTTTATTTACCTATACTTGCAGAAAAAATTCTCCTTAAAACAAATTGCTTTTTTATCACACATCGCTGCCGGTCTTCATGGATTAAGTGATGGAAATAAAAATGTAATTAATAAAAATAATTTTTTTCAAACCGCACAATCTCTTCTTAAGTAAAAAGTAATTGTTTGACTTCGTATTCTAAAAAGTCTAAATAATAAATTATGAAAGCTTCAGATTTCATAGCAGATTTCTTGTCCAAGCATTCAAAATATGTTTTCGGTGGTCAAGGAAGTAGCGTAATACATATCGTTGATAGTATTTATAAAAATAAAAAAATTAATTTTATTCCAGGTCAAACAGAACAAGGAAGCTCTCTTGCGGCAGATGCTTATTATAGAACTTCTAAAAAAATCGGTGTCACAATTGGAACAAGCGGTCCAGGTATCTTAAATTTTTTACAGGGCATGGCATGTTCTTATTTTGATTCTATTCCCGCAATATACATAGCAGGAGCACCTCCCGTTGAGCATCTTAGAAAAAATAAGAAAATACGGCAAATTGGGTTCCAGGAAATGGAAGTACAAGACATGGTAAAACCAATCTGCAAATATTCAGTTTTAGTAAAGAATATTAAGGACTTGAGTTATGAACTTGAAAAATGTGTTTACATCGCAAATACCGCTAGAAAAGGGCCCACATTAATCGAAATACCAGATGATATTTCAAGAATGATAATGCCAAAAAAAATTTCTCATTTTAAAAAAAAAAAAATTAGAAAATTAAAAAAAATAAACATTCAAAAAGTTAAAAAGTTAATTGAAAGCGCACAAAGACCCTTAATTGTAATCGGAAATGGTTGCTTATTAAGCGACTCTCTTTCTGAAATTAAAAAATTTATTAAAAAAAATAAGATTCCTTATGCAGCTACATGGGCCGCTCTGCATTGCTTTCCTACAACTGATCCAATTAATGTTGGTTCATTTGGAGTTGCGGCAACAAGGTTTGGAAATATAGCGTTGCAAAAAGCTGACTTAATTTTATTCTTAGGAACAAGACTTAGTACTCAAATTGTTGGTGGAAATCTTAAAAACTTTGCACCAAATGCGAAAAAAATAATTGTAGAAATAGATAAAGAGGAACTATCCAATCATAGACTTCCTGAAATTGATTTGAAATTTAATTGTGATGTTCTCCCTTTTGTAAAGAGTCTAAATAATAAAAAAATTTTCATAAATACAAATCTTTTAGATAAGTGGAAGAAAGAAATTTTTTTATTAAAAGAAAATTATCCCATTCTAAAAAAAAAAAATATTATAAATACTAAATTTGTAGATCCATATTATTTTTTTAATCAATTTTATCTAAATATAATAAAAGACTCGATTGTTATACCTGATGCAAGCGCAAACTTAATATGGGCGTATCAATCTCTTAATACGGATAAAAACCCAAATATGTTTACCGCCTTCAATCACTCTCCAATGGGTTACTCAATCGCAGCCAGTGTTGGTGCATTTTTAGGTTCACAAAATAAAAAAATTTACGCTTTAATCGGTGATGGGTCAGTACCGATGAACGTTCAAGAGTTGGAAACAATAAAAAATTATAATATAAATGTAATAATTTTAGTTTTAAATAATCAGGGATACGGATTAATAAAACAAACTCAGGAAACTTGGCTCAAGTCCAGATATGCTGGAACAGATAGATTAAGTGGACTAAGCCTACCCGATAATCGGAAAATTGCATCATCTTATAATATTAAAAATTTTTTATTAAAAAATAACGAAGATGTAAAAAAAAACATTAAGTCAATATTATCACTTGCCGGTCCAGTGTTGGTAGATGTGCTAATTGATCCAAAAGCCAGAGTAGAGCCAAAAATTGAGTATGGCAAACCACTTCATGATATGGCTCCTTATATTGATAGGCTTGAGTTAAATATGCTTATAAAAAGATAAGAATGTCTCATTTTGATTATGGTTATTTTTCTTACGGTAAAAAAAAAAATATAAAGAATATTAGAAAAAATCTTACGAAAAAAAGAAATATAATAAATAAAATTATAGCAAATGATTTAGATAAAGAATTTTATGATGGCAAACGTATCAATGGTTATGGTGGTTTTAGATACGATGGAAGATGGAAAATTTTCCTAAAAAAAATTATTCATAAATATAAATTAAATAAAAATTCTAAGGTATTGGATATTGGTTGTAAAAAAGGTTTTTTTATAAAGGACTTAAAAGATTTGATACCAGGTATTAAGGTTTATGGAGTGGAGGATCATAAATACCCTATTAAAAATTGTTTAAAATCTGTAAAAAAAGATATTAAATTTGTTCCTTATTATTACAATCTAAAATACAGTAAAAATTATTTTGACTTTGTTCATGCTCTTAATTGTATTTATGGTTATAGTTTAAGAGATTTGGTAAAAGTAATTAAAAAAATTAATTACATATCAAAACAATCTCATGTTACTGTGCCCGTTTATTATAATGAAAAACAAAGAAGGAAATTTCTAGATTGGACATTAGTTGGAAATGTAATTTTAAAAGAAAAGGAGTGGAGATTGATGTTTAAATTTTTAAATTACAAAGGCGATTATTATTTTTCAGGCGCTAAAAGTTTAGGATTATAAATCAAGATGTATTTTAAAGCAGCAGTTCTTGAAAAAAAGAATAAAATTCGAATTCATAATATTCTGAAACCAACTAATTTATATAATGGACAAATCCTGGTGAAAATTCATTATAGTTCAATTTGTCATACACAATTACAAGAGATAGAAATGAAAAGAGGAGAGGACTTATATTTGCCTCATTGTCTTGGTCATGAAGGTGTTGGAATAGTAGAAAAAACTTATAAAGGATGTAAAAAATTTAAGCCAGGAGAAAAAGTCTGTATATCATGGGTAAAGTCTGAAAAAACAATCTCCAATGGATACATATATACTAATCAAAAAGGGGTAAAAATAAACTCAGGTCCAGCACATACTTTAAACGAATACGCGGTTGTTGATGTAAGTAGAGTTTATAAACTAAATAAAAGTTCAAATTTTAAAAATCAAGTTTTATTGGGATGTGCGATGCCAACAATTTTTAATGTTTTTATAGAGAATAAAATAAATAAAAATGCAGAAGTTTGTGTTTTAGGAGCAGGTGGATTAGGGCTAAGTTTTTTAGTGTTAGCAAAAAAACTTGGTTACAAAAATATATCGGTTCTGGATAAAAACGAAAATAGATTAAAACATATTAGCAAAAAATATAATATAAACAGCTATTTATCAATAAATCAAATAAAGAAGCAAAAATTCGATTTAGTAATTGAATGCACTGGTAATTTAAGAATATTTAGGCAGTCTATAAATCTAGTAAAAAAATTTGGGGGAAAAGTTATTGTAGTGGGAAATTACCAAAAAAATACTAGCCTATTATTAAACCCCTGGGATATAATTGAGGGGAAAACACTTGCTGGCGCTTGGAACTCTGAAATAAATTTTAAAAAAAAATTTTTAAGATTAGAAAAAATTTTTAATAAACTTGATACTAACTTTTTTTTCTCAGGCAAAAAGTATAAATTAAATGAAATAAGTAAAGCATTTAAAGACTTAAAAAATGGAAAAGTAATCCGACCCTTAATTAAAATGATATGAAAAAAGAGAATTTACTTATAAACGGATGTTCCAGAGGCCTTGGATATGACTTATTAAAGAAACTAAGAAAAAAGTATAATGTCTTTGGCTTAAGCAGTGTAAAAACGTCAAAAAAAAATATTTTTTACTATGATCCTTTAAAAACTCCAAGCTTAACTTCGAGTTTATTATATAGAATAAAGAGTTGTAAAATTGACCACGTTATTCATTGTTCAGGCGGTGGGCTGCAATACTACGATAAATTTTTAGAACTAAGTAAGTTACTAGAACTATTTAATATAAATTTTTTTTCTATTTATGAAATCAATAAAGCACTAATAAAAAGTAAAGCAAAAAGTAAAAAATTAAAAATTATAATGATTGGTTCTATCGCTGCTTTTGAAAATAAGGCCTCAATTGGATATTCTGCGGCAAAATCTATTCTTTTAAATTATAATAAAAATTTAGCGTACAATTTCAATAAGGAAAATGTTATTTCTAAACTATTGATACCATCATCTTTTTTTTCTACGAGAGGTTCTATGTATAGATTAAAAAAAAATAAAATAAAAGTATTTAAAAAACTTGAAAGATTAATGAGAAACAAGCAAATGCAAAATGTTGAAAATATAGTAAAATTTATTGAAATTCTTTTAAAAAAAGAAACTGATTTACTAAATGGTTCATACATCTCGATGTCTAATTTAGAATCTAAATCAATATTTTTATAAATAATGAATTAATTAGTAATAAATTAAAGTAAAAATCGTAATTATATTGAATAATTTTAATTATTAATAATAATTACAAAAAATACTCGAATTTAATTGCATTAAATAAACTACACATTTATGAATAACCTGTGGTTATTTAATGAATAATAATAAAAAAAATTTAATCGAGTTTTACGATTGGTATATAAATAGCCTTGCAGCTCTTTTAAAGAATATAAATTTAAAAAATTTAACATTAGCGACTAGTCTTATTGAGCAGACAATAAAAAAAAAAGGAACTATTTATGTTTGTGGTAACGGAGGGTCTTTACTACTGGCAAATCATTACTTGTGTGACTACTCAAAGGGCCTTTCGCTTAATACAAATTTAAAACCTCAAATTAGAAGTTTGTGCGCTGATAATGCTTTAGTGTCCGCAATAGCAAATGACATTTCATACGATGATATCTTTTATTTTCAAGCTAAAAAACTTATAAAAAAAAAAGATTTATTAATTTTAATTAGTTGTTCTGGTAATTCAAAAAATATTAAAAAAGTTTTAAACTACGCTAATAAAATTCATGTTAGATCAATAGGGTTTAGTGCTTTCGACGGTGGTCACTTGCATAAAAATTGTTCGGTTTCTTTGTATTTTAATGTGAAAAATTACGGAATAAGTGAAGATATAAACCAAATTCTAATGCATTTTATTATGAGTTTTATTAATTTAAAAAATAAAAAAAAAGTATAAGTTGCCAGTAAAAAAATACTTTTTTGACAGAAGAATAATTTTACAAAATAATTTTTTTGAGAGATTTTACAAAAATATTAACAATAAAAAACAATTCAAACTTCATGAAAGTTTTTTTTGACTTAATTCTTTTTTTTCTATCTAAATAAAGCCAGTTTTCCGAAGGTATTTTTTTTTTGGAATACAAACTTTTTAATATCAGGAATCTCAATGATGAATATTTAATAGTATAAATATTTATAATTAAATATAAAATACTCATGTAAAAAATAAATTTTTCAATAAAATTTAAAAAGTTGTTAGTAGCAATTATAAAAGATAAATTTATCAAAAAATTAATTAAAATCTTTGTAGAAGAACTAGAATTAAATCTATTTAAAAGAATAAAATAAATTAAATTAATAAATAATAACTCAATCATTTCTTTTCTGATAAAAAAATTATGCTTAATATTTCGAAAATCTTTAAAAAATGAATTCCGATTTTTGTAATCTTATTCCTATAATCTAAGAATCCATTTTTAAGTAATTTTTTTTTTCTGTCGGCAATAAATTTTTTTTTTAAAAATTCCTTCTTTGTGTGGAATAAATAAAAAAGTGTTGGGCTATCATTAAAGACTAAAGTTAAAAAAAGAATATAAGATATTATGAAGGTAAAAAAAAAAAGAAAGTAATTTATTAGTAGTATAAAGTCATTTTCAAAAATACGTCTATCAATTAAAATTAAAAGTGAGATCAAATAAACTATTAATAACTGAATAAACCATCTTGCTTTAAAATCTAAAATTTTAAAAAATAGAATTTTATAAACAAATAATATCAATAAAGATTTTAGTAAAATAATTAGCATTAATAAACTTTTACGGGTTTTTTACTAAATTTTTTTTTATTTAAGTAGTAAATTTCAAATATAATTTTAAAATATGAAACAACTACTTCAAAAAAATTCCTGATTGATACAGTTCTGTCAATTTTTGATGGATTTTTAAAATATAGTGGATACTCCGAGTATCTTAAGCCCATCCTTAATAATTTTAAATTAATCTCAGCCCAGAATGTAAATCTTTTTGAGACTATAGTTAGCTTTCTTATAAATTTAACATCCGAAATAAAGCTTCCTTGGATATAATTAACTCTGAGATCAAATGTTATATTATATATTAATCTAAATATCACGCTTAGAAAAAATCTTGCTAAAGAATATTTTTCTGAATTTTCTGGGAAAAATATTAAATGATCTATTTTTTTTTTTAAAATTATTTTTGGGTTTATGAATGGCAGATCGTTATCGCTGGGTATAGGGCAAATAAATTTTGTTTTACAATATTTAAGTGATTTAATAAAAGAATATCCAATACCTTTATTTTTTGAATTTTTTAGAAATAAAACCTTTTTTTTTGTTATTTTATTTTCTTTAATTAAATTCTTCAATAAAGATAAGGAGTTGTCTGTGCCGCCATCGTCTATTATTATAAATCTATGATTATTATTCTTGATAATTTCTTTTTGGAGTTTTTTTAAAAATAAATAAAATGTATCTTTGTTTTTTGTGCTTTCATTATAAACAGGAATAAAATAAGTAATCATTTAAATTTTATGATATTTAAATTATAGGTAAATAGATAGTAATTTACTAATACTTATTATAATAATTTTAATATAATTTATTTTTTTTATCTTTATTTTGAAGATTTTTCTATGTCTAAGTTAAGGCTAGAAGTCAAATTACTACGTTGTTTAGTTTTTATAAAAATAATTTTTTTTTAAAAGTTTATTTTAAAAAAGCTTAAGTAAGCAGAAATTAATTTAGTATAGGCGATTATAATTCTAAATCTCACTTAAAAAGTTCTCATGTCTTTTTAATAAATTAAATTCCACAAAAAATTAACTATATATCTAAAATACTTTGTTATATCATTTGTAGTATTACTTATTAAAAAAATTTTTAAACTTAATTAACTATAATTATGATAAGTTATTTCTATTTACATTTCATTTATGTATTTCGGATTTGAGAATTCTATAAAAAATCCACCCTTAAGTATTGTAATAGCTATAATTTTAATTCTTGGCTTAGATTTAATTGGAAATTTAATTTCAAAAAATAAAACAATAAGTGAAATAATTCAATCAGTTTCAAATCCAATTTTTCAAAATGTAGTAATATCAACAAATTTATTAATTTTAGTACTTTTCCCAATAATTTTATTTAAATTTTATTCTATTTTTTTTTTAAAATTTTTTTCAAATATAATTTTTTTTTTTGGATTATTAAGGATCATATATTTATTAATTATTTGTAAAAAAATTTTTTCAAATTTTACTAGTTTAAGAAAAAAACTTCCTTTAATTTTTATTTTAATTAGTTATTTTATTTTATCACTAACACCTATTACAAATGCGGATAGCCTTGGTTACCATTTATTTGTTGGAAACCATATTCTTCAATCCGGGACTTACCCAACTGATTCAATATATTTTATGAGTAAAATTGCAGGCTCAGGAGAAATATTAATTGCTATGGGTTTGTATTTAGGTACTGAGCAATTTATGTCTATTCTACAATTTTCTGGGATATTTAGCTTAACTGGAATTTTTATAAATTTAATTAATAAAAATAAAATTAATATCCTATTTTTTTTTTTAGTTATAACAACACCTGTCGTTCTTTTTTTTGCCACAAGCTCTAAACCACAACTATTTCATATTGCTTCAAATATTTTGGCATTTTCAATTCTAGTATTTAATAAAACGAGTCCTAATTCAAATATATTTTTTTTTAAGTTTTTATTTTCCTCACTTTTAATTTTAATAAGCACTCAAGTTAAATTTAGTTTTAATATATCTTTATTAGCTTTTCTTTTTTATACTTTATCTTTAAGAAATATTAAGTTCGTATTTTTGATAATTATTTTATTTATATTTATTAATAGCCCTATTTTAATTTGGAAAATTCTTACTTTTAAAAGTTCAATACTAGACTCTATTTTTTCCCCTATCCCAAAAAATATCTTAGGTGCTCAAGAATTTTTTAATTATCTAAGCGGATATGGTAGTAACAATAAAATTAATATTATTTTTCCAAGAAATATTTCAGAGTACACCCAATCACTTGGGCTTGTTTGTTTAATAATTTTTTTTGTAAATAAAAAAATATTTTTATATCAATTTCAAGCTTCAATCACAGGAATTTTTTTTTTAATAGTAAGTTTCTATTTTGGTCAATTCTCGAGTAGATTTTTTTTAGAACCTCTATTATTATTAACAATTATAATTTGTTCAACCACACCCAAATTTAATAATAATTTTTTTTTTATAATTTTTAAATTTCTAACTTTTATGCAAGTAGCGTTAACAATAGTTATTATTTGGTATTTTATATTTTTAATAAATTTTAACTCTTTTACTGTTGAAACCCGCAAAAACACTATGAACAGTTTTGCTTTTGGTTATTCTCTATACAGTTGGTCTAATTCTATTCTGCCAGATAATTCTATTTTACTTACCACGCATGGTTCGGTTTCTTTAAGTAAAAGAAAAACGATATTTCCTGACTCATTAGAGTTTATTAACTTTAATTTATTAGATGAAAAAACAACGATGATTTTAGAAATAAAAAATATCAAACCTAATTTTATTTTATTAAGCGGTACAGATAATAATCATCTTGGCATTTACAAATATTGTGTTGGTAGTTTGTATTCAAAAAAAGATGACGTAAATAATTATGTGACAAGAAATATATTTTACCCAAAAAAAAAAGATAATGGGTATATTTATGAATTTTTATATTATAAATTGCCTTACTGCTTAAAAAGATGAATATTTTTATAGGTTAAATATTTTTTTGCTATTTTCCCAAACCTTTTTCTGTAAATCTTTATCAAGTATATTAGGATCAATTTTATTTATATTTAAATAACTATTATAATTTTTATTTAATTTTGCATTTTTATAAAAAATTAATTTTATTATATCTTTTGCTACGATGTCTGGATTTGTACCAAATATTTTTAAGTAAAATTTTATTAATAACCTTAAAATAGTAATGTTTTGTGATCCAAAATTCGTATTTAATCTACCAGGATCATAAATAAATATTCTCATTTTTTTATTATTATTATTTATTAAATAGTATGTTAAAAGCGTTAAAAAAAATTTTGATATTTTATAAATTTTCCAGTTATTTTTTTTTTTACATAAAAAATCTTTCATATTAAAAAAAGAATTTTTATGAGCATGTGAACCAATATTTATTATAGTTTTTAATTTTGATTTTTTTATTATATTAATTAGTTTGTAAGTAAGATAAAATGGGGCAAAATAATTTACAAATAAAATTTTATTAATATTTTCAGTGTTAAACTATTTTTTATAGGAGTAAAATCCTGCATTGTTTATTAAAATATCTATATTAAATAAATTTTTGATTTTTTTTATAAATTTTTCTAATTCTTTTTTTTCAGCTAAATTAACTTTAAAAAATTTAAAAGATATTTTTTTTTTATTTAGTTCTTTTTTAAGTAAATTTATTTTTTTCTGATCAGTGGATGTTAAAATAAATTTAATATTTTTTTTTGATAACTCAAATAATATAGCTTTACCTAATCCCGAAGTTGCCCCTGTTATTAAGCAGGTATAACTTTTCATATAAATTATTGTTTGAAAAAATTTTTAATCCAGTTAAATCTTAGGTAATATTTTGTATATGCTTTCGTTAATAATTTTCTTATCTCTAGTTCGCTAAGATTTTTATGCTTATATACTAGTTGATATTGATCGAAACTCTCAAAATTATCTTTTGTTATAATATTCTCATATTCTTTGTACACGGGGGTGCCAGGGTAGGGAGTCCACACGCTAAATTGAGCATAAAAAGTGTTTAATTCCAAAGCGTAATTAATAGTATCATTAACGGTTTGCACCGTGTCATCTGGAAATCCTATTATATACATTGCCGAAACTTTAATTTTATTTTCATTTAAAAAATTAATTTTTTTTAATTGTTCATCATTTGAAACCGAGTATCTATTAGCTTCTTTTAAAATATCTTTGTTTGGACTCTCTATTCCCACTTTTACTCCAATCATGCCAGCCTTCTTAAGCAGTATAATTAAATCATGATCTAATATTCTTAAATGAGTTTCAATTACAAATTTTATTTTTATTTCCTTTTTTATAATCTCATTAACAAATTCCACTGTATGATTTTTATTAATAGAAAACACAGGATCTCTAAAGATAAAAATTTTATATCCTTTTTTCTTTAAATATATTAACTCATCAATTATAGAATTTATTGACCTTTGTCGTACTGTACGCCCTTGCTGTAGTGGGTAGACACAATATTTAAAACACGAAAATGGACATCCTCTAGTAGCTATTATTGGTGCAGCATTTTCATTTCCAAATAATTTTCCAATTTTATTTTTTTTTGAAATTATATCCCACAATGGATAAGGTAAGTCGTCCAAAGTTAAATTATGACTAAATACAACCTGATTTTGCTTTAGATCTATTAAATATTCATCGCTAGTTTTAGATAAAAAATAAAACTCTGGCTCACCAATAATTACAGTAGCGGAAAATTTACTGTATAAAGCTGGGTTATTTGTAGCAAAAGAGCCAATTACGAAAATTTTATTTTTTTTTTTTGAAAGTTCTTTAATAATTTGAATTTCAGTCTCGTAACAAACTATAGAAGAAGTTACGATGTAAAAATCATATTTCTTTTTTGTTATTTTTCTTTCAAAATCTACATCATGTCCTTTTTTTATAAGTACAGAATGTGCATAAGCTGCAAATAAAGGAGGCCAGTCTTGAATTGATTTAAGACTCCTCTTTAATAAATATGTAAATATTGAATCACCAAAGTTATTAGCTGTTCCGTAGCCACCACTTGTATCTTTTGATATTCGGTAATTTGATTTTTTGTAAGGATCGATAATTAAAATTTTCATAAATTAATATAAATTATCTTATATCACTTTGTGTGGCATTTTTTATAAGCTTTTTATTTTTTATGACAAAGTTTTGAACACTTAAATTTTTAAATAATTTTGATCTATGCGTTATAATAATAATCATAATATTTAAAGAGATTAGATTTGTTAGTATTTTATTTTCTGTTTGCTTGTCAATTTGATTAGTAGCTTCATCCAAAATTAAAATTTTTGGTTTTTTTACTAAAGCTCTAGCTATGCAAATTTTTTGAGCTTCGCCTCCGCTAATTGAACTAAAATTTTCACTTATCAAAATTTTTTTTAATTCTTTTTGTGTATTATTATTTATTTTTAGTTCACATATTTTGAGTAAATTATTAAACTCTTTTTTTTCAATTTCCTCTCCAAGGGTAATATTATTGTACATATTATCGCTAATTAGTTCAGTTTTTTGCGGAACATATCCAATTATATTTTTATAATAATAATAATTTTTTTTATCTATTTTTTTGTTATCCAGCAGAATTTGACATTGCTTAGGATAAAATCCTAATAAACAATTTACAATTGTAGATTTTCCTGTTCCGTTTTTACCATAAATAAAATTAATTTTATTAGTACTTAAGCATATATTTTGTCTTTTTAGTATTAAATTTTTTCCCAAAATAATTTTATTTAATTTTATCTTTAATTCTTTAAAGCTATTATATCTACTGTTCTCAAAGTATATAATTTTTTTTTTTATGTCATTGATTAAACTCGAAAAAGTATCAATGTTAGATAATACGTAGTTATAATAAACATAACTATGCAAAAAAATTGGAAATATTTTATATCCAATTATTCCCAATATTAATAAATAGTAAAAAAGGTTTTCATCTTGAATTTTGTAATAATACAAAGACAATGATATTATTAATATAATCAAAATACTTTCAATTAGAATTCTTGGCAAAATACTAATTGAATAAGAAATAGTGTGAAATTTTATTAAATTATTGTTAATTTTATCTGATTTTTCTGTAAAAAACTTTTGATAGTTGTTTAAAAAAATAACTTTAATAATTTTAAAACCATTATTTATAGTTAAAATTAACTTTTTAAAATTATTTTGAATTTCTTTTCCTGTAAATTTATTTATTTTTTTTAAAATAAAATTAAACAAATAAACTAAGATTAAAGTTAAAAAAATAAATGATGCTGTCGCTATAGGAGAAAAAAAGAATAAAATCGTTGATAAGATAAGAAAAAAGGCTATTTTTCCAATCATTTCAGAAACTGGTAATAAAAATTTATCTAAAATATCGTTTGATAGTTGTATTTTTGAAAGGTTATCTGAGTTTTTAAATTGTATTAAGTCTTTAGTAGACGCATAAAAAAAAAGATTTATCAATCGATTTTGAATAGTTTTTGAAATTTTTATTATAATAAAAAATTGTATAATATTGAATATATTTATAAAAAAATTTGAAAATATATTTAAAATAATAGTAAATAATGCGAAAGAAAAAATGAAATCTTCGTAATTATTAAAGTTATATTTTTCATAAAAATAAAATAAATATTTATTAATTTTAATATTTTCTGGGTTATTAAGAATACTGAAAAGAGGTATTATTGTGGATAAACTGACAATTTGAAATAAGTTGCTTAATACTAAGGCTAATAGATTGGAAAAATATATTATTTTTATTTTTTTTTTTATAAGAGGAGCAAAAGCTTTTAAAAAAATTATAATTTTTTTCATTTAATTGTTTGTAAATTTTTCTATATAATTATAAATCTTTAAAGAAGGTTTCTTGCCATAAGGATGCTTCCAGTAATTTAATTTATTTTTGTTAATATAGTTATACATTTCCTTTTTCTTAAATTTTGATAAAAAATTTGCGCCAACTATTACAGTTTCGGGTCGTTCAGTGCTATTTCTCATTGTGATTATTTTTTTTTTAAGAATACACGCTTCTTCTTGGATGCCCCCCGAGTCTGTGATTATTAGTTTAGAATTATATAGTAAATTAATAAATTTTTTATAATCAAGCGGTGGACAAATTTTAAAATTATTATTGAGATTAAATCTTTTATTTTGCAGAATTTTTTTTGTTCTGGGATGACAAGGAAAGATAATCTTTTTATTAAATTTAATTGCAATATTATTTATTAATTTGATAGTTTTTATAAGTTTATTTTGGTTTGATAATAGCTCGTGCCTATGTAAAGTTAATACATAATAATCTTCAACTTTACTTGTCTTATAAATTTTTACAAATTTTAAACTATCTACAATTGTGGATCCTGTGACAAATATTTTTTTTTTTATATTTTCTTGTTGCAAATTTATCTTTTGCATGAATGTTGGACAAAAAAGTAGATCTGATAAGTTATCAATTATGATCCTGTTAGCCTCTTCTGGTAGTGAAAAGTCTCCGCTTCTTAATCCGGCCTCAATGTGGCAAATAAATAATTTGTTGTTTAAAGTATTTTTATAATTTTGTGCAGATAGAGCCCCCAATAATGCGCTGTAAGTATCACCTTGTACCACAACTATATCTGGCTTTTCCTTTTTTAAGATTTCATTAATTTTAAAGTAAGCAAACTTAAAAAATTTATTTTTTTTTGGATAAAATTTAAGTTGGTATTTTATTTTATTAAGATTAAAAAAAGACAAGAAAATGCTAGTCATATTTTTATATAAGTGTTGTCCAGTGAAAATTATAAAAAAATCTTTTTTTTTTTCTTCTAAAATTTTTATAAATGGTGCTAATTTAATAATTTCAGGTCTTGTTCCTAGTATAATACAAATCTTTTTCATATAAATGGACACAGAATTATGACTAATTTAAAGAACACTAATTATCTTATTCTTATAGCTGCATTAAGTTTAAGTTCAATGTTATTTAGCAAGTTAAGCTCACAAATATTCTATTTTTTGTTGAACAAGAAAACAGAATACGCTGATTTATTTTATACTATATTTTTTTTAATTTTTATTTATTCTTTTCTTTTAGGCAGCATTTCAAATCTTAATTTTAAAAAATTATATGTTAATAATTTTTTGCTCTTCAATTTTAAAAGTTTAAATAAAAATTTTTATATTTTTATTTTAATATATTTTATAGTTGAAACTATTTCTTATATTTTAAATAAAGATGAAAATTTATTAAAAGTTTTTATATATTTACTAATTTTATCATTTTTTTTTTACTGTTTCTCAACTTTAAAAGTAAATTTGAGTCGGCTCTCATTATTTGGTAAATATTTTTTAAATATTTTTTTTACAAAGTGTATAATATTATTGTTATTTAACTTCAATCTACAAAATTTTTTTGTTTCATTTTCTAGCGTTGTAAATGTGATTATTTTTTGCAGTTATATTTTTATTTTCTTTTGCAAAGAAGATAAAAAAAAAATTATCTACTATTCAATAATTTCTCTTTTTCTTTTGTATATTTTCAAAAGTAAACTTTTTATAATTTTTTTTTTATTTTTTGTTTATTTCAACTTTATTTTTAAAGGTAATAAAATTAATTATATAATAAATTTTTTTTATATTATTTTATTTTTTATGTTTTTTGTTTTTTTTATTTGCTATTTAATTATTATTAATTTTGATATTGTTTTTATTTTAAATTATGACTGGAAGATATGGCTTAATGGTTATAAATATGAATGCGGTTTATTTTTTAATTATCCTGAAACCCAATACTTATTTCGTTTATATTCTTTAACCTGCAATAATCTGATCGGAAAATTCTATTTATTTTTTTTAAATATTGATCAGAATATAAACTTTAATTTTTTTACAGATTCTTTAGATAAATTAGTAATGAGTTCTTTAATAAGTATTAAAGAAAGATTAATATATATAGTTGAATTTTTAAATATTATCAAAATTAATAAATTATTACCAAGCTTTTATAATATTGAAAATTATAATAACTACTTTTTTTCAGATTTCGCCAAGAATTATTACGACATGAAAATTAAAATAAACTCACATAATAGTTTTGTTTATGTTGTTTATAAAATGGGCTTAGTAGGTTTTGTGTTTATTTTCTATTTACTTTATTCAGTTTATTTAAATATAAAAAAGCCAGAACTTCATATAAATATTAAATTTTTAATTGTATTTTTTCTTTGTTTCATGTTTTTACAAGATAACATGTTTAAAAATAGTATCATTGTTTCATTATTTTTCTGGTTGGTTGTTGGGTTAACTTTTAATAAAAAAATATGAAAGTAATCCTCTATGCACCTTCAAACATTAATTCTGTTTTTGTGGATAATGTAAATGATAGTTCTCTATTATATCTTAATCAAATTATAGCACCATTTATAGTCACAAGAATTAAAAGTTATATAAAAAATAATATTGATGTTGATGTGGTAATGATCAATAAAAATTTAAAATTTAAGGAAATTCAAATTAGCAAAAAATTACGATTTTTTATTTTTAAAGATTACTATGAGTTTAAAAATTTTTTTACTTTAAGATCACATTTTTACGATTTTTTTTTTATACATTTTTTAAATTTTAAATTAATTTTGATTTTGTTTTTAAATTTAAATTTAAAAAAAATAATTTATGTGCATGGCATTGAATTTCAAAAAACGTCCGAGTACATGTTTGAACTTCCCGTTAATTTTTTTTATTTGATTAAAAACTTTTTTTTCAAATTTTTACAAAAATATTTAATAATTTTATTATTACTTATTAATTATAATAAAATAAAATTTGTATTTGTATCCCGATGGATGAAAAAAAGTGCCTGCAAATTTATTCCAAAAATATTAATTAGCAAATGTAAGTCAGCAATAATATCAAACCCAGTAGATAAAATTTTTTTTATAAAAAATAAAAGACTTTTGAAATCTAAAAGAAAAATTTTGATTATTAAGAATTTTAATTATAAAAAATATGCTGGAGATTTAATTTTAGACTTTCTAGTTAAATTGTCATATGAAAAGAATTTCTCTATATTTGAATTTACAATTGTAGGGCATGGTAAGTTTTTAAATAATAAGAAGTATGATCGTTTAAAAGAACTAAATAATATAACTTTTGTATCAAATATAATATCTAGTGGTGAAATTAAAAAATTGTTTGCTAGACACAATTTCTTTTTATCTCTTACAAGAATGGATGCTCAAAGCGTTATAATTTCTGAAGCCCTTACCTCTGGCATTAATGTAATTTCATCTAATATTTGCGCTATACCGGAATTTATTCAAAATAAAAAAAATGGTATTTTAATTAATAATAATTATCCTGAATTTAAAAAAGTCTTTCAAGATATTCTTCAAAATAAAATTAAAAGTAAAATTATTTCTTTAAACTCTATAAAAGATTCAAGAAAATTTCATCCAGAATATATATATGAAAAAGAAATAAATTTTATTAAAATGGTAAATTAAATGTGTGGGTTTTTTGGTCTTCATTTAAAAAAAAAAATCATAATTCCAAAAAATATAATGCAAGAAAACTTAAATTATTTAAAATATAGGGGACCAGATTATCAAGATTTTTTTTCAATTAATAATGACTATAAATATTCAAGCTTTTCAGAGTTGAGCAAAAATTTATTTATAACAAGTCGATTAAACATCGTTGATAACAATCCTAAATCAAATCAACCTTTTTTTTCTAAATGCAGACGATTCTTTATTTTATTCAATGGGGAAATTTATAATCATATTGAAATTAGAAGAAAATATTTTTCTGATGAAAAATTTTCCACAATGTCCGACACTGAAACACTATTGAAATTTTTTATGAAATTTAATCTTCAAAAAATTAATGAAATTAAGGGAATTTTCTCAATATGTTTTTTTGATTTAAATAAAGAAACAGTTTTTTTAATTCGAGATAAAATTGGAGTAAAACCTTTTTTTTATACCTCTAATGAAAATTTTTTTTCTTATTCAAGCGATATCAAATGTTTAACGAATTTACCTAATATTAACATAAATATTAATAAATTGGCTATCTATAGTTTCTTAAATGGTTACCATGAAAATAATCCTGAGGAGACTTATTTTAGTAAAATAAAAAAAATTAATCCTGGCTCAATTATAGTTTTTAACTTGAGGACCAACCAAATTAAAAAACATATAAATTATTACGAGCTTCCTTGCATAGAGTCAAAATTTAAAAATGATAATGAATTATTACAAAATAAAAAAAATATTGTAGATACGATTGTTCATCAAATAAATTTTGGAACAAATAAAAAAATTGCAGTTACTCTTTCTGGCGGTATAGACTCTACATTGATTGCATCGATTGCTAAAAAAATAGTAAAAAATAAAAAAATTATTTTTTTTACATACAATAATGAAAAAACTAATTCAGAAAATGATTCTTATTTTGCTAATTATGTAGGGGAATACTTAGGTGCAAAAGTTAATAATGTTAAATTAAATGAAAAAAACTTCGAGGATGATCTAAATAATTTAATTTATACACAGAGTTCACCAGTTCAGACTTTTTCATCATTGGCGCAGTATAAAATATATGAGGCCATTAAAAGAAATGAAATTAAAGCTTCGATAGATGGACAAGGTTCTGATGAAATATTTTGCGGCTATAAGGGTTTTTTTTCTTCATTAATGATAGATAATATACGTAACAAAAAATATAATGATTTTATTGTTAATGTTATTTCATTACTCAAAAATAGAAACCACAATTTAAATATATTTTTAAAATTTTTTTCACATTACTTACCTGATAGTAGTTTATTTTTTTTTAAAGATCTAATAATTAATAATCAGCTAAACTGGGTAGAAAAATCTCCAAATATGATTGAAATGCTAAAAGAAAAATATTTTTATAGTGAACATAAAGAATCAGAAAACTTTTTAAAAAATGAGATGATTAAAACAGTATATGGCCCTATGCAAACATTACTTTCAAGTTTAGATTGCAATTCTATGAGACACAGTGTTGAAGCAAGAGTTCCATATCTATATGATGATATTGTTGAAAAAAATTTTGTACTAAATTCTAAAAATTTAATATCAAATAAACTTGAAACAAAAAAAATAATAAGATCATTTACTAACTTTATTCCTAAAAAAATTTTAACAAGAAAAAAAATCGGATTTGAAACTGACGATAATAATATTTTAAAGAAAAATGTAAGATTAATTAAAAATATTATTAAAAGTTATAAGGCAGTTGATTTTATTAATAAAAAAAAATTTTTAGAGCACTTAGATCAATTTGATAGAGGTAAAAATGTTAATTCTAGTCATATAATAAGAACTTTTACATATATTTTGTGGTGTAAAAATTTCAAAATAAATTAAAAAAAAATTCATAACTTTAATCAATATATGGCCTTATTATTTAATAATATTTTACAATTCTTTTTTATATTAGGCGTTTCGCAATTTGCTCAATTTTTTAATAAAAAAAATAATGAATCTCATACAATATTCATTTTTTTTTCATATTTAATTATTTCAGTAGTTTTATATTTTTTATTAACATTAAATCTATTTTCTAAATTTATTTTAATTAACTTTCTCCAATTAATAATTTGCTTAGGAATATATTTATTTGTAAAATTATTATTAAGTCAAGATTTTATAAAACATTTAAACAAAATTATATTAAAGAAAAATTTTTTATTAATCTACATATACCTTTTTTTTTTTGTATTAATAATACTTAGTTTATTTCCCGCAAGCGACTCAGACTCTCTTGATTATCACCTAGGAGCTCCACAATATTGGTTAAAAGAGAATTCAATAAAAGCATATGAATATTGGCTGCACTATAGACTGGCTACTTATGGGGAAACTTTTAATTTAATTTCAATATTATATTTTAATGGAAACTTTTTATCTTTGCTTAAATGTTACTTATTTATTAAAATATTTTTTTATTTAAAAAATAATACAAAAAAAAACGAATTTTTGTTACTAAGTTTATTTTGTCCTATTTTAATCTATTTTTTATATTCACAAAAACCTCAATTACTCGGTTTTTTATATATTTTTTTATCTATACTAATATTTTTTTTTAATAAAGAAAAGAATATTAACTTTTCTAAAAGATTTTTTATTTATTTATTTTTAATTTATTCAAGTGCTTTAAATATTTCTTTTTTAATTTTAGCATTACCTCTTCAGCTATTTTTTTTTATAAAAGTAAAAAAAAAAATTGATATATTAACTATATTTTCTTTAAATATATTATTGTTTGCCCCACTTTTTTATAATAATTATGTTTTTTATAGTAATATATTATCTCCCTTTTTTGAAAATTTCTTTTCACTAAGACCAAAAGAATATGTTATTAATTTTGCAAATTACTTAAAGACTGCTCAGTACGATTTTAATCTTGCAAATATATCTCTTATGCCGTTAAGATTTATTTTGCCACTTGATTTAAGTAGTTTATCTCAAGTTTACGGATTTTCACTAATTTTTATTTTTTTTATAAAAAAATTTGAAAAAAAATTATATTATTTGTTAATAATTTTATTATGTTCATTTGTAATGATCTTTATTACAAAACAACTGTCTAATAGATTTTATTTTTTAACTTATTTAATATTAACCTTGATTTATCTAACATCTGGTTTTCATAAAATTAAGTTGCTAAATTTAATAATTTTTACACAGTCTTTTGTGATTTTTATTTTTATTTCAATATATACTTTTTTTAATGTGAGCGTTATTTTTAATGAACATGCAAAAAAAAGCTTTTTAGAAAAAAATCAAAATCAATATTACGAGACAACTTGGCTTAATAACATTATTATAAATTCAAATTATGCCACAGATATCAGATCTAAATCGCTATTAAATAATAATCATTATTCATTAGAATTTTTGCACTACATAAATAATGATTATAATTTTTATTATGAATTAAATGAATTTATTAAAAAAAATCAAATTAACTACATATCTCTTGTTAAAAGTAGTCCAATTTATAATAAATTTAATAATTGCAAAAAAATTATTGCTCAGAAAAAATTTTCGTATCTTAGAAGAAATTTTTTGCTAAACAAAAGTTATATTACAAGGGAAATTTTTTATATTCAGCCAAATAAAAATGGATGCGAATTAAAAAAATTTAATTCTTTTTAAGATATATTATAAAAAATATGTACGTTAATGTTGAAATAGCAATAATATAAAATAGTCTCTCTGGCTTCATACTATATGTTAAAATGATCGGTAAAAATGATATTAAACAATAAACAAATAAAAGTTTATATTTTGAATATTTCTTTAAAAGTAAATGGTGCAAATGATTCTGATCCCCGATAAATGGATTTTTTTTATTACATATTCTTTCAGAAAAAACTCTTAACATATCTAAGCCAGGAATTATAAAAAGTAAAAAAATTTTTTCAACATTTAGCAAATCTTCATTATTCTGATTTTTTAAAACGTAAATCGATAAAAAAGTTCCTATAATTCCTGAGCCTAAGTTACCAAGAAAAAGTTTATTATAAAGGTTCATAAATAACAAAATAGTTAGAAAAAAAAGTATTAAAATAAAAAAAATATTAATTTTAAAAATTAAAAGTATAAACCAAAATATAAAATGACTTATTAATAATCCATTAACTCCATCCATTAAATTAATTGCATTAATTAATAACAGAATGCATAAAACCGTAAATAAAGTTGATTGAATTTTAACAATAATTAATTTTTCAAAAAAAAAAAATTTTACGTCTTGAATTATTAATTCCTGATTAAATGAAAGATAAATAAACAATATAATACTCATTATTATGATCCTTGGATTTGGTGATAAATCGTAAAAATCATCAGCTAATAAAAGAATTCCAAATAGAAAAAAAAGTAAAATAGACGATAAAAATAATTTGTTAGTAATTTGATCGTTTATAAGCAAATAATTTAAAATATTAAAAATAATAAGTAAGATAATTACTCCACCTATTTTAGACACGGGATATTTATGTATACTTCTGTTTTTATTTGGATAGTCAAATAAATTAAGAACAACTGATATTTTTTTATAATATATAATTGTTAAAAAAATTAATAAAAACAAAAAAAAGATAAAAGAATTCATGATATTTTGTTAAATAAAATCAAAAAGTAAAAAATTTTTTAATATTTATTTAATCCAAATATAATATAACCTATAACTTCATCAATACCACAATAGTTTTCTCTATTTTATTATATATGGATTTTTTTTCATTTTTTTTTGAAAGTTATAAATTATTTTTACCAAATATTTCAGATATATTAGGATTTATTTCCATAATATTATATTTTTATTTATGTACTTTTTTAGGCTTTTTAATTATTGGTTCATTTACTTTAAGTTATAATTTTTTTATAGGCTGTTCATTAAATATTTTTTTTTCGATTATATTTTTTATTTTTTTTAAAACTAAAATAATTTTTAGTTATTATATTTTTATTGTACTTGTATTATTTTTTATTTTTAAAAAAATAAAAAAATTCATAATTTTTAATTATATTCTCAAAAATAAATTTAATATTTTTTTTACTACGCTAATTTTTTTAGTACCTTTATTTTTAATTATATTTAATTCACAAGCTTACGGTTGGGACACTTTTGCTCACTGGTTACCAATGGTTCAAAAATTGATAGACCCACTTAATGTACAGGTAGAAGGCAATGCAAAGTATTATCCAATCGGAAGTAGTATAATCTTAGTAAATTCCACCTTGTTAAATAACGGAATTTTTTCAGAAAATGTTTCTGCCATATTTAATTTTATCTTAGGTTTTTTTATAATTGAATTTTTATTTAAAAAATTTTCTCATTTTATTAAGAATAATCGAAAAATTTTCAAAGTAATTCTAGTTCCCCTAGTTTTTTATAATCCGATTATTATGAATAAATTTGTATTTACGGCTTATAATGATTTTGCCTCTGCAATAGTTACTTTTTTTATTTTTTTTAAAATTTCTGATTTTTTTAAAAATAAAAAAGTAAACATTAATGAAATTTTTATCATTTTTTCATTAATTGTTATTCTAACATCATTAAAAAATACAGGTTTTGTTATGTCAATTTTTTTAATTTTTTCATTTTTAATAACTTATTCAATTTTTGAAACAAAAAAAATATTCTTTTTTTTAAAATATTCTTTTATATTTATATTTCCAGCAATTTTTTTATACTTTTTATGGCAATATTATCTTTTCCATCATAATATTTTTACAGAAATTATAATATACAAGAATTTGAGAATAGAAAAAATTGTTGAGTTTTTTTCGTCATTATTCTTTAAAGAAATTTTTGAAAGAAAATTTTTTTACTTTTCATCATTTTTATTTTTTTCATTAATTTTTTTAAAAGAATCTCATAAAAAGTTTTATTATTATTATTTTTCATATTTTCTATTATTTTTATTTTGGAATGGTTTTTTAATTTTTATTTACGTTTTTCATTTCGGAGATTATGCATTAGAAAGTGCACTTGAGTTCTGGAGATATAGTTCACATTTATCTTTTGTTATTTTTTACTTACTCTTAAATTTTTTTATTTTTATATCTAAAAATATTAAAGTAACAATTAAACAGAGATATAAATTTTTTTTATATATTTTTATAATAATTTTTCCAATTGTTTATGTTGATAAGTACAGAAGAGATTTAAACTATCAAAATCTACAAATAAGATCTGCAATAAAAAATATAAATTACAAAGATAAACCTATTTTATTTATTGGAACTAATTCGCAATATAATGCTAACTTAATAAATTATTATTTAACCAAAGATTATAACCAAAAATTTGTAATACCTGTTGAAAGCAAAGAAATAAATTTAAATTTTTTATTCGACTACTTTAACAATAAGAATATAAACAGTATTATCTTAAGTAATAATGATAATTTTTATTTTATAAAAAGATTTGAAAATTAAATGAAATTATTTATTCAAATTCCCTGTTTTAATGAAGAGAAGGATATAGAACGGACTATAAATTCGCTACCTGTTTCCTTAAACGGAATTGATAAAATTGAAATACTAGTAATAAATGATGGAAGCACAGACTCGACTATTAATATTTTAAATAAAATTAAATTAGTTCATGTGTTAAATATTCCAAGAAGGTTAGGGTTAGCCAATGCTTTTAGTAAGGGTTTGGAGTATTGTCTCTTACATAAAGCAGATATTATTCTTAATACTGACGCAGATAATCAATATCAGGCCAAATATATTCAAGATTTAATAGACCCAATCTTAAAAAATGATGCAGATTTAGTTATAGGATCAAGAAATTTTTATAAAATAAAAAAATTCAGTAGATTAAAAATTTTTTTTCAAAAATTAGGAAGTTGGGTAATATCTTATATATCAAATTTAAATATAATTGACTCTACGAGTGGCTTTAGAGCAATGTCGAGGAATTTTGCAAAAAATGTCAATATTTATAATGAATTTACTTATACGCACGAGATGATAATACAGGCAGGATTTAATAATTATAAAATTGCTAACATTCCCGTAGAAACCAATGAAGTATTAAGAGAGTCTAGATTATTTAAAAGCAATTTTGAATATATTTTAAAGTCATCTTTGGTAATTATTAAAATATTTATAATATATAAACCAGCAATTTTTTTTACCTTCATCTCACTACCCTTTTTTTTAATAGCTTTTTTTTTGATAATAAAATTTATTTTCTTAACACAGCAAGTCAACGCTGAAAGCGCAATATCATTATTCTTAATTGCAGTATTCTTAATAAATGGAATAGTAATTCTACTTGTAGGTTTTTTATCATCTTTAATTTCAGTAAACAGAATTTTGTTAGAAAAAATTTTAAAAAAAATAGATTAATAAATTGTTAGCAAAAGAAATTTTAAATAAACTAAATTCCGAAGTAATAAATTCTGGAAATTGCTTTCATTGTGGCTTGTGTGAAGGGTTAACAGATGGACTATTTAAAATGAAGCAGACTATAAAAGGCCCAATTCCTACTTTGTTAAGAGATGCAAATGAAGGCGATCAAGAAGATTTAAAAAAAATATATTTAGCATGCCCCGGAAGATCAATACCCTATTCTTTTTTGCAAAAAAAAATTTCAAGTAAACAGAAATCAAGATTTATAGGTAATTATAATAATTTGTATATTGCAAGTGCAATTGATGAAAGTATTAGAATTAAAGGCAGCTCTGGAGGAGTAATCAGATTAATGCTTCTTAATTTGATAAAAAATAAAGAAGTAGATTATGTAATTATTCTTGATCAAGATCTTAAGAATCCACTAATTAATAAACCGATAATTACTAATTCAATAAGAAAAATTAACAATGTCACCCAAAGTGTTTATGAAACTGAGCCTTTATTAAAAATAATAAAAAAATTAAAAAAAAAAAAAAAATACTGCCTAGTAGCCCTTCCCGAACAAATTGCCGCAGTAAGAATATTAAAACTATATTACAAAAAACAATTTCAAAATATTAAATTTTTAATTGGGCTATATAGTGGAACCAATATGTATCAAGGGGCTCTCAAATTTTATTTAAAAAAAAATGGAGTATCAAAATTAAATCAAATAAAAAAACTAGATTGGCGTTATGGAGAATGGCCAGGTTCTTTAAGAATTAAAACTTCTAAAAAAGAATTCTTAATAAAGAAATTTTATTATAATTATTTAATTCCGCTATATATTTCTAAAAATTGTTTGTTAACACCAGATTTATCTTCTGAACTTTCAGATATTTCTGTCGGTGACGCTTGGTCACCAAAATTAGAAAAAAGCGGATACGGATATAGTTTAGTTATTAGTAGATCTTTATATTTTGATAATTTTATTAAAAAACTTTTAGCTAAAAAAAAAATAAGTATAAAAAAAGTTTCTCATAATTTTGCAGTTGGGCTCCATGCGCATATGATCGATTTTAAAAAAGTAGGTTCATTTATTAGGATAAATTTATTAAATAATTTTAATTTTCCAAGATATGATTATAATTTACACGGAATAACTAATAAAAGAATTTTTATAGAAAAAATTATATTAATTATAATAAATTTAAGTTCATCAAATTTAGGTAGAATTATATTTAGAATAATGCCAGAGAGTTTTTTGGGATTTATTTTTGAAAAAACAAGGAGTATTTGGAAATATTTTTCTAAATCAATTAAAAGAGAGGGTTTAAAAAAAGTAAGATTTAGCTCAATTGAAAATTTAAGGGTAAAAGAATTAAAGTTACTATGAATACAATTTATCAGAACTTTTTAAATTACTCTCAAGCTAATTACAAAAGAGTTCTAACCTGTTTAGACAGGGACGAAGACAGCCAAACCTATGGTTGTTTTGATAGAAATTACTGGCACTATAAGTTTACTGATTTTAATTCTTCGACTTTAATTCACGGATTGTATATTTTAACTAGTCTTTACCAAAAAATTATACCAAATAAATATGACAAAACAAAAGTTAAAAAATTAATTTATTCTTCATTAATATTTTATTTAAAAGAATTTGCTAAAGATAAACACTACAATGAGTATTATCCTTACGAAGATAGTTATGCTAGTTTAGCTTTTCCAGCAAATGTTTTAAGTGATATCTTGTTTATTTTTCAAGATTTTAAGCAAGATTTATTTGTAAAAAACACTTATGTTGATTTAATAAATAAATTATCACAACTTGAAGAAACAGGTGCATCTAACCAATATGCTACTGGCATAGCAGCTTTATATAAATCTCATTATTTTCATAGAATTCCTTTCAAAACTCTAAAAATTTACAAACATAAGAAAAAATTATTATTACTTCAGAATCACGAAGGTTGGTTTAATGAATATGACGGATTTGATCTAGGTTATTTATCGGTAACATTAGATGCTTTAGTTGATATACATAACTTATCACATGATAGAGAAATAGAAGTTTCGATAAAAAAAATTGTAAATTTTTTTTTTTTAATAATAGATAAAGACGGTAAGTTTCCGTCAACATTAAACAGTAGAAACACAGAGTATGTTGTCCCATACGGACTAGTAAGATCTGCAAAATATTTGAAAGAATCGAATTATTTAGTAAATATAATATTTAAAGATTTCAGGAGAAACGATCATATTTATAGTTCATATGACGACAGATATCACAGCCACTATTTATTTTCAAGCTTAGTAAGATCTATTCCATTTCTTAAAAATTTAAATAATAAAAAATTTTTTTCAAATAAAAAAAAAATATTTTTTCAAAATGCTGGTATAATAAAAAAATATTATATTAAACAGGAAAAAACAATTTACGTTGGTATAAAAAAAGGGGGGGTCTTAAGAATTCATGACCATAAAAAAAAAAAGATAATATTGCAAAATGGTTTTAGACTTAAAAAAAAAGGAAACAAGATTTGGACAACAAATTGGCAAAGTCAAAATTGGGATTTTACAATTAAAAAAGATGAAATTCATATTAAAGGTTATCTTGCACCTGTAAATTTATTAAAATCAACTTTACTGAAACATTTTTTTTTAAGAATATTGTCTTTTTTTTTCCGTTCCAAGTTAATAAATATTCTTAAAAATGTTATAATTTTTAGAAAATTTGATTTAAATAAAAAATATAATAGAAAAATAATTTTTTTTCCAAATAAAATTGTTATAATTGATTATTTTGAAAATCTAGAAAGTTTTACTCTTTTTCCAAATTTTAAAAATAATTTAAGACATGTTGCAAGTGCCAATGTTTTTTCTAATGAAGACTTTTCAGAAAATTTATTCAACAAAAAAAAAAATATTAATAAAAAATATTTTATAATAAAAAAAATTATAAAACTATAAGATTATAAATTCATTTTATTGATTTCTAACCATTTGTGAATCATCGTCATCATAATAATTCTTTTTGATGCAATAAATTCGCCATTTTTAAATTGAAGATAGTTTTCTTTTACAAATTTTTTTTTAAAAATACCAAATTTATTAATGTAATTATCAGAAAGGTACTCATTATGAAGATTATCTAAATTCTTTTTATATTTTTCCTCCATCGGGACATAAAAAGCCTTCTTTTTTTTGTTGTGATATAAAAAATTGTTTTTTTTTAAAACTTCTCTATAAATAACTTTTTGTATTCCATTTTTATAAAGTAAATCTTCAGGTAATTGATAAATTAAATCTAATAATCTTTTATCTAAAAAAGGAACCCTTGCTTCAACTCCATTAGCCATACTCATTTGATCAGATTTAGTAAGTATTTGGTTAGGCAGCCATGTATTGATCATTTCATTACGTAAATATCTAAAATCTAACTCAGTAATTTTTTTATCTTTTTTTTTAGATAAATTTGTAAATTTTAATAATTCTTCATCATTTATTATTGATGTAGCATTGTTATAAGTTCTTGTAATATCTTCAGAATATTGAATCAAATTTATTAATTTTTCCTTACCTAAACTTCCTAACTTTGTGTCATATTCCAAAAAAAAATTTAAAATATTTTGTGGAGTAAATTTTATTAATTTTGATAAAATGTTTATGATTAATTTGTTTTTAGATAATTTTTCTAATGAATTTAACGATTTTAAATGAAAATATCCGCCAAACATCTCATCAGCTCCTTCACCTGTGAGAGTTACTTTGAAATTTTTTGATATTTCTTGCGTTAATTTAAAAATTGGAAATACAAGCGAGTCTGCAATAAGATAGTCCATTTTAGATATGACATTTTCAAAATTACTAAAAAATTCATCTTCATTAAATTTAACAAAGACAGTTTTGATATTATAAAATTTTGATATTTTTTTTATATCTTTAGTCTCATCGTTTTGATGATTTGTACTAAATGAATAGCCAGTTAATTGGTAACCAAATTGATTTGCAAAATGGAGTATTCCCGCCGAATCTACACCGCTTGATAACATTATTGAAATAGGCACATCTGCTCTAAGATTAATTTTTATTGAATCTTTTAAGATGTAATCACATTGATCTATCCATTCTTTTTCAGATCTAATAATACTATTACCTTTTTTATAATAGTTTTTTGTTTTAAGAATTTTTTTTTTATTATCCCAAATAATAAATTCAGAAGGGCCTAATTTATGAATATTTTTAATTAAAGTCTCTCCAAATTTTGAGTATCGAAACTGCACTGTATCAGACAGAGCATCAAGATTTACTTTTTTTTGAAAGTTTCTAATTTCATAAAATGATTTTAATGTTGAGCTAAAATATAATTCATTGTTAAATAAAGTATAATAAAGCGGTTTTATCGCAAAAGAGTCATTGTAAATTAGAAGTAATTTTTTATTAAAATCATAAATAGCAAAAGCAAACATTCCATTAAATTTATGTATAAAATCCTCACCATAAATTTTATAACAGGCCAGAATAACTTCGGTGTCGCCATTTGTAGTAAATTTATAACCTAAACTTACCAATTCTTTCCTTAATTCAATATAATTATAAATTTCACCGTTAAATGTAATTAGTATATTATTTAAAAATAATGGTTGTGAACCTTTTTCTATATCTATAATTGATAATCTTGCGTGAAAAAAATTTATTTCATTGTTTTTAGTGAAGCTTTTTTGTTCATCCGGACCTCTGTAGCTAATAGAATCTAAAAAAGACTTACCTAATAATTTATCTTCAAATCCAGTAAAACCTGCAATTCCACACATATAGTTATTTTAATTTATAAAAATATATTGATTTTTTTTAAACACTTTTAGTTTGTCAGGAAGCTTATAATTAGTGCATATATTTCTTTTATAAAAACAAACATCGTTAGAAATTTCAATTTTTACATTATTATTGTCGAAATACAAATAATAAGACTGATCATTTTTTGGCGAATACAAATTAGGCCAATCAGTATTATTAAAATTTTTATAAATTTTTAAAAGATTTAAGTTAATAAAAATAAGAAAAAAAAGAATAGTCATTCTAAAAAAAAAAATAAAATTTTTTTTTTTTAACTTTAAATAAAATAAAATAATTATTGATATTAAGGCTAAACAAACTGAAATAAAACTAACGCCATATCTATATAATGGAAATTTATTAAACCAGATTATTAGTAAAATTAAGGAAACAAAAAACATATATAAAATTTGTTTTTTTTTATCAGAATTAAGCTTTGGAATATTTATAGGAATTTTTGATTGATTAGTTTTATAGTATTTTAAATACAAAATTAAAAATGTAATAAGTATTAATTGTAATGAATTTTTTTTTATTATGACAAGTAAGTGATTGTCAATCCAGGTATTTAACCATTTAAAATTCTTGCTATATTCAGAATAATTTAAAGTATTATTTTTTTTATTTGGCCAATCTTTAGACCAGGCTTCCCCAGCGTCATATACATCAACTGGATTTGAAGAGTAAGTTTTATTCTTAGTGCCCCATGAAATATGTTTATCACAAGTAATATTTATTGGGTAAATTAAACAGCCAGAATTCACAAAGTTTTTAAAAAAAAAGGGCAATGTAATAATAGTAGTTAATACAGTTAATCGAATAAATATTTTTTTAAGTATGCTTATGTTTTTAAAAAAATAAAAACTTATAATTAACAAATTAAGTAAAAATTGAATTTTATTCATAAAAGTAAACAAAAAAACTATAATTATTAACTCAAAATTTTTTCTACAATTTTCTACTTTAAAATATTCTTTATATATAATTAAATCAAAAACCTTAGACCAAATAAAAAATGTTAAAATATGAGACGGCATATCAAGACCAAAAGAATTGTAGCGGTAATAATTAAATATTATTATAAAAAAAAAGATAAAATTTAATATGTATAAATAGAATTTTTTTTCATAATTTTTTTTGTCTTTTAAAAATTCAAAAAAGTAAAAAATTAATGATAAAAAAATTAGAGGAACCAACGTTTGAAAATTGTTATTATTAAATATTGCAATGTTATAAATTGCTAAACTATTCTGAATTATTGAGGAGTATCCAAACCTAAAATGAATATTTGTTAATCCAAATATTATTTTCTCAGAATTAATTATACCAACGTAGGGCGAATGATATAATGGAAAATCAACGACATTCGTGCTTTTGTATGTTAGTAGAAATCCTAGAATTATAAAAAAAAAAAAAATTTTAAGAATTTTTCTATTTAAAAAATAAATACCAATTAAAAGAGTTGATGTTACATATAAATTTGCCACATAATAATTTATTGGTATTAAAATATTTAGTAAAATTGACAATATTCCTGAAAAGAGAACCCCAAGAATTATAGTATAAAATATTTCCTCATAAATATTTTTAATATTAGATTTTAATAAATTTAAAGCGACTTTGCCCGCGCCATATAAGGAAATAGTATTTATTAGTAATGATAAAATTATTTCCATTTCTATTTTATAATATTCCCTATTCCATAAAATGATTGATTTTTTATTTTAGCGCCTGGTCCAATTATACATTTTGCACCAATCCAACAATTTTTCCCAACAACAATTGGTTTTGCTATTAGATCAAACGTAACTTTTTTACGATCATGATTACCAGTACAAAAATATACACCTTGAGATATACAAGTATTTTCATTAATAATTACTTTAGCAATATTATCTATCCAGACATCCTCTCCAATCCACACATTATTATAAATGATTAAGTTTTCTGGATTCTTTATTCTTATAAAATTTTTAAGAATTACATTTTGTCCAATTTTAGCTCCAAATGCCCTAAGTATTAAAATTTTAATATTGGAAAAAGGTAAAAAAGAGTTAAAAATAAAATAATTTATTATGAACCAGAAGTATGTTTTAATGTTTTTTTTTTTATAAGTTCTATAATTTTTAAGTAAAAATTTATTCATTTAAAATTATTTTATTATAATTTTCTCACATTAACATAAATCATAAATCCTAAATATTTATCTAAAAAAAAATGTACAAAATTTGGGATATTAAATTTAAAAAATCGTTTTGGAAAATAATGCAAATAAACACACTCGATAATAAAATATTTGCTCAATATAGATAAAATTTCTTTTTTTGAGTAAGCTATTCCTTTAGGATTTTTTTCTCCATCATAATATTTAATTAATGTCTTTATATTTTTTATCTTAAAGATATTGCCCCTGCCTCTACTTAATATATTTGGTCTAAAATAAGATATTAATTTTAATAAAAACCTAAAAAAACCCCAGTATCTTATTATAAAATTTTTATAGTAAACTCCAATAGTAGCAGTTCCATTTTCTTTTAATACTCTATAAATTTCCTTAAAACATTCATTTGGACGAGCGGTGTGGTGAATTACACCTGAACAATGTATATGATCAAAAAAATTGTTATGATATTTTAGTTTTTCGGCATTCTCATTGTTTACAATAATATTTTTGAATTTATAAATTTTTTTTAATTTTTTAACTATTCTATTTGCAGCAATTGTTATATCAGCACTGTAAATATTTTTAAATTTATTCTCATAAAATATTCTTGTGTATAAACCTGGGCCTGAACCCAAATCTAATATAGCAGATTTTTTATTACATTTCGGAATAATTCTATTATCGAATTTTCCAGCAAATAAATCGTTAATAAAAATTTTTTTTATTTCCTCAAAGTATTTTCTTGAGCCTAATTTCTCTTTAATTTCACCATAGTATAAGGGATTCTTTTCCCAGAAATCTTTTATTTTTTTTAAGTTACCCGACATTTATTTATTATTTAATTTTTATACTTTTTTAAATTGGTTGCGGGGCTTGGATTTGAACCAAGGACCTTCAGGTTATGAGCCTGACGAGCTACCAGACTGCTCCACCCCGCGATAGTGTGTTTGCAATTTATACATGAATAAAAGTTTATATCAAAATTTATTTTTTTTAAAAAAATTGATTAATTTTACTTAAATTTTTTTTTATAAGAGTTATAATTCCACCGATTTTATTGCTTTCTATAATTTTGTAGTCTTCAAACATTTTTATCATAACATTATTTAATGATGAATTGCTCACTCCTCCACTTTTCATAATAACTAATTTTTTATTAAGATAAGTTGGTTGTGTTTTGTTATTTAAAAAACATCTAATTATGAAATCGTAATCAGATGAAATTTTATAAATTTGATTATAATTACCAATGTTTTGTAAAAGTTCTTTTTTAATAAATATTGATGTATGTGGTGCCATCCAACCGTTTTTTATAAGGTTTTTATAATCATATTTAATTTTTAATGTTTTGTGAGAAATCCAATTTCTCAAAACTTTTTTATTGTTTTTATAAATAATATTTCCGTAAATTAAGTTTGTTTTATTTTTCCCAAAATAATTTACAATTAATTCTAAGGTATTTTTATTAAAAAAAATGTCGTCGGAGTTTAAAATTCCAATTATTTTACCCCTAGATATTTTCATTCCTAAATTTAAAGAAGCATAAATACCTAAATTTTTTTTAGTGATAAAAATACTATTTTTTAACTTATTTCTTTTTATTAAATTTATAGTACCGTCTGTTGACCCGCCATCAATAATAATATGCTCCAATTTTTTTAATGTTTGTTTTTTTAGTGAGTCTAAAGTTTTTAATATTGTTTTTGAACTATTTAAACAAACAGTTATGATTGAAAGTCTCATGAATAAATTATTTACTAAATAACTATAATCAATTAGTTATTAAGTGAATAATAATAACTAAGATATAAAAATGAAAAAAGCATTAATCTTCGGAGTGACAGGGCAAGACGGAGCCTATCTTTCTAGGCTTTTATTGAGAAAAAATTATATTGTTCATGGAGTCAAAAGAAGAAGCTCATCTATTAACACAGACAGATTAAATGATATTTACAAAGATCCATGTATAAATAAAACTAATTTTTTTTTACACTACGGCGACGTAACAGATTCTCTAGTTATTTTAAATCTTATAAATAAAATTAACCCTACAGAAATATATAATTTAGCCGCACAATCTCATGTAAAGGTTTCGTTTGAGCTGCCTGAGTATACTGCAAATGTAGATGCAGTTGGGACACTAAGAATTCTTGAAGCAATTAGAATATTAAAACTTAATAAAAAAGTAAAATATTATCAGGCTGGAAGTTCAGAAATTTTTGGAAATTCGAAACCTCCTCAAAATGAAAATTCAGTTTTTAGACCCGCAAGCCCATATGCAACTGCTAAACTGTATGCGCATTGGATAACAATAAATTATAGAGAAGCCTATAAAATTTTTGCTTCTAATGGAATTTTATTTAACCATGAAAGCCCACTAAGGGGAGAAACTTTTGTTACAAAAAAAATTATAAATGGTTTATGTCAAATTAAAAATGGAAAGAAGAAAAAATTATTTTTAGGGAATTTATATGCTAAAAGAGATTGGGGCCATGCAAAAGAATATGTAGAAGCTATGTGGTTGATTTTACAGCATGATAAACCAGATGATTTTGTTATTTCAACTGGGAAGCAGTTTACAGTTAAGGAATTTATAAATATTGCTGCCAAAATAATGAATCTAGACATAGTTTGGAAAGGAAGAGGTATCAATGAGAAGGCTTATAATAATAAAAACAACAAATGCATAATAGAATGTAAAAAAAAATATTTTAGACCTCTGGAAGTAAACTCATTAAGAGGAAATTCGTTAAAAGCAAAAAAACTTTTAAAGTGGCAAGCAAAAATTAATATTAAAGAACTAATTAAAGAGATGATCATAGAAGAAGAAAAATAATTTTTTATGAGCAAGAAAAACTTAAAAATTTATTTGGCTGGTCACAGAGGTTTAATTGGCTCAGCTGTTCTAGAAAAATTAAAAAGTTGCGGATATAAAAATTTAATTTTTAAGACTAGACAAGAATTAAATTTAATGGATGAAAAAAAAGTAAAAATATTTTTAAATAAAGAAAAGCCAGATTTAGTCATATTAGCAGCTGCCAGAGTAGGAGGAATTTATGCCAATTATAAAAATAAAGCTAAATTTTTATACGAAAATTTATTAATTCAGACAAATGTTATTGGTGGGTCATTTGTGTCAGGAGTCAAACATTTAATTTTCTTCGGCTCAAACTGCATTTATCCAAAAAATTCTAATCAACCAATAAAGGAATCAAGTTTGTCAACAGGACCATTAGAAAAAACTAATGACGCTTATGCGATTGCAAAAATTAATGGTGTAAAATTATGTGAAAATTTGAGTAATAATTTTAATATAAATTATAAATCTTTAATGCTTTGTAATGTATTTGGGCCAAATGATAATTATGATTTAAAATCATCGCATTTTATTCCAGCAATTATTCATAAAATCTTTATAGCTGAAAAAAAGAAACTAAATTATATAAATTTATGGGGAGATGGAAATCCCCTAAGAGAGGTTATTTATTCAAAAGATGTTGCTGATGCTTGTATTTTTTTTATGACTAAAAAAACTAAATCAAAAATTATTAATATTGGTTCAGGTCAAGAATGTAGCATACGAGATTATTTCTACATAATAAGAAAATTAATGAAATCAAATGTAAAAGCGATTTTTAATAATAATTTAAATGGAGTGATGAGAAAAATAAATGACTGTTCATTAGCACGTTCTTATGGATGGAAAATAAATAATAATTTAGAAAAAAACTTACTAGAAACTGTATCGGATTTTAAAAGAAATTATAATAATTACAAAATTTAACTAAAATTATTTTTATTTAATAACTATAAATTTTTATAAATTTTATCTAAAATAATTGCGTTTTTCTTTAAATTGAAATTTTTTTTGCAAAAATGATAAGCATTTTTACCCAGTATTTTTATATTTAATTCAGAGATTTTTTTTATTGCTCCTATCAAATTTATTTTATTTGCAGGATAATAAGTAATTCCTGAAAAACTATCTTTTATATATTCGCTTTTACTTTTATTTATACAAACAATTGAAGGCAACCCAAAACTTGCAGCTTCAAAAACAGGTCTTCCAATGGCATTTGTTTTATTTGGAAATATCAAAACATCGATTTCTTTATAAATCTTGCTCAAGTTATTTAAAAAACCCATAAATACAATTTCCTTAATTGAATAAATATTTTTTTTTTGGAAATAGTAATAAAAATCATCTTTAATTCTTAAATAATGAATAATTCTAGCTAATAAATTAAATTGTGGTTTATTTGAAAAAATTTTTAATTTAAATTTTTTTGAATTTTTTGTTAAATAAATTAAAGAGTCAATCAGCTCATATATACCTTTTGCATTTGTGGTATGCCCAACAAAACCAAGTATAATTTTTTTATTATTTTTTTTTTTAACATTAATTTTTTTTTTAAAATTGATACTATTTAACACTATTTTAGTTTTTTTTTTTAATGAATTATTAAGCGTATTAAAGCAAAATCTATCAATCGATATTATTTTATCAGAATATTTTTTTAAAATATTGTTCATCCACTTGATAGTTATACCTGACGTTTTAAGGGTTACTCTTTGATGAATTATAATCTTACAATTAAATCTTTTTTTTATTATTTTTAAAATTGGAAATGCCGTAATTTCATTTATGTGAACAATATCATAATTGGATTTAATTTTTTTTAACTGCATAATGAAAGTTATATAAAAAAATATCTCTCTTAAAATAAGGAGCCATCTAAAATTTTTATAATATCCATAAAATGAATTATCAAAGCTTGGAACTCCTATAAAATCATATATTTTGATATTGAGCTTCTTGAAATTATCAAAAGCAGAACCCTGTGGGCAAATCATTTCAATATAATATTTTTGCTTTAAAATTTGTATAATCTGTATTAAACTTTTTGACGATCCACCAATATGCTTGTGATGATGAATAAATAAAATTTTTTTTTTCATACTATAAAAAATATACTATCATTATTAATGAAATTTATTTAAGTTACAAAGTGTAAATTTTGTTAAAAAATATTTATGAAAGTCAGTATTATTATACCTTGTTACAATGAAAAAAAGTATATTGAAAGTATCGTTAAAAAAGTAAGATTGAATATTTCGCAATATAATTACGAAATAATTATTGTTGATGATTTTTCTACAGACGGAACAAGAGATATTTATAATTTATTTATAGATACAAAATTCGAAAAATTAATTTTAAATGAACAAAATTTAGGAAAAGGATATTCTTTAAATAAGGGCATTGAATCTGCAACCGGAGATATAATTATATTTCAAGATGCCGATCTAGAATACGATCCTTCAGATTATCATAAACTTTTAGAGCCTATATTAAATAATAAAGCAGACGTTGTATTGGGAACCAGATTTTTAAGTGGTGACGAGAGAAGAGTTTTGCTTTATTGGCACAGTTTAGCAAATTATTGGTTAACACTTTTTTCAAATATTTTTACTAATTTGAATTTGTCTGACATGGAATGTGGCTATAAAGTATTTAGGTCGAATATAATTAAAGGTTTAAAGTTAGAGGAAAAAAGATTTGGAATTGAGCCAGAGATAGTTGCTAAATTAGCTCGTCTTAATGTTAGAATATTCGAAATTGGAATAAAATATTACGGAAGAACCTATGCGGAAGGAAAAAAAATTACCTGGAGAGATGCCTTTAGTGCAGTGAGGTGCATTTTAAAATATAATATTTTTCATTAAAAAATAATAAAATTTTCATCTATGTTAAATTCAAATTATTTGTTTAAAAAGTTATCTTTTTTTAAAATTAAAGAGATTATTTATGTATACTTAATTTACATATTATTAGTTAGTTTAATCTCTTTTTTTTACATAGAATATGTCAATTCAAAATATAATTTATCCGATCAGAACGGAAATATAATTTTTAAAAATTTACAATTTAATAATTCTGAATTAATTGAAAATTTATATAACAAATTTGATTATAGCTCGACGAGAAATGGAATTACCTATCATCTTGAAAAGTTGCCTTTATTTCCACTATTACTTTTATCATTAATTTCAATATCTAAATCTCTGTATTTTATAATTATATTAAAAAATTTATTACTTTTTTCAATTTATTTTTTTATAGTATTTTATTTTATACCAAAAAAAAAAAATTTTTTTTTTTTTATCTCGTTACTATCTCCTTTAATTTTTATTCCCTACAATTTCCATGTGGGAAGCTCAATTTTATTTGAAGATTCGTTAGTTTTAATTCTTTTACCTTTATCTTTTTTAATATGCATATCAAATAATAAAAAAAAATTTATTTTTTTTTCAATATTATTATTTTTTTTATATTTTTCAAAAACTTATGTTTTCTTTTTTGTTTTATTATTCCCTTTTATAATAATAATTTTTGATAGACCAAAATTTATTTCAAGTTTTTTACTAATATTTTCAGTTTTTTGTGCTGTTATGATTTGGGGGGTATTTGGAAAATATAAAACAGGTAAATTTTCTTTTGGTTCAGCGTTATTATCTGTCAATAGTCAGGCTTTATCAGAAACTGTTTTTAACAAATATTTTTTAAATTATTATCCTTATAAATCAGTCGATTTAATTATTAACGAACTTGATAAGGAAAAAGTTTCATTTAAAAGTGAGTGGGAATTTTATGAATATTATAATAAAAAAAATCAATTATTTTTGAAAAATAATTTATTTATTTATTTTAAAGGTGTTTTTCATAAAATTATATTTATTTTTTTTAATTTTTATTCAGATGGATTTAACCCGAAACCGGACGGAACGTTTGAAAAAAATCAATTAAGATTTTCTCATTTTATCAATAAAATTGTTTTTAACATAAGTATTCTTTTTTGTATTTATAGAATAATTAAAAATTTATTAAAAAAAAATTATTATATAAATTTAAAAATTGATATTTATTTTTTTTTCTTTTGTTTTTTAAACTTAATTCCTTTATTATATGGATGGGCAACGCAAAAACACTTAGTACCAATACAAATAGTATCTTATTATTACTTATTTTTCGTTATTGATTTTTATAAAAATAAACTATTTAGATAAAATATATATTTGCAATAATTATAATTAAATAGTATTCATAGCATGCCTGGTAATTATTGCGAAAGAGAAATACCCGAAACCATTTCGAACTCGGAAGTCAAGCCTTTCAGCGCCAATGGTACTTTGTCTTAAGGCACGGAAGAGTAGGTCGTTGCCAGGCTTTTAAATAAAATTAAGTTTTTCTAAAGTAATTTAATTAGAATTTATGAAAAACATTATTGTGGTTACCGGTGGCGCCGGATTTGTAGGATCTTCCCTAATTAAAAATCTTCTTAAATTTAAAAAATATAGAATTATTAGTATAGATAATTATTTTTCAGGATCTAAATTAAACCACATTAAATCTCATAGAGTGAAATATTTAAATACCAACACTGGAAACATAAATAAAAAATTAAATCTATATAAAAAAAAAATTCATACAATTTTTCATTTTGGTGAATTTTCAAGAATATTTCAGAGTTTTGATAATTTAAATGAATGCTTTAACTCAAATGTTATTGGATCTGCTGAAGTATTTAAATTTTGTTTAAATAATAAAATTAAACTTGTTTATTCAGCTTCATCAGCAGTCTTTAAAAATAAAAAGAGCAAAGAAATTATGTCACCATATGTGTTAACTAAAAAATTGAACTTAGAAATTTTAGATAACATGAAGAAATGGTCTAAATTAAATTGTGAAATAATTTATTTTTATAATGTTTATGGTCCAGGACAAATTTGTAAGGGAAAAATGGCAACGGTTTTAGGAATATTTGAATATTGTTATAAAAATAATAGGCCATTACCAATTGTAAAGCCTGGATCTCAAAAAAGAAGATTTACTCATATAGATCAAACCGTGAAGTCTTGTTTATATGCTTGGAAAAAAAACCAAAAAAAACATTATATTGTTGCAAGTAATAAATCTTTTTCTGTTTTAGAGATTGCTAAAATGTTCGGGAAAAAAATTAAATATTTGCCTGCTAGAAAAGGCGATAGATATTATTCAAACATAAAAAACAAATATCTTGGAAATAAGATTGTCACAATAAATGCTAATAACGGTGTTGAAGAATACATTAAAAATTTAACAAAAGAATTAATTTGAAAACAAAAATTAAAATTTGTTTTATAGGCTGTGGTTCAATCTCTTTTAAGCATCTCAAAGCAGTGAAGGACAATTCACAGGATATTAAGTTAGTAGCTGTTTGTGATCTTAACAAGTCTAGGGCGTCTAAGTTAATTAAAAACGATAAAGTAAATTTTTATTATGATTATCATGAAATGATTATAACTGAAAATCCTGATATTATAGCAATTTTAACTGAAACAGGATTGCATGCTAAAATTTTTTTTGAAATTTCAAAGTATAAAAAAAAAATAATAATAGAAAAACCACTTGCTCTAAGAGCAAATACTGCATTAAAAATTTTAAAAGATTCAAAAAAAAATAAAAATCAAATATTTGTTGTTAAACAAAACAGATTTAATGCAGCGGTAATTTTTTTAAAACACTTAATTAAAAAAAAAAAATTAGGAAAAATTTTTTTATCTACAATAAGATTAAGATGGAGACGTGATCTTAATTATTTTAAAAAAGCATTGTGGAGAGGAACTAAAAAATTGGACGGAGGAATAATTTGCAATCAAACTAGTCACCATCTTGACATTATGATTTCTATAATGGGTGAAGTAAAAGAATTGTACGCCAATGGAATTAAAGCATTAGCTAAAAAAATAGAAACAGAAGATACAGTAATTGTTAATTTGAAGTTTAAGAATGGTGCGGTAGGATTAATCGAAGCAACAACAGCAACATCACCAGTAGATATTGAGGGATCCATTTCTTTTTTAGGTTCTTTAGGTACAGTCATTTTGGGAGGTTATGCAATGAATAAGATTGATTATTGTAAATTAGAAAAATTTAATTTCAAAAATAAATTAATATATTCGTCTAAGTTGAATGGTCATACTCAGTTTTATTATTTTATAATTAAAGCCATAATAAATAAAAAAAAAACATCTTTTTTAGAAGATATTCATTTAGGAAAAATTTTTGAAGCTATCAATGAATCTCTATTAAAAAATAAAGTTGTTAAGCTTTAAATTTAAATATATTTTGGATTTTTATGAATAAAAAATTAATAAAATTTAATGATCTATATTTACAATATAGAAATATAAGTAATTTTATTGAAAAAGATTTTAGGAAAATTATACGTAATACTGAGTTTATAAACGGTTCTTTTGTAAAATTGTTCGAAAAGAATTTTAAAAAAATGAACAAATCAAAATTTTTTTTTAGTACAAATAGCGGAACAGATAGTCTATTTATTGCATTAAAAACCTTAGGATTGAAACAAGGAGAGGAAGTAATTACTACTGCGCATAGTTGGATTTCTACAAGCGCTTCAATTACTCAAGCAGGAGGGAAAGTAGTTTTTTGTGATACGGATAAGAATACTTTTAACATTGACGCTTCTGAAATTGAAAAAAAAATAACAAAAAAAACAAAAGGTATAATAGTTGTTCATTTATATGGACAGCCTTGTGATCTAGAAGAAATATTAGAAATTGCAAAAAAATATAATTTATGGATTATCGAAGATTGTGCGCAAGCACATTTTGCTGAATATAAAAAAAAATACGTAGGAAACTTTGGAGATATTTCTACTTTTTCTTTTTTTCCAAGTAAGAACCTAGGAGCGTATGGTGATGCCGGAGGATTAATTACTAATAAAAAATCACTTTATATTTCATCTTATATGTTTGCTAAAAATGGTGGTTTAAAAAAAAATCAACATTTAATTGAAGGTATCAATAGTCGAATGGATACTTTTCAGGCAGCCGTATTAAATTGTAAACTAAAAAAAATTTTTAATTATACTAAAAATAGAATTAAATTAGCTAAATTTTATTCCGAAAATCTTGAGAATGTTGGTGATATTATAACACCAATGGTTAAAGAAGATAGAAAACATGTATTTCATTTGTATGTTATAAAATCAAAAAAAAGAGAAAAATTGAAAAATTTTTTACAAGAAAATAATATTGAAGTTGGTCTTCATTATCCTATAGCATTACCTTTTTTAAAAGCATATAAATATCTTAGTTCAAAAAAAAAAGATTTTATTAACGCGTATACAAATCAAAAACAAATTCTTTCATTGCCAATATTTCCAGAAATGAAATTAGAAGAAGTTTCCTATGTATGTAAAAAAATAAAGTTGTTTTTTAAAAATAATTAATAAATATTTTTTTTATAATTTTTTTTAATTAACTTAGCTGGGTTCCCTACATAAATTCCTTCTTTTAACAAATCATCAACAACAACACTTCCCGCCCCAATAATTATATTATCAGATATTTTTACAGGTAAAATCGTAGAGTTGCTGCCTATACAAACATTATCTCCAACAAAGGTTGGTAGTAGGTAATTATTAATAAATTTTTTATTAGCTCTATTTTTTAAAAGACAATTAGTAAACATGACGCCATGCCCTATAAAGCAATTTATTCCTATTTTTACCAGTTCGCATATGAATGTATGGCTAGATATTCTTGTGTGATCACCAATAAATGCATTTTTTTGAATTTCTACGAATGGCCCAATAAAAACGTTATTTCCGAGTTCACACTCATACAAGTTAACAGGCTTAGTTATTATGCAGTTTTTTCCAAATTTTACTTTTTTTATTTTACTGTTTTTAATGTTCATTTAATTATAAAAATTAATATGTATAATTTAATTAATAATTATAATGTTTTCAATCAATTTAAAAAAAAAAAAAATAAAAATTTTTATTTTTACTATTTACCAAGTGTTCTTATTTCCCTTTTTCCCGTACTTATAATTACAGGCCCCTTTTTAAGTGATTTAGTTTTATGCATAATTTGTATAGTTTTTATAATAAAATGTTTTTTATATAAAGATTATAGTTATTTTAAAAATTTATTTTTTTATTTTTTTATTATATTTTATATTGGCATTTTAATCTCCTCTATTACATCTAATAATGTAATATTTTCATTAAAAACAAGTTTTTTTTATTTTAGATTTGGTTTATTTGCTTTGGCATTATGGTATTTTTTAAACCTTAATAAAAATTTAAATAGATATTTTTTTTCTTCACTATTTATTTGCATTTTAATTTTAGGTATCGATTCTTTTTTTCAGTTTGCATTCAATTTTAATTTAGTTGGGAAAAAAATATCTGAGACTTCAAGGGTTTCAAGTTTTTTTGGTGATGAATTAATAATGGGAGGGTATTTAGCAAAAATGCTTCCAATATTTTTAGGTCTTTTTTTCTTTAATAAAAAAATATTTTCATTTGCTAAGAAAAGTCAAAAAGTATTTCAGACTATATTTTATATTATTTATTTTTTAGGTGGAGCTACAGTTATTTTAAGTGGTGAACGTTCGTCTTTCTTTTTATTTTTTTTATTTAATATACTATTGTTTTTTTTTTTTAAAAAAAAAATATTTTTAAAATTATTTTTTTTTTTTTTTTTTTTTTTTTTTTTTTTTTTTTTATTATTTTTTTCCCTTTTTTTTTCGTTCTTTTTTTTATTTTTTTAATGTTTTTTTTTTTTTGAAAATTTAATTGTTTCATCACTTA
>Ga0114973_10000103_pt1 | contig 54970 bp, 91 predicted proteins | sample M_140807_MF_Meta_FD_87025 | JGI IMG/M metagenome (GOLD analysis project Ga0114973, IMG submission 87025) | Freshwater microbial communities from Lake Montjoie, Canada to study carbon cycling - M_140807_MF_MetaG | ecosystem: Environmental > Aquatic > Freshwater > Lake | place: Lake Montjoie... | reverse complement strand
TATTATAACAATTATCTCCCATTGATAAATAGTTACTTAATGACTTTTTAGCTACTCAAAAAGCTCCTTTTTTGGTTTTTTTAGATGACATGTTGCAGGATTTTCCCTGCTTAACAACATTATAATAGAAAGATTTTAATACACCTCCTGGGATTATTTCTCCTTTCTTTTTTTTTAATTTATCGACCCAGCCTTTATATGAGCTTTTATCTTTTCCCCTTGAATTATTCTTAGATTCGTTTAGATCAGACCAATTTTGGAAGGATAAAATATTTTTCATTCTACTGTATTTTATTTCTATTCATTATATATCAAGAAATAATTTGATTAGATCTAATTATAATTAAATAGAAAAAGTATAGTGAAGAAGAAAGATACTATTGGTCTTCCCTTAATCTTTTAATAACCTTGTATACTGCTTTATCAAGATCTTCGGTAGATTTTCTCAGCCCAACGTCATGTATAGTTGATAGGGATCTTGCAACCCTATTTTGATCCAATACAGCCTTATAGGATTGATCGTTTTCTTTTCTAATGATCTCGTCAGCTATTTCTTCTGCAAGCTCTTCTAAATGTCTTTCATATGATTTCATAATTATAATAGTATGAAATCTTTAAAATATTTCACATAAGTAACAAAGATTACAAAATCATTCCTTTTTTTAAGATATATAATATATGAAACACTTAAGATCTATCGATGAGTTTAAAAAAGTAAACGAACAACTGTTTGGTAACCAGGTAAATCAGTTATCAAAGGGAATTATGAAAATATTCGATCCTAAATCAGGAGATAGCGAAAGTAATCCTTCTAGTACAAGCAATTCAGCAGGTACAGCATCTGGTCCACCTCCAGATAAATCTGCTGGAAATATAGGGGATTATGGAAAATTTAGCGAAGGAGCTAGTAAAACATCACCTTTGGTTATTGTTTTTGGTGGGATACCACAAAACGGAAAACAGAGTGGAGAATATATGTACAATTACTTCAATAAAACGGGTAATAAGTATAATCTTTTTGTTGCTGCTAATGCAAAGGTTAATGGTAAGCTATCATACGATTCAGTAATTAAAAAATTAGAGCAAAGTAGTATATCACCTTCTAAAAAGATCCTATATTTATTTTCCGGAGGATATAATCCAGGTATGGATTTACTAAAAAACGTAGGAGCAGATAAGTTTGATAAGATATATTTGGTTGATATATGGATGGGTAATTCTACATCATCTGATTTTTACACCAAATTAGCTAGGGATAATAGGAATAAGGTAGAATATTATTATACTAGTTTTGGAGCAAATAATAATACGGCAAAAAATTCAATATCGGGAGTAGTGGGTAAATCCTCTTCCAATCTTAAAAATAACCACATGGATACTAACAACGATGCTGTAGAATCCTTAATGAAATATATTTAAAAATTATGAAGCACATTAAAAGCATAGAACAATTTAAGGCGATAAACGAGCAATTATTCGCTGCTGAGATATCAAAGTTTAACAAGCTAATGGGTATTTCTGTAGAAGAAACTGGAATGGAAGAGCCTAACCTATTTGCAGCAGAAAGCCCGGTAGGAATGGGGCAGGCTTTAGTTCCTGTTGCTAGAGTTGATACAAATCAAATGGATTCGTATGGATCTGCTGTTGGAGTAGTAGATAAGAACGATAACGCTGAAATACAACAGCCGATGGCTGGTCCTATAGGAAATATAGTTAACTCCGCTTACGCTAATCTTAATACATCAACAAGAAAAATACCAGGAACAAAAGGAGGAAATCTAGGATGTGCAGCAGCAGCTTCTATTATATTCTATCGTGCTACTGGATATGCTATTGCAGGATCTGGAGCAGTAACTTTAGGTACAGGATCCCTTTGGTCACACATGGATGCGGAAAGTAAAAAATCTAACGGAGTCTGGAGAAAAATAACAAACTGGAAAACTGAATCACAGCCTGGTGATATAATATTAACAGCAAGAGGATCAAGACCTGGACACGTTGGTGTAGTAGTAGACGGAGGAAATATAATTTCAAATTCATCTGGTGGATTTAAAGGGGACCAAAAAGGACAAGTCGAAATGAATTACAATCTTAATAGCTGGGACAGTGTTGCTAATAGGAATCCATCACAAACTGCAGCATTTAGATACGTTGGACCTTACAAGAGAACTTGGGCTCCTACACAGCAAATTGCATAATTTACAAAATCATTTTTTTCTTTACACCGAAGTTTCTATATTTGGATCTTAAAATCTAAATATGGCAGAAAAAATAATCAAAGTAACAGACAACTTTAGAACCAATCCTGAAAGTTTGGTTCCAGGAGGACACGAAGTTGAGATCTTCAACGATGAAGGTCTTAGACTGGTTTATGATAAAATCAAAAATCCGGAAGCTTATATAGCTAAAATCACCAAGGATCCATCTATCAAACAGGTATTTGTTGATGGCGAATTAAAATTCGAGAGAATATGAAATACCTAGATCAATCTGTAATACAGGAGCCGAATTCTATTGAGGAATTTTTTTGTAAACCATTAGACGAAAATGGAAAAAGAGCTCCTTTAAATGAGATCATGATGAAATTGCTAATCTATTTAGCTACTTCTAAATCTGAAGATGTGGATGTATTATACGGAAAAGCAAAAAGTGAATGGCATCTTCTAAGTATATTAGAGGATAGACTTGCATCTTTAAATTGCACAGTTGATAAAGGTCCTCTTGTTGTTACCTCAATGGCTTGTAAGACACCCGGTGAATGCGTAATGTATGCTAATTATATTGCTTATAAAAACAAAGCGATAGGTTCTTCCAGTTTGAACATGGATGATTTTTGCACACGTGTTTTTCCCACCGGATTTTTCTCGGAAGATTCTTTAAGCGAACATTGGGATAAACAAAAAGTTAATTCAGGAGGATCGGGATCAGACAACCTTTTAGATTATTTGTCAGCAGCAGAGAGTTTAATGACGAAATAATTTACGATTTTCTATCTATAATCTATAAAGAGAATGCATGGACGAGAATGATTTGTTAGAATTGATAGAAGAGCTGGTAGTAAAATATCCTAATGATAACGAATTAGGAAAAAAGGTAAGAGAGATTTTTTTACCTAAAGCTTTAGAAAAAAAAAGAGAGCAAAATGATAATTAGTGTAGATTTTGACGGAACTTGCGTGACACACGAATTTCCATTTGTAGGTAGGGATATTGGATCTGTTCCCGTTTTAAAAGAATTAGTAGAAAACGGTAATCAACTAATTGTTTTTACGATGAGATCCGATAATAATAAGGGCAATTTTTTGGAAGATGCCGTATCCTGGTTTAGAGATAACGAAATACCTCTTTACGGAGTGCAAACCAATCCGACTCAGTCATCTTGGACATCTTCCCCTAAGGCATATGCAGAAATGTATATTGACGACGCATCTCTAGGATGTCCTTTAATTTATCCTGAAAATGGAGAAAGACCATATGTAGACTGGATAAAAGTTAGAGAAATCCTAATAGATATGGATATAATTAAAAAAGATGGAGTCTCACAAATATCCTAAATTTCAAGATTGGGAAGCTTTTGTTGAAAATGATAATTGTGTCAATATTAAAATTGATGAGTCGTTAGATATAGAAGGTGCAAAAATAAAATTCTTAGGTAAGAATAGAGAGCCTTTGATTGAAATGAAGATTAGCTCCCGTGATATACACATTTGCCTTGCTATCGGTAACCCTATATTTGTTGAGCTTCATACATCTGGCGGAGTATCTGTACAATATGTTAAAGGATCAGGAAAGGAGCTTTATAAATCATTCAGGGATGAGCCAAAACAAGATTAGATATTACGCAGGTATAGGCTCGAGAGAAACCCCTCCCGGAGTAGAACCTTTGATAGAGGAATCTGCAGGATTTCTTAGTAGATTCGGATTTGTTTTAAGATCTGGTGGAGCACCTGGCGCTGATTCTATGTTCGAGAAGCATTGTACTGGTGAGATGGAAATATATTTGCCATGGAGTAAATTTAACGATAATCAATCTAGCTTTATATTGGATACCATGGATCAAAATATTGTTTACAAGGCTAGGGAAATAGCTAAAAAATATCACCCCGGATGGAGCTATCTTTCACCTGCAGCAAAAAAGCTAATGGCGAGAAACACTTTTCAAGTTCTTGGCTATGATCTTAATACTCCGATATCTTTCGTTGTTTGCTGGACTCGTGAAGGAAAAATATCAGGAGGAACAGGTCAAGCATTACGAATAGCTAAAGATATGGGAATACCGATATTTAATCTTTTCAGTAAAGACTGCCTACATAAATTAAAAGTTCATATTACTAACATCAAATAAAAATAAATGTCAAACAACTTAAATCTACCAAGTCCAATTCCTAGAAATCTTTTTCTAGCTAAACAAGTAGATCAGGATTCGATTAATTCAATTTCCAAAGCTATTATAGAAATAAACGAGGATGACGAATACCTTGCTAAAATATATTCCGCTCACGACTTAATTTACAACCCCAAACCCATAAAGCTTTATGTTGATTCTTATGGTGGATATGTTTATCAGTGTATGGGATTATTGGGAATTATGAGAGCTAGTAAAGCTCCAATACATACTATTGTAACAGGATGTGCTATGTCTTGTGGGTTCTTAATATCGGTTTCGGGTCACAAGCGTTTTGGATATCCTAAAGCAACCTATATGTACCATCAGGTATCATCTGTAGCTATAGGTAAAGTTAAAGATCTCGAAGAGGATGTAATTGAAACTAAAAGACTTCAAACAATTATTGAAGAAATCACATTAGAGAATACAAAAATCACACAGAAAAAATTGGATCGTATTTACAAGACCAAAAAAGATTGGTTTATGGATTCTGATGAAGCATTAAAACTAAAAGTGATTGATGAAGTGATAGCTTAGTACCATTGAATATATACTATCGATGGGAAAGAACGTGACATCATTTAATCTTTTTGAACAGAACGGATCTTTTAGCTTCGATCAACTTTCAGAAGAGGCTAAGGAGAAAGCTATAGAGAATATCAGAGAAGGTATGTACGAAGGAAAATATGGTGCATACGATATAGCAGAATGGGTAGTAGATGATGACTATCTTTTCGAGCCTACACATAAAGAACTAGAGGAAGTTTTTGGATCTAAATATAACAACGATCTTAAGGATAATCCAATGATAGGTAACACAAGAAAAGAAATATCTTATGTTGCTAAAGATGATAGGAACTATTATTTACATTGTGCCAGTGCATTAGATGTAAATCATGAAGAAATGTTTTTTTCGTGGCTTGGATTCTCACTTTTATTTTGGTATGATACATCTTATGAATTTTTAGACAAGGGCACATACACCACTATTGAATTCGAATTCCTATCGAACGAAGAAGATTTTACCCCACGTCAGATAGAGCTTTGGGAAAAAGAAGCTGATGATGCTACTCACAGGTGGGAAACTCATATGAGTCAGGTTCTAGATAGAATAACTGAAAGCATAGAATCTGAATACGAGGATGCAGGAATAGAACAAAGAATAGAGAGTATGGATATTCTTTTTGACGTGGTGGGAAACCCATTGCGATAATTTCTCTATAATAATCAATCAATTTATTTATTTTGTTTTAAATTTGGGAATATTCCACAGGATTGGGTTATGACAAAAATTGCTATTAAAAAATACGAGCCAACTTTTGATCTTTCAGTTTTAAATGATGATCAGAAAAAAGCTTTCGACCAATTAAGGGATTTTATATACGATGCACAGGATGACAGCATCTATGTTTTAAAAGGATGGGCAGGTACGGGTAAGACTTTCTGTGTGAGCCTTCTAGTTAAATACGTTCTTGATGTGATTTATCCAACCAAGAATTGGTACAGAGTAGCAGTTACTGGACCAACTAACAAGTCCGTTAGAGTGATAAAAAAGACCACGGGAATAAAAAATGTTAGGGTTACTTTCCAAACTATACACAAATTACTAGGTCTAACAGAAAGAATAACTTCTGATGGACAACAGGAGTTTGTAAACCAAGGAGATTTTGTACCACAGATACAAAAGACTAAACTGCTAATTATTGATGAAGTTTCAATGCTTAATGATGACCTATTCCACGAGATACTTAAATATAGGGATAGAGTTAAAATTATATGTATGGGTGATCCTGCTCAGATACCTCCTGTTGGAAAGCCTGATTGTATTCCTTTTAGAGACGAGCTTTCTGAAATGTATGGTATTAAAACGATAGATCTTAAAACTATAATGAGGCAGAAGGAGGATAACCCTATTATAGAAAAATCTGTTAGAATCAGAACCGATCTAGAAAATCCTTACGTTCAAACCGGAACACAAACTATGGTAAATGATAATGATGAAGGAGTAGAATTTCTAAATCTTAATTCTTCTGATATAAGAAGTACATTCCCTGATATTTTATCAAAGTATTTTAATAGCGAGGAATTTAAAGATGATCCCGAATATGCTAAGATCATAGCTTGGAGGAATAAGACAGTAGAAAAAATGAACCACGTCGTTAGAAAGGTTATTTACGGGGAGGAAAATGTGGGAGAAAAAATTCTAATTGGTGAAAAGCTTATAGCTAATAATCCAATCATAGAGATGAACCAGATACTATTTAATACTAACGACGAGTTTACTGTTGACAAGTTCGATATTAAAAGATGGCCAACTAGAATTGAAGGAGAAAAATATGAGATTAAGTTTTACGAAACGGGTGTTAGTTTTATAAATGATGATGACAAAAGAGTTGTTTATTACATAGACATTCTTCACGAAGATTCAGAATCTCTTTTTAACGTTATTGCTAGTAAGCTTAAGAAAATAGCAATAGAAAAAAGGGGAAAAGAAAAAACATGGATTAAATATTATGATTTTCTGAGAAGGTTTGCTGATGTTAGTTATGCCTATGCTATCACAGCTCACAAATCTCAGGGAAGTACATATACTACAGCTTTTGTACTTGAAGACGACATAGATGTTAATCAAAATGTTGTTGAAAGAAACAGAATTAAATACACAGCTTACACAAGATCTAGTAAAAAATTATATGTTCTTAAGAGGTTTTGAAATATTTTAGATATTTCCTCTACAATATAAAAGGTTAAAATGAAAAAATATACAGTTTTATTTGTCGCTGCTGCACTTTTAATCCTTAGTGGATGTGCAGATAGTCAAAACGTAAATGAGTGCGTTAGCGGTCACTTATATGGATTCTGGGGAGGTCTATGGCACGGATTAATAGCTCCTTTTGATTTTATCGGAATGCTTATCTGGGATGATGTCTGTGTATATGCTCCAAACAATAATGGAGCCTGGTACGCATTCGGATTCGTGTTAGGAGTTGGCGGATTCGGATTCGGAACATCCAAAGTAAGTTCAAAAAAATGAGCAGAGGATTTTATCTAGTATTTCTCTCTGTAGCAACAGCGATGAACGTAGGGGTTTTACTTGAATTAGACAACACCTTAATAGAAATAGTATATATTTTCTTATTGATATATGTTATATTCAATTATTTGTCTGGTAGAATTCCCGCATTTGTTTGGACCAAGGGATTAAGTATAATAGGGATAACATCATTGTTTTCATTAGTGTTAATGTTAATTGGGGGTTACACTATGATTTCTAAAAAAATAGAAGCTTGTATATTTTTATACGTATGGGTTAAATCGTTGAGATATATGGCAGAATGGGAAAATAAAAATTTAGAAGAATGAAAATATCTGAAAAATATAAACATATAGGATATTCATATCCAGGCGTTCCAAAAGGATGGCAACATATAGTTGAAAAAGCAATAGAGGATATCGAAAAAGCCATGTGGCCTAGTTGGATACCTATGTTTATTAAGCGTAAAATACACTATTTAGCTACTGGTAATTCGGTTGTTAGGATTAAGTATAGATTTTGGTATAACTTGAGAAAGAAGCTAACTAAAGGACAGATAGTAACTGATATTAAGGACAAGTTTGCTGGACTTAGAATCTATGGATATTTTGGACCTGAGATAGATGAAATAGTAAAAAGAGCAGAGGATGAATGCTACAGAACTTGTGAAAGATGCGGGGGAAATCAGAATGTGAGAACTATAGGAAAAGGATGGCTTTATAATCTATGCAAGAATTGCAGATACAACAAAAAGAAATAGAATCATTTTTTTGTTGACCTTTTAAAATTAAATTTGTAGTGTGAAAAAAATATTAACTATAGGAGATGTTCATGGTCGTGATAAATGGATGTTCCATACTCATGGAAGCCCTTATGAATTTAACAATTGGGTGACGATGGTTGAAAATGGTGTTCCTGAAAATGCTGATGATTTTTGGAAAGAAATGCCATATACTAAATATGACAAGACCGTATTTGTAGGGGATTACGTTGATAGCTACGATTTAAGCAATGTTGTTATTCTTGATAATCTAAAGAAGATACTTCAGTTTAAGAAAGCTCTTCCGGACAAAGTTGTTCTATTGATAGGAAATCATGATATTCAATATTTTATTCCGAATGAGGTATGCAGTGGATATAGAGCAGAAATGAATCCTGACCTTTATCAACTGTTCACAGAGAATAAGGATCTTTTTAAAATGGCTCATTTAGAAAAGAATAATACTGGTGTTAAGTATCTATGGACCCACGCTGGGGTTACTAGCAGATGGCTAAAAGATACTTGTAAAGATCTTTGTAACCCAAGATACAGACACTACGAAATAACTAAGGATTTTGATGCTGAAGATCTTGAAACGTTTTTGAATAATCTGCTCGAGCTAAGAGTAGATAATTTATTTAATGTTGATGCACATAGTGGAGGGTACAACTTGTGGGCAGGACCTTTATGGGTTAGGCCAACAATTCTAAACGAATTTCCTTTAGAAGGAGTTAACCAGATAGTTGGCCACACTCCGCAGAAAATGGTAAAGGATATAGTTTGTGGAGACGTTACTCATTATTTAGTAGATTGTCTTTGGGGTGATTATGATGATGTTTTAATATTAGATCTTGAAATATGATAAAGAAATTTAAATTCTGTAAGGAGGAAAATAATAAATGGTTTGTAGAACTTCCTGAATGGGAGGGAGAAAAAGAAGATCTTGAGATGGTAATGGGTGCAGATTTACTTTTAGATATATTATCTGGAAATTCAGATTATTGCTATGTTACGTTTGGAGACGAACCATTTGACGGCTGTAGCACATTAACTTATGATCATACCGAATCTACACCTGGCTATTATAATAATGATGCATGGCATGGACCATCCACTATTTGGCTTTGTTATGTGACTGAATTTGTCTTTGGAAGATATCCAGAGAAGATTTATTTCTCGTAGTAATTTATCATTTTTACAGCATTTGATAATAGCCAAGGATCTACTCCTGGTATTTTCATGAGAAAATTAAGCTCGTATTTATAGCAAAGAGCTTCTTCCACATTGGGATGCAATTTAACGTAAAGCTGTTTAATGTAAAGGTGCATCGATTCATGTACTAGAATAGCAGCAATATTATAGATATTAGGTCCCTTTATATCATTAACAGCTATTGTTATCATTGAATCACCTTCTGTTGTGGAGAAAGTTCCTTTCCAATATCCTATATTTGTACACGTTTCAATCAGGAAATTATATTTTTCGATATCATATTTTTGAATGATCGAGATTGCACTATCTACTTTATTTTTCCATCCGTCGCCAACATCCGCTACTTTAATTTGACCATAGGAGAATGTGAAGGTAAAGAAGAACAATAAAATCCAGTATATCCTGATCATAGTTTTAATGCTGCTTCGTGTATTGCTTTTTTAAGAGCTGATGACACTGTCATTTTTTCGAAAGGTATAGATCCTTCCTGTACTTCTATCATAATAGCTCTTATCTCTGTATCAGATTCTCCTATTCCTTCGTATTTATTTCCTTTATAGTGTAGTCTAACCCCTACTTGAGTTATTGTATTACTCTTTTCTATACCAACAACTCTTATTGTCGTTTTAGGTAGACCGAAATAGAATATTTCAACTTTAACAGGTTCTCCCTCATCAGAAAGACAAAACTTCTGCGATAATTCTTCTTCAACTATTTGTCTTATACCGAATCTAATATCTCTAGATCCTAGCTCTCTAAGCTTTGCTGTAACGTAGACTGTGTCTACCTTTACACAATCTTGTGCTTGTGCTGTTATACCAAGAAGTACAAGTCCGAAAAATATGATAAATTTTTTCATTATTTAATAATATATTTAGTGTAGTCTGTTGATGCTGGCTTTTCGTTTTTGAAATAATATTTTTCAACCTTATTTCCGTATTTTATAGTTTTAATGTATCCATCTGGTATTGTTGCTCCTGTTGGTAAAACTGTAGATTTGTTAGAGAAAATACATCTAATTTCAACAGTAACTGTTTTATTAGTTTTAGCAAGTTCTCTTTCTCTTACTTCTAATAATCTCCAAGTTGTTCTATTTAGATTTTCTTGTTGTAACGAACAGTTCAAATATGTGAATGTCTTATATAAAGATTCTTTAGTGCAATTAAAGTCTGCTGCTGGAGCTAAATGTCCTTTATCGTAAGGGTTATTTTCATAATCTTTATTGTCTGAAGTTAATATCGAATCACAAACATAAAAATCCATTCCAGTCCTTGGAGCAGTTCCATTTGGGCATTGTACCGTGTATCTAATAAATTTAGGCTGTTGTAATTTTTCAGAGTATACGATTTCAAACATATTAGTTTTAACGTAGATTGAATCCCTTAGATTTTTTTGTGATAAACTAAGTAATGGTAGTGTTATTAATAGGGATAGTAATATATTTTTCATTAGTCTGATTTTCCTGTTTTTATTATATAAAATACCGAAGACCCACCGGCTGTCGGATTAGTTAATGCTATACTTTGTGATCCTGGATATGTAGGTACTAGATTAGCAACTGCTGAATTTATTAATGTCCATTCCTGCTGTGTCAGAATCCTATAGTTAGGTACTCCAGATGGCCAAGAATTACCATTGATTTTTTTGTATATCAAGTATATATCTGAAATTGTCATTGCTGAATTGACGTTTGCATCCATTCTATAGTAATCAATCGGAACGAAATTCTTATTTAGAACCTTATTTGTAAAGAATGTTATATCTTGACTATTTGGTTGATTGATAGTTAAATTGTCGATAACAACCTGAAAATCATAAACTGCAATATCTAATGAGGTTGTGATAGAAAAAACACCAGATGAGTTAGTTGTATAAGTTTGAAATAAAGTATACGATCCTGAAGCTTTTGGTTTATAGAGCAATTTAACTGATATGCCTTGAACAGCGACAGCTTTAGAGTTGTATATAGTTCCTGAATAAGTAAATGGAATAGGATAATTTACAGTGGCAACTACAGCAGTTCTACTAGAACTAACACACCCACTAGTTGTGTTTCTCGCTTGAGCATAATAGGTTGTTGTGCTTGAAATACTAGGTGTAGTATAAGTAGTAACGCCTAATCCTCCCGATAAAACATTTCCTCCTATAGAATTAGCATACCAATCAACAGTAGATCCTGAGGGTGGTGTTGCGGATAAAGATACCGTTCCTGCTAGCATTCTGCTTCCATTAACTCCGGTAGGAGCAGCTGGTGCATTTGCAGCAGTACACGATATTTGGTGTGTAACAAATCCTGTAAAGAAATCTGTAAAAGTTTGATTTGCAGGATCGGTCCATGTACCGTACTCGATAACATAAGCGCAATTGTAATTGTTTGGTAAATCGTTCCATTGGGATCCGTTCCACTTTGTAACAGCATAATGTTCACCTCCAGAATTATTAGGTTCCCCAGCTGCCCAGTTATTATATTGCCCTGCTATGTTACCTGCCGTTTGACCGTTTGCAGTTTTAATTAATGTTCCGTTTTCCGGACCAGCGTCTATTCTCCAATAACCTTCTTGAGCAACATCCGAGAGTGCAAACCATATGTTTGTTTGAGGTACGTTATTGTATATAAACAAATCCTCGTCCGAAGATGTTATAGTAACTAAGTAACCTGCTTGTCCTTTAAATGCTGTAGCTGCAGCGGCTGTTTTAGCAGCATTATAAAAAGCAGTAGTTGCTATTGGCCTATAAAAATGCCCATTTGACGGAAGATAAAAGTATCCAACAGGATTCTCTGTAGCAGTTACTGCAATATAGACATTACCTGGGGATGATCCTGTATTTAATCTTAGCGAACCCAACACTGTATTAACATTAGCTAATGTTCCTGTAAAACTTATTCTTGTAAAGTTTGATGCAAGTGCGTATCCCGTGCTAGCAGTTACCCCTGTAGTTGTATTTAGCCTTAATGTTGTTCCTGATGGGGGATTAACCAATCCTATTGTGATTAGTAGAGTTGAAGAGGTATTAAATCCAGTTACCGAGAATCCACTTACAATTTGGTTAGATGTATTTTGCGGGTATGATGATGCACTTGGTGCCACAACACTCTGTGCACTTAAAGAAGTCCAGGTGAATAATATTATTGCCCAATTACAAATCTTGTACCACATGTTATAGTATAATTTAAAGCACTTGTTTTCAAATCCCAAGCTCCTCCGCCATTTATGTTAAATTTAAATTTCTTTGATATTTTAATATTTGTACCTATGCTAGGAAGCATTACGTATGGTGATTTTAAAACAACATCATTGTAATAGCTTACGTAAGGAGCATAAACAAACAGGTTCATTAATTTTATATCAAATCTTTTACCAACCCTAAAATCGTACATAGCTCCTACAATTAATGCAGTACCTAAAAATGATTCTCTATATACGCTTCCGTAAGAAACTGTACCCATGTATAACAATTTAAGATTTTTAGGCTTTTTTAAATTAAACATCTGCCCAGCTGCAAATGTTCCGTATAGAGATTTATTACCTTCAAAACCTATTGTTAAAGTACCTGAGGCCAATATTATAGATTTAGGTCTAATCCAAGCATAAAATGTTGTTATGTTAGGTCCTTTTAATGCTGATGTGTAATCTACAAGAGCACCATAGCTTCTTTTTCCGTCCCATCTCATTGATGTATATCCTCCTGTTGCTTTAGCACCAGTTCTAACCTCAGAGTTCTTAAAATTAAATCCTATAAAATCAGCACTTCCAACAACAGTTGGTTTTCCACCTTCCTTGCTAGTTGGGGTTGATTTAATTGTAGTAGAAGCACCTCCTGTTATATTTGTTTTGCCTTGTCCTTGTTCAGATTGCGTGTTTGTCTGTCCTTGTTCTGTTTGCCCGTTAGAATTATTATTCCCTGAACCATTCCCACTATTCCCAGTGTTACCATTATTCCCATTGGAACCATTATTACCAGATTCTCCATTTCCTGTTGATTGATTATTTGTTTGTTCACCTGTCCCTTGACTTCCAGGCTGCGTACTTGATTGACCGTTAGATTGTGATCCCTGTTGTGTAGTACTATTTCCTGTGGTTTGTGCTGTTCCGGAGGTACCCCCACCGTTAGTATTTCCTGTACCGTTTTGCGTATTATTTCCTGACGCTGTTCCGGTAGTTCCGTTGGATGATTCATTAGATGTTCCAGTAGTTCCCGTGGATGCTCCAGTAGTTCCTGCAGATGATCCATTAGATGTCACAGTAGTTCCATTGGTTGTTCCAGTAGCTCCAGTGGATGCTCCAGTATTATTGTTTACCGGCGTGACCACCTGTGTATTTCCGTTCGTATTTGATACGCTAGGAGATGAACTTTCTCCACCCCCTTGTGTAGATCCACCTGCATTTCCTTGATTAGACCCCGAGTTTTCTTGTCCCTGCGAGCTATTCTGATTTGATCCAGAATTGGTTGAATTTCCTTGGCTATTGTTATTAGATCCTTCCCCGTTGTTTTGACTGTTACCTTTATTCTTCTTAGATCCCTCACTGTTTCCCGAATTAGATACAGAGCTTACTGCTCCCCCTAATATATTTGTAGATCCTGCAATATCTGATATTGTCGATAATGAATTTAATATTCCTATTACATTTAATGCAGTACTTTGTGTTATGTTTACTGCTGTTCCTAATCCTACAATCTCTGAACATGGACTATTCGTACCATATTGCGAAAATATGTTACTTGCCCAAGACTCAAATACGCCATTATTAAAATCGTTATAGCTAAATGACCCAATTTCCCCATAATATCCCACAGTGACGTTTCCGTTGATTGGAACTATAATTGTTTTATCATTACCTGTACATGGATCTGTATAGGTATAGTTGTAAGTCTGAGCGCTTATTTTATAAGAACCAAACAGACAAACAAATAGGAGTAATATAATAGCATCAAGTCTCAATTTTTAAATACGCCTTTTGTAATTAGTCTGCTTACCACCCTTGACGATGCAGTTTCTAAAGCTTTTTTGGTAGATATACCAATAGTTGATTGGTTAAATTTGACATCATCTGAGATATCACCTAAAATATTTGATGTTTTTACTGTGCTTGCTTCCCCTAATCCAGATCCTACAATTACTTGACTTGTTTCAGCGTCTACAAATTTTATTTGTAATCCTAATCTTGTTGTTTGTGTGGTTGTTTGTTGCCCATTAATCTTAACAACCTCATCTTCAGAAACACTAAAGTCATATACTTCGATGTATACAAAATATTTGGCTAGTATTACATTCCCTTTAACGTCTATTTTATTAACTGATATACCTTTATCCGAAGCCTTATCCTGAGCAATCATTCTTTGTTTGATATCTTCTTTCTCCTCTGTAAATATGAATCTACCAGTATACTCTAGATATTCTATAACTATATTTGTTACACCTAAACCTACTCTTTTGTCTTTAAGCTCCGGATATAATTCATATAATTCTTCATTTATACCGATTTTTAAAAGCTGTATAGGAACTTGTATTGTATCTGTATAATCAGCAACATCATTGATAGATTGTTTTTTCTCAAACTCCGCTTGATATTGTTCAGTTTTTACAGAGCCAATGCCCCCGCCATTATTCTGAGGGGGCTGGGCCTGTAAAGTTTTACAACCGAATAAGCTTAATATAGATATTATGATTATTAGATTTTTCATTTTTATTCTTCTATTTGGCTTCTTAGTAATCCGCATTCTTGGCATTCTTCGAAACCATCTCCATCTGAGTCTCCCCAAACGTGATCACAGTTTCTGTGTTCGAAATATTCATCGATGTCTCCATCTCCGTCAGTATCGTAACCATCGTTTACACCGTCGCCATCTTCATCGACTTCAGCTTTTTCAAATTCTTCTACGATAGGTTCTTCTACTATAGATTCCTCTACGATATGTTCTTCTACTATAGGCTCCTCTTTGTAAACTTCGTCTACGACACTAGTTTTTTTTTCGGCGGAATAAGATTCATCAGCTACATTGGAAAGTGTTACACCATCTTCCTCGTCAACTTTTTGAATTAACATTTTATCTCTATCTTCTGAGTTGAACCAGTAATCTACAACTTTATTTAAGTTACCTACGAATGCTCCTAATAAGATTAATAGCATTTCTTTCCAATCTTCTCCGATTGTTTTACCTAAGAATACTCCAGCATTGATACCCAAGATGATAAGGGTAAATAATCCTAATACAATTGCTGTTATTCTCCATCTATTTGCTTGCATCTGTTGAAGCATATAGTAGAATCTATTTTTATCTTCTACTTTCACGTAATCTGTTTTACTGCTAAAGAATTTTTTCATTGACATTTTTATATCTTATTTTATTTTTTTACCAAGATTCCTCTTCCTCTTTTTTAGGTTTAACAGGCTCTTGTGTTGCTGCAGGTTTTTCAATAACTCTTTCGTGTATAATTGTATTACCTCCGCCATTTTCAGTCTTTTGTTTATTTTCCTGATTCTGCTCAACGTTAATTGTAATAGGTGCTTGTCCTCCAGTTTGTTCGGTTTTAGTCTCCTCTGAAGGTTCTTCACTACCACCACCAAACATAGTAGTACTTAACCATACTCCTCCCCCTGCAATTACTGTAGTTAGTGTTCCTATGATTGTCTTTTTTAATCCTGACCAAGATCCCTCGTTGGCCTCTGGTGCATTTGTTTCTTCGCTCATATTTTTATCTTATTTTATTTTAGCTATTTTTTCTACTATAGGTGTTCCGTTCTCTGTAGTTAGAGTTACGAAATATAATCCTGATTGTAATTTACCAAGATCAGTATAGTAAGAAAATTGTCCGTTTGGTACTTGTCCAGTTAGTATTGTAGCTATCTTTCTTCCTTGTAAATCCGATATGTATAATGTAGCATTAGTAGTTTCGGCTAAGCTAAATGTTATTGTAACATCTTTTTCGAACGGATTAGGGTAGACTATCATAGAGTTTGCGTCTATTATTTGTCCATTAGATATCTTTAATACCTGAAGTATCCCATTTGTTGGAGTTAGCGTTAAGTCTTTAGAATTTGCTGCATTTCCTGCAAATTTTCTAGTAGTGTATAAAGGACTCTCCTCCCATTGGTTTTGAGGCTGAAGTGCTACGAATTGCAGTGTTACTATTTCGTCCCCGTTTTTTAGAGTATTTTGACTGTTAGTAATATCATATCCACCCCAATCTATTTCTCCGTCATTTGCATTAATATAAGTTAACCATCTCATTGCTGCTGATGATGAATAAACTCCTTTGAACGAAAGTAAGTCTTCATTATATTTTAATCCAAATTGTAGTGAGTTTAATTCTATACCGTTAGTTAATATTTTAACTGGTATATTTACTAAATTTCCCTCTTGAACTGATATATGTGGAACGTTAACTTCTATAGAAGATGTTGGAAAATCATATTCTACTTTAGTGTCTATTACATTATAGATCTGATTCTCTAATCCTGGTGCAGGTCCAACCAATACTTCGATTGGAGTTACACGAGCCATATGATAACCTGTACCGTTAGCATCACCTGGTACAACCACGTAGTAAACAACTGAATCCGGCTGTCCTGGTAAGATGTCGAATGTAAAGTTAGTTGCTCCTGTAATTGATGAAGTGTAGTTAGTTGAAGAAGCGTTGATTGTGTTGTATTCTGATTGTGTAAAGAATTTAACGTCTTTAGTGTTGTTAGGCCATGCTGCGAATCTTCCTGATATTCTACCAAATACACCGTATGCGTCAGTGATAGTTACGTTATCAGATTCGTTAACATCTGCTGTATAATAATCGAATCCTGACATTGTACCGTTGCCTAATACCCATTGGTTGATCAATTGAGCATCTGCAGTTGAAATAACGTTACCTACTGCCATTGAATCACCCTGTATTGCTAATCTTACGTCCCAATAAGTAGTATCTAATGGAACAGATATAGCAAAGTCCCCGTTTATATCTGTAACGTATGTTGAATGCTGTGACCATGTGTTACCGCCAGCTGGTCTTGTTTGTAAAGCTAATGTTAAATTCTTAGCTCCTGATCCAGTTACGTTGGCAAATGTTCCATGATAATCAAAGTTTTGAAATACGAAGTTACCACCGTAATTATGTAAACCTAGAGTTGTATCTGCTCCTTCCTGGGTAGCTGCATATTGTTGGAAGGTATTAGCTGCTGGTACAACTGACCAAGCTAATGGCGTAATAGATGCTAAGTTGTTAAATACTGACGAAGCAGCGTGAGTAAAAGTAATCTGAAATCTCTCACCGTCAGGTAATGTATACGTGGAGCTTGATCCAGTATAAACTAAGGTCATAGTAATGTAACCGTTTGCAGGATTGGTTATGTACTGGAAATCTAAGTTAGTAGGAGATCCTAGAAGAGATACTGTAGCATTGGTAAATGCTATTTTATCGTAGAATACTCTAAATTGAACACCCGTATACTTTGTAAGCGTAGTGTTTTTAGAAGTAATCCTTGCGGTTGTAATTCCTTGTGCTGTTGTACCGACAGTGTAGTTAGTGTCGATTATGGCCCAAATACCCGGTGAAGGTGCTGGCGGTCCAGATTGTGAAAATAAGTCAAGTGTTAGCGTCATAAAAAACGCCAAAACACCTAACATTCTTAGTGTCCTCATTTTTTTTAGTTATTTAATTGGTTGTCTATCTATATATTTTTTTATGCCAAAAAAATGTTGTGATATATGTAAAAATTTAAAAATATGTTTAAATAATTAAAATGAGCTAAATGAATAAAATACTTAAAATACTTAAAATGAAAGAATTAAAAAGGGTCAAGGTGGTTGCGAATTCCTTGACCCTTAGATGATACTTGCGTAACATCACGGTCCTAAGCCGTGTAAGATAGAAATTTTTTAGTTCTTAGATAGTATAAATCTTATATTATATATCACAAATCATGGTGGAAAAAATAGAAATACCTCAGGGAAGAAAATTAGAGAAAGATAGATTAGAATTATATGAACTATTTAGAAAAAAACATCCAGGGGGAAACAAAGAAATGCAGAAGAAGATGTGTTTACAGATAGCAGACGAAAGAATTAAGGTATATAAGGAGATATTTCAAGAAAAATAGAATTTTCTTTTTTTTGTTCAAATATAAATTTCTACATTTGTTATATGAAAAAATCTTTCCTAATATTATCTTTGATTTCTCTATCATTCTTACAATCTTGTTTAGAAGTTAAGAAAAAGGAAGAAATCATAAAATGCGTAGTTACCTCCTGTGAGGAGATTCACCCCATATCTGTACATGACGATATAAATCGTCCCCTTGGATATAGATTACAAACATCTTGTGGAAGATCCTTTAGAAGTAAGATTAAATATGAAGTTGGTGACACTATAGGCGTTACTAGGATTAGCTATCGATAGTTTTATCTTAAAATGGGAATATATAATTAAAAATATATTCCTATGTTACTTAAAAATGGATCTAAAGGAGAAGATGTAAAAAAACTCCAAGAAAAATTAGGACTGGCCGCAGATGGTTCTTTTGGTCCTGGTACAGAATCAAAAGTTAAAGAATGGCAATCAGCTAACGGACTAACAGCCGATGGTATAGTTGGTGACGGAACTTGGTCTAAAATGTTTGGATCAGCTCCGGTTGCAGCAACTCCAGTTACAGCAACTCCTGTTTCTATACCACCTTCAGCTTTCAAGCTAGAAAATTTAAAGGGACATGTTCCTGATGCAGTTCTTGCGCAGATCCCTGATACAGCAGCTAAATTTAATATTACAAATACTTTAAGACTTGCACACTTCTTAGCACAGTGTGGACACGAGTCTGGAGGTTTTAAAGCAGTTTCAGAAAATCTTAACTACTCTGCTGACGGTCTTAAAAAGATCTTCCCTAAATATTTTCCTGGCAATCTTAACGAGTCTTATGCAAGACAGCCAGAAAAGATTGCTTCTAGAGTTTACGGAAGCAGAATGGGTAACGGCGACGAAGCTTCTAAGGAAGGATTTAAATTTAGAGGTAGAGGTTATATCCAATTAACTGGTAAATCTAACTATGCTTCTTTTGATAAATTCGTAGATGATGATATTCTAGGAAATCCTGATTTAGTTGCTACTAAATACCCTTTAATGTCTGCAGCATTCTTCTTTAATAACAATAGTCTTTGGAGTATTTGTGATAAAGGAGCAGACGATGCTACAGTTACAGCAGTAACAAAAAGAGTAAACGGTGGAACTATTGGATTACCTGATAGAATTAAACACTTTAAGGAGTATTACTCATTACTTAAGTAATCGTGGAATCTAAAACCCCAGTGGGAGGATTTTTTGATGTTTTTATGTCTAAGCTTAAGGAGCAATCATTTGTGATTATCCTTATGCTTGGTGTAATATATTATCAAAATAGATTAATGGAAGAAAGGGTAGGATTTTGGCAAAAGCAATATGAGGAGAAAGAGGCTTATATTAAAAAAACTACCGAAAGTGATAAACAAATTCTATTAGACAGAATCAACTATCTTCAAGATCAAAGGGATAAATTCGTGGAGAGTACAATTGAAGAAGAAAAAGCAAAATAAAGAGAAAAAGAAAAAGATGAACGAAGAAGTAGAAACAGGAGCAAGCGCATCTACAAACGGAAGTGCGGCTACTCAAACAGGAAATGAAAATGTAGGAGCAAGTGCAGATGCAAGCTATGATGCTTCAGCAGAAGCACACGCAAGTGCAGAAGCAGGTATCGATGGTACTATGGCTCACGCAAGTGCAGAAGCAGGTGTAAGTGCTGAAGTAAGTGCAGAAGCAAATGCAGAAGCTCACGCAAGCCAAGATTTAGGTGGTGGAGTAAGTGCTGAAGCAGAAGCTGATGCTCACGCAGAAGCACACGCAAGCGCAGAGGCAAGTGCGGAAGCACACGCAGAAGCGGGATGGGACGGATCTGATGCTAAGATTGAAGCAGGTGCAGAAGTTAGCGCTAGAGTTGAAGTTGAAGCAAGTGCAGAAGCTCACGCTGAAGCAGGACTTGATACTCCACTAGGTGAGGTTAAAGTTGAAGCTGATGCTGAAGGACATGCTGGAGCTTACGCTGAAGCTCACGCTGGAGTGGAAGGACATGCGAGCGTAGGCGAACATGGTGTTGATGTAGGAGGTGGTGCTATGGCTGGTGCTGGTGCTGGTGTAGAAGCTGGCGGTAAAGCTGGTGTAGATACTCCATTAGGAGGAGCGGAAGCAAGCGGAGAAGTAGGAGCTAGTGTAGGATTACAAGTTGGTGCAGAAGGCGAAGCACACGCTACATATAACGACGGAGAAGTAAGCGTTGGTATTAGCGGCGAAGCTGCTTTACTTGTTGGCTTAGATGCTGATGTTAATGTGGATCTTGATCTTAATCCAGCAATAGATCTAGCTGAAAATGGTGTAGATGAAGCTAAAAAATTAGCAGATCAAGCTGCTGAACAAGCTGCTGAAGCAGATAGACTAGCAAAAGAAGCTGCTGCTGCTACACAAAAAGCTGCTGATGATGCTGCTAGAGAAACTGAAAGATTAGCTAACGAAGCTGCTGCTGCTACACAAAAAGCTGCAGATGATGCTGCTAGAGAAGCTGAGAGATTAGCTAACGAAGCTGCCAATACTGCTAAGGACGTAGGTAATGATATAGATAAAGGCTTTAAAGATACCGGTAAATCAATAGACAAAGGATTTAAGAAAGCTTTTAAGTGGTAATATTATGGCTGAGATAGTTACTCTAACAAAAACTGAGTATTTAATTGGTCAATTAGATGAAGATCCTAATCCGATAATAGACATGATCCTATCCAATTATAACGAGGGTAGGAACATGTCTAAGGATATTACCAATATAAGATACGAGGACATCCGAATAAATTTTACCCCACAGATACAAAGAATTGCAAAAAAACTTTGCGATGAATGGTATGAATCATTTGGTAAAGAAATCGAATTATGCTGGCAAAATAAAGAAGGACAGGATCCTAATTCATCATTCTGGGCAGTGATACACAATCCAAACGAATCAACTAATCTGCATTCACACGAAACATCGGACAACTATGAAAGCGGTGCTCACGTTAGTGCAGCTATATGGGTACAAGTTCCTCCTAATAGTGGTAACCTAGTATTCCAATATAATGTTAATCCGTATAAAGTTCGTCAAGAAGAGATTGAAGCTAAACCGTGTAAATTTGCAATGTTTGACAGCACATTACCACATTACGTATCTAAAAATTTAAGTAATGAACAGAGAATTGTTATAAGTATGAATTTCAGGTACAAGAATTATTGAAATAATTGGATAAATAGCATTAAATAAAACTAAAAAAAATGTACACAAGAGAACAAATTGAAGGTGCTATTAAAGCTAAAGGTTATGTCTATTTTGAAGACGCTAACAACAAAGGATTTGATGTTAACATTATTGGGATCCGAAATTCTTCTACCGGACAGAATGTTACTAATGCTTTTGATGATCTATTAACTATATCATACAAGGATGAAACTGGAGCTTGGAAATATCACGAATGGCCAGCTACAACTGATCCAGGAAAGAAAGGGGTTTTAGAATATCATAACGCAGCTGGTGTTGCTAGATTGGTAGAGGGACAATATAGAGGATCTCATACAATTAGATTACACCAAGGTAAATATGAAGCATTAGGTCAAGCTAAAAACGTTAAAGTTTATAGAGACGCTAACAAAGACCTAAATTATGACGAGAATAAAATTCAAGAGGGTGTTTTTGGTATCAATATTCATAAAGCTGGTGCAGATTCTACTTATGTTGAAAACTGGTCAGAAGGATGTCAGGTATTTAAAAAATCCGCTGATTTTGAAGAGTTTATGAAAATTTGTAGAAAATCAAAAGATTTACACGGTAATTCTTTTACTTATACTTTAATTGAATCTACGGATATTAAAGCTTAAATTCTAGTAATCTTAACATTCAGGGGAGTGGAGCCTTTTATAATCCGGTGCCATTCCCCTTTTTTTATTTCTATAACACCTTCCATTTTAATTGGAAGTTTGTCGTCGAATTGAAATTTCCAGTCGTTATCGTTTAGTATCTCTACTACTCGATCCTCCATATCTATATGCCACTTAAGTTCTTCGTCCATTAGATCAGGACTAAAAGATCTTAAAGATACTTTATCAGAAACCCAGGATTCTTCGAATGGTAATTCGCTCATGCTTTATATATTTTAAAAACTAAAACCAATAATTTGTGTAAAAATACTAAATACTAAATAGAAATCATTTTTTAATTTAATTAGTTTTTTCTATCTTTGCAAAAAATAAAAGAAATGCCACAGATATTTAAAGTAGGAGGATGTGTAAGAGATGGGATCCTAGGAATAGATTCTAAAGATATTGATTTCACATTTGTACTTGATAACCTAGATAGAACAGTAGAGGAAGGATTTGATATAATGACACAGTGGCTAGAACACAAGGAGTTTACTATATTTCTTTCCACTCCTGAAATGTTTACTATTAGAGCAAAATTTCCTAAGGGTGATCCAAACGAAGGTCTTGTAGCTGACTTTGTTCTTGCTAGAAAAGAAGTGGGATACAAAGAAGGAACAAGACAGCCTATTTTGGAATTGGGAACTCTTGAAGATGATCTTATTAGAAGGGACTTTACCCTTAATGCTTTAGCAATTGCTCAGGATGGAAATTTAATAGATCTTTTTGGAGGACAAGAAGATTTAAGAATGGGTCTTCTTAGAACTCCATTAGATGCACATATCACTATGATGGATGATCCTTTGAGATTCTTAAGAGCTTTGAGATTTTCTATCACAAAAGGGTTCGATATACATTCCGATATCATAGCTGCAATGACTCAACCAGAGATTCTAGAAAAACTAGAAAAGGTTGTTTCTGCAGAAAGAATTAGGGAAGAAGCTTTCAAAATGATGAAAGCTGATACAGTAAAAACTCTTGAACTATTTAGGGAAGTCGAGCAAACATTACCTGGTTTTACTAAATTAGTTTTTAGTAGGGGACTATGGCTAAAACCAACATTTGAGTTATGAGTGATGACACGTTTAAAAAAATGATGGATTTTTTAGATTCTGAAGAGGGTAAAAAATCTATACAAGAATTTGGAGAAAAAATGAAAAGAGAAGATGAGCGAAGGGATAGATGGATCGAAAAATTCAGGGAATTAGCAGAACCAGATATAGACTCTGCTCTATCTAGGTTAATTAAAAAATACGATTCTGATGAATACGTAAGGAGAGAATATTCTCTTGGATACGAACCAAGAGAAAAATTACTATGGATAGCCTTTAATTATGCAGAAAAATATTGCAAAGAGTGTACAGACGAGAAATACCTGAATATGTTTACTGGTGAAGCTTATTATATAGGTTCTTACGTGATCCAGGTTATGCACGGACAAGGATCAGTGATAAGAATAGATAAGATAGATATTTAATCTTCAAATCTTTTCTTTCCTGATATTAGATCTAAATATTCCGATAGAGTAAGATCTTTACCGTCTTTTTTAATGATAATATTTAGTATCTGTTGATCTACATTATCTGTTGTAGTTCTGTCCTCTATATCAAGAGTACCTAACCTAAACGATAAATCGTTAATCATGGATTTACGGGTTTCTTCAGTATTAAATTCCCATTGATATCTAGCTAAAACACTCTGTATCTCTTCTCTTAGCAGATCTGATTCAACAGAAGAGGGAACTAACATATTAAAAAGCTTGTTATTCGTTAAGTGTAAGGACATAGTAGGGACAAGGCTAACCTTCATCATTAGAACAGGAGAAAAAGTTGCTTCATCAATCCAATTCTCGAATTCAAAATCTTCAATCTTATCCTTGTTAGTTTCAAGGAAATCTTCAATAACTTCTAAACATCCTTCCGGATCATCCTGTAGGTCTTCTAAGCTAAATACAAAAAACTTTTTTAAAGTTGGTTCTCTTCTTTGTAATTCTTCTATTTTTTTAAATATCTTATCTCTCATCGCTGTATATTTTTTCGTTGAATTTTTGTAGAATCCTCCAGTTCTTTGGAAGGAATTCGTTTTTTTCTGGATCTATCCGATCAAATTTTCTCCACTCTCCAAAAAGATCCTCTCCGTTTTTTATCTTGTCAAAGATGTAATTCTCATCTTTGTAATAATCAGTATTATATTCCTGATGAGAAAAATCATTTAGCTTTGCAGATATTCTAGAGGGACCTCCAAAATAAGTAAAATGCCAGCCTCCTTTTTCCCACCATTGGCAATCGAAAGTTAATCTGCATTCCTCTATACTTCTAGATTTAAGATTGCCCCAGTTTATAACTTTAGGATGGTACCATTTCTCTTTTTGTCTATTCAAAAGAGAACCGAAGTAGTTATCCATTTCCAATTTGAAAATTCCATCAAGATTATATTTTTCTTTGATGTATGTTATTCTTTCTGAATTAGGGATTTCATCTATGTCTGTGATAATAACTACAGAATTATCATTCAGACACATTGAATGAAGAAATGGTAATGAAGAATTTCTTTGATATTTTTCTCTACTCCACGCATCAGTAAGATTATCCGGGATATAGATTTTTATATGTGCTACTTTGTCCCACCACTTTTCAAATCTCCATTTGTTTTCTTCAAGTATAAAGGGTTTAAAATCTCCTTTAAATGTTTTGTTTGCCTCTACTATAATAAACTTGTCTACGACATCGTAAAGCTCGTTAAACCTTAGCTCTAGAAGCTCTAGCTCGTTGTAAAACGTAAAACAATCTACTACGGTTTTCATTTAGATACCTAGAATTTTTTTCCATATTGGTCTCTTGGTAAAAGAAACTTCGTACTTGATGAAATTAAGATGTGCATTTTTTGTTGCGTGAAAAGCCAATTTTTCTACAAGATATATTTTTTTATCCGATTGATCTGATGTTGGCGAATTTTCTATTATCGATCTAGCACCTTTGTTTTCTACAATGTAGACCCCAGGCTCGCTATTTTTAGTAAATCCTCCTACTATTATGGTATTGTCTGAGAATTTCATATTATTGTCTACAAATACCATTATTCTTCCATTTAATGTACCAATGGAAGTTATCTCCTGTGGATTAGATAATGAAATATCATTGGGGTCAATAATAAATGATGCATGACCCTGAATTAAAGATGCAGTAGATCTTCCACATAGAATAAAATCTGCGCTTGCTCTTAAGCTTCTTGAAGTTATCGTATATGAGCTAGTCATAATCTTTCTAAAAAGATTTTCAGAGGCTTCTCTTGAAGAGATGTAGATATAATCTTGAAATGTTATTTTAGGAAAAATCTTTTTAATAGTCTTTTTCCATCTAGAAAGAAGTTCTTTATCTGACATATCACCAAGCTTATGATAGAGTTCAGATAATTTTTTTTGTTTGTTTGCTAATGATTCAGATTCTAAAGCATTCATAATCATAGCTTCACCGTCTACTGAATGGAATTGCTTAAGATCCTGTACTATCGAAGTATTGAATTTTGCTGCAATCCTAAAGTTTTGTAAGCTTATATGCTCATTTTGAGTTGATAGTTTTATCTCGTTATTTTCACGATCCTCTAAATCAAGATACCAAATAGTATTAGTTGTCGTATCAGTGTTTAAATTACAAGCTGTTTCTAAAAATTTCATATTATGATTTTTTTATTTGTGTTAATAATCCTCCGAAAGCTTCTTCTAAATTTCCATAAAGAGGTATGCTATATCTAGAACAAACGATTTGTACATTTCCCTTTCTCCAAAATCCATCTGGACAACAAACTATTATTTTGCTAGACGCTGCATATAATCCCAGCTCTAATAATGATATTGGTGATTTAGTGTTAGGCGAGAAGTACATAAATATAATATCACATTCATCCAGCTTGTTCATCTCCCAATTAACTTGGTGATTAAATTCAGGATTAGATTCTTCTTGTTTCCACGAAGAATCCCAAGAATCCCTTCTAGGGTTAAATAGAGTAACATCTAAATCTAACTCTGAAAGTTTATGAGTTATTTCATCTTGCCAGTTTTCAGCTGCTCCCATTTCTATAGATCCTGCAAGAAAAACAGTGACCCCGATATTTTCGAGATCACTGTCTGTTGGTTTTAAAATTTGTATTGACATACTTATTTTAGAGTCTCAGCCGGTGGATTGTTTCGTATTTCTTCCAATTGTAATCACTCTTAGGAGTCATATCTTTTTGTTTATAGTGCAATGTTAGAAATTTCTTTTTGAAATAAAAAATGATTTTTGAAAAAATTCATATATAAATGAAAAAAATGAATCAGAGCTATAACGAGTATATCGAAAACATTAAGAGAAAGCTGGATGCTATGAATAAAGCAGCAGGTGTTGATCCTGAAGCAAATAAACAATTACAACAACATATTGGTAACCAAAATAACTCTATGCCTTCTAATGATATTTTTGATATGCTAGGAAACGGAGCTAAGATGTGGATAGAAAAGCAAAAAAATCAAGGACTTTAATTAATTACATTGTAACAAAATTTGTTTCTACTTCTAAGAATGATAGAAAACAAAAGAAATGAGAGATTTTAAAATCTTAGTTAGATACGCTAATCCCACCGAAAGTTTATCAAGATATTTTACTGAGATATCTAAAGAAGAAATTCTTACACCAGAAAAGGAAGCTGAATTAGCATTTTTGGTTAGGGGAGGAGATGAGAAGGCTAAAGATAAACTAGTTAGATCTAATTTAAGATTCGTGGTATCAGTAGCTAAAGCTTATGCAACGAATAATATCCCTCTAGAGGATCTAATATCTGAAGGTAATAAAGGACTAATAGAGGCTGCTGATTTATTCGATCCTTCGACTGGATTTAAATTCATTAGTTATGCTGTATGGCATATTAGAAAGTACATTTTCTTATACATCAATAATTTATCTAGATCTGTTAGAATTCCAACTAATGTGACTAACGAGATGAGAAAATATCAAATGCTAGAAGATACTTTTGTTTCGTATAACGGGAGAGAACCATCAGTTGATGAGATATTAGACATTATGGAAAGTAACGGTGATCCTATATCTTATTCCACAATACAAGCAATAAAGAATAAGCCAACTTCAGTTCCATTCGAAAATACTGGATCTTGGGACGATGAATCAGTATTTTCACCAGCTAATTTTATAAAGTCGGAATATAATACTGACAATTATTCAATTAGCGAGGATATGAAAGTGATAATTAATGAGCTTTTAAAAGCACTAAGTCCTATGCAAAGAGAAATAATGGAGCTTAAATATGGATTAGGAGAATCCTATAAAGAACCTATGAGTTTTTCGCAAATAGCAGAAAAACTCGAAAGAACTCCTGAAGGTATTAGACTGATAGCTAATAAAGCTGAAAGAATAATGAAATACCAAGCTATAAGAAAGAAAATAAGTAAAGATTCTTTTTAACTTAGCTCAACCTCAGCTATTTTAAAAGGCACTTGTTTACCGTATCTATAGTTACAAAATTTTGTATATTCATCATCGTTCATTTTCTCTGTAAAGAATTCCATCTTACCCCATTCTAATTCAGATGTCTCTGGCTTAATAAATCTATCAAATACTTCTCTTCCTTCGATAATATTTTCCAACAGAAGGTTATTTAGATCTTTGGTTATTTTTTTAGCCTTAATTTGTGATGTTGTTATTTTCTCGATCCATTCTGTAATATTTTCGAATTCTATAATTCCTCCTTTAATTAGGTAAGCTTTTTTATTTGTCATTCTTTATATTTTGTATTTTCTTTAGTTTCTTTAATTCCCTTTCCTTATCTTTTATACGGTCAATCCATTTGTGCTGTTTCATTCCGTTAGTAAAAAACCATCCAACTTTTTGATCTAGCCATAGATCCATTTCCAAAAATTTGATTTTCATATGTATAGATTTTTCGTTAATTTAAGAATTATAAATAATATAATCTTCAGAAACTTTTTAACAAAATGCGGTTTAAATAGATAGATAAAACTAACAATGATATTTCTATACTATCTCCTTTATACGATTTACCAAGGAATAGGAGTAGTGGTTCTTTACAATTACTCTGATTATCCTAATCCTATCGGGTCATTATTCGTAATTAACTTTTGGCCCCTATATTTAATTAGAAGATTATTGTTTTAATCCCACCATCCTCGCATATCACTACCGTCGAACCATTTATTCCAAGCGTCACCTTTTTTCTTTTCCTCTTCTGACATTCTATCCAATAGCATTACATAATGAGTGTGTTCTTGGCCTTGAAAAATAGTCCATAGCTCTTTCCACTCTTTATTCTCGATCTCTCGTGAAAGATCGTAAATTTTCCGATTTGCATTTTTTACCTCCTCCGGTTCATCATCTCTAAAAGTAAAAGCTGTATCTACTTCATATCCTAGCTGTGATTCAGCAATATCGATGTAGAGATCTTCGGTTATATTTTTAAGAATCTCTATTGCTCTTTCTATCTTTGCAACTTTTTTTAATCTGGTCTCGTCTATCTCGTATCCTCTATTTATTGAATCTTTTAAAGCCTCCAAAGATCTTGATAGAATTCTTAGACTGTATGTACTATCCCAAGGTCTGTAATTCCATATCACCTCCCAAAAGAAAATGATATTCTTTATTCCTTTAGGTAGATCATATCTGAAAAAATCCCATGTTTTCCAATACCATCTCTCCCTTTTATTCATTTTATCTAGGCTTTTCCAAAAGCTATCTGCAAATTTCACTTCCATAATTCTTATACGCTTAATAACGTTTAATGTTCCGCAAAGATATATAATAAATATTTACAATTCAACATGAAGCACTTAAAATCTATAGAGGAATTTAAATCTGTTAACGAACAACTTTTCGGAGATATGTATTCCGGTATAATGGATCTACTAGCAGGTAAAAAACCAGGCGAATCCCCAGTGGGTGGAGCGGTAGGTGTTACCACAGCAATTCCTGCAGATAGAGCAAAAAATGCTCAGGCAGTTATAGAAGCAATGAAAAGACAGGGTATTACTAATCCCTATACACAAAGAGCTATTTTAGGTGTTATTGGTAAAGAATCTGGATTTGTCCCGAAAAATGAAACAAGCTATTCTAATACATCAGCTTCTAGAATTAAAAGTATATTTAAAACAAAACTAGGTGGAATGAGCGATGCACAAGTCGATTCATTAAAAGCAAATGATGAATCTTTTTATAATACCATTTATGGAGGAAAATATGGTAATGCACCTGACGAGGGTTACAAATATAGAGGTAGGGGATTTAACGGTATCACTTTTAAGGGGATATACCAGAAAATGCAAAAACTTCTTGATGGCATAGGAAAACTTGGTAGAAAAGTAGATATAGTTAATAATCCCGATTCACTTAACGATATTGATGTTGCAGCTGAGGTTGCAGTTCTTTATTTCTTAGATAGAGCTAGAGATCCGAAGATGGCTCAAAAATATGGAGTTAGTGATATAAATGGATTTAGAGATCAGGAAACAGCTTATAAGGCAATGACTAATGCAAATGCGGGATGGGGTAATGATATCAATACTGATTTCTTAGGATCTTTACAAAGAGCAAAAGAACAGGGTGATAAATTCACTCTTATCGCCTAAATTTATTAGGGAATATACTTCTCCATTCGTGGCCTTGTGGAACGTCCTTTGTTCTCACCCCAAATATCTTCTGTTCTGGACATGGATCCATTTCTCTAACCATTCTGCTATTCATCCATGTTTGGATTTTAACAAAATTGTTGTTACATGCCCATGATTCTATAGATCTGTTCCATGATGATCCGACTTGAAAAGGAAAATTAGTATTAGAATTGTTTACAACTTCTTTTATTTGACTTCCTTCTAATTCAACTTTAATCTCACCAAAATTCATGTGCTTGAGAATCATAGTTCTCTGATTAAAATTCTCGTATAATTCTATATGTTCCATTACCACGGGTTACTTGATTTAATTCCTAAAAGCTTTCTGTATCTTGCAGTGTTACAAGCCCAGTATCTAGCTTTCCATTTAGGACCAGGATTATCACATCTCATTCTTTTCTGAAATGATCTTGCTTTTTTAGGATCATTATTGTTAACTCTCATACCAGGTTCGCCAAATCCCACTTTAACAACATTGCCTTTTTCATTTTTGGTGTATACACCGAATTTCCTAGGTCCCGAAGGTGTTCTGAATGGCCGATTGAGGTCTACTTTTCTACCTCTATACTCTGCTTCGTGTAGTTCTTCCACATCTTCAAAAGGTATGTCGAGAAGAACCTCTCTTCCCTCATAGATTCCCTTTTTGCCAGCGTCTGTTCCGACCAACCAAATTTCATCTTCGGTTAGACCAATTTTTCCTGAATAATATAAATCTCTTGATTCGTTAACTAGATCTAACCAACTTTCTGATTCTAATCTAAAAACGCTTTCTAATATACCTACACCTTCATTAAGATGATAAGATAGATTTTCTGATATAAAGTCGTTTTTAAATGAGCTATAAGCTTCTATGTGTCTCATATAAGACTATATATCCTTTATGATAATCCATAAAATTCCTTTCTTATAGAAACGAGTAAATTGTTTACGAATTCTGGGTCAACAGAATCTGGAAGATTTGATTCTTTAAATAATTTATCGATTTCTACTATGTCACTTTCAGCTCTATCGATTAAGCTTTGTAGATCAATTTCTCCTCTTCTAATAGAAAGGAGTTCTTGTGCATTTTCTCTTCTTACAAGAATACCTTTACCCTCAGCAATTTCTTTAGCAATTTCAAGAAGCCTACGACAGTGCATCATGTTTTTACCGTCGATCTTTTGACCGTGTGTTTCTACATCAACCCATCTTTGTAGATTTCTTTTTTCTAACCATTCTTGATATTCATTATAATCTTTACAGTGCATGGTGTATCCATCCTTATTGTAAATAATATTACATATAGGGGTTTCGCCTTTTGGTATAGATGATAATCTAAGTTGATTAGATTCAGATTCATTTTCCACCTCACCTACTTTAACAAGCCCCTTATATCCAAATCCCATAGGCTTATTTTCTTCTATCATTCTTCTTTTGTGAAATTCTCTTATATTTTCTTTAAGATTCTCAGAGAAGCAAGAATATGCACCTTCATCAAAATAGAGAGCATAAACATCCCTAGCATTTGGAACATTTACTGCACCGATGAATTTTTCATCATATCCTTTCGGTTTGTTCCACTCTTTCCACGGAATAGATTTTTCACCTCCAATTACATAAACGAAATCAAGTACATCTTTACGTGTAACTTTATCTTTTTCCCAGTTCTGCTTTTTATCTTGGCCCTTAGCTTTCTTAATTTGCTGAATAGCATATCCAGCAAATGAATTAGAACACTTCTTAGTGATGAATTTGTCCTTATGCTGAAGTATTTCATCCATTAATGGGTGTTTATATAGAATACAATCTTCTGGCGTGTTTAAGAGCTCTAAAATGGTCGGGTTATTTGTAGATACAAGATCTAAGAACCTTTTAATCTCATAGAAAACAGTGTCGTTAGTGTCATCGTTGATCTGCTCTTTATACCCATAACCCAATATATTATCTATATGCTGAATGTAAACCCCAGCATAATCAATATCCGATGTGGGAATAGCAGTACCATAAGCCTGTGATCCTCTCTTAACAATAAGAAGAGGCTGAGCTCCGGGAGACTTGCTTTCTATAAGATCTAAAAATTCTTGTAACATTATAATTATATTTTTAATATTTATTTGTAGTCAGGACAGGATTCGAACCTGTATTGGCTCCATCCTTAACGGATGGATTCGGTACCACACCTCTTTACGCCACCTGACTAATCAATGTTATCTAATTTTATCCATCATCGCTTTCAACTCTTTCTCAGTCTCAACGTTAATGATGGTTAATCTATTAACAGGTTTTGAGAATGATAGAGGTACCGTAGAAACCATGTAGTGCATGTTATGTTCAATGTAAATATCTTCAGGTGTAAATCCAAAGACAGCATCTCCGTTTGTTCCGTATGAACCGTCTTCTGCAGGACTTGGTAACACGTGTTGACCCCATCCATCGCCAGCACTAGGTGATGTATAAGTTACAATTTGCTCAGTATTAGTAAGTTGCGAATTCACTGAAGATACCTTATTAACTTGGTAATAACCAATAGGCTCGCCTACACCTTCTACGAACACATACATATAAAAAGAAATCGATCTGTCATTCTGCAACTTAAATCTTTTGATCAAGTTATCTCTTTCTAATGACCATGAAATTTTTGGTGCAGGTTGAACTGCATTTAAGTCTCTTTGATTAGCTTCTGTTTTCTTTTGCTCGTCTAAAGCAGAAGTATTATCTAATTTTCTTTCCCAGCATGACGTTAACATAAACATCAGTACTAAAATTGCTAATAATTGTTTCATTTTTTTTAATTGTTACAGTTAAACTCTTGATTACTTAATTGATATGGTAAACTACTTGACTTCCACAATGATCTGCCCCACATCTTTGACCTAGCATTGTACTCTTCAACCCATCGGTTAAGGTTTGTTCTTAAAGCCAAAATTCTTTGTGCTTTACTGAATTGACTAAACATCGGATCTGTTTCAGGTACATCCTTCATGTTGCAGATGTCGGTGTTTATTTTAGCACAGGTGTTGTAGATCTCTTGGTATTCTTCGTAGTGAATCACCGCAGTATCAATTTTAGTAGCTTCACGTACTTTGTGTACAACGTAACTAGAGGCCGATAAGACCAAAGTTAATCCAATGATCCAGTAAACAATTTTCTTTACAAATCTTTTTTCTTCTCTAAATTCTTCCATTTTTTTCTTTTTTTGTTAATAATTTTACTTTTTTACTTTGTTTATAACAGTTTTAAATGTCCGGTTATTTGGTTAACTTCTTCTGACCAATTAGGTCCGATGGCAATACACGTTTTCGTTGGTACACCATTAAATTCTGTAAGACCCGCATCAGTAATTATCGATGCAACAAGTCCAGCAGCTTTAGCTTTTTCGTATATCTCTATCAATTCTGATTCAGAATCTACTGAAACACAAACTTTAGTGAATAGTCCATTAATCCAAGACTCCATTGGTGTTTCACTTTCTAATATGAGTGTTTTTTCTTGAACTCCAGTTGGACAATGTCTTAATGTCATCTGATCAAGTATTGCTGCCATAGATGCATGAGCTCCCTGAGCCACCATCTTTCCTTTCCTCATATTAAGATCCTTTCGAACAACAATAACTTGTTTTGGTATTTTTTCCATATCGCAAATATAGAAATTGCTATTTAAAATAAAAAATGATTTTTAATCTCTGAACCACCAGATCATTCCGTCCCAAAGAGCATCACCGTGGTTTATCCAAGAATCCATTCTCATATCTTCATTGAAATCATCATCGTCCATGAAATCATCATCGCTCTTTTTATAATCATCAGGAGTGATCTTAGTTTTTTTGTTTTTAAGTTCTCTCCACCAGTCAGATTTACTCATGTAAGAATAGTCTGGAACAATTCCAATTTCTCCAGGTTCAACACCAAGTCTAATAGTTGCAGGTAATCCATAATACCATATTTTTCTACCAGCTTCTTTTTCTTGGTTTAAGAAGTCAAAAGGATGCTCTAAAAGAGTAACTTCTAGAGATTGAGCTTTTGAAAGAGCATATCCAATTTCTCTAGAGAAAAATTTATAGACCAATTTTCCGTTTGCATACATTTCACAAGTACCTCCGTTTCTGATATCCCATTCGTCCCATTTATGCTTCATACGATTGAACTGGCGATATCTGATTTCCCAGCACGTTCTGTGTGTTCCATTATCGATATATGGGATTAATTCACGTATACAAGGTTCGTGTATATCCCCATCCTCATCAGAAGTTGCTTCATAATCTGACCAGTCCAACCACCATGTATCTGGACATCCGTTATCTTTTCCTAATCGGTGTTCATATCCAGGTACTGAATATACCGGATATAATTTTTTATCGATCATTATATCGAAAATCTTATGGACCCTCTCAAATGGTGCAGAATCAGGCTTGTGGTATTTTTCTATAGCCTGAGCTAATGTTAAGTTTTCTTTACTCATTATCTAAATAGTTTTCTATGTTCTTATCAAATTCCTTCATCGTTTCTCTGAAGTCAGGATCGTTTATGGTATTAGCATCTTGCCATGCTTCTTTTCTATCACCCCACATAATCCACAAGCGAAAGAAATCGTAAATGGTACGTATTTTTCTTATCATTTTATTTTCTGTAACCAGTTGATAAAGTGATCCTCAATGCTAGCATCGTCCCATTCATAATCGGTAAATCCTTTGCGACAATATTCGCCAAAGTTTACCATATCGATCATAGAAAATCCAGGAGTTCTTTTTAGAATATCTTCCACCATTTCTTGTGTAGCATCGTCTCCTTTTGCTTCGATGTCTTTCCACTCTTTTTCGATGCTATCAGAGTCTAAAGTATTAAATTTCTCTGCTAATACTACTGTTAGTTTTAAATCGCTTAAATCCTTACTCATTTATTTCTTTTATTTGTTTAATATATGGTTCGTATACTGAAGTCCTAGTGGATCCAGATTTGAGATAATCTCCAGCCGGAATCCATTTAGTCTTAAGTTCTTCTTTTTCTTTGTATTCACAAGGAAATGCTGTAACTATGGTTTGTTCGATATCTGGTCCTTCACAGACAAGATCTCTCCAGGTTGTTCCATCTAGGAAATTTCTTAAAGCACTCCATGGCTCCATGTCAATATTTAGCCACATATTATCTCCATGGATTTTTGCGTGATCTATTTGTTTTTCAATCTCCTCTGCTAATGATTTTCTCTGGTCATCTGAGAGTCTTTCTCCGTAATTCTTTACTAAGTCAGTTGGATAATATGCAGAAGCTATTGTGTATCTTCCACAAAAATATCTTAGGGATGACCAAGTTAATGTCCATTCCCAATCGGATAATTTTTTTATTTTTTTAGCCATTCGGACTGATTTTATTATTTTTCTATCCAAAAATAAGAATTTAGTTTCTGGATAAATAGATTATGTCAGATGGATATGTCTATTTAATAGTTGAAGGAGATCAATACGGGGAAGAGAAATATAAGATAGGGATAACAAAGAATTCCCCTCGAGAAAGACTTAGAAAACTAAAAACCGGTAATTCTAACGAGTTGGATGTTTTAAAAGTTTATAGAAGCCGTAACTATAAAAAGATTGAAAGGATATTGCATAGAAAATATGCCACACAAAAGACACTTTCGGAGAACGAATTCTTTTATTTAACTAATGAACAGGTATTGGGATTTATAGATTCATGCAAAGAAGCTGAAAATATTGTAGATGCCCTAAGGGATAATCCCTTTTATAAATAGATTACTCGAATCTGTTTATTAAACTTGCTCCTGAGCTTTTTATTGTGTTTACAATTTCAGGATTCAATACTCGGTCCATTATTTTTCTTGGATACCCCTGATAAACCTTAGCCATTTCTAGTGGATAATCTTCAAATACGTTTAGAAGGTCGCATAAAAAATCATACACTACTCTCATTTTTTCTAGATCACCTGAATTAAAATTCACGTCCCATTCCTCAAGAGCATCTAAAGTTTCTAATCTACTCTCCATATCATCTTTCTCACCCTCTAGGTTATCGTAAGATTCCTGTAGATCCTTTTTTTCCTCTTTTAATTCCTCATAATTTTCTTGAAGTTCTTCCAATTGTTTTTGAGTACTCTTTAAATCTCCCACTTCATCTACTAGAGCTTGCTTGTCCCATCCCATAGTGTCTAGCTCTGATCTGGTGTCTTCTAATTCTTGATTGACATCTGTTAGTTGATCATTAAGATCATCTATTTCTAATTCTAGAGATGCTATCTTTTCTAAAGCTTGCTGTAGATTCATATTTTCATTTTCTAACACAAAATTAGAAAACTTTTTCAATGATTGGAATTTTCTCATTATTTTTTATCCTTCCTATTAGCTTTTGCTTGTTTATAAAGAGCCTTATCCGACATTTTTGTTGTTTTACCACCAGTCACAAAAGAATTTACTCTAGCCATAGCCCATTGCTGAGGAGTTGTTCCCGGAATATGACCTTTTTTCCAAGCTGCATATCCTCTTTTCCATACTTGAGTTAATATACCTTGAGGAAATCCAGTCTTATCCGATTTATTCTTTAAAGCTTTTTTTACTGGACTACCAGCAGAAGTTACTCCTTCATTTAAGAATCCCTCAATCTCTAGGATCTCATTTTCTGATAGGGATTCTAAAATTTCTATAAACTCCAATTCTAATTCCTCTAGGACTTTCATGAATTGGTAAGGGTCTGTCATAAGATTTTCCCCAAACATTTCTTTGTATTTTTTAGTGTATTTGCTCGTTTTAGTTTTTACCGCTTTACCCTTTCCAGCTTTACGAGATTTATAATCAGCATCCCATGGTCCATAAGCAGAAGAGTCTGAATCTGCTTTATCCCCATGCTTTTTGATCTCCCTTTTCATCACATTGGGATTGGTAGATAGGTATTTTTTGGGGTATTTCATAAAGTATTTATCCAACTTCCCAAAATCATTTTTTAGTTTAACAAGAAATTTCTATCTTTATGAAAAAATTATCGAAGTGGAATTTATAAGAAGCAAATATAGCAGGAGAATTAGAAAGAAACGAAGGCTTGGTGAATTTAGAGAATATGGATTTATTCTCGATGTTTATTGTGGACCAGATCCTGAAGGACATATTATAGATGCAATTATCCCCCTGGTTATTAAAAAGAGAATGTATTTAACCGGAGGAGGGGATCACGAGAAATATTCTTTCTTTATAGGGGGATTAAAAGAAGAATCTGACAAAGAATGGATTTTTAATGAAATAAAAAAGATCCAGGAAGTAGAAGATGTAGCTGTTTATAAAACAGTCGACATGTGGCACGATAACGTGGACATTTATTTTGAAGAAATCGATAATTTAAGAAAAGAATATGTCAAAAAGAGGTAGAAAAAAACATTTTCCCCAATTAATAGGAGGTGGTGGTTTCAGTCCATGTTTTATGACTGAGCCCGAATTCGAAGAGGCATACAAAAGTTCAGTCTTTTACGTGGAAAAAGATTTTCGCAACGAATACGAGAAACACATTGCAGGAATGGGGCACTTAGCAAATATTGCAAAAAGCTACATTCTTAATAACTGGAAGACGGTAAAAAACTGGAGTGATATAGAGGTGGTTGTTATTCACGGGCCAACAGGTGATGCCGTTCATTATTATGCTTACAAGGAAAGAATACGAAAGAAAGATTACCGTAATGCCAATGACATCTTTTTGAAATTCGATAAAGCAAGAAAAAGAAACCAAAATCCAGTCGTCACTATAGATGAAGTGGTGTTAGATCCAACCGACGGAGATTTTTCGATTACCATCAACGGTCATCAACATTGGTGGATACAAGACGAAGCGGTAATTATTATCGCAGACTACATAGAAAAACAAATTAAAAAACAAAACGATGGAAATTCTGAATCTAGCGTATCCTGAAAAATCGGATATCAACTTCAAAATCAATAAATTTCCAGATGGACAACAATCAGTAACTATTGAAATCGATCGGATATTTAGTATAGCAAAGCATGAGGAAGAAGTAAAAATACAAGCCAGACTTAACACCTTCCGTGATCTCGAAATAATCATCTGTGCTACTGCAGCTCTTAGAAATCTAGGGGTCAAGAGTATTTCTTTATATGCTCCATACTTTATGGGTGCTCGATCAGACAGGAGATTTACTGAGGGCGATGTTAATTATCTAAAACAAGTTATCTGTCCAATCATCAATGCTCAAAAATTCGAGTCAGTAATGGTTCTAGATCCACATTCAGATGTTCTTGAAGCTTGCTTGGATAATTTTGAAAAAACGAGTAATCATGAGATTGTTAAACGCGCTCTTACTGACATCGACAACAAGAACGATGCTCAAGAAAGAATCTGTTTAGTATCTCCTGACGCTGGAGCATATAAGAAGATCTTTGACGTTGCACAGAAATTCGGTATTGATAAGGTTATTACTGCTACAAAGGTCCGTGATATTAGAACTGGTAAAATCCTACATACTGAGATCCCAGTTTTAGACCAGCATGAAAAAATCAAATATGTTATTGTAGATGATATCTGCGACGGCGGACGTACATTCTTAGAATTAGCAAAAGCTATTCACGGAAGCAGACCAACAGCAGAGGTTTATCTAGTTGTAACCCATGGAATTTTTAGTAAGAGCTTCTTAGAACTAAGTAGAGAACTAAAGAAAGTCTATAGTTCTAATAGCTATTCTGATATCGATGTAGAGCATCACAGCGACTACACAGTAGGTAAAGATTTTTTAAAGCAGTTTAACGTATTCCAATAAACATAATATGGTAGAAATTAGATATAAAGACGTTGATCCTGATACTGGTAGCATTACGAGAGATGAAATGATATGTCAATGCCCAACAGAAATGCTTGCTGATTGGGTTTATTCAGCTCTCGTGAGAGATATGTCTTTAGATTACGATGAGCCAAATAGAGAATTTTATATAAAAAAATAAGTAATGAGATATCAGGAAATTGAAGGGGATCTAATCGAATATGCTAAGCAAGGTAAATTTGACGTGATTGCACATGGCTGTAATTGTCTTTCCACTATGGGAGCTGGATTAGCTCCACAAATGGCCAAAGCATTTGGATGTGATAAATTTGAAATGGAACTTATAGGATCAGATGTTAACAAGTTAGGTAATATTGATTATCAAACATTTGTTCTTGGAGAGAATGCTATATGGTCTTTGGAAGATGCAAAGAACAATCGTAATGAACCAGAATTAACTGTGGTTAATGCCTATACACAATACAACTACGGAAGAAATCATTCAGATGGTGTTTTAAGACCTATTGATTATGAAGCTTTGACATTATGCCTAAGAAAAATGAATATGGTTTTCCAAGGTAAACGTATAGGACTTCCTATGATAGGAGCAGGACTTGCAGGAGGTGATTGGGATCATATTAAATATCTTATACAGAAGGAACTTAGAGACTGTCAGGTAACTATAGTGATCTACAAGAAAGAAAACAATAAATTGTCACTGGACGAGATAATGGGAGACGCATACAAACAAAATAAGTTAATAGATGAGAAAACTAGCAACGATTCAGAAAATTAAAGAAATCCTTCCTATTGAAGGCGCAGATGCTATTGAATTAGCAATTGTAAACGGATGGAAAGTAGTAGTAGGAAAAAATGTAGAACACAAAGAGGGTGATTATGTTATTTACTGTGAGATTGATTCATTCCTACCAATTAAAGAAGAATTTGAATTTCTTAGAAAGTCATCATACAAAAAAATGGCAGATGGCACTGAAGGATTTAGGTTGAGAACAATTAAACTTAGAGGACAGGTTTCTCAAGGTCTAATTATCCCAATAAATGTCCTTATGAGATATAAGAATTTTATGGTTGAATTTGAAGAGGGATCTGACGTATCTGAAATTTTAGGAATCATTAAATATGAACCTCCTATGCCTGCAGAATTATCTGGAGTAGCTAAAGGACTATTTCCGGGGTTCATTCCTAAAACTGACGAGGAAAGAATTCAGAATTTATCTGCAGTTTTTGAGAGCTGGAAAGAAGAAGGACATAAATTCTATGTGACAGAAAAACTAGACGGAAGTTCCGCTACATACTATTACAAAGACGGAGAGTTTGGCGCGTGCTCTAGAAACTTAGAGCTTTTGGAAACTGAAGGTAATTCATTCTGGAAAGTTGCAAGAAATTTAGATCTAGAAAACAAAATGAAATCTTTAGGATATAACGTGTCTTTTCAGGGTGAGTTAATCGGAGAAGGAATACAAGGGAATCCTTATAAGATATTAGGTCAAACAGTTAAGTTCTTTAATGTATTTAATATTGACACACATCAATATGTGGGATTAACTGATTTTGTTAATATTATTCACGGATTAAGTCTTGATACAGTACCTAAATTAGAAACTGAATTTACACTTCCTGATACAATAGAGGAACTTTTATCTTATGCAGATGGAAAATCCTATCACAATCCATCCTTCGATAGAGAAGGTGTTGTTATAAGAAGCATTGATAGAAAGATATCATTTAAGGTTATTAGCAATAAATTTTTATTAAACGAGAAATAGTATGACGATAGAGCCAGAAGAATCAGAATTTAAAGAAAGAATAAACAATTTAATCAAAATAAGCAAAAGGATGAGAAATAAAAAAATCCCAAGAATTGAAATTACAGAAGAAGACATAGACGGAATCGACACACAAAAACATACCAGGTGGTCAGTTTTACAGAATGATCAATTTGCGCCCTCTTTCGTTTCGATCCCTCAAGTTCCTTCCGGATTATACGAAATGAAATGGAACAGTTCTTTACAGACTTGGGTGGTAGCTAAGCAAGAGCTAAATATTGATGAGCTATATGAACTCCCTTCCCCGGAGATTGAAAGCATTTTAAATGACATCAAGATTTTCTGGAAGAAGAGGGAAACCTATAAAGAGTACAATTTTGTTCATAAGAGAGGTATTCTATTATATGGTGATCCTGGGTGTGGTAAATCTGGTATTATCCAACTTTGCGTAAAGGACCTAATTGAGAATGAAAATGGTATTGTCATAAATATCAAAGAGGACGAGGACTTTAAAGCATTTGTTGATTTTGTTCCAACTATAAGAAGTATAGAACCAGATAGAGCTTTAATAGTTATTCTTGAAGATATAGATTCACTTGCAGGAGAGGACAGATACTCAACTACTAAATTGCTTAATATCCTAGATGGGGTTAAGCAGATAGAAAATGTTGTTTATATAGCAACAACAAACTATCCAGAAAAACTACAAGAACGTATTACTAATCGTCCATCAAGATTTGATAGAAGATACGAGGTCCAAATGCCTTCAGCCGAAATTAGAGAAGCTTACATAAAGAATAAGCTGACAAAAAGTGATATTAAAAAAATAGATCTTGAAAAATGGATTGATGTTACTGATGGAATGTCACTCTCTCACTTAAAAGAATTAGTAATTTCGGTAGTAGTAATGGGGAAAGACTTTGATGAATCCCTTTCTACTCTTAACAGCATGGGAGAAAAACCTAAAGTTACTAGCAAGAAGAAATCTAAACTGGGGTTTGGAAGTTAAGAATATAATGGAGAGATCTTTAATAAGAATATGTTCAGCATCTCTTGGAGATACCATAGGTGCAATGGCAGTAATAGATTCATATAGATCTAAAAACTCTATCGATGTTTCAGTTATTTGTAATTTAAGCGGGGAGTATTTTAAAAATAGCTATCCAGAAATTACTAAAATATATCCTCACTCTTCAACACCAGAATATATCCCAGAAATTGATAAATGGGTAATTGACGGAATAGAGTACGGTGAGTATAAGCAGATCATGTACAGGTTTGAAAAGCCTTTAATAAAAGGTTATGCAGAGCAATTAGATATAAAGGAATGGAATAGGCCAAAAATAGATGCTTTCGTAGGGGAAAGACCTATAAAATCTAAATACATCTGTTTTTCTATGCACTCAACCGCACAATCAAAACATTGGAATTATGAAGATGGCTGGGATCAACTTTGTAGAATGTTAAGAAAAACAGGAATAACTCCAGTTTGTATAGATGTTCACGAAAGCTTTGGGACTGAAGGGAATTGGAATCCGGTTCCTAAATCTTGTGTTAAGAAGAACGGAATGGATCTTAAACAGATGACAAACTACATACACCATTCTGAATTTTTTATAGGATTAAGTAGTGGCCTAACATGGGTTGCTCACGCTTTAGGAAAACCAGTAGTTATGATCTCCGGTGTAACATCAGAAAATAACGAATTTTCGGATGATACTGTTAGACTAATTAACAAAGAGGTTTGCCACGGATGTATAAACAGTTATCAGCATAAATTTGATTCTGGTGACTGGTTTTGGTGTCCAGTACACAAAGGAACAGAAAAACAGTTCGAATGTACAAAAACGATTACACCTGAGCATGTTTTTGATTCTTTATCTCATTTATTACCTAAAGAATAAACTTATTATAACCACCGATATATAATCTATAGTTATGTATGAAAAGCTTTAGAGAAAAATATCAAGGTTTATCCGAAGAGCAACTTAGAATTAAGTATAAGCTTTGGGAAAGAGAAAAAGAAAGGGAAAAGAATCTTTTGGAATCTCTTAAGAGAAGAAATCCATTCAGTAAAGATGATGATGATGGAGAATCTGGAATGTACGACGGAGCTCTAGATATAGATGGAACACATGGAGTAGTTTCTGATGCTGTATTAGTAGGTGCAACAGTTACTTTTGTTTATGCAGGAAGCGGTTCTCCAGTTAAAACTACTTTTACCGGCACAGACGGAAGATTTATAGTTCCTAGAAGTTTTGGTGCGGGACAGATAATAATATCAGGAGGAATTGATGCAGTGAATGGTCTTCCGTATAAAGGTGAGCTATCAGTTGATGCAGAGTTTTTTCATAAATACCATGCTATTACTCCAGTGACCCATATAGCTAATCATATATGGATTAATACCCCGACAAGAATTCCAGAAGAAGCAATGAATCTTGTTTTGGAATATCTCCCTGATTTTTCGGGAATTCCATTAGAAAAAATAGATCCGGTTTTAATGTTTAATCACGACCACGTTAAACTCACATTAGATGGTGTAGAAGGAGCTAAAAACATACAAGCAATAAATACCATCATAGAAGTACATGCGGATCTTATAAGCAGTTTAAAAGCAAATACTGAAGATGAGATAGAGGCTCACAAGAAACAAACATATCTAGAAATAGGGAATGCTTTTCTAGCCAAAATAAACGGCCAGGAGAATACAAATTATGTAGATGACATCTTTAAATTCCATTCTACACTATGTGACAAAAAACATGAAATTTGCTGCAGCGAATTAATTTCTAAGGCTTCTTCTATATTATTGGAAAGCGTAGATAAAGATCATATTGGATCTACTTCTGAGATACAAGCTTTAAATCTTGCAGTGAAAACAGAATGGTCTAATAAAGCTTTAGAAATGACAAATGATCCCTTAGTAACTCCTAATAAAGTTTGGAACAGTATAGAGAATAAAACGATGGAGGGATTAATAACACAGATTAATATCTCAGTTTAAGCTTCGTGGTGATCTAGATCTGTGGGATAATCATTAAGCTTATCTAATATTCTCTTAAGATCATTATAAGAGTAAGGGAGAAATCCATTTGTATCTACTCCTACGTCCATAGTTCTTCTTCTATTCTTAGATTGTTTTTGAATCCACCATTCATCAGGTTTTAGATTCCCGTGAGTGTGACCGTGTAGATGCCAAGATCCTTTATGATACCTATTCCATATTTTCATCGGCCAGTGACTTAGTACAATATGATCGTCACCGATATTTAGTTCTAGATATGAATTAACGCTCTCAAAAACCTCGTGGCAATTATCTCTATTTTTATAGAGGTTCTCATCGTGATTTCCTAGTATTACGTGAACATTCTGACATATGATTCTCTCTCTGAATCTAAAAACATTCTCAACCCCTCCAAAACTCCAATCCCCTAAATGATAGAGAGTATCTTCCTGTCCAACGACAGAGTTTATTGAATCAACAATTATATTGTTATGATCCTCTAATGTTTTAAAATTTCTGCATCCGGATTTATCATCCCATTTGCTTATTCCTGAAACTATGTTTTTGTGCCCGTAGTGGGTGTCTGAAGTAAAGTATATCATATCGCAATTATACGAAAATTCCATAATTAGTTCCGGAACTTTAACCGTGTTTAACGATAAAATATCTATGGAATATGTGAAATTTAAAGCTTTTGTAGATTGTCTTTCTGATATGACCGAGAGGAATAGGAAGGCTTATAAGATAGGTGTAGATATGATAGATTATACTGAGCCTTATGATAAAGCTATAACTATTCTTTTGGAAGAAATACTTACGATCGAGGGAAATGATTGGTTATCGTGGTTTCTTTATGAAAAGGGAGGTATAGATAAGAAGATGAGGAAGGATATGAAAGCTTGGGATAATGAAAAAGAAATATGTAAAGATTTGAAAGGTTTACATAGTTATTTAGTGGATAATTCGTATTTTCGTAACACGTTAAAATAAAATAAAATGGCACACATTAACATAAACGATAAAAAACTAAAAGGATTACCAGAGAGAACACTAAAAACCAAAGAGATTAATATGGGTATAGATCCTCTTACTGGAAGAAGAATGGTTAAATTAGTAATTGACGATTCTGAATATTACGGCTCATCAGGAACAGATGGAAATCCAGATTTTTATAATAAATATGTTAACGAAGGAAGGAACAGCATCGATGAATCCATGTTCACTGCAGACTTAGCTTCCATTCATGATTGGGATCTGTATCAGAAAACCCTACCAAAAACTAAACTTGAAACAGAGATAAAAAAAGAATTTCTTCCGAAAAATAAAATTCAGAATAATCCTGTTAAGATAGAAAAGAAGAAAGAGGGAAACAATAAAAAAGAAATTAAGAAAGTAGAAAGTACTTTTTTAAAAGCTATTAAGAATATAGCAGGATTTATTTTTCCTTTCTCCGTTCTACAACAAATAATTAAAAAACAGAAATGGTAAAGATTCAACCAAAATTAAATCTAAACGATAAAGAATACGAAGTAGAGGAAGTCTTTATTAGCGAATTAGGATACCTTATGGTTAGACTGTTTTGTCCATCAGATAAAATTTTCACAACACATAATTTTGGAATTTTTGACAGTAACAATAATATATTTTTAGATGAAATCAAAAGAATTGAAAGAGAAAGAAATAGTACTTCTAAATAGTGAAGGACCCGTTCTTAAAGCTAAAAAAGCTGATGATGGAGTAGTTCTGTATAATACACATGATGAAATAGTAGAGATACTAACAAACGAAGAGTTTAACGACTTTATATTCAATGACTTTCCTATCACCTATACAGATGGGAAAGAAATGATATGGTCTAGAATTTCAGATTCTATGAAGGTTGACGAGACTTCATTAAAAAGATGGTTCAATGGAAAAAATAAAAGCAGACTTAGTAGCCTAGTCTATTTAGCTTCTCCTTATTCACATCCCGATGATAGAGTTAGACATGAGAATTATCTTATTGTTACAAAGATAGCTGCAGATTTAGTTTCTAGAGGACACGTTGTAATATCGCCTATAACATACGGACACGTATTGCTAGATCATGCTAAAATGCCTACTGATTGGGAATTCTGGGAGAATTTCTGTCTAACACTACTAGAAAAATGTGATAAAATTCTAGTATGTAATACCATGGTAGGGTGGGAAAAATCGAGAGGTGTAGCACAAGAGATAAAATATGCAGAAGAAAATAATATTAAGATAGAATACATAAAACCCTCGGAAGTAAAAATATGACGAATCCTTTTTTAATTATATCTGGTATACTGATAGGTTTATTAGCACAGGTTTTAGTTTTTTTCCAATTACAAGGTCCCTTAAAATACGACTTGCTTAAAAAATATTACTGGATAAATGTACTAATGGGTATTCCTATTTCTATGTTATTTATGTATTCGGTTAAAAATATGGTAATGGCTTTTGACGGTCAAATGTGGCCTTCACGCTTAATAGGATTTAGTATAGGAGCAATTGTTTTTACTGCGCTTAGCTGGTCTGTATTTAATGAACCAATAACAACTAAAACATTAGTGTGTCTCATGTTATCTGCAGCAATATTAATAATACAGCTTGTATGGAAATAAAAGAATTTAAAAAGATATCACTTGAAATATCTGAAAGATTATCTAACCTCCCGTATGATAATGGGGACGTTTCAGATATAGGAAACGAAATAGGAATAATTCTGGGAAAATATCTTTCCAACTATTCATTAGGATGGGAGAAAGATGATTTCATATCCGGGTTAAATCATGGAATATCAATAGCTAACGGAACACACTAATAAAAAATAGATGAACAGCCTAGACAAACAATACCTATTATTACTTCGGGACATATTAGATAATGGAGTGAAAAAAGAAGATCGTACAGGAACCGGTACTATTTCAGTATTTGGTAGACAGATCAGGCATAAAATGAGCGAAGGTTTTCCTTTATTGACAACAAAGAAAATGCCATTCAAAACAATAACAACCGAACTTCTGTGGTTTTTACGTGGTGATACTAACATCAAATACCTTGTTGATAACAATTGTCATATTTGGAATGGAGACGCAATGAAAAACTATGAGAAGAACGAAGGAGAAATTGATTGGGGTCCATTCGTAACGAAAGAAGAAGCTTTCGTTGAAATGATTAAATCCGACGAAAAATTTGCTAAGAAATGGGGTGATCTAGGTCCGGTTTACGGTCACCAGTGGAGATCGTGGGGAACTTCAAGAGAACACATAGATGGGGTTACTTATTATAAGTATAATCCGATAGACCAAATCGCAAACCTAATCAACGACCTTAAAACAAATCCAGACTCAAGACGATTAATGGTTAATGCTTGGAATGTTGGTGAATTAGACCAAATGGTTCTTCCACCTTGTCATTATGGGTTTCAAGTTTATACAAGAGAGTTGAGTTTAAGGGAAAGAAATCTTTATTGGTATAGTAAAAATGGTAATACGGTTTTCCCAGAAGATAATATTGATAATGAAAATTTAGATAAATTAAATGTTCCTAAACGAGCAATCTCATTAATGTGGAATCAACGTTCAGTAGATACATTCTTAGGTTTACCATTCAATATTGCATCTTACGGATTGTTATTAGAAATCATTGCAAAGGAAGTTAATATGGTTCCTGATGAATTAATTGGAAATTTGGGTGATGTTCATTTATATTCGAATCATATTGAACAAGCTAAAGAACAAATTGGTAGAGAACCATTCGAGTTAGCTAAGCTAAATATAAAATTACATTTTAAAAACGAGCCATCGTTCACACCCGAGTATTGGTTGGTTGATGATTTTGAGTTGATTAACTATCAATCACATAAAGCAATTAAAGCACCTTTATCTAATTAATTTTTAAAACAATCAAAAATGGAAAATCAAAAAATATCATTAGTTATAAGATCTGGTATTAAAATTATTCAAAACACGATCGAAGGAGTAACAATTAATATTCTAGATGATGAAATGTCTAGGAGCCAACCCACAGAATTTTTACCCTTAGGAGCTCTTGGTGTTAATACTGAGATAATTTGGGATCAGGTCGGAGTTAATAATGTATTTCTTACTGCCCAATTATGTGAAGATATGCACACTCCGTATGGTGATCAAATAGCGGAAGAATTTATATTTTCTTTATTCGAAAAAGATGTAAGATAATGACAGATAATAAAAAAATAATACTTGAAGAATTTGGATTTCTAAAAGGACAGTTCGTCATAGCAGGCGATTGGAAAGTAAAAAGACTAGTTGCTGTAGTCGAAGATGATATGGATTATTATTGGCTTTTTTACGATGGTCGAAAATTCTCATTAGATTCTTGCCTTTGTAGAGTAGTACCATTAAAGGGAAGAATAGCAGACAAAGATTATAATGAATTTGTAAGAATAGCATATCTTAATCATTGGGATATTGTTGAGTACGGAAAAGATGATTCGCATAATTTTTGCGAAACTCATAAAGAAGAAATCGTATTGGATTTGCTAAAGGATCAAGAAAATAAAAATTATCTTCTTACAGAAATTTGTTGGGAATTAAATAAGATATAGGCTTAAATATAAGAAAAAAATGAGCGAATCATTAAAGAAAAATCTGATAAAATACACAAAAAAATAGAATGTACAAAATGTGGAAAAAAAATGAACGCAGGTAATTTAAAAAGATGGCACGAAGATAAATGCAAACAGAAATAAATTCGAAAAATATGGAGATGATATCACAGCACCCTGTTAAAAAATCAGATCTTGGATTTCATGGAAATCTTTTTGGTGGTCAATTATTAAAATGGATTGATGCTGCTGCTGCTGGTTACTCTATGCAGATATGTGATACGCCAAGAATGGTAACTGTATCTATAGATAAATGTAATTTCGAAAAACCTGCTAGAGAAAGCCAGCTTCTTAAGATATATGGGCTTCCTTCAAAGATAGGTAATTGTTCGGTGACTCTTTACATGGAGGCAAGAGCACATAACGTTTATACCGGTAAACAAGTACTTGTTCTAAAGACTCAAATCACATTTGTACATATAGACGAGGAAGGAAACCCTATCCCTATTGGGGAGAAGGGAAGAAATAGAATAAATAGAATGATCGAATTACAAGCTAGTGATGATACTGACAATTAGAATATGGAAAAAATAAGAATATATTTAGATGATATAAGAACCCCTCTTGAGACTGATTGGGTTATATGCAGGAATTATGAAGAATTTGTGCAGAAGGTTAGCGACACAGGTCTCGAAAATATAGAATTGATTTCTTTAGATCACGATTTAGGGCAAACTGCAATAAGGGAGTATTTTAAGAATACTTCTAAAAACTATATTATCGATTACAATAATATTCATGAAAAAACCGGATATGATTGCACAAAATGGATAGTTAATAAGAGTATAGATGAGGAGATAGATTTACCAACAATAACAGTACATAGTGCAAATCCAGTAGGATCTGCCAATATGATGGGATACATTAATAATTATCTAAAGAATAAGAGACTTCCTCAGAATTGTATAAGAGTACAGATTCCTCACACTGTTTAAATATATACTACAATGGAACTAATAAAAAGAATCTCATCAGCAATACTTTTAGCTCTCCTTATAGCTTTACCATTAGCATTTTTAGAAGCTTTAATGATCTATTGTATTATCTCCATATACGAGATCCCTTACTTCATTAATTTCCAATATTATCAAATTCTTGGATTAAGCTTCATTTACATGATGACTAGAAATAGAATTAAGATGAGAGACGAGAATACTACAAATAAGGATTTCATAAAAGAAATATCAGGACCGAGTATAAACAGATTATTTAGAGTTATATTTGTTTGGTCAGTAGCTTTAATGATTCACCAAATCTTTTTTAAATAACTTATTTTGATATCTACCTTATTAACGATAGTAATACCGTGTAAAGACTCCGTAAACGAGCTAAAATCAACTATAGAGAATATAGTTACCCAAACAAAAATAAATTCCACAAGGGTATTAGTTTTAGATCTAGGTTCTAAAGATGGATCCTATCAATATGCAGCACAAGCATCATCTGAATATATTAGAACTTTAAAAATAGAATCTATAAAATACGATCCTAGTAAAATTTGGGAAACTATTAATAATATAAATAGTCTTTACGTTCTTTCTGTATTACCAGGAACAAATTTTAAATCTAATGATTTTATATTGGATAGTTTAAACAATATCCTATCCGAAGAAAATATCTACATTTTTCCTTTTCCTAAAAAAAGAAGTATTAAAGAAATACTTTTCCCACGCAAAAGCTTGATTCTAGGAAAAACCAATATATCGTCATTATTGATTCATAAGAACTTTTTTAATTCTATAAAATTCGATACAGGAACCCGCATAGATATTGATAAGGGAATTATCAACAAAAATATTAGAATAGTTAATAGAGAAATAAATTCTCCCTTTAAATAAGAGAGAATTTATATTTTTTTAGCTTCCTTTCTGTTAATTGAATTTCAGATTGTACGCTTTTCCATAAGATGTCCACAGGCTTATTTATATCTCCACCATCTTTATGAACTGATGCGATAAATTTAACCCAGAGTTTGAATTCTCTCTCGTCTCTTACGTCAATTCCTTCCATCTTGAAGGAATTTCTTTTTGATTCCATTATCATTAAATTTAGTTAAACTTAGATATATTCCTTAATATCTTGAGGCTAAATTAACAATAAGATGTTAATAAAAAAAATAAAATCGCGTTTTTTCAAAGATTTTCTAAATTGTTGAAAGAATCTTTTGCTTTTTTTGCCTGTACGGCATGTTCATATAACTCCTGAGAAACGAAATATTCTATTGCTTTATCCATTGCTGTTGGTATATCGCTTTTCTTCATGTATATCTTAGAATAGACTTCATTTTCCCAATAGAATTCTAGGAAAGCTTCTTCTTTTTTTGTGCTATTTAATAGTCTTAAAGCAGTTTCAACGGATCTTTTATAAACCTCCTCTGGGTTTTTAACCAACCAATCTTCTAAGTAATCCGGATTAACTTTGTTTTTCATTACTGTTGTCATATTAAATCTTACCCCGTTAATCTGGTTTTGTTCCGAAACAATTTACTAATACATAAATAAGATTTAAAACAATTTACATTATGTGGGAAAATACAGAAGACATTGCTAGAATTACATTACCAAGAGTTATTGGGCATTTAGAAAACGAGATTAAAATCAAAACCCTAGATGATGCAATGAAGTTTGAACTTCTAATGAATATTTATAAAAAATACTCTTGGAAAGAAATTGATGAAGCTTTAGAAAATAGTATTATTAAGATCTAATGGAAGAAAAGAAACTAGTTTTTATATCGGATACTCATACGAAGCACAATATAATAGATGTTCCAGATGGTGACTTTATTATTCATTGTGGTGATGTTTCGTATAGAGGATCAGAAAATGAAATCATAGACTTTTCAGATTGGTTCTCTTCATTACCTCATAAACACAAAATAATGATTCCTGGCAATCATGATTTTCTTTTCGAAAGAGATTATGATAAAGCAAAGAATATATTAGAGTCAAGAGATATAATATGTCTTATAGATTCTGGTGTTGAGATAGAAGGAATAAAATTTTGGGGATCTCCTATAACTCCATGGTTCCACAGCTGGGCTTTTAATAGATATAGGGGATCAGAGATTGAACACCATTGGAATAAAATCCCAGATGTTGTAGATGTTCTGTTAACTCACGGGCCTCCTGCTTACATGGAAAATTATTTATCAATGGTTATGGAGGGTGAAGATGTTGGATGTGAGGATCTATATAATACAATCAAGAAGAGAGTTAACCCTAAAATAAGCGCGTTTGGGCACATTCACGAAGGCTATGGACTTCATGATGATGGTCAAACTATATTTATAAATTGTAGTGTCTTAAACAGAAGATATGAGCCAACAAACAGACCAGTCGAAATCAGATTTTCCGAAGGAAAGTTTTCTACTTATTGATGAATTACAAAAAGGAACTGATTCCTCAGGATTCTTTAGAAATCTCCTTGTAGCCAAAAAGTACGTTAAGTTCGATGCTAAGAAAATAAAAGGCGATACTTGTTATGATGCTTATTACAAAGATTTCGAAAACGATAAAGGTCTAAAGTATAGCATTTATTGTTATTGCTATGATCTTAAGGAATTAGTCGAAAATCCGGAGGCATTTGAATTTTGTTTCGAAGTCCAACTAGAAACAGGAAGAGGTATAATAGGTATAGAAACTATACAATGGGATTTTAGAAAGAATGTAGATTCTTTAATTAATATAGAATTCTTTGAAAAAAAGATAGAACAAATATGGGAATCATTTGACTCGATCAATTTCCCAGCATAAAATTTAAAAACTATGGATTTAAAAAATTATCTAAACATCTACGAAGGAGACACAGGATCTCTTAAAAAAGCAATCGTTAAAAAAGGCGTAGGAGATATGTCTTGGATGAAACATATATTCGTTCCTTTACAAAATGGTGACGAAATTTATCTTCATCCAGATCAAAGCGATGTGTCTGGACATTACTTAAAGATTATACATTCAGAAAATAAATGTATATCTGTTTTCAATAAAACATATTTTGAAATATTAGATTAAAATTCGAAGAGTCTTTTGATACCTCTATAGCGGTTTGATAAAGACTCTTTTAATCTTGTAATTGAAATTTCAAATTCTTTCCCAAATGCAGCAGGAGCTTCTTTATATGATTTCTGTCTTTCGTCATTTGAATCTTGAGTAAATTGCCAGCTAAAAGAAATTTCATCAGGTACATTAAAGCCATAAAATTCATAAACTTGCTTTTGTGTTTCTAAAACTTCGGATTCATTCCAGTTTTGTCCTATGATAACACACCCTGCATCTATTCCTTCCACTATGTTTATATCTTCTAATGTGGATGCCCTATTTTCAATCCAGTTTAATCTTTCAATTAACTTCTGGTAAAAAGCGTTTGCTTGACCCCATCTAACACTTATAAAGAAAACAACAGCTTCTGATTCAAAAAGTTCTTTGGAAACCTTCCAAAGTTCATCTTCTTTATTATTAAGAGAAGCCCAGCATCTATGATTTCCTGAAGGATCCTTCTCTTCGTCATTTAGTTGTGCATCTTTAACCCCGCAATTATTACCATCAACACCAGATACATTACCTTCGCAAGGGAATATCTTTAATTTTGGTATTTCCAAAAGAGTTACATCAGTTGTCTCTTTAAGTTTTTTCTGAATATCCATCGCAAGAAGAGTAGATTTAGGAATCTCCTTACTCCCTTCCCATCTGTTGGAGGTTGTTAAAAATAGCACTTTCTGCTTACCTGAAAGATACTCTATTAATTTCTCTAATTGTTCATTTGGCATATTGTATATATCCACGAATTATTTTCCAAGTTTTAGTGTATAATATATACAATAAAATAAGCTGTCAAATTGATTGGATTAGTAATAACGGGGAGAACATACAACCCAGAAACATACGAGATTTCTATAAACCCGGTACTTGCTAAAGTCATAGATACAGGTATTTCAAGTTTAAGATTCTGGACGGGTTACAATAGAGAACAATTTTCAGCTTCTGTTGATTTTTTCTATTGTGCAGAATGGAATGGTACATTATTTTCTACAGATAATATAGTCAGAATACCTGCATGTTTAGTAACAGGTGTAACCAGTGCTACTATTGATACATCTATATCTGATTTAGTTAGTGGTATTCCTAATTATTTCTCTAAAGATAATCCTTTTGCATCCCCTGAATTAACACAAAAAACCGCTGGTGTAATAGCTAAGGTTAAATGTCCGATCATTTATTTCAAAAACAATGATAGAAATAATTCTGTAGCTGGTGTTTCTGATTTTCTAATGTGCTACCCAACGGCAACTATTTCTCCTACTACATTTGACACAAATTCAATAATATTCTTTGACGAATCAAAGTCAACTTTTATATCCCCAACATTTACACCACCAGCTCCTTCTGGGGGAGGAACTGCTGGAACTAGTGGAACATCCGGTACAGGAACAGGTACTAGCGGATCATCTGGTACTAGTGGAATAGGAAGTGACGGATCTTCAGGAACTTCTGGTGTTGCTGGATCATCCGGTACTTCTGGGACTTCTTTTTTCGGAGTTACTAGTGGTACTAGTGGCACTAGTGGTGTAGGATCTTCTGGTACTTCAGGAACTAGGGGTACTTCAGGAACTAGCGGAACTTCTGGGGGAATAGGACCAAGTGGAAACCCAGGATCTAGTGGAACATCGGGTTCTTCAGGATCTAGTGGTACATCAGGATCTAGTGGTACATCTGGGTCATCAGGAACTTCTGGATCTGGGGGAACATCAGGTTCTTCAGGATCCTCAGGAACATCAGGAACATCGGGAACATCGGGATCTGGTACATCCGGGTCTAGCGGTTCATCAGGAGTATCTGGAACTAGCGGTTCATCAGGAACTAGTGGAACTTCTGGAGGAATAGGGCCAAGTGGAAACCCAGGATCTAGTGGAACATCAGGTTCTTCAGGATCTAGTGGAACTTCTGGAACTAGCGGTTCATCAGGAACTAGCGGATCGTCGGGAACAAATGGAACATCGGGTAGTTCAGGAAGTAGCGGATCTTCAGGAACTTCAGGTACAGACGGCACCCCGGGCATAGACGGTAATGATTCCTCAAATAGCGGTAGATGGATTTATGCTGCCACTACTACTCCTGGAAGTGGAATTTTTGGAACGGATGATTCTGTAATGAGTTTAATTGAATATGCCTATATAAATACAGATGCGGCAAACGGAGCAGATTATTCTACATGGCTTTCCGGAGTAGACAGTATGCATGATCTCGGTTACCCTGTCTATTTACAAATCACACAAGTAGGTTCTAACAATATTATCGGTATTTGGAGAGTCATATCCATTACTTCGACAGGTGGTGTTTACGAGTTTCAAGTCGATACGCCACTTGTGGCGAATGGTACCATATCAGATATATGTACAATATCATGGGTATACAATGGGATAAACGGTACATCCGGATCTAGTGGATCTTCAGGCTCTTCAGGATCTAGTGGAACTTCGGGAACTAGTGGATCTTCAGGAACTAGTGGATCTTCAGGAACCAGTGGATCTTCAGGATCTTCAGGAACTAGAGGAACAAGTGGATCTTCGGGAACAAGTGGATCTAGTGGATCTTCAGGAACTAGCGGATCTTCAGGAACATCAGGATCTAGCGGCTCTTCAGGATCTAGCGGCTCTTCAGGATCATCAGGATCTAGTGGAACTTCGGGAACTAGTGGATCTTCAGGAACTAGTGGATCTTCAGGAACCAGTGGATCTTCAGGATCTTCAGGAACTAGAGGAACAAGTGGATCTTC
>Ga0114973_10000102_pt1 | contig 54997 bp, 57 predicted proteins | sample M_140807_MF_Meta_FD_87025 | JGI IMG/M metagenome (GOLD analysis project Ga0114973, IMG submission 87025) | Freshwater microbial communities from Lake Montjoie, Canada to study carbon cycling - M_140807_MF_MetaG | ecosystem: Environmental > Aquatic > Freshwater > Lake | place: Lake Montjoie... | reverse complement strand
CATGAAAAAACATAGCGTACAAAACGCGAAAAAATCTTGCGATTTTATGATACTTTTATGTCACTCTTTTGATAAGTACTAAATGCCTCTCTATCGAGAGTTTTGCCGCTTGAAAATTTATTTTTGGCAAACTTCAGTAGAAATCACATTGAAAAACAAGTTTTCAATATTGGAGATTTATCTCCAATGTGATTTCACGTGGGTACATTCGCTTGCTTATCAGGAAAGTTAACCTTCATGTGTATAATATGATTTGCGGGGTCATTGAACTCACCATCCCCATCCTTTGTGTACTCACATACACTGATACCATTCCTCTGAAGAAATGTCTTCTTAGAGTTTATGTTAATAAGCCCCTTTGTCTTATTTGATTGATTGAACGTAAAGTTACGATGGTTCTCAATTCCAGAGTCTATAATCCATCCACTGTTCAACAAGTCTGTCTTGACATACGGTACACCCACAGCATCTGCCCTTGACTTAATAATTGTATCCTCAGCCCCCCACCCAAATAAGTTGTTCGGGAATCCATTTACCTTTTTATAAGTCTCTGCCCCAAATGCAGCACAACCACCGATACAATCTCCCATCAAGGCTCCAATATTATAAATGTCGAGAAAGCCCTCGCCAGAGAAATCATCAAGTGCTTTAGGAAATGGCATGTCCTTCTTGAGTCTATAGTCACAATTAATATGAATATATATCTTATTCGCATCGGTAAAAGCCTTTTCTCCCTCTAAAAAGCCAATATTACGCACCTTTCCTAGATTGAATGGTAGGCTATTATTTTGCTCTATCACGACTATCTTATATTTCCTGTTATTCGTCCCAAAGTATTCCTTGATATCACCCATAAGCGCCTGTAACTCTTTCTTTCTATTTTCATTGTTAGGGCCAAGCCTATAGGGTACTGTAAAGATATAAACACGGTCTGGACTGGCTCCTCCTCGTTTACGCGTGTAACGCTTTCGCGTCTTTCTACGTATCTTTCGAATCATTCTATTATGTACTAGATTATCTAATACATAATAAAAATTTGCTCATTTAATCTGCTGGATGAATATCATATATGATATCCTCCAAATACTCTACAGGTAACTTGCTAGAAAGGTCCTTGTAGAATTCATAATCACCCGTGTAGCTATTCACACCCATTTTGGCAGATGCCCTGTGTCGATATGGTATAATACCATTCTGTTTGCTTATATAATTCTGCTTGATTTCTTTCATTCCGGGATTAGGTACAATACGATTTTCTGGTATAAAGTTATGCTCGTTTTTCATCCGCGATATATAAAGCTTAGATGGGTCTTTACACTTCTTTCTCAGTATATCAAATGCCCCTGGAGTATATATATCATCATCATCCCCAAACATGATATAGGTAGTCTCGGGTGAGAGCATTGGTGCGTACTTGTTGATTGAATGGTGCCCATAATGCCCCAAACGCGGCTCTTGTTCTATAATGTTCACCTTACACTTCATTTTTTTCATAGATTCATCTGACATATCTAACTTTGCCCTCGAACCCTTACCGTCGAATACTATAGTCACGGCATCGTTCTCTTTTAGCTGCGGGCGCAAACTATCAAGCATGTCAGATAAACTTGCTCTCCCGATGGTAGTAATCAATATGTGAAAAGTTGGATCTCCCTTACCACCTTTCAGCGTACGCTTACGCCTCCTGTTACGTTTTGTTCTGGCCCGCATCCTATTTATGTAGAATAGATTTCGAACGAATAAGATTCATCCAATACTTCAATGTTAATTTTTCATCATCAATAGAATACTTTCCCATTGTCTTTGCTAACAAATCACTTGTTACATCTGGCCAATCCTTTACAATCAGTACTGGTAGTCCTTGAAATACTGGATCAATTGGAGATGTCTTCACAATAGGAATACAACCAAGAACAAGCGCCTCCCATGTTCTATGACAATCCAGCCCATTTCCATGGGGCGATATCACAAACGCATATTCAGTTTGGTTCTTCCAAGTATCCAATCTTTCCATCCTCTGTGGCTCATAAAAAACGAGCTCCTTCGGTACACCTTTTATAGCATCATCGCGATCATACGCATATTTATTAGAGGGTGGTTTACTAAATTGAAAGTTTGCGTAACACATAGGTTTCCTCTGATTCAGAGGCTTTGCACCATTTTTAATATCAATTAACATTCGTTCTTGCTCTGCAGGTGGACTATCTGTAACGTGGTAGGCTAGCCCAATTGGAATGTGTGTAAGCTTTGGATGATTTTTTACTAGATTTTGTGAAAACCAATGTAACACCTTATCGGAGTTTATAAAATTATTAAACTCAGCATCAGAGCCAAACGCAGTTTCTGGAATGCTGTGGTCACAGTCCCCAGACACAAGCACAAATTTCCCCTGTATCTCGTTTAACTTTTTCAAAAAATCTGGAACAGATGAACCATGTACATATACAACTGACCCATTTTTTATGGCAGATATATCAACTGATGATGTTACTATACCAGATACTATATCCTTCGGTATAACATCACATGCTTTCAGTATCCCCCTTGAGCTAACATATTTGGTGTTTGCCTCTGAGCCGCCACTTAGTTTTATCCGGGCACGACGGGTTTTTCGTATGCGACGCTTCTTACGTGAATTTTTTACACGATGACCAGCCATTCCTATTTATGATAGATATTTTATATAGCATGATTCCGGGTGGTTTCATCTCGAACTCCGAATCGTCCCTATAATGTTTGTTGTCGACTTCCCCTGTACTATATCAAATAGCCGTACATTCTCACAGAATTCTCTGCCGTTCAAACTCTCCACTGTATAATCACTACCCTTTACGAGTGTATGTGGCCGTATGTGCTCTAAGGTTTCATAGGGCGTATCCTCGCCAAATACAACTATCCAATCGACTGACTCTATATTATTCAACATCATCACGCGAGCCCTCTCATCATTTATAGGGCGTTGCACACCCTTCAAACGCTTCACAGAGGCATCACTGTTTATTGCCACCACTAGCTGCCCTTCATGAGGCCTGATTGACTTACAGAATTGTAATAAAGATAAATGCCCCTCATGTAAGATATCAAAGCATCCATTTGTAAAGATAATAGGCACCTTCAAATGCTTCACATCTTCTGCCGCGATTAGCTTGCTGTTATTAATCAATTTGTATGCTTTCAAGATATCAGATTTCTTGAGAACATAGGTCCCCACATACTGTACAGATATCGTTCCCATATACGTGGCAAGTTGTATAAGACTCCTCTTAGGAAACGAATAGAAATAACATACGATTGATAGGACTACATCTCCAGCCCCCGTCACATCATTCACATCACATTCGTAGGCCTTTTCATTAATAAGGACATTATCGGCCGTAGAAAATGACATTCCATCTTCCGAAAGAGTTATTAAACTCTCCTTACACCCAACTACTTTCTTTAACGTTTGATGTACAGTCTCCAGAGATGTAAAGGGTATTCCAAATACATCTGTCACCTCCTTTCGGTTCGGTTTTATTACCGTACAGCCATAGTATTTTGTATAATCAGCCCTCGTGTCTACAAATGTAGGAATGCTAGCCTCGTTCGCCAGAGTTATCACATACTGTGATAACTCTTTCACTATAAACCCCATATTGTAATCCGAAAATATTATGGCATCTATACGATTCTCTAGTATGATTCTACTAATCTTCAACTTTATATCATCTATATGTGTGGCCAGGGTCGGTATTTTATTGTCTTGGTCAAATCTAAATATCATCTTTTTCTCTGAAAAACCCCTCGTTTTCACAACTGTCTTGTACACATTATCCACATATATCTGTTGAACTATCTCTGGATACCTCGACAATATAGATGTTATCTCTCTGCCGTATGAATCATTTCCTATTTTCGATACTATGAAGAGCTTTTCACATCCAAGTGACTGTAGGTTCATCAAAACATTTCCGCACCCCCCGATATACTTCTTTTCCTCTTCCAATGATAAAATGGGTATGGGCGCCTCATTTGCCATCCGCTTGATTGGACCACTCAACTTGATGTCAAGTAGAATGTCCCCAAATACTATGATATTCTTTTTGGACGCACTTAACATGAGTATACTAGTATGGTCCACGAAATTGTGTTTGAACGTCTCAAACTAACATCTTTATCTACGGTATATGAATCTAGAGAACTATGAGACTTTGCCAAACGGCGTAATCAAACAGACAACTGTACAGAAAATTACGTACGACTATAACTATTCAAGCAGATACGATGGTTATGGTGAAAAGGCAAATTATCTTAGCTATCTCCGCTACGGTGTTTTACTTGGGGCCCTGCAAACTGTACCAAAACGCCTCGTGGACGTTGGATACGGAAACGGGGCCTTCCTACGCGCATGTACTGGAAGTGTTCCCGAATTATTCGGATGCGACCTTTCAGATTATCCTGTCCCCGAAGGAACCAAAAAGATTGCTCTCACCGATATATCTAACGTTGATGTCACCTGCTTCTTCGATAGCCTTGAACACTTTGATGATATCACGGTGGTAAAAGATATAGATACGAAATATATCTTTATCTCCGTACCCTGGTGTCATAATCTATCAACAGAATGGTTCAAGAACTGGTATCATCGTCGTGAAAATGAGCATCTCTATCATTTTAATGAAGAGTCGCTGGTGAAGTTCTTTGACGAATGCGGCTATGATTGTGTCTACAAAGGCTGCTTTGAAGACATAATCCGTAAAAATGCCACTGTCCACCCCCTACAAAACATTCTCTCAGCTATATTCCGTAAAAGGTCTATGTAAATTGATTTTCAATATTGGCAAGCTGCTCCATTGTCGGTACTAAGACACAATCTATCTGAGTAAATACGTAGGGGTCAGATGTCATTATAAACCAACGTTTTACATTCTTTTTTGTGGATGAATTGAAACATGCTGTTATAGGTCCTGAAAATACGGCTATTATATATTTGGCATGCGTCGATATGGCACCAATGTCCTGTAAAAATAATCCGTCACGCATTGTACATGGTATAGCATCATTTACTGGTGTAGTTGTTGCTATCTTATATTTCCCTTGAAGTCTTATACACATAGTATCAATAGGGGCCTTGTCGTATGTTTTTAATTGCCCCGATTGTGGATGTGAATTAATTATAAGAATATCAAGGTCGTGAAATTTAGGGTCAAGTCCCTTGTATATATCATCCAAATAGGGCTCTGGTTGATATAATGAAGTGTCTATAGGGGAATTTATAGACAGGGAAGACAAGATTTTCTTATAGAATAGTTCATAGTATCTTTCAAAGTCAGTACAGATTACATTACCTATATTATTTCCCATCCAGAGCTGTATGGCATTTGACGGTTTAGATGCCAAGGGCAATAACTGTACAATATCCTTATTTACATATCTATCCAATTCCTTCTGTTTGTTATATTTATCTTGATAGTAATAATGTATCTTTCTATTCACAAGTGAGCTGGAAATATTATACAAGAATTTCAAGTTCAAAATATTATCACCATAATGATGCTCGTTGTAAAATGATATGGCTCGGGGTTCTCCACCTCCACGTCTTCGACTCCGCTTCCCTCTACGATTTCTTTTAGTTCTGCGAGCCATCTATATAGTGTTTTTTTTATATAGCCTAAATAGAGATGGCCGCCAGGCAGAAAAAGTCAAGAAAAACACGTAAACGCACCCAACGCGGAGGCAACCAAAAGTATATCTTCATTCAATGTTTAATGAGCAACAAGGGCTTGGCAATCAACTCTATATATATGCGGCAGCCCTCTACGTTCAGAAGAAGATTGACCTACCAATCTGTATGATATTTGCTGATACGAATATACATACTAAAAATAATTATAGGACTCTATTTGATGGGGTTCTAGCTAAAGATTTAAAGATTCCTCCCGAACGCGTGGAAGCAGCTAAAAATGTACTAGATAATGTACAAACCTACTCACAAAAGTGGCTAAATAAAAATATAGCCTACAACATTCGAACGAATGTCGGAAATGATTTTAAGATACAAGGAAAAACAATGCTTCTACAAAGTTATGTACCCGTCAACACTGTCTTCAGAGATATGAAATACATGCTCATACGAAATGAGTTCAATAAAGATATCTATCAAAAATATAAGATTACTAACCCTGAAAAGGTTGCCTTTATGCACGTTCGTCGAGGAGATTTTGCTAATTTAGGCTGGAGTCAAACTGCTGACTTTTTCTCTTCGGCCCTAAAGAAATTAGAGGGGACTGCCATAGAGGTTGTTCATGTGTTCTCAAACGATGTAAAATGGTGTAGGCAAAATTCAGCGGAATGGCAGAAACATACCACAAAAAGAATGGTCTATGATGATACATCCAATGAATTAGAGGTGCTCTATATGATGATGCTCTGTACAGGTGGGGCCATCTTATCTGGCTCTACCTTTGGATCCTGGGGGGCCTACCTAGGACCTGACATGAACCCAGACTCAACCATTATATATAAAAAAGTTCTTAAACAAGAGGGCTCTAAAGAAAACCCCTACCAGTATCCAGATAGATGGATAGCTATATAATCTATAAATAGTATAGATGGGCAAGAGAACAAGAAAGAGACGCTCTAAGCGCTCTAGGCGTAAGATGCGTGGCGGAGGAGACCTCGTCTGCGGAAATGCTTACAAAAATCTCTGTAAGTATAATTACGATGACAGGTACGAGATTAAGCCCTTCGACGGCAACCTACAAGAGGGCGATAAGGTCTTCTTAAATCTTAGTAATATCGAGGCATTTATTGCCAAGCCTCCCGACAAGAAAGTAACCCTTTTCATAGGGAATAGCGACACTGCTTTCGATGATGAAAAGATGAAGTCCGTACAACAATTGGCAACCAAGGTCTATGCGATGAATTGCTCTGCCTCCGCAGCCACGCAAATCCCTATGGGGTTCCGTGATGATATGTACGTTCCTCACCAAGAAATGAAGGATGTTTTGAATGGACCCGCCTCGGCAGATAAAAAAATCCTCTGCCTTGCCAACTTTTTGATAGAGACAAGTATCACAAAGAGAGTTGAGGCGAAAGGCTATTTCGAGAGCAAACCATGGGTACAAATGAACAAAGAGTATATGGACAAGACTAGCCTAGGAAAGTCCAAAGACTTCAAAAACCCTGATACGAAGAAGATGCGAAGCGACTACTACGTAACACTGAAACAGACAAAATTCGTGGTTTGCCCACAAGGGACTGGAATGGATACACATCGGGTCTACGAGAGCCTTTTCTTTGGCTGTATTCCCATTATTCTCAGCTCGCCCCTTGACCCCATGTACGAAAAACTCGGAGGCTGCTGGGTTGTAAAAGCCTGGGGTGATGTCACAGAGGAAAGTTGTAATGCCAAATGGGCTGCGAGGGGCACACCCAAGATTCTTCTTGACCCTAACGCATGGCTATAATCCTATCCATCTATCGGGATATTGATAGGGATTCGGCCTATGATTCTCTTGAATTATTTTATGTTTATATACAATTACAGAGTTGGGATTCATATCTGCACCCAGATAGGCACCCCAACTACTAAAGGTCGATGCCGATAGAATGGCACCGCCTGTACATAAAGACATCATGTACAGCACTTCTAACTCATTTGGACTATCATCGTAGACCAACTTCTTTGTTGTATTTTTCTTCCATTTATCATCCTTGCTTTTACACCAAGCTATATCATTCGAAAAAATATAGATAGTATCTATCTTGGCAGCTTCAAGTTTGGCAAGTGCTGACCCATAATAATCCTCGTGTAAATTCCACCCCCTCTCCTTAAAATCCCCTTTACGAACATGCATATAGGCACACTTATTATTAATTGTATCCCTATACTTCTTATAGGCATCCTTTCCAAACTCATTTTTCATTAACATCTCTTTTACTTGAGGAAAGGCCTTATAGAGTGGTCGGTAACTAATAATCGGCACCCTTCCAGTATGTACCACGTAATCTTTTGGAGGATCCTCTGGATTAAACATTATATTGTCTTCTGACCACTCCTCTCCAAATCCAGTTAACCCAGGAAGAGTAACCGCGGCAGCTTTAATACGCTCGGGGGATATATTTACATCTTTGGCAAGAACACCATCAAACATTTTAGAATAGTCAATATTCGAATGGGCATTCGTCTCATGTCGTATCAAACAAAGAGGCAAATTAATTCGCTTTTGTACAATCAGGGCGGCACAGTACAAATTCAACTGATTTCCTAGACCTTCTATATTATTTAACATATCGAGAAATAAGTAGTTTTGCGAGCCACCACGCAGGCGCCTACGTCTTGTCTTGCGCTTCCTTTTCGTGGCCTTTCGAACCATCCTAAATAATGCCAATATTATTCTAGATTTAGATTACCATTCGATGAGTTAGGTAAGGGCGTCACCTCATAAATCACATTATCCAGAAATTCTATTCCTTTTACCTTGTTCTTTAAGGCGTCATAGTACTCAAAATCACCCGAATATCCGGTTTCTCCCATTTTAGCAGATGCCCTATCGTTAAAAGGTATGATACCATTGACCTTTCCTATCTTTCCGCCTTCGATTGTGGTAGTACCCTCAGGTGGTATGATTCCATCCCCATTTCGCATCTTTGCGATATACAAGGTAGTAGGGTCTTTACACTTCAGCCTCAAAGCATCAAAGGCTCCACTTATATAATGGTCATCATCATCGGCAAACATTACGTAGGTTGTAACAGGATTTAAGCTAGGAAGATACTTATTGATACTCGGATGACCGTAATGCTTGAGTCCAGGCACTTGCTCTATCACATTCACCTTACACTTCATATCCTTTATATAATCATCCTTAAAAGTTGATTTCTTCTTAGCAAATTTTCCATCAAATACGATGGTCATTGCGTCATTCTCACGCAGCTGTCCTTTCAAACTGTCAAGCATCTTTATAAGGCTTGGCCTTCCAGCTGTTACAATCATTACATGAAACGTTGGTACATTCCCTCCTCTCAGCTTTTTACGAGTCTTTCTTGTTTTTCTTGCCATCCTATATGTTCCCCATATTATCTGTTCAGCCTATTATGCGTAAATAATCCATCCCCCTGCGCTATTAAGCCATCCTTCAAAGCACCTGTAGCGTTACATTCGGCATCCAACAACTTTTCAGCCCCATTATACTTATTAGCATTCTTAGACTTTTCAAGCAAAGGCAGAATTGTCCCTTTCATAAACTTCATATCGGCCATAAATATTTGATTCGACCAGATGTTATTTATGAAATTACATACGTACCATTTTCGGTTGTATCCACCTCCCTCAACAATTGTGAAAGCGCCTGGAAACATGCTCTCAGGTGTATCAAGTATATGAAGCGTCTCCAACTTGTACGGGAATCCTTTCTCAAACTGACTACTGGAATCCTTCCCATTCAGTGAATAGACTGGGCCGGGCTTCTTCCTGTGTATCAACCTTACAACATTTACACTTTTCTCTCGTATGAGTTTCATGGCGTCATTCAAAACGTCAGAGACTGCCTTCTCATCCTCCACTAGTTCAAAATCACACTCGGCAAACATAAAATAAGGAGTTGTCGTCGCGTTTATCATGTCAATAAGCGCACGCAAGATACCAACGTTCTCTCCTGTACCCATAACACTTGTAATACCGTATTCGGCAGCCAAGGCATTTGAAGCATCATTGCGCTCTTGAAAATAGATATTCGTATTGACTGCTGTGAGCAAATTACCCTTTTTATACGAGTCTAACGTATTTTTCACCGTCCTCGGTGACTTCCAGCAGAGCATATGCATCGTAATCTCTTTCAAGTTCCCTCCCCGCTTTCGGCCAATCCTACGCTTTGTATTCTTATTTCTCTTTTTTGCATTCCTTATTGTCTTTTTATATGAACGCTTACGCCTATTTGAGCGCATTCTATATGACTTCGAGGAATTATTCTTTCACCTCTTCAAAATTTACCTTAATATGACGAATACCCTTTGACGCGTCATTAAACTCTCCATCCCCATCCATCTTATAGACACATGAATTCACTCCATTTGATTTTAAAAACTGCTTGGAATTAAGATTCGTAGAACCCCTTCCCCAATTTCCATCATGTTTTGAACCATTCCTCGGAGATGCGTCATGATTTGGATTCTGAACCCATCCATTATTTGTGACTGTATTCTCAATATGTGGTACCTTCATTATTTTTACTCGCTGATTTAGCAGACCATCTTCCGCTCCCCACCCCACCAAGTTATTAGGAAACCCATTCACTTTCTTATAAGTATCGGCATCAAACACTGTGGATGACCCTATAATTGCGTTAGCACCAGGGAACATTGTATATACATCTAAGAATCCAGGCCCGGAAAAGGCATCTATCTCCTTAGGAAATTCCATGTTCACATTTATCTTGTAGTCACAATTCATGTGCATATACATCTTGGGCATGGTAAACTGTTTCTCTGCCTCTATAAATCCAATGTTCTTCACTAGTCCATAATTAAATACAAAATCATTATTTTGCTCGACTACCATCACTTTATAGTTTCGTTTGTACTTTGTAAATGATGCCACAATACTCTCTAGACACTCTTTTAACTGACCCCTTCGCATATGATTATCACCACGCGCCCTATAGGGTATTATAATCACATAGGTTCGCCCTGACCCCTTCTGCTTTCTACGTGTGCGCTTCGTTCTTCGTACGCGTGGCATCCTATTTTTACAAGAGCAAATTGTTCCTGTAAAAAAAGTATTTTACATTACTTTCCAGCCTTTTCCACCAAATCCTTGAGCGTCGTCTCCTTCTGGTCATGAAAGTCGTAACGATTGAAATAATCCCAGGTTCGTACATTATTCATAGTCGAAGAAGTGGCGTCTCCACGCTTCATCTTCACCTTCTCAAAGAACTCCTTTGACTGAATTGCGTAATGATTCAACTGTATATTCGATGGACATCCTGTGGAGCCCCCATTCACACTCGATTGATGTAAATGAAGCCCTCCGTCCTTCACGTCCTTCATCCTCATAATAGCCTTCGTATTGATGTCCAACGGCGTCTTTCGCCATACAAATGATTTACGAATACTTTCAGGCTGCTTGTCAAATATATCGGAGTCCTTTCCTTCCCCGCCTCTTGCCCCAAACATAGTCCACATACATGTACACATAGAGGGTGCCCCTGGGGCAGAAAAGAACTCGGTCGCCACATCCTTCAGTCGACGCCCATCTGTACTGAACACAAACTCATCCAAATCGACAATTATAAGAATATCCACATTGTTCTTTCGCAACCATGGAAGCCCAATATCATTGTATCCCTTTTCCTGTGAATTCGCCACTGTATAGGGTATGACAGTGACCCCTTCAACCCCCTTCACCAAGTCGGCACCCCCATCATCAGAATTATTATCCAATAAAAGGATTAAATCAGCCCCCATCCACTTATAGTGGTCTACCCATTCGCGAATCGCCATCGCCTCATTCTTAAACATGGCTAGCACGGCAAAAATGTTACCCCCACCTTTCTGTAAGGGTTTCATTCTGAGTGTCGGCTTGGCCCTCCGCGCATGCTTGTACCCACGCTGGTCAATACCAATCTTTTCATGAAAGATTGGACTTTCCGTATAAATACATCTGTCAGGAATAGGATATACCATGGCGATATAAGAACGCTCCATAAAATGAGACGTCTCATGAAACTTATGTGTGCTGAGTTGCTTCATAAGTCCTTGATAAAATGACTTGGGGCGTTTGTGAATGTGCTCACGCGAAATCGCCATCATTCCAAAAAAGGTCGCCTTATTCGTATGAACTCTTGGGAAATTCGCCTTATACCAGGCACCAAAGGGACGTATATCAGAAAGTTTCTGTGGCATTTCTCCAAGGGCACCATCCCTATTCTCATCATACGAGGTTGGATACGAATGCATCGTAAACGTATACATCGCCTCGGCAACATCTATATCGAATTCAAAGGCATTCATCACCGTGTCCTTCGTCTCAAATGCCTTATCAATCGTGAACTTCAGAATCCCAGACTTGTGCTTATAGTCTGCCGAACCGGGGGTAAAGATTGTAAGATCCGCTAGTGTATTGTAATTATGAACAATATGATACAGATAGGTGTGGTCACACACCCCCACATTGGCAATGTTACGTACCTTACAGTGTGTTGCCGTATTGTGAAAATCAGGACACTTTATGTCCTTATCGGACTTATTGTAAATATACATGCTGTGAAACCCACGGTCCTTGTAGGATTTCAACCATTCAAGTGACTCCTTATAACGGGCAACTACCAAATCGATAGTCTTCCCAGAGCCACCTGCCAAACGCTTCCGCGTCAACCTATTTCTTATCTTCCTTTTTGTCCCCATTCCTATCTTGTATTCAGATTACTTATGATGTAACCCTGGAAAGTTCTCCTTATCATCAACATACTGCTTCAGATGATATGGATTGCGATAGAAACACTCCATATTCGGGATTCTCTCACCATCGAACTTGTACGCTCTTGGAGCCTCCTTGAAGATGAATTTTTCAGCGTCTGGGTAAAAGTCATTAATCTTGTGGTTACTCGCCACCCTCTTGAAATAACTCCCAGTCGACCACCAGAAATTCCCACTAAAATGAGGACCTATCTGCTTCTCCTTGTAAATACTCCCCACAATATCATGCGAAGCCAAGAGCTTCACACAGGCCTCATGATGCCTTATCAAATTATACTCCATATACGTGCGCCACAGATAGACGGGCTCAAATCCCGTAATAGGTCCTGGTGAGCGCGACACACCCTTGGAATGCATATACAAAAAGACATCCTCATTCGTAACCAAACTATCTATCTGCTCAATCGTAAAACGCTCCTGACTCTTATCACCAATACCCACCTTCTGTATCTTGAACTTGCTTGGAAGATTTTCAATAAAGCTCTTCACAGTGCCCACGAATTCCTCTTCACCTGCCAAAAAGCAATAGATGGTATCCACGGCATCATAGAGACCACTGAAGATTATCTTTGTCGTCTGGTCACGTACAACCTCCAAAGTACTCTTATTACAGAATACGTGATAGAAGACATACTTTTTTCCGAGACCTCCCCCACGCATTTTTCTTCGAGTTCTTGAAGACCTACGCTTCATTCTATACAGGACGCACACTTCTATCGGGATGCTCTCGGGTTGGAATGCGGGTGGATTCCCGCTTTTTACCACGCGTCTAAACCTTGCCCCATAACTAACGGTATGTCAGTCTTCCGAAATGTATATGTCACTCCGATTCATCTTCCACAAGAGCAATTCAAAGACGCCTACGGAAATCCGAATGCCTATATCCCCATGAATCCCTCTCTCCGTATTGAGCCTGATGGTAAAGCCACTCTTCTTGTACGCTGCGTAAACTATAGAAAGTATAAGGATAGACAATTCACACTCTATGAAAAACCATGGTCCGTGTCAAGCTATAAGATTATACGGGGGCGAGTAGATGGCTTCTTAGATGGAGCTGTGGAGGGCTTGAAGCTGGGAGGCACAGAGCAATATCCAACTTACTGGAAAGGTATGGAAGATATACGATTCGTAGATGAGGACATCCTCGTTACCATTCCAGAGCGTAATCCAAAAGGAAATCCATCCATCTTTCTAGGAAAGATAGAGGGAAACACTGTTACTTGTACACCTTGCTTTCCAAACGAAGTCGAAAAGAACTGGATGCCGTTCTTTGATAAAGAGCCGATGGTAGTATATTCCGTAGAGCCCTTCGTTATTAAACGGCTTGTAGAGCCAGAGCTTTTTACAATCCCTTCGTCGTTGGGTTTACACGGCTACCACGGCTCTACCAATGGAATTCCCTATAAAGGCTGGATTCTCTTCCTTATACATCAGAGTCGTGATATCTCCTACCACCGATGGCTCATGTACAAGCCTGATGAAGAGCTCAAGGCTTCCAAAGAATTTGTCTTTTTCCAAAATACCTATATAGAATTCCCCTGTAGCCTCTGTGAGTACCAATCCCGCATCTTTGTGTCTCTCGGAGTCAATGATGATAGCGCCTATATTGTGGAAGTTTCCCCAGACGATATTGATGCCGCCTTCACATAGGTAGGGACGTTCAAAATAGTGTCATCGTGGTCGGCTTTGTACCATTGAATGGGTACGAGGCCTTTATACTCCAAGTAGGACCAGTAATTCACTTCCCATGTGAGTCCATGCTCGGCAACAACAGACTTCCATACCCTGTGTCCCTCTTCATATAGCTTCTGTAGAGATGCCCTATCACCCAAGAGGAAACCACCACAGAATCTCCAATTCACTCTATCAAAATAAGATGTAATAGTGGTTAAGCACCCAGGTATCGCCAGACAGGGTGTGACAAATTCGGTGCTGGCAAGATGCTTTATTTGCTCCAAGGCACGGTCCGTGAGAACATGCTTTATCCCAAAATCAATCCAGGCATAATGAGTCGCCGAAAACTGCGGCATCTGCATCGCCAGATGAAGACATTCCAGCTTACAATTCGTAAAGGTCAGAAAGTTCCTTGTGTCTTTTACGTGATTTCTAATAGGAGGCATCTTAGAGTCGGCAGGCTCCGATACATAGAAGTCCTTCAGTGCCTTGTACACCACATGAACATTCGGTAGATGCCCACACAGTATCCTATACTCTATTTCATACGTCGGTGAGAGGAATAAGATAATAGGAACGCCTGTCGCGGCAATCGAGCGAAAATGCTTCATGTGCGTCTCTGGAGAGCGTAGGGCACTCCTGTCCTCAGACAAATCCATGAAGGCGGTGACATACGTTAGACCCATTACCGTATATTATCACACATACATTTAGACCATGCGGACAGGCGCCATCGTAGTCCTTATCGTAGCGTTGGGAATTTCAGCATATCTTCTAACACAGGAACTGCGGGAAGCTTTCGGAACATCTCCTGGGACCATGGTCCAACTGCAGACCTCACATGTCCCCACCCAAGAGGATTATGTCTTCTACAGAGACGTGTACCCAAAGATGGTACGACGCGAAATAACTGAATTAACAGAGGGTGACCCCGGTGAATTACGTCCTTGGATTTTCCCATGGTATGGGCGCGGAGTAACATTTTTTAACTAGGCCGCTGCGTAAAATTAAGGCCTAGAAGTCGTGTGCCCAAAACAAACCATGTTCACTGCCGTTTCACTGTTCTCTGGATGTGGCGGCGATACCCTCGGTATGGAGCGTGCGGGCGGAAAGGTCATTGCTTTTAGCGAGTTCAACAAGGCGGCCATTGAATCACACCTGGCCAACTTTCCTGACTCTACTCTCTTGTGTGAGCCTGTCACCAAGGCCACGGACATCACGAAAGTCCCCGATGAAGTCTTTGCCGCCTATAAAGGACGTGCCGATGTCGTCTTTGCCGGCTTTCCCTGCCAAGGTGTCTCAAATGCCGGCAAGAAAAAGGCTAGTGACCCGAGAAACCAGATGTTTCGTCAGTTCGTCAGAGCCACAAAGGCTATTGAACCCAAGTACATCATTGGAGAGAATGTCACCGGCCTTCTCACAATGAAGTCTGGTGTAGCGGAGACGGACCCACTGCTCTTCGATGTCATTCGTGAAGAGTTCAAGAAGATTGGCTACGAGTTGAGTCACAAGGTACTCGAGGGGGTTCATTTCGGTGTTCCACAGAAGCGCAAGAGGACTCTTATTGTAGGCTGGAAGGGGACGTTCAACACGGCCGCTTTCTGGGAAAAGGTGGGCACATGGGGGGCACAGCAAACCATGCCCAAGCTGCGCACCTTTGTCCAACCCTCTCTAGTAGACGCTCATCCACTTACAGGTGAGCAGATACCCGAGGATTTCTCCGACTATGCCCTGGAAGCTGTAGGAGATGTGTCTGGCACTCCTCACCCCTATATGGTACTAAAGTCCGAGAGTAAACTCCTCAGTTGCTCAAAGCGCGTGAGCCCCATTCACTCTGAGGTCATAGATGTCGACCGGCCATCCAAGACCATCATCTGTACCTATGACCATCAACCACGACTTCTTGTAGGACTCAAGAGAGGCGCTGACTCCTTTGTGCGTACTCTCACGCCTGATGAACTGAAACAAATCCAGGGGTTTCCAAGTGACTACATTCTTCGCGGAAACAAAAAAGAGCAGATAGTTCAGGCTGGAAATGCCGTCCCTCCTGCCCTTGTAGAAGCAGTGGCTCGTGCCCTCTTCTAATCCCCCGTATAGTACCTCCCGTTCACACGGAAACTCACACCGTCACGTGCGTGTTTCTGGCAGCTCGTCATCATTTTCTTCCCCCAAGAGTACACCTTACACTCCACACAACATGTCCCGAACTTTGCACATACTTCCTCTGTGGCCTTTTCTACTGCCAGCCTCCACACTTTCAACAGAGGGTCCCAGGTTCCCCCTGCCGCCTTTATCCACTCCTTGGCCTCAAACGTCTTCCCAGAGATAATCATCTCGCCTTCTTGTATTACGTACTGGAGCGCCATGGTTGTAAAAAAGATGTGGGTGGCCTGGGCTTCAATTTTTCACAGTGTGAGGCCGGCGAGGACATCTGAGATATCAGGCTGCAGGAAGGCAATTGTCTTGGCGACCATCTCACGCATCTCAACAGGGGTGAATGGCTTCTGCCCACAGAACTGACGTAGCTTACACACAACCATAGGAAGCTCTGTGGCGTGCGTAGTGTTCCATGTCTCCATCATGAAGTCCCGAATCTTTTTCCAGAAGGCATCCTCATCGAATTCCTTGCCCTTGAAGAAGATTTCACTTGTGAAGAGCGTGTTGATCTTGGTACCTGATGCCTTGTCGAACCCACTGAAGAAGTAGAGGATGTTACCCTTGGCAAAGGCACGAGGCAGATGCTCATTCCACATGGGACAAAGGCTGTCCTTGGAAGACTTACACTCAATCCCGAGCCACTCTGTGATGCGGCGATTTACGATGCGCACAAGGTAGATATCAGGTGCCGGATTCATGGCACCACGCCCCGTCTTGCTGTAGGGCTGGAGAATGGTATAGTACCCATCCGCGTGAGGAAGGTCTAGAGGGCGTGGAGTGTGCGTGTTGCGGTCCATGATGTACACATCCTTCCTTCGCACTTTGATAATCTGTTCAATGATGGGAAAGCCCCTTGCCGCAAAGAAGTTGGCAACAGCCGTCTCATGTCTTCCACTGCTGGTCGTACCTTCTTCACTGGCCTGAAAGTCGTGAGCCACGAGAGACTCGATTAAGGGAATGAACTTTTCCTTGATTGACATGGTGTATAGAAAAAAGAGGGGGATGGCTGGCTCAATTTTTTCCAAGTTCATCTAATCAGCCCTGATGCGTGTGAGGCGGCGCACGAAGAAGACTGCTGAGCTAGGGTCTGACAGGTTCCTGTAGCAAGTGTAGAGGCGGTCCCTGTGCTTACCTACACCCATGTTAGTGGGCATGTTAGCAGTGATGCGCCCACCCTGCATGGCTATTACCTCATCATACCGAAGAACTGCGTGCTTTGTTGTACTGCCTTTGTAGAAGGCACCTTCCATAGCTGGGACATGGATTCGCTTCCCATAGGCCTTGGCTGCCTGAAGTGTTGGAAACTCCTTCCACTCACTTGTAAAGTTATCCACGTTGGTGCCACCCTTTGAGCTTGTTGGCTGTATGTGTGCGGCAGCCCCAGCTCCGCGACCTCCAGGAGCTGCGTGGACTTGGGTGGCCCTCACAGCATATGTGCCCCCACCAGCCTGAACCACACGTGTACCAGTCATCCTGCGGTCAAGGCGCTCTACAGGAATTCCAACAGGAGGAGGGCCCATGCCACGAATCACTGCCTGCCAGAAGTTCAAGTAGTTGTTCACAGTCTGGCGACTTGTGTAGACCACCGTCCTAGGGCTCTTGCCATAGCCGCACGCCCTCCCCAAAAGGCTCTGTAGGTTGGTGTCATCCTTCCCGCCAACCCTGTCGTAGAGAATACCCACATGGGTGTCGTCCATGGTCTTGGAAGCGTAGAACATGTTCTTCAAGAGGATGAAAGTGTGGACCTCGGGGGCCTCTGCCAGGTGCTCGTTGATGTCATTAATCATTGAAACAGAGCCATCTGCCGCCACAGAAGTGGGGCGACTGCCAGAGTCCCAACGAATGACGTTACACCCAGGGATGGCCGCACGAAGCTTTTCCTCAACAATGGCATGCTTGTTACCCCGAGGACGCAAGATGTGATAACCTGGCTCAGCAAACTCTTCTCCAATGGCCCTTTTAATCTCGGCAATGGCACGGTCTTGGTGTAGGTCACCAAAGTCCTCTGCGTAGCGGATACGACCTGCCTCCTTGAGCTTCTCCACAGACTGGTATTCTTCATTGGTAAGAAGGCGTACTATCTTGTTGGGTACCGCACTTGCGTCCATCTCGGCCACCATGGCAGGGTCAGTAGCTGAGATGGTCAAGACACGGATGTTGTTCTCCACCCACTTGTCAATAGGGCAGAGGATGGCCAACTCGGTGTAGATGAGCCGGTTAGGGCGGTTCCCCACACTTGCGGCAATGTGACTCTCATCAATGACGATAAGGACATTCTTGAGGATACCATCCACAGAGGCCTCGGCAAGTCCCCTCAGTGCTACAACAATCTTCTGTAGACCGCCATTGTGAGCCACACCAGACCGTATAGTGAAAGGCACGCGCTCCTTAGTCTGCTTCTCCCATGCCGTGTCATTCATGCCAGTGATGATGAAGATGCCCTCAGGAGTGATGCCAAGCTTGGGCACATTGGAAAGCATACAGCGAATCAGGGCACTCACCACTCCCGTCTTGCCTGCCTGCATCTCTGCTGCCAAGTGGACCCAGGCACGCTTTGACTCTGCCACGAAGAAGAAGAGCACACACTGAAGGCCAGCCAGTACCTGGAGTTGGTAAGGGTCCTTTGATGCTTCAGTCTCATCAATCCTCCAGCCATGTTCTGGCGTCCAGAGGGTAGTCCTTAGCCCTGCCGCGGCCACTTGCATCTCGGCGTCTGCGAGCTGAGCTTCAAAGGTTGTTGCCATTTGAATAGTAATGAAAAAGGGGGTCCACCCCCCCGTTCAATTTTTTTTGGGTCCAGCCATTCAATTTAGTGTATAATCCCATAGTAGATGTTCCGGGTACTCAAAGGTTTTCGCTACGCAACTACCGCCCTTGTACAAACAGATGGTTCGTTTCGACCAGTGCTCTCTCGCACTGCCGTCATCTTGACCACACACAAGGGTGTTGAGCACACGCTCTCCAAGACGTATGATACACACATAAATTCTACCGAGTCTGAGTGGTGCTCTGTGCTCGATGGGGTTCAATATGCCATGAAGCGGGGGGAAGGGTGCCTCGACCTAGAGAATGACAATCTCGGTGTCGTGAGAAGTCTCATAAAGGAGCGTATTCCTCTGAATCCAATTATGGCAGAGTACTACACTGCCATAATTGCTCACATCAATTACCTCGACTACTTCAGCGTCCGCTGGATTCCTAGGAGGTTCAATCGGGCAGATGACCTATTCCGTCTGCCTCGATCATCAGGTCTGTATCCCCCCTATACAAGACCACCTGTGTCATAAAGTGAACAAGGGATTTCAGCTCTTGTATGAGAATATGAGGCTCAGGAGTAGGCAAGAACAGTATATTCTTCACATAAGTGGTCGGACCATTTATGGAAGCAATCGCCAGCCTCTCATGTAGGCCATCTCCTATACTCACCACATTCCTCTGTAGGTCACTGCGCCCATAGGTCTTGTACACCTCCCGCTTGAAGGCCTTCTTCTTCCACACCTCTGCCGGCAGCTTCTCATTGCGGGCAGAATAGACGTCAATCTTTTTTAGGACTGACACTATCTTGGGCATGAAGGCCTTCACGCACTCAGGCACCCACCCCTTCTCAGAGTTGGTGATGATGAGAACGCGGCCAAAGGTCTGGGCGTACTCGAGAGCCTTTATTATCTCCGTAGAGAGCTCCTCGAACATCTCCATGACGCCCGTGGACAAGACACTCCCTGGAAGAAGACCCTTGCGCAGCAACCAAGTAGTGGGCAGTAGAGTATCATCCCAGTCGAAGATGATGAGAGAGTGGCCCACAGGGGAAACTATCTCCTCTACCATCTCAGACATGCTAATCTGTGAGAAAATAGGCCAGTGCCCTTAGACTACCCAAAGTAAGAGTGGTCCACCACTACCTTGGGCTTCATTTCCACCATGGCCTCCCTCTGCCTCTGCTCCTTCTCCATCTTCCAGAGGGCGTAGAAGTCAGACTCCAGGTACAGCTCCAGCTTCAGCATGGCATCCATCAGAGCAGCCCCCTTCTCGTTCCTATTACATGCCCTGAGGCACTTGACCTTCATGTCGGCGAAAAGCTCTCGCAACTCGGAGTTCATGGTATAGTGGGCTTGGGAGAGGCCAGAGCGTCAATTTTTAGCCTTCTAAACGCGCAAAAAAGAGCATCCTCTTCCACCAGTCTGGCATTCTACGCAGGGCAGTGAAAAAGTAGTAGAAGTGGTTTTTTGGGATGCGCTCATGCCGCTACGCTCATGCCGCTACGCTCAGAGCTCCTCGAGGTCGACATCTTGCTCTGGACCATCCTCAAATAGGTCGTCCAGAGTCTCTGTCATTCCATCCTCGGGTGCCTGCGTCAGAGCGCCTGCGCTCAGAGCAAAGGTCAATACCTTCTTAGACATCCTCCCGCTCTTGATGAGTTCCCTGGCCTCAGAGCGCTCTTGAACCACACCCACGATTTCGTAGGGATGGTCCTTTATCTTGCTCTGGTCCTCTGGGATGCCGTCCACCACGACAATCTGTCCCACACTGATACGCATCGAGCCAGAGGTAAAGAGGCCTCTGGGGGTCCCTGTAATCTCTCTGCCGTCCTCTTTGCGCAGTGTAAAGTAGCCATTTCCTCTGGCAGCCTGGACACTCAGAAAGCAGAGGCCAGAGCCCTCTTCAGAGGCTCTCTTGACACTCAGCTTGTTCTGGCGCAGGGCCGACTCGCTCTTCTTGCTCTTCTTGCTAGCAGGCTTAGGCATGATTGCTTAGGGCTGGTGGCTTGGGGGGGTACCTCAGAGCGCTCTGACCCCTCTGTTCAATTTTTTCCTGAAATTGAATCTCCCTTCAGAAATGATGGTCAGAGCTCTGGACTGTCTTGCGAGATTTATGACCTCGTTCAATTTCAGAACAAAATTGAACGGGCGGTGGCCCCTGGTTGCTCTTACCCACTAACATCCTAGGTATTCCAGCATGTCTGCAATCCAGAGTATTGACCAGAGTGTGCATGACAGGCTGTCTATGCTTGAGAAGCGTGTTGACCTGATTGAGAAGATGCCCGCGCCAGAGCCCTCTGCCAAGAAGCCCCGCGCCAAGGACCCTGATGCCCCCAAGCGTGCCCCCTCTGCCTACATTGTCTTCTCTTCTACGCGCGTGGGCCCCCTCGTACGCAAGGCAGAGGAGGGTCAGGAGAAGAAGACGTCAGTGGGCGTTATCAACCAGTTCGCAGGGCAGCTCTGGGGCAAGAAGCACGAGTGGGAGGATGAGGAGATTCTGGCGGCCTGGCCCGAGTTTACCCCCCCAGAGGTCAGCAAGCAGGCGCTGAAGAAGAACGAGACTGGCTCTGTGGAGAAGAAGACGGGCAAGGGTAGCCGTGGGCCCCAGAGCGAGGAGGTGAAGGCCGCTGCCAAGCTCAAGAGGGAGGCCAACAGGGCCAAGAAGGCAGCTGCCGAGGCAGAGTCAAAGGCGGAGTCAGAGGGCGAGGCTTCCGAGTCTGAAGAGGTGCCAGAGCCTCCTCCAGCCCCTGTTGCCCCTCCCCCTGCACCTACTGTCGTGAAGGTTGCCATCAAGGCCACAACTGTCAAGCCCGCCACAGCGGCTGTACCAACTCCTGCTCCCAAGGCTGCTCCCAAGGCCAAGACCCCCAAGAAGGTCATCGACCTCATCTTGGACGAGTGGGTACACGAGGGCATCACCTACTACAAGAACGAGCGCAACGACGTTGTCAGCACTGACAATGAGTGGGTGGGTCGCTGGAACGGGAAGGAGATTGACAGGTCCGTACTCGAGCCCGCTGACTTTGAGAGCCTCACCACACGCGACTAAAAAAAAGAACTATAACCACTACATCAACTTTTTTTACGGGGAAAATTGAAGCGTCCAGCCCCCCGAAACCCAGTATGGACGTCGTCTCTGAAGTGGCAATCTGCCTTCGCATGGTACAAAAGCTGAAGCACCGCCCCCTCGTGGACAAGCTACTGCTGTGCTGTGCTCAAACGCTGGAGAATGACTTGGAAGAGCCAGAGCTACCTCCCTTGCCCGCGTCCCCTGTACCCGAGCCAGAAACAGGCACCAAGTACACGCGCTTCATCAGTGGCATCATGCGCCATCTCCACGGCCTCTGTCCCAAGCGTCCCCAAAAGCACAACCTCACCGAAGCGGCACGGCTCTGGAACCTTCACAAGGACCTCAATGACCTCGACCTCATCATCTCGGCAGCTCACGCCCAAGCAGTCCGAGAGGCCTCTGTCAACTACCCAGTCGACAAACTCCCAGGTGAGCCCGAGGTTACAGCCTGTAATGGCAAGTGTAATGCGGATTGCCACGGCTACGATGATCTCCCTGAGTAGTAATGCAGTGCCGGTTCTGCCTGGATACAGAGGTGGCACCGTATGACTTATTCATTCAGCCCTGTGATTGTCGTGGCTCTGCCCAGTACGTACACCGTTCCTGTCTGAAGCGCTGGATTCGTGTGAGCCCAGACCCTCAGATATGCCCTGTTTGTAATGAGAGCTACATAGAGCAGATAGTGGGCTACGAGTCCATCCCCCCAAGCACTACCTGGACCATGGTTCTCAACCACACTGTTTTCTGCGGCTTTCTCACTCACTACGCGATTCTCTTGGTGAATCTACGTGACCAGCCCATGTACTTCTCCATAAAGTTTGGACACACCCTCTTCCAGCTCTTTTACATCACCGCCTTTGTACGCAACTTCCAGGTCCACGGCCTCAACAACTACCTGAATCGCATTGTACTCACCTACGTGCCAGTGTGCCTTTTTATGTATAGCTACTATCTTTATCGCATTATGCTCCACAATGACGTCATACAGTGCTTCCTGATTACCATCCCAATGAATGCCCTCTGGTCTGAGCACATCCGTGTACTTGGTCTAATGAACCAGTAAAAAAATTGCTTTTATGCGTTATAAGTGCCTTAGACGTTCAATGAACTTGTTCACATCAACGTTACACGGTAACTTCACCAAGTCTTCCATACATAACCAACGTGCCTCTGATATTTCTGTAGTATCAACGACCCCTGTCTCAATCTCTTCTTCGACTTCGAAGAAGAAGTATTCACCGACCGACAACTTGTGATAGGCAACTGGCTTTCTGTCAGCCAAATCAATACCCGTCTCTTCCAAAGTCTCCCTTACGGCACACTCTATGTACCGCTCCCCCCTCTTCATATGACCCTTTGGAAACGACCACTTGCCTGTCTTCTTCCCGCAAACTAACAAGACGGTATTGTATGGAGTGATACATATCGTTCCATAGACCTTGTGATTATATGGCTTGTAACAACTAAATGACTTGGGAAAGCCTTGCGCGCTCATCGGAGTAAACGCTGCCCCTAGGGCAGGCCGGCGTAAATTTTACCGGCCGACGCCCCCTCGCTCTCGGTAGAATGTGGGTGGCTCCGCACTTGACATCGGGCCTCGGCAACCGTCTCTTTCAATACGCAGCCGCTGCAGGTGCTGCCGAGAAATGGGGTCACGAACTAGTCTTCTATATCCCCATGACAGATGTCTCCCCACACGGAGCTATGAACTCCATCTTCCGCATGTTCCCTGAGGTGCGCATCATAGAAGAGCCCGCTACAACAACAGAATACAATGAGCCTCCACGCCTCTATTACCAATATATGCCTCTCGGTCCCAAGCCTAGCACGAATATCGTCATCAAAGGCGCTCGACAAAGCCCCAAGTACTTTCCTGTAAAAGTTGAACCCGACTGGGAGTCAGCACTTGGCCCCTCTGTACGGAAGCGCATTGAAGCCCTAGCAGGCCTCGGCCCTTCTGTAAGGCCCAGCACCTACGCCATCCATATTCGCCTTGGAGATTATCGACTTCTCCCACATCATCAAGTCGACCTTGCCAACTACTATAAAAAAGCCTTAGACAAGGTACCCGAAGGTGCCCGTCTCCATGTCTTCAGCGATGAGCCAAACACATGTATCAGGCTTTTCAAGACAATTGCCGAGGAGCGAAAACTAATTCTCAGTATGGCCGTCACACAGTCTGACGTAGAATCCCTTTATGAGATGACGCTCTGCCTCGGTGGAACTATTACCGCCAACTCTACCTTTAGTTGGTGGGGCGCATGGTTTGCTCACCAAGCAGGAGCGAAATGGGCCACCTTTCCCAGCTCTATGGGAGCAGGAATGCCCGATCCCACCGACTTTTATCCAGAGTGGGCCACGGTCCTGGAGGTAAAAAATTGAAGCGCCCAGGCCCTCTGGACTTTTTTACCCTTATGAGCGATTGTAACTTTGATGAGCCTGGGGCAGTGGTCTGCTGCTGTCGCAAGTGTGTCCCCGTCCAACCTCTGTGGCCAGGCTTCTGCTACAAGCCTCACCAAGCCACCGGTGTGACTTGGATGCTGTCAAGAGAGAAGCGGCCTGGGGTAAAGGGTGGTATCCTGTGTGATGAAATGGGGCTCGGCAAGACCATACAGATGATATCCCTTATCAAGAACGGGCAAGGTGAGAAGACCCTGTTGATTGCCCCCGTTGCTGTTCTAGAGCAGTGGAAGGCAACCGCCCGCCGTGCTGACCTCACCATCATGCGCCCATCCGAGACTGGATGGAAGCTTGATGGTCCAAGGACCGGCTCACAAATACATTGTATTGGCTACGAGATGGCTCTTCGCAAGAGGTGGCTCGTGACCACCTTCAACTGGAGCCGCATTGTCTATGACGAAGCGCATCGCCTTGCTGGTAAGAATTCCGGCACTGAGCTCGCCCTTCTTCTCAAGGCCAAGACCCGATGGCTTCTCACGGGCACGCCCATTGTCAACAAGTTGCGCGACTTGACGATTCTCCTTCAAGTTCTCGGTGTTGAAGACGCTCCCAAGAACTTTGACGCACTCGAGCCACTCATCAAGAAGTTCATGATGGCCCGTACCATGGCACAACTTCGCGACTCTATCCCTGACGCGCCCCTTGCCCCCATCCACATCACAAAACAGCTGGACTTTCTCACACCCGAGGAAGAAAAGTTCTACAAGGACAAGACAGATGTGATAGCCAAACGTCTGGACCGCCTTGAAGGGAGAAATGACCGTGGGGCAGCACTTGAACGCCTCAAACTCATCATGCGTCTTCGCCAAGTCAGTCTTCACCCCCAAATCTACAACGCGGCCCGCAAGAAGCAGTTGAAGTCCCTGTGGGGTATGAAGGACTGGGAAGGAACAAGTACCAAGTTTGAAGCCATTCGCTCCACTGTCCTCGACAAGGAGCCACACAGGTGGATTATCTTCTGCCACTTCCGAAATGAGATGGAGATGCTCGAGGAGATGTTGAGCCAAGAGAATGATGTGGAGCTCGTCCAACAGTATCATGGTGGTCTGAGCGCTGAGGAGAAGCAGGAGGTGCTCGACAGGACTCACATGCCCCTGTTGAAGCACGAAGTCCTCTTGGTACAACTTCAATCTGGTGGTACCGGCTTGAACTTGCAACACTTTGACCGAATCATCTTCAGTGGACCTTGGTGGACCAAGGCACTCATGGACCAGGCTGTAGGACGTGCTGTCCGGATTGGCCAGACAAAGCAAGTGATTGTCTATCATCTCCTCTTGAAAGCTGAAGAGAATGATGAGGTTCTTAACATTGACCGTCTCATCAGTGAAAAGGCCGCTAGCAAAGGTGAGCTCTGTATGGAAGTACTGAAACTTGCCAAGTCTTCAGTCAATCAAACAGAACTTGCTACCTATTAGAGGAAATGGAATCAGGTGTGTCTACTTTTTTTTCGATAGGGATTATCGCCCTGTTTGTAGCAGCCTTTGTTACATTTGTGGGGTACTACTGGTTCAGGAGCTGTGACGGGTTTACTAGTACAGAAACTATGATGAAGAAGATTCTCGAAAAGAAGGATGAAGGCTTTCAAGATACGGGGTCTGGCTCCAATATTGCTGTGCCTGCCGCTAAGCGTAGGACATCTAAACGCATGGAGTCTGGTTCTATGAGCACGGGCTCTGGTCCCAAGTACACGGTGTCAAATAAGATGCCCCCTGGACAAATGGGTTCTGCTGATATGAGGCCTACCGATATGGGGTCTGAACAAATGGGCTCGAGACAAATGGAGGGATTCAACGACTCTATGGTAAACGACAAGAGTAAAATAGCACATTCCAAAGGCAAGAAGGAGGGGTTCGCAGGCCCTTCTGTAGGAGCAGGAGAGCCCAATTGTATGCATGTTTCAAGTGATGCCGCTGCCCTCTATGATATGTTGAGTAGGCGTACCTCTACCACGGAAGAGGGGCCTGATGACCTTCGTGAGCTCAAGCAGATTCTGAGCAAGATTTCCTGCTTCAAAAAGGACCTCCTAGCTGTCGCAGGAGTTGTAGAAGCAACTCGTTACCAGAAATTCGCCACGGCTCATGACTTGGAGCCCGTGGCGGAAACAACTGCCCGGTGCTTTGCTAAGACGATTCCCCAACGCGACCTCTCCCTCTCCCTCGATAAATGGGGCTCACGCGGCACCTTTCTCCTGAAACGCCTCTGTACATCTGAAAACTTGTCAGATTCCGAAGAGAACGAAGCCCTTCGCTATTTCGGTGATGCCATGGCCGATATAACAGAGATTGCCCTCGGCAAGTGCTGTAATTCCGATGTAGGTATCATCGCCGGCCAACCTCAACCTCGCATGGTGGGAGGATTCGAGCCAGTCGAAAATGAAATCCTACGTCCTTATGATGGGTACTACTAAAAATTGAGACTGGGTGGATTCTATCCGACAGTATGCAGGCGAAAAAGGTACAAATCAAAATAGGACCCCCTATCCAGTTCAAGATTCCAGATGATATCGCAGTAGAACTCGACGAAGCCATTTGTCAATGGTACGCAGCTCTAGGATGGCCCATGCCCGAAGAAATTAGCCTCGACATCCTACTGGCCGCCATGGAATTGGTTGAAAAAAAGTAATGTGGTATACATATATGATATGTATGCCACGTTAACCGGGAGTTGAACCCTTACGGAAAGCCCTTATAAATCTTTTTATCTGATGTCTAGACTTATCAAGCCACTTTAAGGGCTCATCAAAGAAACCAGGATCATGAGTCCCAGAATCTGCCAGAAACTCTTAGCAGGCTTGGCCACACTAATCAAATCGACCACCACATTATTCCACAAGTACTTTCCAATAAAGGCAAGAATCACAAGGGCCAAAATAAAGGCAAACACAACCGACAAGAAATCCACGTAACTGTTGCGCCGGTGCTCAGATGAAGTGGCACCAACAAAGCCCTCTACCGTTGCCTTGGATGCTGCTGACAATATGCCGGACATTCTACTATAGACTTAGTTCTTCTCGTATAAAAGACTCTCCCGAATACGCGAGGCCCTATGCTCACCAATAAACTTTATAGCCTCTGCCGCCGCCGTCTCAGACTTCAAATGAGTGGCAAGGAGACCCGTAAGTACCTTGGGATTCAAGGCCGTCTTCGTGGACTGTTTCCTATATAAGAGCCTTCCACCCGACCCCTTCAAATCCAGCGCGCCAATATTGTACTTTTTCATAATCCGCAAGACCATCTCCTCAAGCGCCTTCTGCCTCTTCTTTTTCTCACGCAACTCGGCATTCAATTCACTCACCTCAGACTCCACCTCGCGCCACGTCACAATAATCTGCCTGAGCGTCTGTAGCTCCTGCTGCTCCGTAATAGGATTCGTATCTACAATCGCCGTCTCCTGCGCCCTCGCCACCGCCTGCGTAATCGTAGTCTGTACATCCGAATTCCTATCGTTTATATCAACCTCTTTGGCAATTTGTATCTGGTTTGCGGACATTCTACCTATAGGAGGTGATAGGAGTTTAGGCTGGAATTACTGCTCCTGGTAGTAGTTAATCGTACAACAGGTATACTGCACATTCGGCTCCGGGTTTCCTACACAACCACCAGGCTCATACTTACAGACATCTGATGTAAAGTAATAGATGGGTCCCAACTGCGCAGTACAATAGTTACATATCCACGCACACCCTGTCCCTGCCGCCACCTGGAAATTCACACAGCCGTTTGTCACATTGCTCAAATAAAGGGCAGCACTCAAAACAAGATTATTCAGCATTCTATAGAGTGGATGGGTGGTAGCTTTATGCCTGCAAAAGTGCCTGTATCCAAGTACGCCCCGCCTTATAATCCGCCCACTCATTCATCATGGTCTCCTTGAAGTTCAAAAAGTCCATGTCTGAATCTGGCTCATATTGCTGTTGTACACCCTCCGCGTCAAGATAATCGAAATACTCATAATGCGCCTTGTCATTCTTCTCATACATGTAACACTGAATTGTCACACAGACATCCTTCGTGATGTTTTTCAACTGATGTGTCTGATTGAGGTTAGGGCTAATCCACGTGATATCACCTACACCGAAATCGGCCTCTCCAAAGGGCTCCACATCATCCGATAAAAAGGGATACAGACTCACATGAATGGACCCATGGAGGACCCGAATAACAGCATCGGCAGAGGCATGAGAATGTACCGGCGAATAGTGACCCGCAGGCCAGATTTCCATCACATACGGAATTCCTGGCGACTCCCCACCATTCATACCCAACGTAATACGCAAATACGTCTCTTCGGGATTCGGCTTCCCAAACTCATTCGCCTTCTTAAGAAGCGTCTCATAACACCATCCTCCTGGCGTCACAATACTCCTCTGAATGGCACTGGAAAACTCGGGGAAACTGGGGTCATTCAGAAGGAACTGTCTCCCCGCAATACACTTGTACATCTTCTGGGAGATTTCCGTCAAGTTTGCCACAGGCATGTAGGACCCCGCGGCAATATGATGCATAGTCAGCTCGTGCATGTTCTTCACTGCCAAGGGGAGCTTTCTAGGGATAGGGTCCTTCAAAAACTTTCTCATACGGATAGTTTCAGGATACTCAAGAGAAGTCATGGACTCCAGGAACTTCTTATCTGGCAGCTTGTACTTGTAAATGACTGTCTCCAAACGTGCCTCTCCAATCCCCGCGTACAGTAATTGATTCTGCGCATCAATACTAAACCAATAATACGCCCCAGACAAATCCGATAAGCCACGCGTATTATTCTTATCAATCAACGGCTTCATCTCCGCTGAAACAAAGACTCTCTCGGCAAATGTCACATCAATAGAACTCGACGCTCCACGAAAAGAAAAGGTACTTCCTGGCGTAACACAATCAAAAATAAAGACTCCCTGGCCAGCGATGGGTAAAAGCATTCTACAGCTACATGGTCCGGGTGGTTTAGCCCTGAAAAATTGTTAGCGCCTCAACCCTCCCGATTCACATGGAAGCGGAAAAACGTATGCGCGACGGAGCAAACTTTCTCGGAGCCGTGTGGGAAGATGTCGCTCGACGCATTGTTGAATTGGCAGCTCAAGTCTATGAGCTCTCAACTGAACAAACCGACGCCTTGCGCACAGTGTTTCTACGACGTACTCCCTATCTCGTACAACCTATGTGAAATACAGCTTTATCTTGTCCCGAATAGGACCCCTACAGAAGAAACACTGGTTCACTTGTCGCCGCATACACGTCTGACACAGTGTGTGCCCACAAGGACTAATCGTGAAACTAATCGGCTCATTCAGACAAATAGAGCATAGAGGCTCCGACTCATAGGATAGAATACTCCGCGACATTGTAACAACATCACGCAGAGTTGCGAACTTTCTATAGGCCTCTACCAGTTTTTTATACGTATCCTCAATCTGAGACTCCTCATAAATCTTCCGCAAGTACTGCTCAGTCGACTCCATCAAAGGCTGGTATTTCTCATTTGGCTCAATCTCTAACATACCCGAAATCTTATTCTGAATTCTGTCCAACTTGTCCAGCTTCGCCTTTAAAGCAGTCTGCGCACTCAACACGGCATCCCCCGCCTCCCGATACTCTTCAAAGATGACTCGCGTCTGATTCGCGTAATTCGTCAAATTCCCATCCTCCTTAAAGGCATCTAACTGACTATTCAGCTCCCCAAGAGTTATCTCTGCCGCCCCCGAGATATCCATGACCATGTCCCGCACACTGGCATGATTCGGTGAAACCTGGGGATTCCCGAAGCGTCTCAACAAAACCTCACCAGGACCCAGCACATTATGCGAAGGTACAGAGAGCTTCATAAAGTCGAGCAGCTCATTGTTTTTTGTCGAAAGAAAGTCACGTAGCCGCCTCTTCCACCCCGTAGGAAGATGAAGTAAGGTCGTGGCACGCCCCTTCATCTCCTCGGCATGCTTATGTATCATGGAATTCACAGCAGCGCTATAGGGGTTCGAGAGACCGTGTCCACCAATATCAAAGGCCACTCCCAAAGGCTGCATATCCTGCGAATCACCAAAGTCTGCTGGTGAAAATGCCGACCCCCCTAACGCCTGTAAAAGAGGACTTTCCCCATCATATCCAGGCCCATTTGTATTATACGACATGCTCTAGAAGAACATCTCGTATTACCGGGATATCATTTACCGCATCTTTATAAATCATCAAGGCTAATCTCCCTTTCCACCCTTCCAACTCTGTGGTTGACCTTGTCCTTTTTGGAAACAATTGTAGGACCCTCCTCTGCGCTGCTTTCATCATCATCTTCCTCATCATCATAGTCAAACAAGTCATCTTCCTTTGTCTCGACGAGTATTGTCTCATCTGTCATATCCTCGCCCACTGCCTCAATCAGAACTCCCCTGTCCTCCAACTTCATAAACAACCTCTCATTCACCTTTCCCTCCTTCTTCAAAAGACGCAATTGCTCCGGAGCGTATTTGGCAATAATATCCCCGCGTTTTATTGTCTTCGTATCGACGGCTGAAAAATGACGTAGACTGATAAGAACCACATCACCCGTCTCAACCCACACTCGGTACTTCTTCATATTCCTACAGATATGGCAAATACGGAGAACATTATCATCACAATAGCATAACACATTCCTACTTCCTAAAAGACGGATTGCCCTCGCCATGTACTGGCCTTCCTGAATATCAATGAACTCAAGTGCCACTTCATCGCCCTTACCCTTTTTGTATCCCTTTCCTCCTTTCTTGTTTGGCATTACTGTAAAAAGGTTATAGAACTTTAGCCCCTAAACGCCCAACATCATCAATCTCTCCGTAATCCCCCCTGCTCTTTGGCGTATAGTACTCGACAGTACGCGTATCGCTCTGAAATCCGTCTCGGTCACCTCCTTTTTGCTTTCGTGTCTTTCTTTGCTTTCTCTTAACAGAATTTCCTCTGTAGGAGGACAATGCTCTTCGGAAGGCGTTGCGCATCCTGAAACGCTTTACTCGCTTTGTCAATCTAGCCATCCCTACTAGGAATAAACACAAGTTTCATACCCATCTTATCAGCCACTTTCTGAAGCCTCTTCTTATTCTCCACCAACTCCTTGTTCTCCTTCTTCCCCTTTTCCTGGCAAATCATCGGTTTCACTCCCGCCGCCATCAAAGCGGCACGTAGCCCATCATCCGTGTCGGGAATTTCCATAATACGCTCTGTAGCTGCCAGGGCTGCCGCCGTGAATTCGGGAAGTACAGTCCTGCTCTGAATATTATACTTCTCCAAAAGCATTGCTGGGACGAGCTGCTCTACAAACTGCGGCTCACGATATACCTGTGTGATTCCATCCGGACAATTCGAGGGACTATGGCCATAGGAAGCACACAACCCGCAATAACTTGCTCTCAGCAAAGGGCACTGGTCCGGCAAGTGTCGCTTCACCAGCTTCCCCAAAATGCTCGTACATTGCCTACAAGTTTCTGTCATGTGTATAGAGGCAATGAGCGCCGACGACGTCAATTTTTTTTTCGAAATGCGAGAGCAAATTAAGCTGTATCACTGGCAAACCGAGTCCTTCGCGCAACACAAGGCCACGGACGACCTTATCACCTCCCTCGACGAGAGCATCGATACCTACGTGGAGACCTATATGGGAAAGTACGGGAGGCCCAAGATGACTACCCGGAATAATAGCTTTCGTCTCCAGAATATGAATGCCAAGATGGCCGTCAAATTCATAAAGGATTGTATTAGCTATCTCCAGGGACCCCTCGTAAAGAAGCTAAAGCCGGACGATACGGATTTAGTTAATGTACGTGATGAGATACTTGGTGATTTACACAAGGTGCTGTACCTTTTCACACTCAATTAAGGGAACGTTAACTGTGTCCCATTCATAAATCCAAAAATGGCCGCTTCTCCCGCATTCATCTCGAGGGCATACTTACACATGTAGACGGAAGAGGAGGATGGACAGTCTCCACCGGGGGGACAAGGCTGTAGACCATAACTTATATTCACCACCGAGAGCGTTTCATCCAACCATACGACATCGAGAGGAAAATGCATGTCCGGCATCCACATTGTGTGCCGGTCAAGTGTTTCAAAGATAAAGAGCATTCCCGTCCCCTTCTTCAACTCCTTTCGTCCTGAAAGACCTTTACGCAAGGCCACCCCACTCACCACCGTTTCCACATGAAAGAGCTTTCCTGTGCTGGAAATTAACAATGTATACTTGTCTCCGTCCTTCGCAGGCATTTCTATCATGGAAGAAGAATCATGAGTGGGCAATTTATCGGCGTATTCGACTTGAGTGGCTTTCTGGCTGTCCCTTCATCTTTGAAAATCGATTATCAGAACTATTGGGCCATCTATAACCGTGTACAAACCTATAACTCGAATGTGAGTACTATACGCTCTAGAGGAGATAAGACGATATTGTACTATACGTATCCGAACTATGATGAAGCGACCGGATTTAGAATAGGACAATTCCTACATCTTCAACGATATCCGAATTCGAATTGGTCTGAAGTCTCAAAAGATTAGCATGCACTTAAATTTGGCACAACATTTTAGAATGTCAACACCAATACAATCATGTCAAGTTGCCGTGAGTACTATCTTTGTCTACGGAGACAAGACAAGACAGAATGCGGCAGATAGCATCTACCTATCAAAAAAGGGCGAGTATACCAGCTCAATTGCCGGTACACTACCCAGGGGACAGACTCATAGTGTGAGGACCGTTTTCAAGACCGATTACGAGCGGATGCAGTATTTGATTGGCCTTTACGGGAGGACTTCACAGGGCTTACAGTGAGCTGCATTCCTTGACAGAATGCCTGGAAATAGTCACCAAAGTACGCGATGACATTCGCATGTACTTTGAGGACTCGTGGTGTCGAAGGAGTTTCAAGAATCTCTTCTGGCGTTGGCATACCGCTCTCGCTTCAGCAGCCCTGTATCAATTTTTCGTAGCCCTCGCTCTCGGCTTCTGAGCCGCCCGGTAAGCCGCCAACACTTCACCCAGCAGGTCAGCGTTAATCCCCGTGCTCTCTGTACCAATCTTGATACGGTCCTCGCCAGGTTGCGCACTCGACTCGTAATAATAGAGGCCGCCCTCCGCGTCCTTCCAACAGGGAATTCCTCGAATAATAACACGCTGGTAGGCTGCTGGCATGTCGGGGTCTGTCCGCAAACCCGGGTGGATTCGCTGACAATTTTTAGGCAGGGGGCTAAGGCCAAATTCGGACAGTGGCTCGACAAAGAGGACAAGGAGCCTCGGATTTGGTATTCGGCATGGTGACAACAATGCGAACCTTATTCAGACAGCTTATACACTTTCGGAGATAGACGACTTCCATACTATGTTAGACCAATGTTCTTCAATCACAAACTGTGGCAACCAAATTTTCTTATTCCCAACGGTGGCACAATAGATACTTCTATCTTCCATATCATGTGGATTTCCTAGTATGCGATTTCCATCAGAGATTCCTCCGTCTATTGCTGCTGCCCCACATGAGCACGATTTGAAATCAGAGGTATATTTGCTTTCTATCGTTTCGAGACACTTCTTACAATGTACAGCATGTCTTGTTTGTATATATTTCACACCGGCATAGAGTATGGATGGCATTACATTGGGGTGTGGGGGTGGGTTTAGGCGTGGGGGTACGCCGACTATAGGTCTAAAACTTACTTGATAGTATTAATATAAGGATGGTTCATTGGATTTATGTATTAGAATGCGAAGATAATTATCTCTATGTTGGCGAAACTACACGTCTTTTTAGAAGATTTTCTGAGCATCGCTATGGTAGAGGTGGGGTGAATACAAGTGCTCATAAACCAGATACATTAGTAGCACTGTATAAAGTAGCCGATAATTACTCTTTCTTACAACACAGAAGCCATATTTTACAGAATGACTTTAATAAAGATATAATAGACGAATGGGGTTCTGACGATTCTGCCAATCTTGAAATAGAAAATCATATTACTGAGATGTTCATGTATGAGAGAAGTACATATAGTGATGGTCGATGGGATAAAGTAAAAGGCGGTAAATACACAAAGTATATGGCAACAAATCCAACGCTAAAGATGAATGCTGAATCTATTATTGACCGTCCAAACTGTCATTGTCAAATTCCGTGTGAAGTTAAGATGAGTAAGGATAAGAAAACTATATATTTTGTATGTCCTTTAAAGAATGTGTGGGATGATTTTTATACATATTTAAATGTTGATGAGCCATGTGATTTTTATAGTGTATATACTGATGATAAAGTAATAAGAGTAGAATATGAAATAGCTAAAAAGAAAATTGGTGAAGAATGGGTTCAAAGAATGCAATCGACTAATTGTGTTTATCCAGATCCATGTTTAAAATGTAAAAATACCAAATATGCACCCTTTTATTCTTGGTACCAATACAGGCCCTTGTGTAGAGAATGTATAGTTAACAAATATGAAGAACTAAAAAAGGAATATTCACTGAGCGACTATGCGTTTGTCGATTAGCCTCTAAAACGCCGCCCCCATGTCAAACGACATGTCCTCCGTCTTTTTTCCCACCCCCGCCTTTGCGTACGTACTCACACGCTTCTCAAAGAAGTTGTCCTTGTTCTCCAGAGAAATGCTCTCCATGAAACTAAAGGGATTCACCGCGCTGTAAATCTTGGGATAGCCCAACTGTAGACTGAGCCTGTCCGCCACATACTCAATGTACTCTGCCATCAACTTCGCGTTCATTCCAATGAGCTCACAAGGCAGCGACTTGGTAATGAACTGCTTCTCAATCTTCACAGCCTCACGAATAATCTTATGCGCCTTCTGCTTGGGAAGCCTATTCAGCAACTTTCCGTACAAGGCACATGCGAAATCCGTGTGAAGCCCTTCATCCCTGGCGATGAATTCATTCGACAACGTGAGGCCTGGCATGACTCCACGCTGTTTCAGCCAGAAGATGGCACAGAACGCCCCTGAGAAGAAGATGCCCTCTACAACCGCGAATCCCAACAGTCTCGTGGCGAAATCAGCCTCCTTGGAATCAATCCAATTCAGCGCCCAATCAGCCTTCTTCTTCACACAAGGAATCGTATCAATTGCGTGGAGAAGGTCATTCTTCTCTTTCGGGTCGGTGATGTACGTGTCAATCAAGAGAGAATAAGTCTCACTGTGAATGGCCTCCATCTGGTTCTGGACCGAGTAGAAGAACTTGGCCTCAGGCCACTGGACTTCACGCGTGAATCGCATGGCCAGATTCTCCATCACAATCCCATCAGACCCCGCGAAGAATCCAATGATGTTCTTGATGAAGTAGCGCTCATTGTCAGTGAGCTTTTCCCAATGTGCCATGTCCTTACTGAGGTCCACTTCCTCAGCGAACCACATCACTGCACAATGGTCCTTGTACTTTTTCCACAAATCAGGATGCTGAATAGGAAAGAGAACAAATCGGTCCTTGTTTTCCTGTAGCATTGGCTCAGGTTCTAACGTCAAGGGCGCCATCTCCGCATCCACTGCGGAGTTCTTTCGGGACTTCAAAACCGGTGAGGTTTTTGCGCTACGTGATTGCTTTACTGTCGTCTGGGTGGTTTGGTCAAGAGAAAGAGGTGTTTCCATTCCGGGAGAGGCTGTATTTGGGGGTGAGAAAGAGATCCTTGACATTCGTTAAAAAAGGCTGGGAGTGCGGGCCAGGCCAATTTTATTAACGGGCTGCTCATGATAATGTCCTGAAGAGTCTTACGCAATGATACATGGCGAGGGCGGCAAGGATACTCATTACAACCACTGCCAGGAACATGAGAAGGTCGATAAAGACGCCACTGTCGTCTATTTTGCCCTCTGAAGGCTTTTCAAGCTCCTTCATATTCCCCTCTAGCTGCGTACACATGCCCTTGAGCTCGGCAGATGTATCCTTCAGCCCCTTCACTTCTCCTTGAATCAAGGCCTCCAGCTTTTCAATCTTCTTGTTCACCAAAGTGACAAAGTTCGCTAGCTCCTTATTGACCTTGGCGATATAGGTGGATTCATCCTTTGACAATTCCACAAGGATGGCCCGTAAGAAGGTGTCCAGCTTATCAGTCGTGGTGAAACGAATGGTCTCCACAGACCCCTCCACACCCGAAACAGAGATACAGATAGAGTACTGAGAGCATTGTATGAAGCTGATGTTCTTCTTCAAGATTAACTTCCTGGTCACACCAGGATACTCGAGCTCGATGAACTTTCCTGTTGTGCGAAATATAGGCTCCATTCTTTGCGGTAAAAAATGGTGACGGACGGGAGCGGCTCAATTTTTTATACCTGCATAGAAAGCCTTGACAGCAGGATGAGCACGAAAGGCCGATTTACTCACTTCATAAATGAAGAGGGCATCGAGGCTGCGTGCCCTGGAAAGAGCAACATAGGCCTGGCCATACTCGAAAGTATTTGTACCTACGTCCACAAGGGCCGAGTCGAGGGATGCCCCCTGCGCCTTGTGAATTGTCACGGCATACGCCACACGCAGAGGAATTTGCTCTCGCTCCACCTCCTCCAGCTCCCACGTTGCCGGTCGTACCGTGATGGTCCGCCCACTCAAGAATTTCACAATCGGATTTCCATCTGCCGCAAAGTCGAGAACAATTCCTCTGGACCCGTTCACGAGCCCGTGAATAGGACAGTTATCTTCATACATCTGTTTGAGTAGCATCACCTGCGCACCCACTTTCAAACGTAGGTGATTTTCATAAGGGGCATCTCTATCAAGCTTCTCAACGAGCATCTGTACAATATCGGCACGCATACCAGGCTTGGAGCTGGTCTTGGCCTCAAAGAGCTTCTCCTCGCCTAAAAGCTTCTTCAACTTATTATCATTGATAGCATTCACATCCGTGTTCCGAGTAAAGAGAAGAGTGGGCTTGATTTCCTGGCGCTTCCATTCCTCTGTCTTTCGTGATTCGAGGATTTCCAAAGAGGCATCTGTGAGCTCACCAACTCGCGCCTGATTGAGAATTTCCTGAAAGGCCGGGTCTTTCTGACGAATAATTTCTGTCAGCTCAATGGCCTCAAATGTCCAAAGAGGTGATTCGAAAGCAAAGTTCCGTGAAGACACGGGAGGAAGCTGATAGAAATCCCCAACAAGAACTATCTGCATTCCTCCAAACGGCTTCGTACTCTTTCGCGCCGCTTTAGCAACCGCGTCCAGAAGCTCCAAGAGGGTCGGTGTCATCATACTCACTTCATCAATCACCAGACAATCCGTCTTACGCCATCTCGGGCCTTTCCGTTTATCCTTGGCAATCTCTGCCGCGAGAACATCTACTTCACCTCTTCCCAGGCCAATACCAGCCCATGAATGAAGGGTTTTGGCAAAAGACCCAATAAGAATGGCCGCGCACCCTGTGAGAGCTGTGATGGCAATCTTCTTGCCAGTATACCCCTTGTAGTGTGCGTACAAGTTCTGTAGAAGGAAGGATTTTCCTGTTCCACCGGGACCGGTTATGAAGACGGACTTGCCTCCCACGACTGCGTCAAAGGCTTTCCTTTGCTCTTTGTTTAACATGGACAGACTATCTGGGATGTGTACAGGGATGGATTCATCTGTCTCTTCACTTCCTGCCGAATCTCTTGTAGACCTTTTGAGTCCTGGGAACATCTGATACCTATAAAAAAGTGTCAGATGGTCTTTAATTTTACTCTTCTAATCAAAACAGCCCAGGCAACAAGCTGACCATATCAAACACCGTAAGACGTCTCTGTCCATTCCACAAGACAGCGGCATCCTCCGCATGAAAGGTTATGACACGCGACTCAAGGTCTATCTTCTTCGCGGCATCATAACAGGCATCAAGGAACTCACTCATCGTCAGCTGCTTTGGCAGGCCTCTCTTTTTGAGCCAATCACGAACATGTGGCTTCAGATGAAGAGGTGCTTCCAAATCTGTATCTTTGGCCCGCTTGTACAAGTTGACAACATCCTTATGAATCTGATTTGAAGCCTCATGAAGCTCCTCCATCTGTCCCTTCAACTCAGCCATAATGCTTGATAACTCTTCGTCTGACTCCATGGATGAACTATCGGACATCTTCCTACTCAATTTTGCGAAAAGGACTTTGCAATCAAGGTAACAGGCTCATGATATTCAATAGAGGCAAACGCGAAGAGCTTTGATTCAGGTTTAGGCTCAATAGAAATGATAGTGTGAGGTGGAAGACAGACAGTTGTGCCGGGGCGTAGAACAATGTCCAGGAACTTCAAGTCAGCCACAAGAGGTGTATCATTCAGCGTCAAAGAGCTTATATACTTGTATTGCCATGATTCAGGTAAGAAGGACTCGGACTCCTTAGAAAGAATACTCAGGGTAAAAGTACCTTCCGTTGGCATGATACAGGTGTATTTTGCCACTGTACGTGTCATACCCAGACCACCAATAAAGGCTTCCGTACGCATACATCCGAGGAAGCCCAGCCAAGTGGATTGCGAAAAGGTTGGTAGCCATGTATGGTCTGCCCAAACAGGAATGGCGAGCTCCTTCGCTAATTGCTCTCGACCTGTTTGCGCAATTGTCGGGGCCCCAGCTGCCGTGAGAGCAATTTCAGGATGTGCCAGGACTTCCGAAAGGGGCTGACCACCTACAGAGAAATTCGCAAGACGGGGGATTTTCAGCAGAGCTTCCATTGTCAACCCCTTGGGTGGACTTATTCCACGTATGACAACCGGCTGTAACTCTTCCAGCAACTCGGGGAGTTGTGTCAATTGCTCATTCTCTAGCTGGAGAATCTCAAGACTATTTCGACGATGTTTATAAAACAAATATGTAATAATTAATATCAGGAATATGATAACTATCAATTCTATCATCTTCTTTTAGGCGAACATGCGTTTTTTCGTAATTCTACGAGGGGTAGAGCGATTCTTAAATGTACGCCGGTAATTGAAAGCTGCTTTGACTGTCCTTGGCATAAGCGGCATAAGTGGGATAAGCTTAGTATACATATTTACAGCGGGAAGAGGGATAAGCGTAGGGAGCATACGCGTAGTCGGCATAAGCGTAGTGGGAATACTTTCTGGCTCAGGCTCAGGCTCAGGCTCCTTATATATTTCACCGTATACCTCGATACGAACCTCTGGGGGGTCTTCAAGGAGTTCTTTAGATTCAACTTCAGTAGAATTCTTGGAAAACTCTGTAAGATTCACAAGAAGTTTCATGTACTGCTCATCTGAAAACACATCATCATCATCGTTAGCCATAGGGAAAATCAGAAAGTCTTTATTCTCCACCCAATCATAAATAATCTCACTCATTTTCGTATCTAAAAACGTGGCCATCATGTCTTCGGCATCGGCATCTTCATGTACAAGTGCCCCATCAATCATTGCCAGCACTTCCAAAAAGAAGTAATTATAATCCTCCAAAGATGAATGAACTAAATCGATATTTTCTGGAGTAATCCAAATGGCCGCCGCTACTTCGAGCCCTTTGGGAGCATACGAATCTATCAACTCGGTATGATTATCCCATATCTGCTCAGTAAGACTGGCATCTGAAGTCTTACATAACTTCGCAATACAGAAACGACGAAAAGACCATAGGAGAATTTGGGGAATTAAAGCAGCCCATGGATGGCTCGGCCTGGGACCTAAAAGTGTCTCAAGCTGACTCACTGGATCCGAATCATCATTCATTACTAGATACATTGAAAGCATTTTTAACCCCTGGGCGCGAAATGTGTGTCATAAGGACCATAGGGTGTACTAGTAGGGCTGGGATTTGTGGGGACAACCTCATACCTCGTAGGAGTGACATCCGCCACCAACAGAGCCTGCCGCTGATTCCTATAGGATTGCTCATACGTCTTCGTAGGATTGCTTGGGTCTGAAGGGGCGGCATTGAATGTCAAATCAGGTCGCATGATTTCGGGAGATGCCTTCAAAGACCCTTCAGGAGGACCAGGTTTCGTAGACTTATTCATCTGCTTGTATCGGTCCTGCTTTGTTGCATTATTGAACAAGTAGTCGGAGCTCACAGATACATTATATTTATCAGCCTCGTCGCGACAATCGTAAGGGCCAGACCGGAGAAGTGCTCGTGGATATGCCAGTTCTTGAATCTTGGAGGGGTCTGAGGCAGATTGACCTCTCGGTACAAGCATACGGGAATTGTACATGTCACTCCGAATACTCGGCTCCCACTGGTTCCCCTCGCAAGTTCCAAGAGGTCGGTCAAGCACACGGAGCTTGGACTCGTCATCAATCGCCGCGGCATACCTATCGGGAGGGTAAAACTTTCCACCAGGAGGCATGACAATATCAGGATTCGTGTGCTGAGGCGGCTGCTCTTCTCCTGCCGTCGTGTACTCCATACAAATCCTCGTCCAGGGGCGGGGGTCGAGCTGCTGTCCCACATATCCCTCAGGTAGAGTCCACCTCAAAATAGAAGTAGGGTCCCAGTGATATTTAAGACACACGGAAGGGAAAAAGTCGGCAGGTCCCTCTCTTTCCAAAGGGAGCCCGTATACAGGCGAGCCCTTTTCCCTAGGGTATGACGTAGGAGGTACTGCTTCCATCTACCGTGTTGTTCCAAAATTAACCACGTACTGTTGGATCAATCAAAGGCTCTTTGGGATATTCTGTCATATCCTTCTTTTCCACCAGCTGTATCACAGCATTCCAATCACAATCGGCATTGTTAATCGTCGCTCCCGTAATATCAACCCATGTAAAGGTGAGTTTGTCCATACGCCCCAAAGGTGGATAGAAGCTAATAGGGTTACTCACCAGAGTCGTCGCATAACTCCCAAAAGGTGCCAACAAGAGTTTCGCGTGAAAGGCCTTGGTTGCCCCTGTAGGCTCCATTGTCTGCGCCAGATTCTCCTTTGCCCCCGTATCCATCCGATTCATATCAAATTCCCTCGTCATCTGTAAATTAATAAAGTCGTCCAGAATCTTGAAGAAGGAGTTCCCTACATGTACAGTATCATAGTTCGTATCAGCCTTATTAAATCCAAGATTCCATCCAAGACCCCAGTTATCATCAAGTTTTACATAATTTGGAAGAAGAGCTGACCTCCATAGAATCTTATAGGTGAGGGGATCCGTAAAACGCTGTCGATTCAGGGCACTTGCCGGCAAAATGTTCTGGAGGTCCGTTTGAATAAAGTTACTGACCGCCGCATTCACATTATTATTAATGATTTGTACTTGTTCCACTTGCGCATTATATTGATTATAAATATCGACAAATCTATGATATAAATCTCCAAACCCATTAATATTCGAAAAGTTCGACCCAGGAAATCCACTAATCACATTCGACCCGAAGACTTTCCCCTTAGGACCGAAAATGAAATTCGAATTAAAGGCATTCAGGGAATTGTAATAGTCGGGTGTGAACATATTGGACTGCGTTTGTAGAGTGACAATCTCGTTACTCAAGTCCGTCAAGCTCACATAGCCGAAATCGTACAAGTTTGTCAAACTGAAACGCATAAGAACCTGTGACTTTTCTGTAGGGCTGTAGTTACGTACTCCCAGATAATAATAGGGGTTTGATGGTGTCGATGTAAGAAGAGGCATTGTGAACAAAAATGAGTTGAATCCACTTCCTTGAAAGGAGAAGTCACCCACAGAGAAATTATTCGAATCTTCCAGACCCCATTTGTGGTCCGTATCCGCCGTGAATGTACTGAGTGAATTGTATCCTACAAGTGCCGTGTGAGGATACTCGAGATAATCGAGGTCTTCCCTGTTATAAGTGAACGTATAGTTCTTGGCGATTTTCTCCAGGACAATCCGCTGTACAGGATAAAAGAGCTGCCACGCCTGATTAATCTTACGAGGGGCATCCACAATATCATTACGATTCCCATAAAGTATATTCTCATACAGAAACCACTTTGACCCATTCGCCCCCTGCGCCATGTTATCAATATTCACTGGGAATTCATAGTAAGATTGCGTGGTTAGTGCATTCGACGTAAAATACCCCGCTTGAGGGCGCGAGAAACTTGTAATCTCGTAAAAGTGTGTGGTATCCGCAGGCGATAATAAGTACAAATAATCCTTAAAAGGAGCGCGGGCCACAATAGGCTCGCTGTAAATGCTTGGATTGGACCCACCATTACTGAGATTGTAGACCTGTGTGAGGCATGCCTGGGCCTCTCCCACAAAGGTATCTTGACTTCCCGTAAAACCCACATATTTATATTGAGGATTCACGCCCCGAAGAATATTTGACGGCGTCACTGAAATATAGTCAATGATTCCCTCCGAAATGGGTCCATCCAACTCCACCCTGTACGGAAAGACATAAAAGGCGCCATACTGTTCCTTCTGCGACTGACGCGTAATAAATCGACTCAGATTCTTATTAAATCCAACAAGGTCTGTTGGGTTTAAGATGGACATTGTTGAATCGGCTGACGTGTGCTTACAAATGGCGGTAAAGCTACTCGATGATTGAAGACCCATGGTAAATCCCCCATAATTATTATAAGTAAGGCTCGTAATTTGCTGTGCGCTCGGCACAAATCCGGGTGGATTCGCCATTTCGTACGTGTCTTTTAGAGTTCCATCAAACGGGTCCATTGTTTTCACCACGAGTATGTTACTATCTCCAGTATTGGAGGAGGCGAAAAAGGCATACTCTTGTTCATTCGCAGCTACACCGAGAAAGTTCAAATCAGTATTACTATTTGGGTAAATCTGGTCCAAGGTGAATTGGTACTTTTCTACCAAGCTATAGTCTGTCGTGGCAGCCTGGTATTGAAAGACGCGGTAATAGGAGTCCTGTGTCATAATATATCCTGATACGTCACCAATAATCATGGATGGCTTATAGGGAAAGGGGTCCCAGGTCTTCACTGTATTCGATAACAGGGCAAATGGATAGGGAGTGATATACTGAAGAAGATTCGTACCAATAGGAGTTGACTGCTCGTATTGTGATTGTGTCTGGTCATAGCCAATGGGTGGCCCGCGCGTCGTATCAGGTACCGCCTTTATCTTGGGAACAACAATCCCCTTGAAATCGGGTGATGTGGACCCGTCGTAATAGACCATTGCGGCAGAAGCATCTGAAAAATAGGGATAGGGAACAGGCGAGCCTACAAGCCCCGTAAAGGTCATGAATTGTCCATTTCCATCAAAGGGCAGGAAAGAATATGCGGCATTCACGTCCGTATTAATTGTCCTGGCAAGCTGTGAATACCCGAACAAGTAGGCATTCGACCCCATGCGGTAATTAGAATCACGCACGAATTCATAGTAGGTCCCACCTGCTGCATCGAACCCTAGATTCTGATTCGTGGAATTATAGACAGTCGCCTTGCTGAATTTGAGAACTGCGATGGAGTTTGAAAGAGTCACTTGATGTACGAAATTATTCGTGGTATTTGCCGAATAGTAGATACCGAGATATTTGATTCTCAGATTGTAATCAATATTGGAATCCCCGCAATTATAGATACTCTTGAACATCATGCGGTGAATATCCCATACACCCTGTTGAGGTATGAAGGAAAGCCCATAGACACCGTCGCCGAGTTGAATAGAGTTATTCGATCCGGCATATTTATAATTACTAAGGGCGCCGTTTGTAACACTCGCTGTATATGGCACAGTGACTGTCGTATCGGCAATAGTATTCGAAAACATAGGTGGCTGGTTTTCCGAATTGGGAATAAAGGTGTTTCCATACCAGTGTACAATCGAGGTTTCCCTGGCTGGTACAGTGGTAGGTGTATAGAGCCCTCCACCATTTGGAAACAGAACGGAATTTTGGTCAATAACAGATAAATACTCTTGCGTTTCTGTATTATATCCTCTTCCAACCTGAAAGGCATAGCCTGAGATAGGGTCAATACGTAGAGAGGCATTCGGTACGGCATTGCTTGTGGGCCTCCCCGCTGTAAAACCACAATAATCCGTCAAGTCCGTACTCACTCCGTTTGTATCGTAGCCAATTGCCACCGTCGAAAAAAGAATGGTGGAATACAGGACATCTTGTACCTGTGTTGTTTGAATTGTCGATTGAATAGGGAGTCGTATATAGGCAGGGTCCGCATTCACAGCGTAATTGTAATTGGAAAGAGCCTGAGGTGTTTGCGGATTGGCTAAGGGGTCAAATCCATTCAGCGTACTCGTTAGCGCTGTATAATTGGACCCCTGAGGAAACCAAGGGGACACTGTAAATCGCTGCGTGGCAATCGCAGTGTCTATCGACCGCGCCAAAATGTAATATTTCTGATTTCCATAGACTGGGAAGGTCAAATCTACAGTCGAGGCCATGGCTAAGGTACTCACCGTGGCCAGATAGTTGATTGGTTTTTCATTACGGAAGCCCGATATATCTGCCATGAAGGCCCCCCTGTCATGATAGAGGTACATATTCATCGGAGTGACAAAGGTGCTCGTATTACTCGCTGCGCGCATAGTAAAAGTCATCGGATATCGATACCCAGCACTCATGGTAGACTCGAAATTCGTGGGCATTGGTGTAATCATCTGGAAATATTGTCTCGTATCTCCTACTTGAATGAATTCACTGCGGGTTCCCCATTGCCTCGCTGAGCTGAGGTAACTTATACCAAAATTCGAGCTACTATAAGGATTCGAGAAGCCTGGAATCGTCACAATTTCATTTGTGAAGGTTGACGTTACATCCATCGCGGCATTCTGTGCATTCTCTATGAAACAATAGCTGTTGTCAAAGAGTTTCTGCGCACTCAAATCGTATGCTATCTTATTGTAGGCTGGGTACCGATACTTTGTGGGCCGTGGCAAGGTTTCCACTTGAAGCGTTTGCCGCACAGGACTCTTGAATTTGAAAACTGTATAGGAAGTTGGCTCAATAGGAACCAAGATGTCCGAAAAGTGCGTCAATTTATTCACGTAGATGTAACCATTCGAATCTACGAAATTATGAGTGGCATCTCGCTGCTCCAAGAGAACACTATAGGGATAATTCGAGCTGGTATTCGAATCACCCGTCTCGAGATTAAAGGGATAGGCTATCGTAGTACTCGGCAAATCCGTCAGCCGATTCCAATACGATGGTGCCGAGTTTCTGAGCGGAGCAAGAATACTTGTATCAATGGGTGGAATATTACGGGCAATGACATTCGCGTCGAAATTCGAGCTAATCCCTAGCGCCTGATAGGCATCACGAATAGGAATCAGATTGGCAGGGTTCGCCATATAGTCCAGTGTGTAGGTATTGAAGTTAATACCGAAATAGACTGCCAGCCATCTCTGAATAAAGTAGAACATGTCATTGAGAACGGCTAACAGAAGTGTGTTGTTCGTATTAAAAGATGTATATTGCGCGCTTGTGATTCCCTGTATATTCAATTGCTCGGCAAAGTACTGTGCCTGTTTACTGTTAATCAGATTCACTAGACTCGTATTGAGTGAGGGGCTCGAAAACGTCACACGATTCGATTGCGTTTCATAGGTAACATTGTATTTATTAATGAGATAGTAGCGAAACGTGTGCTCTACACGATACATATCGAGGGTCCCCAGATTTAAGGCAATCACTTCCTGTATAACCTTGTCGTCGATACCCTGGAAGGTATAAATACACCGACTCCTCACTGTTTCACTCGGTAAGAGGTAAGGGAGTGAGCTTACAATGTTCAAATTAATAGGGAGGAGAAACTCCGCATCCAGAAGGACCTCTTTAAGCACGGGATAGTAATAGGCGACCTTAATCTGATCCACGGTATAGCTGGAGTAGCCTGCGTACCGTCCACTGAAATACTTCTGAACGATAGAGAGAGCCGTAGGATTTGGTATATATTGGTCGAGAAGACTATCATAATACGTGTCACCAGGAAAGTTGAAATTAATCGTATAATCACCTGTTGCAGCGAAACGCGGGGCAAAGTCCTGGAATCCATTCGGAAAGTCGTAAAAAAGGGGCGTCAGATTAAGTTGTGTCGTAATCTCTGCCAGCAGAGTACTTATGTTATAAGTGCCCTCACGAATGAGACTCAGAATAATATTATCCACCACTTTTCCCAAAGAGTCGAGTTTCGTTCTACCGAGCTCGACAATCGATATATCCAGGTTATTTTTAGCCGCGCGAAAGTAAAAGAAGGCCGATAGGAGTTTTATTTGAACGAGCTGAAAATTCGTAACATTACTATAGACACGCGGCAGTCGGAGAGTTACATTTGTCGGCTGTACAAAGACATTCCTGTCTCTATCTGTGCTACTAAGCATAATGATACTTGTAACGTTCTGTGAGGAAGACTTGAGTTCATTTCCTGAAGGGTCCTTGGGCACCTCGTACTTTTTGAAAGTAGGAAACCCAGGTGTGAGTGATGTATCAGGAGGGGGCTTTGTTTCAGCGCCCATGCGTTTCAGAGCAAGTCCATCCGCAAGAGCTCGAAAATCCCTCGGGACGGGGGCAGATATCCTCGAGGCATACGAACTTGATGAGGAATCTGACTTGAATGACGTGTCAGAATCGGATCCCGAGCCTGAGCCCGATTCGGAGTCCGAATCTGAAGAATATGGTCTATATGCGGTACTCATCAACTTCTATCAATGAATCACGTTTCTTTGGGTGCTCGCGCGGCGCAGAGTACCAACAAGCTCTTCGACTTGTCCCTCCAATGTGGAAACCTCTTGAATGAGTCGCTGTGTAGTACCAAAATGTGCGTATTTTATCTGAGCCGTGTCGAGAGTTTGGAAAGTACTATCCAGAACGGCAGTAGGGTGTACCGAGTTTGGAAAATGCTCTGCCACCTCAGTGGTCAGGAATCCCAGCCGCCTCCTGTCGCGAACCTGGAAGGTGGATTCGTACGCTGGAATATACGAATATGCTCTGAGTGGAAGGGATGCCAGCGTATCATAACAAATTCCTAGGTCCGCGTCATGAATATGCTCTTTCAAGGCGGGATCCGAGGCGTTTATGAGACTCCCTGTGTAGAATATGCTCCGCATGGAGGCATCGTTATAGGGATTCTTGAGTGTAATGGCATTGAGACTGTTTGGGAACTGTAGAGACCCGGAATTCATCCGAATGCCTGTATTCGAATTCACTATATTACTAAAGGTGTGCTGTGCTGGTTGCCCATTCAGCCAGAAATTCCCATCCAGTTTCAAATATCCTGCCCCATTCTGACGAATTTGAATATAAGGATACTGATTCCGTAAGACCGGATTACTATTTTGTAGTGGATAGGTGTATATATCAGTATCGGTGATTGAAAAGGTCTGATTCGACATTGTACTGTCAAAATAGGCAAGTGTGCTCCCATTCACAATTATACTCGCCGACCCCGTAGAGGCATAATAGTTCGTAAAGGCAAAATTCATATTCAGGTAACTAGGTACAAGCGGAAATCCAAATGTATATGTGCGACGTAGACGATAATTCCCGCTATCCGATATGATAAAGTTCCCAGATGTATCGAGTCCAAGCCCTACAGGATTATTGAGGAGCGAATTATATAGGGGCCCGCCATCTCCCAAGAATGCCGGCACACCATAGAAACTGGCCGGCTCAAAGCGTCCAATCGTACTTACTTCCCAAATGGCGCTTGTAGGTCCATCTGTAAAGTATACCGTATTCGTCGGGTCAGTCGCTATAGAGTTGACATATCCCATAGACGTATCGAGGGCTGCTCCAGGTACAAGAGTACCAGGCGTTCCATTTCCAGCATAGGTAGTTATGATACCACTCGAATTAATACGCCGAATAGCATAATTGGATGAATCTCCAACATAGATATTCCCTATCTTGTCCAGGGCGAGGGCCTTGGGGGAATTCAAGGTAGCTGCCGTGGCCAGACCACCATCTCCCGTATATCCTTGTACGCCTGTACCGGCAATTGTAGTTACTGTACTAGTATCTGTCGAGTACGTTCGAATAATCTGATTGTTTGTATCACAAAAGAAGATATTGCTGCCCCTTCCTACTATAGTTGTAGGGCTACTGATATTAATAAGAGTACCTGGCCCATCTCCCGTGTATCCTGCCGTACCCGTTCCAACTACATTTGTAATTGTCAATGTATTATCAATCTTTCGTATAAGATTCCCAGCACCATCGGATACATATATATTATTGGCGGCATCTGTCGTGACAGATTCAATAGACCCAAACACGGCGAGTGAGGCAGGAATATTCTCTCCGTATGAAATGGGACTTCCTGTACCCGCGTAATCATATACGAGCCCAGTATTCAGATTCATCAAGCGCACACGATAATTCCCTTGGTCAGCTATATAGAGAAACTTGGAAGTATAATCATATACGGCCTGCGTAACATTACTAAAAAGTGAATATGTTGCGAATGCATTATTCCCTCTATACCCACCCAGTGGGGGCTCGCCCGCCACTGTGTATATATAGCCCGTATAGACATTTAGGAAACGAACACAGTTATTATTCGTATCTGCTATATATAGATTCCCAGATAAATCTGTACTGATACCTGAAGGACTCGAAAGAGATGCCATGTAGCCAGGAATATCATTTCCATAAAAGGCCTCAACCCCATTCCCAGCAATCGTAGAAATGATTCCCGTAGCTGCATCTACACGACGAATGCGTGAATTCCCTGTATCGCAGATGTAAATGTTACTCATGGGGTCCACGGCAATTCCTCTGGGAAAGTTAAGTTGCGCATCCGTGGCAGGTCCATCGTCGCCTGAATAGCCAGATGTATAGGAGCCAGCCACCAAACTTATAGTAGATGTTACTGAATTTATGAGGCGTATTACACAATTACTAGAATCAGATACATAGAGATTATTCGCTGTGTCGAGTGCCACACCATAGGGAGAGGCAAAGGTAGCTGTCAAGGCGGGTCCTCCATCCCCTGTGTTCCCTGCTACTCCCGTACCCGCATACGTACTCACATACGAATTGGCATAGAAGCGAATCATATTGTTCCCTGTATCGGCAACGTAGGTATTGGGGGCAGCTGTAACAGTCATAGTAGGATTGTTAAAGATTGTACTTACAGCAGGACCATCTCGAAATCCAATCTCACCCGTACCAGCAAACTTCTGAATGAGATAATCGCCATCGACAAATCGTAGACGAGAATTACTTGCGTCAGTTATAAGCGGAGTTCCTGGTCCTAGTAACGAGACATCTATTTTGTAGGCAAAGGCAGCACGGTCGGCAAAGCTCCCATCGCCATAATAGTATCGATAATTTCCTCCCACAGTTGTTATTATTCCATTTGGTGCGATCTTCCTCAGAGTCCAGCCATTCGCTTTCGATCCAAAATAGATATTTCCAAATGTATCCGTAGCTGCCTGTCCTACCATATAACCAATTTCGGCATTCAGAGCATTCCCTCCATCACCCGTGTAACCATTACTACCGTTTCCCGCAAACGTAGTAATATATGGAGTACTCAGGTGACAAGCCTCTTGCGAGTTTGGATTTATGACCGAATAATATGCCGTGATATTGGATGCCGAATTAAAAATCACCTTACTGAAATATGTACCGAGCCCCGTTTGGTTCGTGAACTGACTATTACTAAAGGTAGAGGCCAAGAGCCATGGGGTGCTTATATTAATCGTACTATAGTCTACAGTTGCCCCCATAACTCCCGCCATGAATGCCAGGCTGCTCGTCACACAATTTGCGGCTCTGAGAGTACTTATAGAGCCGTTCTCTAGCGCGGCATTCTGTCCAGTGAAATAGGCGTTGGCAGAGGAAATATAATCTGTCTGAATGGTGCTAGCTCTTATATTGGTAACTTTCAGACTACTCGTTATGAGACTACTACAGTTCATTGCCACATTCTTAATCGAAAATAGAGTTGCGTTATCGAGAACTGCCGTACTCAACAGGGTTAAATCACGCACTCTCACATTCTGTAAAGTCTGATATGTATTCACAATCGTATCCGTTATGACAAGACCCGCTGTGGTCGTATTTGTACTTAGAATACCCTGTGAGCTAAATGTACCCAAGGTTGATACACCGCCATCGAGTACAATGGTACTGGCATTTATTGTTCTGGCAACCTGGATATTAGCTGTTTGTATGAGAGGCGCCACCAGCGTCTGCCCTGTAAGATTGGCAATTTCCAAGCTTCCATTCGTATTCACCATTTTAGCGCTCGATAGAGTAATTGTCTGGAGCGTGGGTGTCTCTGTGAAATCCGTGTAGAAGAAATTGGATGTCACAATCGTATTGGCATTCGCCAGATTATTTGTACTGATAGAAGGCAATGTGATAGGTAGGCTCGAATCCAAATAGGTCGGCTTATACTGAACTATATTCGACCCAAATACAATACCATTCAGATTCAGATTGCTGCCAATTGAGTTACGAGTACCGAGGGTGGGCGCCGACACGCGTATACTGCTTAGCGAACCGCCAATGCTTGTGTTCAAATTAAAAGTCGCGTTACTCAATGAACTGAGTACTTGTGTACGCGTAACTCCACCACGCTGCCCTTGAATGTCTCCAAGAATACCAATATCTCCTTCAATATAGGTTATACCTGTTTTCGTGGAAATATTTCCTCCAATATACGCTTCACCATCGACGGCAATATTACTTCTAATATTGAAAGTCTGATTCCCTTCAATTGACCCATATTCCTTGAAACTACCAATGTTTATGAGACGTGGGTCTGTCACATCTGTCGATAAGAATTGCGTATAGTTATTCCCATAGACACTATCGAAAAAAGCAGTCCCGCACAAGTCCATACGTCGTATTGTATTTGTCCCCTGACTCACTGCATCCATCGAGGATATGTAGTTATAAACTTTCAAGGTTGATGTATACAATTCGCTCGTATCGAGTGCCTTGTAACTTACGGCTGCGGTTGTTGGAAAAGAATTACAATTCACTGGAGCCCATCGATTCACACCTGAAATGAGTGTTATATATCCAAACCGCTGTTGAATAATCATAGGAGGGGCGCTGACCCTCCCCACCGTACTAATACGAATTGAATTGGGAGATGATATGTATCCCGTCGTATCTAAGACAGTTACTAGCTGCCCCGGGGTTGTGCTTGTTGATAGGTAGACAACGGAAGAATTCTGCGAGTATAGCTGAATCACAGACGTACTCTCATTAATAATCGGCCCACTCATGGGGTGTCTACAAGTTTATAACATTTTTCAAGGTAGATATTTCATTCGACATGTCTTTCAACGTTACATAGAGCGAAGATACCTTATTCATCAAGTATTTCGTCGCACCAATATGTGCCATTTCCATCTGCTGTGTATCAATCATACGAAACGTGGAATTATATCCTGGCACTTCTGTCAAATGCGTATAAGTAATCGACTTTGGGAAGGCCTCCTCCAACTCCGTTGCGATAAATCCCAGACGATACCTGTCCTTTTGCTGAAAGGTGGATAGATAGGGGTCCACATACTTGAAACGCCGAAGAGGAACTTGTTGGACATTCTTCACGCATTTGTCCAAGTCGGCATCTTCAATATTCTCTTTCAAAGACGGGTCTGATGCGAAATTGAGTGCCCCATAATAATAGATATTCCTAATTGACATATCATTGAGTGAATTCTGAATCGTCGTGCCATTCAAAGAATAAGGCCACTGAATCACTCCATTATTCATAGTGATAAACGTATTCGGGTCCACTCCTACATAATTGTCATTTGAAGCCGATTGAAACTGAATACTAAACGCACTGGACCCATACATGGTTCCCACAATATGTAGGAAAGAGTCTGGTAGACGACCTGGAGGTACCGGTATACCTCCCGTATTAGGAGGAGTACTATAGGATTGGTCAGTACCATAGATTCCGTACAAAGTTGTAATTGGATTCGTATCATTAATGGACAAGAGGGATATTTCTGAACTGGCCTCTCCGTTTGGAAACAGATTGAATCCTGGAATTGTCGCGTAATATCCTGGAAGAACTCCAAAATCAAAGTTCAACTGAAAAGATATGTCTACAGGATAGGGCTCTCCTGGGCCAATTCCTGGTGGGGCCACATTACTTATAAAAAAGGGTGTCAGGAAGTCACCTGGGCCACCCGAGACCACCACATTCGTACTGGTAATATTATTATCGACTCGGAAATAGGGTGCATAGTTCGTCTCTGGTGTCGTACCCATGGTAATCTGCGTTGTAGTTATACTGCTCGTTGTGATACTACTCGCCGCTAAAGTACTCAGCTCGAGATTATTCATATACACATTCGACCCAGTAAAGGTTATATTACCGCTCGTTGTTATATACTGGCCCGCAAAATTCGTAATCGTACTGGCCGCTATAACATTATCTACAAAGACGGCGCCCGTGGAAAAGGTCCCACCCGTGTTATCGATTAGCACGTTTGAAGCACTAAAGAGAGTGAGATTGTTGGCAATCAATCTCGTATCTACATTGAGCTGTGTAATAGCCAGGGCAGTTGTGGTGAAATTCGTGGCATTAATTGTGTCAGCAAATATATAGGCAGTACTTAGTCTATTCGCCACAATCCTATCAGCCTCCACATAGGTATTTCCCAAGCCATAGATATTTCCTGTAAGATACATCGTAGATGCCGTGAGTGACGAAGTTTTCAGAGCAGTCGTTATAATACTATTTGAAAAGCTTATCTGATTTGCCGTTATACTTGAAATCGAGAGACTTCCTGCAGGATTTACAATGGCTGCCGAGCTGAGAATGAAAGAGGAAACTGTGGGTCCATAGATGGAGTTATAGACGGTTAGATTGCTCGTAGTAATGGAATTGGAGGCGGTGATATTCTGGCTACTGATTCCAGGAAGTGTCATGGCATCTGAAAAGAGGAGGTCATAGCCCCTGTAACTAATATACTTTTCACGGAAGTTTAGTGAACTCGCTAGAGACATGCTGCTCGTTATGTAATTCGTAGTGGTCACCGTCTCCCGTATATTGGCGTTTGAGGCCACGGATACGGAATTGGAAAAAGAGGCGTCGCCACCAATCGTCGCCCCTCCATTGACTTCCAGATAATTCGTAGTCACTGTGCCCTGTTGCGCAATTATATTCCCAAGCGTCATAATATCACCGAGAGAGCCATAGTTACCCAGAGTAGAAATTCCTCCGAGGACATACAAATTGCTGCCTGTACTTATATTCCCATTTATACTGGCGCTGCCCTCAATATTTATATTTCCCAGAGTCTTGAAATCTCCCTGTACATAGAGAGTATACCCAGGGTCTGTCTGCGCTGCATTGATAGGTGCCCCCACGAGCATGGTACTCATAAACGTGGGGCCATACACAGCCAGAGAAGAAGTCGCGGTGAAGCTGTCCACATTCAAGTAAGGTGTACTGATGAAATAGGTGGCATATAAGTTCGAGGTCACCACTGCATTCGTTGTAAGAGATGCCGCATTGGCAACCGTGAGATTCTGAGGAAAGGCGAAAGAATTCTTCAGATTCCAAGAGGAGGCATCGCGACTTGTGACCGTCAAATAGGAATAGGGCTGTGTCATTACGATACTCGAAGTTCCATCGGCAAAAGTCACGCCTGCCTGTGTGGAAACAATAATCCTCTGTGGCGAAGAGAGATACCCAAGACTATCACGAATTGTGACGTTCCTACCGGGATAATTAATTGTCGAAAGAATCACGACTTCCGACTGGTTTGCTGTCAGCGCCCTTGTATCTACGAGAACAAGTGAGGTATCTCCATTGACAACGATAGGAGCTGCCATCTATCTATATCCATGAAAAGCTCGCGGACTATTCTCTCGTATCGAAAAAGTAGGTCGGTACTAGAATGGCGACGACAGGGGCAGCCAACTCATTCGTACTCAATATAACAGAGCTACAGAACACGGTGACTACGGCCACAGGTCTATCACCTTTTGAAACGCTCAATATTAAGATTGGACAAATTGAGAATATGGTGATTGTAGATGAAAAGCGGATTGCTGTGAATACTATCAGCGCCTTTAGTACAACGCCCATTCAAGTGACGGACCCGATGAATATCGGTCCCACAGGAGGCTTGAGTGTCGATGGACAGGTCGTTGGAGGCGCGGGCGCAGCAGGCCCTACAGGACCCACAGGACCGGGTCCCTATACACCTAGTGTCTCTACGTATTGGGCAACAAATCCTGCTTCATTGACAGAGGCTGTAGACCGTATGGCAAGTTTGTTGTATACTCTTAACGGTGGGAATCCCATTCCCTAAACCAATTCCCTAATGCAAGGTCTAAAAGATAAAACACTCTACTGTTAATGCAGCCCCCTGGACGTACAGATACATTTGGTGACCCATGCTCCGATTTGAAACCATGGACTCGCATTAGCGAACTTAAAGGAGTAACAGACCGCAAGATTATCTTGCTCTGTACTGCCACGATTACAGAGGATAATATATACGCCAACGGTCTCTTTCAGAATGTCGTCGTCTTCTATCGCATGTTTGATGCCATGGGATATGCCCCCATTCTCCTCGTGAATGAAATGCCGAAACATCTGAAAAACATTCCAGAAGCCTTGAAAAAGTG
>Ga0114973_10000098_pt1 | contig 55174 bp, 54 predicted proteins | sample M_140807_MF_Meta_FD_87025 | JGI IMG/M metagenome (GOLD analysis project Ga0114973, IMG submission 87025) | Freshwater microbial communities from Lake Montjoie, Canada to study carbon cycling - M_140807_MF_MetaG | ecosystem: Environmental > Aquatic > Freshwater > Lake | place: Lake Montjoie... | reverse complement strand
GTAGACTACGACGTTGATAGGACGGGTGTGGAAGCGTGGTAACACGTTAAGCTTACCGTTACTAATAGCTCAATTGGCTTGATTTATGCACTGAAAAAATTTTTAGATACAAATTACAATGTTGAATTAAAAAAAGACTATATCAAAAGTTACATCACACAATGCGCAGTTTAATAAAATATTGTCAAAACAATCCAGGTGACAAATTTGCAAAAAAGATTTTAGAGCATAAAAATATATTTTACGGGATCTATAAGGCTTGTAGATATAGATTAAGTCAACACGGTTCTTATTTTTATCATCCGAATAAAAAAGATTATAGATTTGATATTTCTAGATTAGACCGAGCGAGACTATTGTATAATTGTTCCAAAAAAAGCAAGCATATATTAGAGGTGGGCACCAACATGGGGCACTCAGTTTTTATTATGCTATTGGCTAATCCCAGATTAAAAATCACAACTATTGATATTACAGGTCAGTTTGCAAGACTTGCTATAAAGTATTTGCAATCTAAATTTACAAAATCTCAATTAACATTTTTGCAAGGGGATAGTCTTTCTGTGCTACGAACTATAAATGATAAAAATTATGATTTATTTCATATTGATGGAATGCACGGTGATTTTTATAATTCACAGGAATTTTTAATAATAAAAAAATTCGTTAAGAAAAATACAATTAAAGTAATTTTTGATGATTTAAATTATGCTCTTAAATTTAAAAAAAATTTAAATTTCCTTAATATTAGAGAATATATCAATATAACCAGCCCTGAATTATCGCCAGGCGAAACAACTTACTATAAGATTTCATATAATAAAATTTCTATAAGTATATTTTATTGCATCACCTTTATACAAAATTTTAAATATAAATTTTATTTTTTTTTGAAGAAATTTCTTCCTTGGAAAATATTAAAACCTATTAAAGAAATTATAAAAAATTTATAATAATAGTTAATGCTATATTTAGATTACATTATAATGTTATAATATTATGATAAAAAAATTAATAAATAAATTAAAGCGAATTATTATATTTTTAAATAAAGAATTTTTTAAGCTAAAATCAATAAATACAAGAATATATAAAGATACGTCAAAGGATAATCTGACAATAGATTTAAAACCAGGTCTAAAAACAGACTTTGCTTTTTCAACTATTTTTATAATTAATTATAATTCAAAAAAATTACAAAAAGAAGTTCTGCACTCTAACTTAACTTTATTATCATTATTAAAAAATTATATTGAAGATTTTTCTTCAGTATTGGATATCGGATCACACACAGGAAATTGCTCTGATATTTTTAAATTTTTAGGCAAAGATGTAACTAGATGTGAACATCTGGAAATTTATGATGCCGAGTATAAAACAGATTTTATAGTTACAAATTTCAAGAAAAAATTTGACTGTATATGGGCAAGTCAAGTTCTGGAGCATCAAAGAAATGTTGGTTTATTTTTAAATAAATGTTTTGATAACTTAAATGAAAATGGAATTTTAGCCCTTACAGTTCCACATAGAACTAGTGATGATGATTACCTTGAGTTTGGCCATTGTATTAACTTTACTCCTTTGAATTTAGTATACAATCTAGTTATTAGCGGATTTGATTGTTCAGAAATTAAATTGAAATCCTATAATGGAAATATAGGTATTATTTTGAAAAAAAAATACAATGGAATTGACAGGTCGTTGTCTATGGCTTCAACGTTGCCTCCAACTTTTTTAAGTTATAACAATGTCATCCTGAATGGCAAATCATACAACATGACAGAAATAACAGAAAAAGAAACTTTTGATAATTTTAAAAAGTGTATGCCTTCATCCCTCAAATTAGATCATGTTACTTATTTTTTGGATGATAATATAAATTGGCCAGGACATTATTAGGCGATTAATATTATTTTTTAATGAAAAAGAAACTCACCTCAAAACTAGTTCTTTCCTATAGAGCCGTCGTAGACTACGACGTTGATAGGACAGGTGTGGAAAGCGTGGTAACACGTTAAACTTACCGTTACTAATAGCTCAATTGGCTTGATTTATGTACTGAAAAAATTTTTCGATACAAATTACAATGTTTGCGAATCTCTTATAGTAAATTAAAGTTAATATTTTAGTTTAATTAATGAATACAATATTACTAAAATTAGTGAATAAATTAAGACGTATTAAAATTTTTCTAAATCAAGATTTTTTTAAATTAGGAAAAGTAAATTATAGAAATTATACAGACAACTCTAATGATAATCTCAGAATAGATTTAAAAGAAGGCACTAAAACAAGTTATGCTTTTTCAGTTATATTTTTAATTAATTATAATAATAAAAGATATGAAAAAGAAATCTTATATTCTCATATAACTTTATTAAAACTTTTAAAGGATCACATTAATGATTTTAATTCTTTATTAGACATAGGTTCAGCTGCAGGAAATTGTTCTGATATTTTTAAATTCTTAGGAAAAGATGTAACTAGAGTTGAGCACCTAGAAATTTACGATGCTGAGTACAGAACAGATTTTATAACTACAAACTTTAATAAAAAATTTGATTGTATATGGGCCAGTCAAGTTCTAGAACATCAAAGAAATATTGGTTTATTTTTAAATAAATGTTTTGATGATCTGAACGATAACGGAATTTTGGCTATCACAGTCCCGTATCAGACTAATGATAATTGTCTCGAGCTTGGACATCCAGTTATTTTTAATCCATTAAATTTAATATATAATTTAGTTCTTGCTGGTTTTGATTGTTCAGAAATTAAATTAAAAGTTTATGATTTCAACATTGGGATTATTTTAAAAAAAAAATATAACGGCATTAATCGAAAACTTTCTATGGCCTCCACTCTTCCTTTTGATCTTTCAAAAGATAAAGAATTATACGTAAAAATGAACGATAAAAATTATTATTTGCCAGATTTAGCTGAAAAAGAAACTTTTCTTAATTTTTATAAAAGTATGCCATCGGTTATTAAATTGCAGCATGTTACCTATTTTGATTCGTTAAATATTAATTGGAAAGAATTTGTATAAAATTAAATTATTCATAAATCAATTTATTGAGAGTAGGCTTTGTAACGCTAAGCTTAACGTTGCTAATAGCTCAATTAGCTTGATTTATGCACTGAAAAAGTTTTTTGATGTATATTATAATCTTAAAAAATACTGATTTATTAATTCTTTTTAATAATTAAAAAATTTTCGTAATTATTTATGACTTTTTTATTAAAAAATATAATTTTATCAATTTCATTTTTAAGTTGTGATTTAAGATAATATTCCTCTTCTTCTAAACAATTAGAATTGCAAGAAGTCACAATGTATTTAAAGTTTTTAACACTTAGAATATGCTCGCTATAAAATTTTTGCAGTCCATTATTATTTGAATAGTTAAAACTCGAAAATTTTTTATTACCCACGTCATAAGTTTTGCATTCATTATTTAAATATGGAGACCAGGAATTAGATGAATGATTAGGATATGAAATAATATTTGAACATTTTATATGATTTTCTTGGATATACTTGTAAACTTCATAACCGTTACTGAAGTTATATTTTATTTCATTAAAAATAAAAAAAACTGTAAATACAAATGAATTGATTAAATTTATATATAAAATTATTTTAGAAAAATTATTCATAAAATCTTTTTTATTTACGTTCAAATTTTTTGAATAAATTATTAAAGAAACTATGTATAGTATAAATAAATGTCTATAATCACCCCTTTCTTGTATTGACAGAGCAAATGCGAAGATAACGAAACTAAAGTTAAAAAAAAAGATTGATTTAATATCTTTGTTATTAATTAATAAAAAGTTAAAGACTAATAAATAGATTATTGAAAAAAAAAAAATTAAAATTCTAATTTTATAATTACTGTTTATTATTTGCCATGATATTATATCTCCGTTAAAATCTGGTATATAAAAAAATGCAGACAATATTTTCAAAAAAGAAACTAAAATATTATTATATTCGTAATTTGCCCAGTTTCTTGGCTCTAAATTTATCGGAAAATAAAAAAATAATATAAAAATTGCAACTATTAAAAAAGAAAAGAAAAATATTAATTTATTTTTTTTAAAGTATTGAATGAAAACTTTGTATTCGGACATTAAATAAATAAGGCTAATAATTAAACCAAATATCTGTATTCCGCTTAATATTAAAAGCGAAGCGACTTCGAAATGTTTATTTTTTTTTTTGTAAAGAATTAAATAGCTTAATACAGGAAAAAAAATAATATAAGGTCTGTTTATTAAACCATATTCTGCAAATATAGGATAAGAAAATATTATTAGAAATTTAGTTAAAAAAGGTAAATTTTTACTTTTTATTAAAATTGTTGCACCAATAAAAAATATTATAAGATTAAATAATTTTAGTGCATAAATCTTATTACCTAATAAAAAAAATAAAATTTTTAAACAGATATGATAAATTGGCGACTGTCCAATGTAACCCGTGTATAAAAACAAATCTTTAAAATTTAATTCGGTTGCAACTTGAATATGCTCGCCCTCATCTCTCCAAATTTCATGGAATGAGCCAATAATAGCTAATAAAACACATGGAATAATAATAAAAAATATATTGAAATTTTTTTTAGGATAATTAATTTTTATCATTGAAAAATAATTTTTTATATGAAGTTACAATATATTGTTTGTCCGATATGTAGCTCAGCTAAAGCTTCAGTTTATTTAAAAAATATTTCTTTAAACTTAAATAACACAAAAAATATAAATAATTTTTTTAATATAGATCACAATTTTAAACCTTTTCGTACAGTTAAATGTAGCAGATGTTCCCATATTTACGCTAACCCGACATTTAAATCAAAAGTTATTACTAATTTTTATAAAAAAAATTTAGTTTCTAGTTATATGTCTCAGAATAAAGCTAGGATTGAAACATTTATTGATTCATTAAAATATCTAGAAAAATTTTTAAAGAGTAAAAAAAAGGAGGGGGAGGGAGTGGGATTAGATGTCGGAACGGGGGACGGTGCATGGCTTAAAGTGTTACACAATAATAAAATTTTATGCGAAGGAATCGAGCCCAATTATAAATTAATTAATTATGCAAAATATAGAAGGTTAAAAGTTTTTAATACTGATTTACATAGTTTTAAAAGTACTAAAAAATATGATTTTATCACTATGTGGGACTCTCTTGAACATATGCAAGATTTAAAAACAGTCAAATATAAAATTACAAAATTATTAAAGAAAGGAGGTATATTGATTATATGTACACCAGATCATGAGAGCATTATAAGAAAAATTTTGAAAGGACATTGGCCTTACTATTCTAGTCAACATTTGCATTACTTTAATACATCTTTATTAAAAAGATTTTTATCAAATGATTTTAAATTCCTATCTAAAAAAAAACATTACCAAATATTAGAACTCGGGTACATTATAAATATTATGATTAATAAATATTGTTATTTTAAATACTTAAAAAAAATATTTTTTTTTTTAAGTATTAATAAAATTAGAATTAAATATTACTTGGGTCAAAAAATTTTTGTTTTTAGAAAAATAATTTAAAATGATTAGCAGCAAATTCAAAGCAGATGTTGTTATACCTGCCGCCGGTTTATCAAAAAGATTTAATTCTGTAAAATCAAAAATATTTTTTAAAATTAAAAAAAAAACTCTATTGGAAATAATTTTGGAAAAAATAGAAAAAAATTCAAATAAGATTTATATTATTGTAAATAAGAAAGATTTAAATGCAGTTCATTTGCTTTTGAAAAATAATAAACAAAAAGAAAAAATAACACTATTAATTCAGTATAAAATTGATGGTATGGCCTCAGCAATTAAAATAGCCTCCACTTATATTAAAACAAAAAATATTTTTATAATTTGGGCCGATCAGATCTACTTAAAAAAAAATACTATTAAAAATACTGTAATTTTACATGTTAAAAAAGAATCAGATATAACTTTTCCGATATGCAATGTTAAGCATCCTTACACAAAAATTATTTTTGATCAATTAGGTAATTTTATTGATATTTTACAAAAAAGAGAAACTCAAATTAATGATGAGTACGCATTAAGTGATTGTGGTTTTTTTATAATTAAAAAAAAAATTATAATTAACGATCTTATAAATCTAATTAAAAATAAAAAAATTATTACAAAAAAAACTAATGAGCACGATTTTATACATAGTTTAAAATTTTTCGCAAAAAAATATAAAATAAACCTATTCTACTCTAAATATAGTAAAGACTCATTAGGAGTTAATTTTATGAAGGATGTGAAATAAATTTATGAAATTAGTTTCAATAATTATTCCAGTGTATAATGAAGAAAAATACATAGCAAAATTAATAAAAAAAATTAAATTTTCTATAAATAAAATCAAAAAATTTAAATTTGAAGTAATTACTGTTAATGATGGATCTACAGATAATTCGTTAAAACTATTAAAAAAAATACGCGGCATTAAAGTATTTAATCAAAATAATTCCGGGAAAGGTGCTGCTGTGCAGTTAGGAATTAAAAAATCAAAGGGTTTCTTAATTATTATTCAGGATGCAGATCTAGAATATTATCCTTCAGATTATAAAAAATTGTTAAAACCTTTTGTTCACAAAAATAAAATTGCCGTATATGGAAGCAGAGTAAAACTTCTATCCAAAAAAAAAACATCTTTTTTTCCTGGAAAACACGTTAATCAAAATTTTAGCTCTTATTTTATGAATATAATTTTAAAATATATATTTTTTTTTTTATATTCAAATTTAATTTCAGATCTATTAACGGGATATAAAATATATGAAAAAAATTTTTTTAAAAAAGAAAAAATTTATTCCAAAGGGTTTGAGGCGGATCATGAAATTACTATAAAGCTAATAAATGCAGGTTATGAAATTTATGAGATACCAATTAAATACAATCCAAGATCCAAAAGGGATGGAAAAAAAATAAATTTTATTGATGGTATTAAAGCGCTGCTATTAATTTTTAAGATGTATTTTGCAAAATCGTAAGTTATGAAAAAAATTAATGTTACAATTTTTGCTGGGGGGAGAGGATGTGCTAAATTAATTAAATATTTATACAATACGTATGCAAATGTTAATTTAAAGATTATCGTAAATTGTTATGATGATGGAAAATCTACAGGAGAATTAAGGAATTTATTACAAAATTTTTTAGGTCCCTCTGATATTAGAAAAAATATTTCTAATTTTTTAGATAAAAGTGACCATGTTCAGTCTATGTTAGCTGAAATTTTAAATTATAGATTTTCAAAATTTAGAATTAATGAATTAAAAAATTTTTTAAAATTATTTGAGAAAAAATATTTAAAAATTTTACCTAAAAATTATTATGAATTTATTTATGATTATATATTTGAATTTTATCAAAAATTTAAAAATAATAACAAACAATATAAGGACTTTTCTTTAGGAAATATAATATTTGCTGGTATTTATCTTAAGAAAAAATCTTTTAATAATTCAGCGACAGAATTCAATCGCTTTTTTTTAAATGATGAAATCGTCTATAATGTTACAAATGGAGAAAGTCTATGGTTGTCTGCTATACGGGAAAATAATATAATTGCTGGAAGTGAAAGTGAAATTGTATCCTTCGCAGGGGAAGTAATCACAGATTTGGTTCTTACTAAAAAAAAATATTTACCATCTTATAATACGACAGATATTCAAGAATTATTAAAACTTTCAGTAATTCCTAAAATTAATAAAAAAATTATTCCAATAATTTTAAATTCTGATTTAATTATTTATGGTCCAGGTACTCAGCATTCTTCATTATTTCCAAGTTATTTAACAAAGGGCCTTTCAAAATATATTAAAAAAAGTAAAGCTAAAAAATTTTTAATTTCAAATATATTTTATGACTACGATATTATTAATTATAATTTCAATAGATTTATAGATGCTTTTTTTTATTATTTCTCTAATTATAAAATTAATAATAAAAATAATAATTATTTAGTAGATTATATTTTAGTCAATGAAATTGATAATGACGATCTAAATCTAAAAAAAGAGAACTATTTTTATAATAAAATAACTCATCAATTCGATAAAATAAAAATTATTTATTCTAATTTTGAAAAAATAAATGGAATGCACTTACCAAAAACAACAATAGAAAATATATTTAAGGCAGCAAATTTAAAATATGTTTTGAAACAAAATATTAAATTAACGACTATTTCGATTATAGTTCCAGTTTTGAATGAAATAAGAACTATAAAACAAGTTCTAATGAGTCTACAAAAAGTCAAAATAAATTTCGATAATAATGTTCTTTATAAAGAAATTATCGTTGTTGATTCAGGATCAAAAGATGGCACATTAGAAATTTTGAAGAATATGCCATTTGTAAGACTTTATTCTATTTTAAAAAATAAAAAAAATTTACTCAATGGAATTATTCCTGGGAAAGGAGAGGCTATAAGATTTGGCATAAAAAAATCTAAAGGAGAAATTATCGTTATTTTTCCATCTGATAATGAGTATAAAGTTGATGAAATATGTGAAGTAATAAAACCAATCTACAAAGGAGAAGCTGTTTTTGTGAATGGAAGTAGAATTATAAACTGTTTAAATATTACTAGTCGCCTTAAAAAAATTTACCAATCAAATTATTATCAATATATTTTAAGTAGATTTGGATCAATACTTTTAAGTGTTTTAAGTATTTTACTTTCAAAAAGATTTGTTAGTGATCCACTCTCTACGTTCAAAGCATTTGATGCAAAGTTTTTGAAAAAGATTAAAATAGTTTCAAATAATTGGGATTTTGATACAGAAATTATTAATAAAACAGCCAATCGAAATAAGCTTATTAGAGAGGTTCCCGTTTTTCATGCGCCACGAAATAAAAATAAAGGCAAAAAAATAAATATTTATTATGCTTTGCAGAGTATTCTTGGGTATTTTAAAAATTAAACAATGAGTAAAGAAAGTCTAAAAATTATTTTATGTAATATTATATATTATATGAGTTTTTTTATATTATTGGAAATTTTTCCATTAAAGTCAAAAAGAGAGTTTTTGAGGTTAAAAAATAATGCAATTTCATTTTATCAAAAAATTCCCTATAAAATTATTATTTTAGTTATTATTTATATTTTTATATTTTATATTTGTCTCTTAATATTAGCACCATTTATTCTTTTAAAAAAAAAAAATTTCATAAAATTTACTTATAATAGTCTCAGTAATTTAAATATTTATAGAGTTCAAGCCGGTCTTGATATTTTAAAAAATTTTTCAATTGTTATTCAACTGTCGGAAAAATGAAAGTCAAATACTCTTCTGATTATGTAATTATCGGCTCTGGAGCAGGAGGGGGTATTGTATATAAAGAGCTTAAAAAAAATAATCTGAATTGTTTGATTGTAGAAAAAGGAAATTTTTATAATTCTAATGATTTTAAGAAAGGTTTTTTACATTCTTTAAAAAATATGTGGGCAGGAGCAGGTTATCAACATGCTTCTAATGATGGTTTTTTTAAAACACAGTCTTATATTCCAATAACACAAGGCGTATGTGTTGGTGGATCCACAGTTATTAATGGTGGAAAAATGAGAGATATAGAGCAAAATTATATTTTAGAACTTAAAAAAATTTTTAAAAATGAACATATTTTTGATTATAAAAAATTACTTTCAGAACAATCCGAATTAAAAGATTTTTTTGGTATAAAAAAAAATATCCAACATGTTGTAGATAATAGTAAAATCAAAAAAGTTTGTGATCAACTAGGATATGAAGTGCAAGCGACACAACGATCTGCACCAAAGTGTAGATTTTCTGACATCTGTATCAATGGATGTCCAAATAATGCGAAAAATAATATTCAGAATATGGTTTTTCATGATAAGAATAATAATGATGTTTTATCAAATGTTGAAGCTTTAAGATTTGTTATAAATAATAATAAAGCAAATTTTTTAGAATGCAAAAAAGGAAATGAAACTTTTTTTATCAAAGCAAAATATTTTATACTTTCCGCAGGCGTTGTTGGATCTCCAAAAATATTATTAAATTCAGATATCTCTAATAAAAATATAGGAAAAAATTTAAGATTGCATTTATCAACTTCCGTTATAGGCAGTTTCGATGTTGATAGATTTAATTTTGAAATTTTACCTATGGGCTATGATATTAAAACAAACAATCCTTTAGTTGGAAATATTTTTTCTCAAGCAACAAATCACGAAATAACACTAACAAAACTACCTTATATTGGAAAAAATCTAATACATTATTTCAAAAATATCAATAAATTATCAAGTTGGTATACATCCATTAACTCTACTAGTGTTGGTCAAATAAAAAAAACTATTTTTGGTAATATCAAGATTATATTTCAACCAAGTAAACAAGATTTAGAAAAAATTGTTTTGTGTAATAAATATATAAGTCATTTTTTATTTAAACTCACAGCAAGAAAAGTTTTTCTATCTATAAAAGATTTAAATATGTTGACGTCAATCAAAGACTTAGACTTGATTGATAGATGTAGATTGGTACCGCAAAATTTTTTATTAGCAGCCTCTCATCTTTTTGGGACATGTCCTCCTGATTTCTATAATAATATAGGAGTGATAGATAAAGATTTTAGGGTAAAAGGAATTAATAATTTATTTATTTTAGATGCTAGTATTTTGCCAATAATGCCTAATTACAATCCTCAATTAACAATAATGTGTGTAATACAATCTTTAATTAAATCAGTGATTAATAAATTTAACTAATGATAAAAAAAATAATTGTTACTGGAGGTTGTGGTTTTATAGGCAGCCATTTAGTTGAAAAACTTTCAGAAAATAAAAATAATAATATTTTTGTTATTGATAATTTGTATTCAGGAAAGATTAGTAATTTGCCAAAAAAAAAAAATATTCATATTTTGAAATATGACATAAGCAAAAATTTATTGAACTTAGAAAAATTTTTTAAAAATGCAGATATTCTATTTCATCTTGCCGCTTTAGCGGATATCGTCCCCAGTATTGAGAATCCAAGAAAATATTTTAATACAAATGTTAATGGAACGCTTAATCTTTTAGAAATTTCTAGAAAATTTAACATAAAAAAGTTCGTTTATGCAGCTTCCTCATCTTGCTACGGGATACCAAGTTCATATCCCACAAATGAAAATGCAAATTTATCAACTGAGTATCCATATGCAGCGAGTAAAAAAATGGGAGAAGATCTGGTTATGCATTGGGCTAAAGTTTACAATATTAATTGTACTTCTTTAAGATTGTTTAATGTTTATGGACCAAGGTCCAGAACATCAGGAGCGTACGGAGCTGTATTTGGGGTATTTCTAGCTCAAAAAATTAAAAACAAACCTTTAACAATAGTAGGCAACGGAAAACAATCGAGAGATTTTATATTCGTTACAGATGTAGTTACCGCTTTTATTAAAGCTGGAAATTTAAAAAAAAATTTTCAAAAAATTAATATTGGAAGTGGTAAACCAATAACAATTAACTATATTGCTAACAAGATTAGTAATAAAAAAATTTTTATACCAAAAAGACCTGGAGAACCAAATATTACACATGCAAATATTTTCAAAGCTAGAAGCGTATTAAATTGGAAACCAAAAATAAAAATATCAAAAGGTATTGAATTAATGTTAAGAAATATTGATTTTTGGAAAAAAGCTAGAGTTTGGACACCCTTTTCAATAAAAAAAGCTACTAAATCTTGGTTTAAATATTTAAAATAAACATAATTTAAATATGATTAAAATAAAAAATAAAAGAGAAATTAAAAAAATAATTTCTCAATTAAAAAAAGATAAAAAAAAGATTTCACTATGTCATGGATGCTTCGATTTGTTACATCCTGGTCACCTTTATCATTTAGAGGAATCAAAAAATAAGGCAGATATTCTAATAGTATCTGTGACATCCGATGAATTTGTAAATAAAGGATCTGGAAGACCTTATTTTAGATTAAAAGAAAGAATAAAAGCTTTATCTTCATTAAATTTTGTAGATTATGTTATTGAAAGCAAAACCGAAAGTGCAATACAGAATATAAATTTAGTTAAACCAGATTTTTATTGCAAAGGACCAGACTACAAGAATGTGAAATCAGATTTGTCTGGAAAAATTATCAAAGAAATATCTTTAGTTAGAAAGAATAAAGGAGATATTTATATTACATCTGCAAAAACCTTTAGTTCTAGCAAATTAATTAATAATAGTTTTAATTTTACCGATGAACAGATTAAATTTATTAAAAAAATCAATAAAAAATATTCATTTAAACAACTGATAGACGTTATTAAAAAATTAAAAGAATTAGATATAACTATAATTGGCGAAGCAATTATTGATATTTATCAAAATTGCGACCCCCTAGGAAAGTCTGGTAAAGAGCCGATATTAATTTTTTCAAAAAAAAATACACAGATTTTTTTAGGAGGCAGTTTAGCCATTGCAAATAATACTGCTAGTTTTGTTAAAAAAGTAAATTTAATTTCATATTTAGGCAATAAACAACAACATTCAAAAAGAATTAAAATAAATCTTAAAAAAAACGTGAATTTTCAATATGTTAAAAAATCTAATTCCCCAACTATTGAAAAACAAAGATTTATTGAAACTTACTCAAATAAAAAAATTTTAGGTATTTATAATTTAAATGATACTTTTTTAAATAAAAAAGAAGAAAATAAAATTATTGATTTATTCACTAAAATTAGCAGACAAGATATTTTAATTCTTATTGATTACGGACACGGCTTATTTACCAACAATATTATTAAGAGAGCACAAAATAAAAAAATATTTAAAGTTGTTAATTCTCAATTAAATTCCTCTAGTATAGGCGCTCACACAGTTAATAATTTTAAAATTCACGATTTAATAATTTTTAATGAAGCTGAGATTAGATATGAGATGAGAGATAAAATTTCAAGTTTGGAACTTTTAATCAAAAAAATATCAGTAAGATTTAAAACTGTTTATATAACCGTAACAAGAGGATCAGAAGGATCTATTTTATTTAATAAAATTAAAAATAAATTTTATTATTGCCCAGGATTTGCAAGAAACATTGTTGACAAAGTTGGAGCAGGAGATTCAATGATTCCATTGCTGTCTTTGATTTTAAAAGTTTTTAAAGATGAGGATTTAGCTTTATTCTTATCTTCTCTTGCTGCTGCAGAAATTGTTTCTGTTAGAGGTAACGAAAAATCTATTGAAAATAAAGAGTTTTTAAAGAATCTAGAGTACACAATAAAAGTATGAAAAAAATTCTTGTAGTTGGGGGAGCTGGATATGTCGGGTCTGAGTTAGTGAAAAAACTACTTATATTAAAACACAAAATTAGTGTTTTAGATTTATTTATGTATGGAAGAAATACTATACCAGACGATAAAAATATTATTAAAATTATCGGAGATATTAGAGATGAGAATTTATGGAACAGATCTTTAAAAGATATTGATGTAGTTGTTCATCTTGCTTGTATTTCTAATGACCCTAGTTTTGAATTAAACCCCGCTCTCGGAAGATCTATTAATTTTGAATGTTTCGAACCTTTTGTAAAAAGATCTATAAAGCATAATGTAAAAAAATTTATTTACGCTTCATCTTCAAGTGTTTATGGGGTTAGCAAAGCACTTAACGTAGATGAAAATCATGAATTAAAACCTTTAACAGACTATTCAAAATTCAAAGTTGAGTGTGAACAAATATTAAAAAAATATAGTAATGAATTATTATGGACGATAGTAAGACCAGCAACTGTATGCGGTTATTCATCAAGACAAAGATTTGATCTTGTGGTTAATATTTTGACAAATTTAGCATACAACAAAGGAGAAATCATAATTTATGGAGGCAATCAATTAAGACCTAATATCCATATTAAGGATATGGTTAATGCTTATATAAAAATTATTGATTGTGATAATGAAGAAAAAACTAAAAACCAAATTTATAATGTTGGATGCGAAAATAAATCTTTAGATAATCTTGCTCAATTAGTAAAAAATACTGTAAGTAAAAATTTAATTATTAAAAAAATTACAACAGACGATAATAGAAGTTATCATATTTCATCACATAAGTTTTCTAAAAATTTTAACTTTAAATATAAATATTCTATATCAGATGCTATTAACGATTTAGTTAGTGCTTTTAAAGAAAATAAATTTCAAGATCCATTAAGCAACCAATTGTATTTTAATATAAAGCAGATGCAGTCTATTTCTTTAAAATAAAATATTAAAATGAAAAGTAGAAAGATTTTAAATGTTTATAAACTTTTTTTTTTAATTAGACAGGTAGAAGAAAGAATTGCAAAAGAATATACAAAATGGAAAATGAGATGTCCAACGCATCTATCTGTTGGTCAAGAGATGGTCTCTGCTTCTATTAGCCAAATTTTTTCTAAATCAGATAATGCAGTAAGTTCTCATAGGTCACATGCACATTATATTGGAAAAGGTGGCTCCTTAAGAGCTTTACTCTGCGAATTGTATGGAAAAAAAAATGGATGCTCAAATGGGCTGGGGGGATCGATGCATTTAATAGATTTAAAATGTAATTTTCAAGGGAGTACAGCAATTGTTGGAAACTCTATACCAGTTGGAGTGGGACAGGCGTTAGCAGCAAAAATTTTTGACCATAAAAATTTATCTTTAATATTTTTTGGTGATGCAGGAATTGAAACTGGAGTTTTTTATGAATCAGTAAATTTTTCTATATTACATAATTTACCCTGTATTTATATTTGTGAAAATAATTTTTATTCTGTTTATACAGGCTTAACTAGTAGACAGCTTACAAAACCTACAATCTCAAAAAGAGTTGAAGGATTAGGTATAAAATCATTGAGAATTGATTCATCTAATTGGTTGAAAGTTTTTAAAACTCTGGTTTTTGCAAAAAAGTATGTAAAAACTAAAAAGAAACCAATATTTCTAGAATTTTTAACCTATCGAAAATATGAGCATGTAGGTCCATTTTTAGATGATAATTTAGGTTATAGACCAAAAAAAGAAATTTTACGCTGGCAAAGAAAAGACCCATTAAAAAAAATTAAAAAATATATTATAAATAGAAAAATTTGTTCTGGTGCTAATATTTTAAAAATAGAACAAAATATTTTGAATAAAATTAATAAAGATTTTTTATTTGCTCAAAAATCTAAATTTACAAATAAAAATGATTATAAAAAATATTTATTTAAAAAAAATTTATGAGACTTTTAAAATTTAGCGAAGCTATCAATGAAGCCATTTTTCAGTCTATGAAAAAAGATAAAAAAATGGTCACATATGGCTTAGGTGTAACTGATCCTAAAAGAGTATTTGATACAACAAATAATCTTTTAGAGTCTTTCGGGGAAAGAAGAGTATTTGATGTACCAACTTCAGAAAATGCATTAACCGGAATAGCGATTGGTTTAGCTACTAAGGGTATTAGAGTTTTGCTTTCGCATCAAAGGGTTGACTTTTCTTTTTTATCATTAGACCAGATTATTAATAGCATGGCCAAATGGTATTATATGTTTGGAGGTAAAGTAAATTTGCCCATTACTATTAGAATGGTAATAGGCAGAGGATGGGGGCAAGGACCAACACATGCTCAAAGTTTTCAATCAATGTTTTCTCGTATACCCGGCTTGAAGGTTGTTATGCCGTCAAATCCTCATGATGCAAAAGGTCTCTTGATTTCGAGCATTTTTGACCCGGATCCTATTATTTTTTTAGAACATCGTTGGTTACATAATTTAAAAGGGCGTGTTCCAAAAAATAGTTATTCGTTGCAATTAGGAAAAGCAAAAAGTTTGAATAGTGGAAAAGATATAACCATAATTACAATGTCTTATTCCACACAAGAGGTTAAGACCTTAAATTTTATATTAAAATTAAATAAGATAAAAGCTGATCTAATAGATTTGAGGTCTATAAATCCGATTGATTATAAATTAATTTATAGATCTATAAAAAAAACAAAAAAAATTTTACTAATTGATACTTGTCATAGAAATGGTTCAGTTTCAGCTGAAATTTTATCAAGGATAACTGAGACAAATATAGAAGTGTTAAAATCTAAAATTATAGCACTACCAGACTATCCTGTTCCAACAAGTTATAAACTTGTTGAAGATTATTATCCAAGTACAAAAAAAATATTTTTAGAAATATGTAAAATTTTAGAATTACAAAATCCAAAAATTCCTAAAAATTATTTCAATACTCTAGATTTTGATAAACCTCCAGAGTTTAAGGGTCCTTTTTAGATGAAAGAGATAAAAATTTTTACAAGTTTTCATAAAAAAACAAAAAGAAATTATTTAGAAAGGATGAATAATGAAAAGATATTTTCTATGAATATTGCAAGAAAATATGGAAAAGATTATTGGGATGGCAAGAGAAGATATGGTTATGGTGGATATAGTTATATCCCTAATTTATTAGAACCAATTGCAATAAAGATCATAAAAAATTTTAATTTATCTAATAATTCAAAAATTTTGGATGTGGGATGTGGTAAGGGATTTATGTTATACGAAATTAAAAGACTATTGCCCAAAATAACAGTAAAAGGTTTTGATATATCGGCATATGCAATTAAGAATGCCAAGGAAGAGGTAAAAGAAAAATTATTTGTTCATAAGGCTCAAGATAAATACCCTTTTAAAAATAAATATTTTGATTTAGTAATTTCTTTTAACTGTTTGCACAATTTAAAAATATATGAAATTAAAGAAGCAGTAAGTGAAATCAACAGAGTTGCAAAAAAAAGCTTTATAGTAGTGGAAAGTTATAAAAATACTAAGCAGCTTTTTAATTTGCAATGCTGGGCTTTAACAGCAAATGCTTTTTTTGAACGTTCTGAATGGTTATGGATTTTAAAAAATTTTAATTACGACGGGTTTTACGAATTTATTTATTTTGATTAATTTATGGAATTTTTAAAAAAATCAGAAAAGAAAATTCACAATATGTTTATTAAACAAGGTTATTATGTTTTTGATATCGATTCAAAGTTAGAATTAAATTTTATAAAAAAAGAAATTTTTAAAATTAGTCGAGATTATCTAAAAAAAAAAGTTAAATTAAAAAAAATAAATAACTTTTTTAACAATACTCATAATTTTATTTCTAATATAGAACTAAATAATTTTAGAGTACATATTTACAACACGATTAATAAAAATAAAAAATTTAGAGTGTTGTATTTTAGAATGGCTGAGAAAATTTTAAATATAGTTTGCGGCAACGAATTGGCTATGCAGAACAAGATAAATATAAGCATTCAAATGCCAGAAGATGAAAGCTCATTACTACCAATTCATTCAGATACTTGGTCTGGAAACTCTCCTTTTGAATTAGTTGTTTGGTTACCTCTAGTTAATTGTTACGACACTATGTCCATGTTTATATTACCATTAAAAGACAATGAATATTATTACGAAAATTTTAAAAAATTTAATAGTGCTGAAAAAATGTTTAGGCATTGCAAAAAGAAACTAAAATGGATTAAAGTAAATTACGGGCAAGTGTTGATTTTTTCACAAAATCTTTTGCATGGCAATGTGGTAAATCTTGAAAAAAAGACTCGCTGGAGTTTTAATTGTAGATTTAAATCTTTATTTGCTCCATACCATCAAAAACGACTAGGTGAATTTTTCTCTCCGATAACGATGAGAGCATCTTCAATATTTGGAATAGATTATAAAGAGCCCAATGTTTAAAAAAAATAAAATAAATTGGCATTGTGGGTATATTTTCTCTAGAGAAATAAATAATAGTTTTATTCCTCAGAAAGTTCAAAATTTAGTTATTAGAGATTATGCTCAAAAAAATAAATTGAATTTAAGGTTAAGTGCTACTGAATACAAAGCCAGAAACTCTTTTTTAATGCTAAAGTCTTTATGTAAGAAAAATTCTAGTTATAGCGGGATTATTCTTTACAGTATATTTATGATAGATAATTTTCAAAATTATGAATTTTTTTTGAAAAAATTTTTAAAAAATAAAATAATTTTAATTTCCGCTTTAGAAGAAATTGAGATTAAAAATTATAAAGATATTATTAAATTAAAAAGAATGTTTTATATTAATAAAAAAACTTAATTAGTTTCAGGATTTTAAAAAAAATATTTTATGAAAAAAGTTTTGATAATAGGAGGTGGACCAGCCGGCTGCGCAGCAGCACATCAGATTCAACTATTAGGAGGATATGATGTTCTAGTTGTAGAAAAATCAAATGTTATAGGAGGAGGTTGCAGAACTATGTTTATGGGGGGGCACCCATATACTTTCGGGCCGAGACATTTTAATACTGACAAGCCTTATCTATTTGAATTTTTAAATAAATTTGTCCCAATGAGAAGCTGTGGAGAACATGAGTTTAAAACTTATGTTGAGCAAGACGACGATTTTTATAATTTTCCAATAACTGAAAAAGATATTAAAAAAATGCCAGACTATAATGCAATTAAAAAAGAGAGAGAAAATTCTAAAGGAGCTGATGGCGCAAAAAATTTATCTGAATATTGGAAAAACACTGTAGGAAATATTATCTTTAACAAATTTATTGATAATTATAATAAAAAAATGTGGTTTGTAAACAGCTGTGAAGAATTAGATACATTCAATTGGTCGCCAAAAGGACCTTCTATTGCTTCAGGAGATAAAAAAGTTTTCCATGATAAAATTTCTGCCTATCCATTAAAAATAAATGGGTATGATGACTATTTTGATATTGCGACTAAAGATGTAAAAGTATTGTTAAATACTAAAATTGAAAAATATGATGTTTTGAAAAAAACTTTTATAATTAACAAACAAAAATATACATTCGACATCGTAGTTAATACTTTGTCACCTGATATTTTATTTGACTATCAATTTGGAGAATTACCATTTGTCGGGGTTGATTTTTATCCTTTTATATTACCCGTAGAACATGCTTTCCCGGATGATATATATTTTTTGTATTATGCAGGAAAAGAAAAAGCAAAAAGATGCGTTGAGTATAAAAAGTTAACTAGATACAAATCTAAAAATACATTACTAGGCTTAGAAATTCCTTCCTTAAATAATAAACTTTACCCTCTCCCTATTAAAAAATTTCAAGATTTAGCAAAAAAGTATTTTGATTTAATGCCGGAGGGATTTTATTCAGCAGGTAGGGCGGGCGTTTACACTTACGGTATAGATCTTGATAGATGCATTGATCATGCAATGATTATTTCAAAAAATTTAAAGTCGGGTGGAGGTGGCAAAGGTAGTGTTTTAAATATAGATCCCACAGGAGAACAATATAGAGTTGCAAAATAATTTTTATTTTAATGAATAGTTCATGTAAGCTTTGCGATAAAAAAGTAAGAATATTAAAAAATTCTATTTACAAGTCTTATGCAACAAAAGAAGGTTACAGTTTAGAGACTAAGTTGTTATTATGCAGTTATTGCGACTTCATTCAGAGAAAAAGAAGTGTAAAATTAAATAAAATTTTATTAAATGTTTATAAGCAAGATTATGGATTTAAAACAAAAGATACTCATATTACAGTTGTAAATGGTAAAGCTATTTCGAGAAATGAAATTAGAAGCAAATTTATAGGTAGTCTACTTAAATCTTTAAATGTTAGATCTGGATCACATTTAGACATAGGAGGGGGTGACGGACAGTTTTCTCTTTTTTTTAAAAAAAATAATAAGAGTTGGAAAACATCAGTTTTTGAAGTTAATAAAAAAAGATTAAATGAATTTAAATTTAAAAATTTTTATAGGATATATTCAGGAAATTTAAATAAAATTAAACAAAAATTTCAGTTAATTACTTTTTTTCATGTCTTGGAACATGTTACAAATCCTTTGCAGTTTCTACAAACAGCAAGAAATCTTCTTAGTAAAGATGGAATAATAATTTGCGTTATACCTAGTTATGAAAAAGTTAATTCAGATTTTTTTATATTAGAGCATCTAAATTTTTTTTCACAGAAAACATTAGATTTTGCTGCAATTAGTTCTGGTTTGCAGTTATTGAATAAAAGTATTAATTTTCTTGCAAATTCCGAAATAGGCTTTGTTGCTAAAAAAAGCAATGAAAAAGTAATTGCATTAAATAAAATTAAATCAACAGAAAAGCTCCTAAATTTTGTAAGGCATATTTATAAAAAGTATAAAAAAAAATTATGTATATTTGGTTTTGGTGGTACAGGTTTATCTTTGGGGCCACAAGTAAGAAAATTTATAGAATGTTACGTCGATGAAAATAAATCTTTATTTGAAAAGAGACATTATAACATTCCAATAAAAAGTTTAGATGATTTAAAAAAAAATTCTATAGTTGTGGTTCCTTTAAATAACAGGAATCAGTCAGAAAAAATTGTTTCTAGATTAAAAAAGAAATATAAATATATTAAATTTATCATACCAAATTTAATGTAACTTTTTATGTTTTTTTTTCACCCATTTAACAATCGAATTTACAATGAAAATTATAAATCTATTTTTAGATTTCTAAAAAAATTATCGAATATTGCCTTTTACTTTATATTTAAGTTTTTTAATCTGAGACTTCTGCCAATTCCTCTAGAGGCATTAGGTCATCAAATATTTGATTTAGAGTGTTTCTTTTATGAATACAAAAAAAAAAAACTTACTTTTCTACCAATCATAGTTGATCTAAAATTTTATATTGCAAATAAATATTTCTTTTACAATTATCAAAAAAAAAAAATTAAGTTTTTAATTATTAAAAATTGGATTTTGGGTTTTTTTCTTATCTCTCAACGAAATTATAAAAATATCACATATAATACTTATGATTATCAAGAGACACATAAAGCAGCTAAAGAATTTACTATATTCAATAAAAAACCTTTCAAATACAAATTGGACAAAAAAGATGAACTTTTAGCAAAAGATATTATTAAAAAATACAATATAAATATAAAAAAAAATTTTATTCTTATGCACGTAAGAGATAATAATTTCAAACCTTTTGATGGAGAAGATTATAGATCAAGCAACATTAATAATTTTAGTTTAGCTATAAATTGGCTTAAAGAAAAAGATTTTCAGGTTATTCGAATGGGACACTATAATATGAATAAATTCTCTATGAAAAAAAAAATAATAGATTTAACTACTATAAAATTTTTACAAGAAGAAAGAGAAATCTTAGAATTATATTTTATACAAAATTGTTATTTTTTTATTGGCACAGCATCAGGACCTTATTGCTTAGCATCTGTTTTTGACAAACCATTAGTTACATTTGATGCTGCACCATTGTCTACTGTGTTTCCCTGTGCAAGAAGAGGTATTTCTGTTCCAAAATTATATACAGATAAAAATAATAAAATTTTACCCTTTGAAGAGGTTATAAATTATAATTTTACTAACTATAGGTTCAGCATTGATTATATCAAAAATAATATTAAGCTTAGAAATACTTCTAAAATCGAGATATTGGAAACAGTGAAAGAGTTATATTTTAAAGTTAAAAAGGATGATTTTACTGAGAAAAAATTACAGAAAGAATTTAAAAAATTGTTTAATCGAAAACTGCATTATAGTGCTAACTCAAAGTCTTCCATTTCGTATGCGTTTATAAAGAAATATAAAAATTTGTTATCACTTAATGTTTGATTAATAATTATCAGCAATAATTTTATTAAAAATTTGCATACCTTCTTTTAAGTTTCCAAAAAAAACCTGCTCACCTTTATTAAGTACTAAAATTTTGTTACAAAATTTTTTAATTACCTCTTGACTGTGAGAGCATAAAACAATCGTTGAATCTGACATCTTCTCATTAATTAATTTAAATCCTTTATTTTGAAATTTTTCATCTCCCGTAGTTAAAAACTCGTCTATAAAATAATTATCTCGTTTAAGTAAGAAACATATTGAAAATATTAATTTAAACCTCATTCCTGTTGATAGCGTTTGAAATGGGTAATTGCTATATTCTGTTAATTCGCAAAAATTTAATATTAAATCAGTATTTTCTTTTACGTACTCGAATTTAAATCCTAAAATTTGTGCAATTAATATTAAATTATTTAACACTGTGTCTTCATTCTCGCTAAAATTTATAGGGTTAATTATTGGTAAATAAGACCCGTTAATTTTTATTTTACTCCCAAAATCTGGTTCTAAAATTCCCGAAAGGCATTTAAGTAGTGTACTTTTGCCAGAACCATTTAGTCCTACTAGCCCAAGCTTATCACCTTCTTCTAATTGAAAATTAATATTTTTAAGTGCGGTAATTTTAGGATGTTTATTTTCAGATTTTGGTTCAGTTTTTTTTTTAGTTCTGCTAAACATATCTACAATAGTCTCGTTCAGACTTTTTCTTGCCAAAAAGCTCTGTCCTGAGATGATTGGATAAGTTAGACTTAATTCTTCTATTTTTATTTTCATAATCAAATCAACCAAAATACTAATCTTTTAGAAAATTTTTTTGATACATATAAAGAAGTCATTAATAAAATTAACGTTGAAATGATAACTACTAAAGAATTTTTTGTTTCAGGATGTCCAAAAAGCAAAGAGGATCTAAAAAATTCTATGTAATGATATACTATATTAGTGTCTACTAAAATTATTTTATTTGCTTCACTCAACTGATTCGCGTTCCATATAACCGGTGTAAAAAAAAAAATTAGAGTAAGTATTACGTTTATAGCATGTTGCATATCTCGAAATCTTAAACACAAAGTAGCTAGTAATAAAGTTAAAGATACGGCAGAAATAAAAAATAAAAGTAAATAAATAATTACAAATATTATTGATGACAAAAAAATTTGTTTAGTAAAAATTAATATCAAAATTGAACACGCAACGAAGCCAAGAAGAACAAAAAAGTTTTTACAAACAATTGCCACACATAGAGTAAAAGGGTGAATATATACATTTTCTAAAAGATTTTTATAAATCTCAGAGAAAAGCATTGTCGCTTCATTTACGATTGAAACTATAGTTTTCCAGATAATATATCCAAAAAATAAATATGGAAAAAATTCAACAAAATCTTCTTTCCATAATTTAGACCAGATAAAAGCTATGCATAGTAATAATATGAACGTGCCAATAATTTCCCAAATTGGACCCAATTTAGTTCTTAAGTAACGAACTCTTAGTTTGCATCTTGCCATGTTAAGCCAAAGTTCGTAATTATTTAAAATGTTTAGTAAATTTTTAAATTCATCAATCATTTGTTTTGCTAAATTAGTAAATATACATGAAAAAAAAATTAATCATTATAGATCAATCTTTTAAAGATTATACAGGTCACCATTATAACTACAATAAGTATTTATATGATAATTTTAAAAAAATTTATAACATTTCTTTTTATGTTAATAAAAATATTAGAAATGAGATTAATGAGTTATTTAACAAAAATCTTTTTAAAATATTTCAAGAAACTAGTTATTCCACTAATTACAAGTTAATTTTTTTAAAAAAAATAAAAAAAATTAACATAGTAAGAGATTTATTTTTCTATCTTATAAAATACAATTTTACTTTCAACTTTATATCTAAATTTTACGTTAGAAAAATTATTGTATCTGATTTTTATAAGAAATTATTAGTTTTACAAAAAAAAAATAAAAATTGTAATTTTTTTTTACATTCGTTATCTGATAGTGAGTTTTTAGAAACACTTTTTTTTGTACACAATAATAATAATAATAATAATAATAATAATAAAATTTATATAGTATATAGAAGAGATCCCAGATTCTTAAAAGACTATTTTTTAATAATAAATAAATTAATTGATAACAATTTTGCGTATTTATTAACAGATAGTTTTAAAATTAAAAATTATTTAGAAAAAGAAATATCAAAAAAAGTACATTTAATAAATGTCCCTATTAATTTTAATTATAACAAAATAAACAAATTTGTTAATAAGAAAAAAAATTTTTATATAATATCTTATTTAGGGGACGCAAGATTAGAAAAAGGTTTTTTTAGTATTCCTTCTTTATTAGAAAAAATAAATTTCAATAGAAAAAAATATGAGTTCAGAATCCAAGCAAATAGCAATGGTTATGACTTGAATTTTTATAATAAAACAATTTCTCTTTTAAAAAAATATAAAAATTTAAAATTATTAAAAAGCCAGTTAAATCCAGAACAGTATATAAAGAATTTATTAGATTCGGACATCATTTTTTTACCATATCAAAGTGAATTTTATCAATACAGAACCTCATCAATTTTTTATGAGGGAATATATGCGGAAAAAATTGTTATAGTTACGCCTAATACTTGGATGTCCTCTTTTTATAATGATAATTTAATATTAAAAAAATTAATTTTATCTAATGAAAATAATTTAAAAAATATTTTAAACTATATAAACAAAAATTATTATTTATTAATTAAAAATATTATTCTATTAAAAAAAAGTATTAAAAAAAAAAATAATATTTCTTCATTAAAATTATTATTTAACAATTCTAGTAACAGTAAAGTTTTATTTAAAAATAATAAAAAATGTATTAGCTATTTAGTGGATGACAATACAATTAATAGAAGAGTAAATGGAAATCAGTTTGGAACAATAAATATAATTAGAAATATTTTTAATGATCAAATCTTATCTAATAAAAAATTATATTTTAATATTATTATAAATCGTAATTTTGATACAAATTACGCTTTATTTACTATGAATAACGCATTAAGAATTTTTTCTTTTAAGAATATATACTTTAATCTAGTTCCTTGCTTTTCCAAATTTCTTTTAAAAAATAATCAATTAAATTTTGATTTGAATTTAAAGGACAATCTTTTAATTTTTAAAGATCTTGTTCTTATAAATTATCATTTTTATAAAAAATATATTAAAAAAATAAATCATTTAAAAAAAATTATACTAGTTCATGATGTATATTCAAAACTTAATAATGAAAGCCAATTTTTAGATCATAAAAATAACCATTATGTCTTTGTGTCTTATTACGAATTTTTAAGAAATAATTTTTTAAATGCAAAAAAATATTTAATTTTCCCTATTTATATTGATGATTTCGTTAAGAATAATAATTTAAGTAAAAATTTTAGTAATTATAATTATATTTTTGTGTCCTCAGGGTCTGAAGTTGATATATTAAATTTAGAAAAAATTCTTCAAAAATTAAATAGACCTATCCATTTATTTGGAGAAATCTGCTACAAATTAGGTAATAAATTCTTAGATTTAAATTCATCTAAACTTATTTTAAAAGGCTTTGTTAATAACTTAGAAGAATATTATAGTAATCCAGAAAATGTTTTTCTAATACCAAGATATAACGGAATCGGCATTCCGATTAAATTTTTGCAACTTATTAAATTTAGATCAAAAGTTATTCTATTTGGGAATACAGTTTCGTTTGGTATGCCTACTCATTTAGTAGAAAATTTTATTTATAAAGAAAATCAGATTTTAAGTGTAGAAGAATTTATAAATAATATAAACTACAAAAAATCATATAATAATATTTCAAGGTTTATTAAGTCAAATAATAATCAAAATAAGATTAAACTTTTAGAGAATACACTATGTTAGTTTCTAAGACGCCGTATAGAGTAAGTTTATTTGGAGGAGGCACAGATTTTCCTGAATATTTTAATAAAAGTCCATCAATAGTTATTGGGGGTGCTATTAATAAATTTGTGTATGTAACGATTAATACTCAATTTTCAAAAATTACAAATAATAATATTAAAATTTTTTATAAAAATGTTGAATTAGTCGATAGTATTAAATTGATTAAGCACAAAGTAATCAAGAACGCGCTAAAATTATATAATATAAAAAAAGATATTGAAATTCATATAGCCAGTGACCTTCCTAGTTTTACAGGATTAGGAAGTTCGTCAGCTTTTAGTGCTGGGTTAATCAATTTATTAGAATTTTTTTCAGGTAAAAATATTTCTATAAGACAACTCGCAATAAAAACAATTCATTTTGAAAGGAAAATATTAAAGGAATCTGTGGGTCTCCAGGATCAAATTTTATCTGCATACGGAGGATTCAATGTTATTAAATTTAAAAAAAATAAATTTAATGTAGAAAATATTATTTTTAAAAAAAAAATACAGCAACTTCAAAAGAACTTATTATTAGTTTTTACTGGCTTAACGAGAAAAGCTGACAATATAGAGAAAAGTAAAATTAAAAATATTCACTTAAATCAAAAATATTTAAATAAAATAAATGAGATTGCAATTAAAGCTTCGGAAGTACTAAAATCAAAATTTTCAGGTAATATTGATGAAATTGGACATTTATTAGATGAAACTTGGAATTATAAGAAAAAATTAAGTCCACAAGTGACAAATAGAATTATAGATAAAATATATTTGTTAGGCAAAAAAAATGGTGCTTTGGGTGGAAAATTATTAGGAGCCGGAGCAGGTGGATTTTTATTATTTTATGTAAAACAAGATAAAAGAAATAAATTGATTAAAGCTCTAAAAAATTATTCATGTGTTGATTTTGATTTTATAAATTTTGGCAGCGCAGTAACTAAGCTATGATTTTATATATTAAATATCTTCTTAAAGTTTTTTTTTTTTATTTAATTAAAGTAAATAAAAAATTTTTTTCAAAATATAAAAATAAATTAGTTTATGTAGATGTTGGTGCTAGCTCAATTTTAAACAATTATTTAATTAAACAATATGATTATATGAAATATATTGTTTTTGAACCAGATAAAAGAGTACTAAAAAACTATCCAAAATTTAAAAACTTAGATGTTTATAATTTTGGATTGTGGTCAAAAAATACAATAAAAGATTTCAATTTATATAATAATCAGATTGCTTCTTCTTTTTATAAAATTAATTGGAATCAATTAAAATCATATTCGGTCAGTAATATAAATCAACCCTATGAACTAAAAAAAACAATTTTATCCAAACTTAAACCCTTGGATATTATTTCTAAACATTATCAATATATTGATTTTTTAAAAATAGATGCAGAAGGAGCTGAACTTGAAATTCTCAAAGGAGGAAAAAATGTTTTAAATAAGGTTATTGGTATTCAAATTGAAATTCAAAATATTGAAAGATATCATAAATCACCTTTAAGTTATGATGTTATTAGATTTTTGAATAAAAAAAACTATGAAATATTTATTATTAATAAAGAAAAATGGTCCCGATTAAATAACTTTTATAATATTGACACTAACCTTCAATGTATTTGGAGCGATTATGTTTTTTTTTTAAATATAAAGAGTGTCATTAAAAATATCAAAAAAATAAAAAACGAAGATAAAAAAATTTTTTATATAAAAAAAATTATATTTTTTATGCTTTTGTATAGGCTCCATGATTCTGCCAAATACTATTTAGATGAAATTTTTAAAGAAAAGCTTATAAATATAACAAATTATAATGAGTGCCATTCTTTATTAAAAGCTAATTTAAATTCCAATTCATACATATTTATTAAAAATATTTTAAAACTAATTATTTGTGCAAGTATTTTTCCTACAATTTTCTTTTTTTATGCAGAATATATTTTTTTATTTAAATATACTTTATCGAAATTTTTTAGGGATTTGAAAAGACTTGTATTAATATTAATAAATAATAGTCAAGTATTTAGAAACACAAATATCTCTTAAAATATGAAAATATTAGTTACTGGAGGAGCTGGTTATTTAGGATCAGTGCTGGTTCCAAAATTGTTAAAAAAAAATTATGAAATAACAGTATTAGATAATTTTCTTTTTAAACAAAAACCTGCAGAAAACCTAAAAAAATTTAAAAATTTTAGTTTAATAGAGGCGGATGTAAGAGATCTCAAGTTATTGAGTAAAATTGCAAATAATTTTGATTTTATTTTTCCTTTGGCAGCTTTGGTAGGAGCGCCTTTGTGTGACAAAAGTCCAAAAGATGCAAAAGAGGTTAACGAGGATAGTATAAATTATTTGACTAATATTTTAAGCGACCATATCGGTATTATAATTCCAACTACAAACTCAGGTTATGGTATTGGAAAAAAAGACGTATTCTGCACAGAAGAATCTCCTTTAAATCCAATATCAATTTATGGTTCAACAAAAGTGAATGCAGAGAGATTGGTTATGAAAAGAAAAAATTCGATCTCTCTTAGACTGGCTACAGTTTTTGGAATGTCGCCTAGAATGAGAGTTGATCTTTTAGTTAATTATTTTGTTTACAAAGCTATAAAAGAAAAAAAAATTGAAATTTTTGAGGGTAATTTTAAAAGAAATTACGTTCATATAGAAGACGTTGCTAATGCTTTTTTATTTTGTATTGATAATTTTGAAAGACTTAAATCTAATATATTTAATTTTGGTATAGAAGGTGCTAATTTAACAAAGACAGAACTAGCTATAAAAATCAAAAAATATATTCCAGAATTTCAATTTTCAAAAAATGAATTTACTCAAGATCCAGATAAAAGGGATTACATTGTTTCAAATAAAAAGATTTTGAATGCAGGTTTTCAGTTTCAATGGAATATTGATAATGGTATTGAAGATCTCATTAATAAAATGAAAGAATTGCCAGAGGGCAATTATACAAATATTTAAACAAAATATGAATTGCAGAATATGCTCATCTAATCGTTTAGATTTAGTTTTTGATCTTGGGAAACAACCATGGGGAAATAATTTTTTGACAAAAAAACAACTTGGTAAGGAAGAATTTTATCCTTTGCAGTTATTATATTGTAATGAATGCTCGTTATCCCAGTTAAGTTATACAGTTAAAAAAGAAATTATGTTTTCAGATCATACCTATCTTTCAGGATCAACAAAGAGTTTATCTGAGCATTTTAAAAAAGTATGTGATTTATTGAATAGTAGATTTAATAAGGGTAAAAAAAAAAAAAGTATATTAGATATAGGATCAAATGATGGAACCTTTTTACAACATTTTAAGAATTTAGATTGGGATATTTTAGGAGTAGAGTCATCCAAAAAAATATCGGAAATTGCAAATAATAGAGGAATAAATACTATCCATAAATTTTTTAATTTGGACACTGCTAAAGATATTAATTCTAAATTTGATTTTATAAATGCATCTGGAGTTTTTTTTCATTTAGAGGAGCTTCATTCTGTAGCAAAAGGCATTAAAGAAAAATTAAAACCCGAAGGTATTTTTGTAGTACAATTTTTATATATGAAACAGATTATGAAAAATATTGCTTTTGATCAAATTTATCATGAACATTTAGTTTATTATAATTTAAATACATTATCAAAATTATTAGACATGCACAAATTAGAAATCTTCGACGCATACTTGTCAGATATTCACGGTGGACAGATGATAGCGTTTGTTTCTCATAAAGGACAATATGATAAAACTGATCTATTAACCAAACTTATTTTTGATGAAGAAAAGAGCTTTTGTAATGAAAAAAAATCTTACGTTGAGTTTTCACAAAAAGCAAAAAATCTTAAAAAAGAAAATTTAATTTACCTAAATAAATGTATTGAAAATAATAAAATAATTTTTGGCATGGGGGCGCCAGTCAAAGGAAATACTTTATTAAATTATTTTGGGCTCACTACTAAATATATACAACGGCTACTTGAAATTAATTTATTAAGAAAAAATTTGTACGCACCGGGATCTCATATTCCAATATACATGGAGAATGAAATTAAAAGTTTACCAGATATTTTCTATGTGCTTGCATGGAATTTTAAAGATGAAATTCTAGAAAAAAATAAACATTTGATTTCTAAGGGAATTCAGTTTTATTTTCCTATTGAGATTGCAAAATAATGAAAAATATATTTGTAACAGGAGCAACAGGTTTTCTTGGAAGATTTCTTGTAAAAGAACTAAAAAAAAATTATCTAGTTGATAGTCCAAAATCCGTTGAATGTAATTTGCTAAATTTTAAAGACTTAAAAAAAATAAAAAAAAAATATCAGTATATTTATCATTTAGCTGCCTGGACACAGGCTGGTGATTTTTGTTTGAAACACCCTGGTCAGCAATGGATTTTAAACCAGCAAATAAACACTAATCTTGTTAGTTGGTGGAAAAATTTTCAACCTCAAGCAAAGCTAATTTTTATTGGAACAAGTTGCTCGTATCCTGAGAATACTAAGAAATTAAAGGAAAGTAACTATATGTCGGGTGAGCCAATAGAAAGTCTTTATACCTATGCTATGACCAAAAGAATGTTATTGCAGGGTGCGATTGCATGTCAAAAAGAATTTAATTTAAAGTGGCTGTGCTTTATTCCATCTACTTTGTATGGACCAAGATACCATACCGACGGCAGACAAATGCATTTTATTTTTGACTTAATTACAAAAATAATAAACGGAAAATTAAATAAAAAAAAAGTCACACTGTGGGGTGATGGAAATCAAAAGAGAGAAATTATTCATGTTGAAGATTTTATTAGTGCAATATTATTTTTAGTTAACAAAAAAAATAATGAGATTATTAATATTGGCTCAGGAAAAGAGTATACAATAAAAGAATTTGCAAAAAAGATTTGTAAAATATTAGATTATAATTTTAATAAAATTTATTTTGATAAAAAAAAATATGTTGGCGCTAGATCAAAAAAGCTAGATATTTCAAAGCTAAAAAAATATTATCGAAATTATATACGAAATAATAAAAAAATAGATGAAGGTTTGCGACAAACGATAAATTGGTTCTTAAAAAATCAAGTTTATTAATGAAGAATTTTTTTTTTATCTTGCCTGCTTTTAAAAATTTGTCTGGGCATGAAGGTTCTTTCGTAAAAATTTTTCATAATATATGTAAAAAAAAAAAATATATTTTTAATCTAGTTATTCCAAAGGATAATAAAGAAAAAATTATCCAAAATAAATTTAAAATTCTTTCTAATTTTCGTAATAAATATTTTTATCAGAAGATTATCAATTTATTTAAATTTTATATAGAAATAAAAAATAATATATATTGTAATAAAAATAATATTTTTCTTATAGATGGTTTACGTTTCGTTTATACTTTGCCTTTATTATTTTTTTTCGTCACGAATAAAAAACAAAATATTATATTATTTTATATTAGAGATTATTTTTCCAAATATAGTATTAAGAATTTGATCCTTATTTTTTTTTTTAGATCACTCAAAAATAGATTTGACAGAATAGTACTGTTAACTGATAGTTTTTATATATATAAAAAATTAAAAATAAATCATAAAGAAACCTATATTTTACCAATTCCTCATATCATTAAAATAAAAAAAAATATAAAAAAATTAAAACGCCCTTTAATTTTTTTACCAGGTCCATATAGAGAAGATAAAGGAAAAATAAATTTATTATTTTTTATTAAAAATAACATTAAAAAAAATTTCAACTTATTAATAAATGAAAAATTCTCAATAAGTAATAAATTAAGACATTTGATAAAATTTGAAGATTCTCTTAGTAAAAAAGAATATATTAATTATCTAAATCAATGTTCTTTTATTATTCTCCCTTATATTTCAGATTTTTATAAATTTAGAACTTCTGGTATTTTTGTAGAAAGTATTTCAATTGCTAAGCCTGTCTTTGTTTCATCAAATACTTGGATGGCTAATCAATTAATTAATTTTGGACTCGAAAAATTAGTTATTAATGATTGGAGATGTCTAAATTTAGATACATTAATAGACATTACAAATCAAACAAATACAAAAAATAGATTAAAAAAAATGAGAAATTCTTTTGTCCAATATCATAACGAGAAAAATTATATAAATACTTTTTGTAAGATTTTAGAAAAAAAATAATTATAATTTAATGAAGATACTAGAATATTATTCCCAATTATTTAGGCATTCATCATTTAATAATAATTTTATTAGTATTTTTATTAATGCTTTTATTTTATTTTTTTTATTACTTTTAAATATTAAATATAAATTTAAAATAAATACTGCTTTTGTTGATTTTTATTTGACCTTTTATCCTTTAAAAAAAAAAATGGGCGGTAGAGGAATTTTTATCTTTAGAGAAAAAATAGAACCTTTAATGCAACATGGCTTAGGTTTAATTAAAAAAAATTTTATTTGTATAGACGCTGGTGCTAATCAAGGTATTTTTTCTATACCGTTTGCAAAAATAGCAGGGGAACATGGAAAAGTTATTGCAATAGAGCCGATGAAATATGCTCAAGAAATTATTAAGAATAATGCAAGAATTAATAATCTTTCGAATATTTATGTCTATAATGGGGTCCTTTCAAATCAAAATGGCCTTGCAACGTTGGATTATACTGATGGAATTGGGTCTTCATCTATATTAAGAGATCATGGAAAAAAAAATTTATTAGAAGTTAATTCTAATACAATAGACAATCTTTATAATGAATATTCACTAAATCGCATTGATTTTATTAAACTTGATGTTGAAGGAGCGGAGCTTCTTGCTTTAAAAGGAGCAAAAAATATTCTAGAAAAATTTAAACCAATTATATGCTTAGAGTGTGGAGTTTTTGAATTTGATAATATAAATAATTTTTTGAAAAAATTTGGCTATTCTAGTTACATATATAGTTTCTCTGGAAATTTAATAAAAACAAATAAAATTTTTAAAGATATGAGTAATGTTTTTTTTAAAATATGAAAAATAAGATTGCATTAGTATTTCCTTGGCTAAATTTATATGGTGGAGGAGAGGTTTTTTGTGAGTATACAGCTAATCTTTTAATAAAAAAATATGAGATTGATTTATATGTTTATAATAATGAAAAAAATCAAAATAAAAAACTAGATTTTAATAAAAGAATTAAAATAAAAAAAATAAAATCACGTAGTTTTTTTGTTCACTACTTTTGTAGCAGATTTATGATTTTTGCACATACTTATTTAATTTTTTATTTTAATAATATCAATAAAGAAAAATATAAATTTATTTTTTCAACTATAGGTGAATTTTTTTCAAAAACAAAAACGATACAATATATACATATGTGTATATTTTCTAAAAATATATTTGAGTATAAAAATTTTGGATTGACGAGCCCATTCAAGATGGTTGTAAGATTTATTTTCGTTATTTTTTCTAGATTTCTTCTCGGTTTAAATAAAAAAAAATTTTTTAATGTTACAACTTTAACGAATTCAAAATGGAGTCTCCAACGTTTAAAAAAAACTTATTTAATAAAAGTTAAAAAAGTTGTTTATCCGACTTTTAAAGTGCCATCATTAGTTAATAACTCATATTCAAAATTCTCAAAAAGACCCAATAATTTTGTTATATTAGGCAGGGTTAGTGAAGACAAAAGAATCATTGATGGTTTAAAAATTTTTAATGAAATAAAAAAATCTATCCGAAATGCCAAGCTTCATATCATAGGGCCTATAGATATCAATTATTTCAAAAAAATACAAAAATTTATTAATTTTAATTCTATAATTTTTCATGGTTTAATTAATTTAAAAGAAAGAAATAAAATTTTATTAAACTCCAAATATGGTTTGAATTTTTTTCATTCAGAGCATTTTGGTAGAAATGTTTTGGAAATGCAAAAACTAGGAATGATTGTTTTTGCTAGAAATGCGGGGGGAGTCAGGGAGATCATTTTTAACAGGAATCAACTGTATAATAATAGTTTTGATTTAATTAAAAAGATAAAACTAATTCATTTTAACAAAGATAAAATACTAAAAATAATCCATAATAATAAAAAAAACTTAAAACAAAATTTTTCTGATAAGATTTTTCAAAAAGATTTTTTATCAAATTTTTAATAAATGTTATATTTTAAAAAAAAAATATTAATTACTGGTTCAGAAGGCTTTCTCGGAAATCATCTTAAAAATTATTTATCGAAAAAAAATTATCTAATTTATTGTTTGCAAAAAAAAAAAATAAAATATAAAAATTTAAATAACATTAAATATTTGCAATGTGATATCAAAAATAAAAATTTACTAAAAAAATTTATTTTAGCAATTAAACCTCATTATGTTTTTCATTTAGCAGCAAAAAGTCATCCTTCTTTTTCTTTTAAGAAACCGATTGAGACATTAATAACTAATGCAATTGGAACTGCTAATTTGCTTAATGGTATTGTTGAATCAAAGTTAAATCCTAAGATTGTAATAGCGTGTTCTAGCGCTCAGTATGGAACGAGAACTTTTAATGAATTGCCATTAAAAGAAAACGATGGATTTGTTCCAGATCATATTTATGGTCTTTCAAAATATTTTCAAGGATCGTTAGGTGGGCAATATGTGAAAATGTTTAATTTAAAAATTGTTAATGCAATAATTTTTAATACGTCTGGCCCAGGTAAAAAAAATGATATTTTTTTTGATATATCAAAGCAATTTTTAAGACAAAAAAAGAATAAAAAAATTTATATAGTCTGTGGAAATTTAAAAAATCAGAGAGATTTTTTGCATTATGAAGATACAGTTAAAGCTTTATATATTTTAGCTAAAAAAGGTAAACCTGGAGAGAATTACAATATTTCTACCGGTAAATTAATCAAGATTAACCAATTGATTAATTATATTAAATTTAAATCTAGAAAAGATGTTAAAATTATTCAAACAAAGGAAAAATTTAGAAAATTCGATGAGAAATATATTTCTGGTGATAGTCGAAAATTAAATAAAATTGGTTGGAGTGCAAAAAAAAATTATAAACATATTTTAGATGATATGTGTTTTAATCTTTTAAATTAGATAAATGTTAAAAAAAAAAATAGAATTTTTTTTAAGTTTTTTTTTAATTTTTATTTTAACTTTTGTTTTTTTTAGAGGACGACTGGGCTCTGATGATTTACAAGCTTTCGATTTTGCTTATAATTTTGTTAACAATAATATCAATTTTATAGACTACATTGGTCAAAATCAGGTGCTAGCCCACAGAGCAGTATGGATAATTCAAAACATTATAATCATTTATTTTTTAAAAATATTTAGTTTATTTTTAAATTTTGATATTTTATTTTTTTCTAAATATTTTTGTGGATGGATAATTTCATTCTACTCAACTTTTTCTATTTACTTGTGTTTTAGGTACTTCAAAAAAAATTTTATAGATAATAATGTGGCTTTTATTGTTTGTAGTGGAATATTTTTTGGATCTAGCTTTCTTTCATATTTAACAGGGTCATATATTGAATCATTAGTAATTTTTTTAATCTTATTACGATTTAATGTTAATAATCGTTATTATATATTAATAATTGACTGTTTTCTTATTCTCATTAAGCCTTATTATTTTTTGATTGTATTACCATTAATTATTTTAGAAAAAAATTTTTTAAAAAATAAAATTTTTCATTTTATTACACTCCTATCTTTATTTGCATTATTTAAAATATCGACTTATAGTGGATTTATTCCTTTTGTTAGTGCTCTACCGTTTAATTTTGATTTAGATTTTATTATTAAAAATATTATTTATATAATTTTTAGTCCAGGTTTTGGCATTATTTTTACATCAACAGTGCCTTTATTTTTAATAATAATTGGATTCCAGAGAAGTTCTTTAATAAAAATATTGTTTATATTTCTTTTTATAATTTTTATTAGCACTTTGCCTTTCTGGCATGGGCAGGGACCAGGTGGAAGGTATCTTATTTCATCGTTATTTATATTTTTGCCAGAGTTTGTTAATGCAATTAAAATTTTAAGAAAAAATAAGTTTTTATTAAAATTTTTAATTACTATTATTTTGTTAACCTTACTTCATTTGCCAGCTCTAGAGTTTAGAAACACTAATATTGTAAATTATGAAAAAAGCGTTGTTTATAAAAAAAATGTGTTGGAACCTGCAAAGGATACAGACTTAGATAGTTTCCCTTATCGTAATCTTTTATTTCAGAACGCTATTTTTGCAAATTTAATACTTTATTATAAAATTCATGGAAAAGATAATCATGTTGTATTTCTTGAAAATATAAATTTCAAAATAAGAGACGTTTATCCGATGACAGGATTGCAAAGATTTATTTTTATAGTAAAGAATAAAATTGATTATTTTCCAAAAAATTATTTTTTCTATTTATCTAAATATATTAAATTGCTAGAGTTCATCTATTATTCTTTATTTTTAATTTTTATATTTTTTTTAATAAAAGCTCTATTTAAAGTGAGATTATCTAAATGAAATTAGATAAGAAAATAAGTGTAATTATACCAACCTATAACAGCTCAGCGTATATTCGGAGAGCAATAGAATCTGTAAAAAAGCAAACATACTCAAATTGGGAAATTATTATAATTGACGGAGGGTCTTCAGATAACACTTTAAATCTCTTAAAACAATTCGATAAATCAAAAATTAAGATTTTTTATTTACATAAAGAAAATGGTCTTGCAGCAACTAGATACTACGGCATTTGCAAATCTTCAGGAAGCTACGTTGCTTTTTTAGACTCAGATGATTTTTGGGATAAAAATAAACTTTTATATCAAATTAGAAGTATTGGTTTAAATAATAAGTTTGTTTGTACTAATTTTACTTTGAAAAATAAAAAAAAAATTATGCACGTTAATATTGAGAAAGATATTTTGAGATTGAATGATATTATATACAATCGTCCAATCGCATTATCATCAGTTATGGCTGAAAAAAGAATAATTAAAAATATTATAAAAAATAAAATAAAAAATATCTACGCAGAAGATTATTTGTGGTGGATTTCTATTTTAAAAGCAGGTCATTATTTTTCAGTTGTAAAAAAAAATCTCACTTTTATTAGTTATCATAATCACAATAGGTCTATTAAATTTTTAGCCAACTATTTGTCTTTAATTAAGATTTATCGTAACGAATTAGGCTTTAATTATCTTAAAATTATAGTATTGTTTTTTTTATTATTTATAAAAACGTTTAAAAAAAATATTTTTAAATTTAAAGCTTTCGCTAAGTAAAAAATTAAAAAATGAAATTTACTGTAGAAAATTATCTTAGAACACACGAAGTTATTTTCAGGAAAATAAACATTAAAAATGTTAAAAATTTTATAGATTTAATTGCTTTATCTTTTAAGAATAAAAAAAATATTTTTGTCTGTGGAAATGGTGGTAGCGCCTACAATGCTTCTCATTTTATCACTGATTGGAACAAAATGGTTTATTTGAGAACAGGTAAAAAATTTAAAGGTATATCACTGTGTGATAATATTGGATTAGTTACGGCATATTCAAATGATGTTTCTTATGAAAAAATTTTTGAAGGGCAACTTAACAGCTTGTTTAATAAGGGCGATCTAGTTCTTGGTATAAGTGTCAGTGGAAATTCAAAAAATGTAATTAACGCATTAAATTTTTGCAATAAAAATGGAGGCATTAGCGCTAGTATTACCGGTTATGATGGTGGAAAAATAAAAAAAATATCTAAATATAACGTAAATGTTCCTTCTTACGATATGCAAATTTGCGAAGATATGCATCTGATGATCGGGCATATGGTAATGAAAAATCTTTGTGGCTCTAATATTGAATAGTTATTTCAAAAAATTAAATAATTTTTTATTCTATTTAATTTGTTTATTGCCGGCAGCTTTATTAACAGGCTCATTTTTTCCAGATTTAATTATTAGCTTATGTTCTTTAATTTTCTTATTCATATTAATTGTTAAAAAAAGAAATTATTTTCACAATTATTTTTTTTATTTTTTTTTAATTTTTTGGTTAATTTTAGTTACAAGTTCATTGCTATCTAAGAATCCGTTTTTTTCTTTAGAAACTAGTTTATTCTATATTAGATTTTTCATTTTTTCTTTATCTATCTATTATTTATTAATTGAGCGTTTATTTAATTTCAAAATCTTTACAAATTTTTTATTATTCATAATATTATTATTAATTTTCGATTCTCACTTTCAGTATTTTTCTGGATATAATATTTTAGGGTTTAAATTAGAGAGTCCATTAAGAGTTAGCAGTTTCTTTCGTGATGAACTAAAAATGGGTTCTTTTTTATTTAGGATCTTTCCAATTTTATTAATTCTTTTGATTCTTTTAAAAAATAAAAAATTATATTTATTTTTAATTCCAGCAGTTTTTTCTTCAATTATTTTAAGCGGAGAGAGAACTTCAATCATTTTAAGTATTATATTTTTTTTAGGAGTTGTTATTTTAAAAATAAAATTTAAAGAAAAAATATTAATTATCTCATCTCTTTTTTTGGTATTAATAATCCAATTCTCATTTAATGATAGTTTCAAATATAACTTTACCGAAAGAATGAAAAAAGAATTCGTTTTTGAAAAATTAGATAATTCTACAAAAGAGTTAGAAAAAAAATTTGGATTTAAATTTTTTACTAACTTACATACAGAAATGTATAATACATCTTATGAAATGTTTTTGGATAAAAAATTTTTTGGACATGGACCTAAAATGTATAGAATTATATGCAAAGAATATGATATTAAAACATGCAGCACTCATCCACATAGTTTTGTCATACAATTGCTGGCTGAAACTGGAATTGTTGGCTTCTTATTTTACTTAGTTTTTTTTGTTTTTGTAATTAAAGATTTTTTTTATTTTTTTTTATTTAAATCTATAAATAGTAATTATGTAATCATATTATCATTACTAATTATTATTAATCTTTTTCCTTTGGCACCCTCAGGTAATTTCTTTAATAATTGGTTGAATTCTATAATGTATTTACCATTGGGATTTTATTTCTTTTTTAGAAAAAGAATAAATGTATAAATGTATGAATGATAATTTTTTTTTTAACTATACTTAGTATTATTAGTTTTATTTTTTTTTATAAATTAACTGATTATTCTTTATCCAATAATTTCATTGTTGATCTAGATTTTAATAAAAAACAAGCATTTCACAAAAAATTGAAATCTCGAATTGGTGGAATCTGTTTTTTTATTAGTTTTATTTTTTTTTATTTTTTTTTATTTTCTTTAAAAAACAGCGTTAATACTTCTGTTTTATACGGTACAATATTTTTTTTAATCGGCTTATTGTCTGATTTAAAAATTATAGAAAACCCCAAAATTCGGTTTTTTTTAATGATTCTTCTTAGTTTTCTGTTCCTAAAAATTACCAATTTTAAAATTAATAATTATGGGTTAGAATTTTTTTATAATATCAATGATTCCTATTTTAGCTTTATTCCAGTTTTAGTAAGTTTATTTTTAGTAGTAAATGGAGCTAATTTAATTGACGGTTTTAATGGTTTATTATCAATACATATTTTATTGATTTCTATTATTTATTCTTATTTAGCAAAAATCTACAATTTAGATTTTTTATTTTTAATTTTAATTTCTATTGTGTTAATTAATATAATTTTTTTGTATTTCAATTTTATATTAAAAAAAATATTTTTTGGTGATTCCGGAGCTTATTTACTAGGTGCATTAATTGCTATTATAACAATTGAAGTTTCTAACTCAATACTAAATATTTCCCCATTTTTTTTTGCTGTAACATTATTTTATTTGTATTTTGAAGTTGTGTTCTCAATTTTTAGAAAGATTTATGAAAAAAAGAATCCTTTTTTTCCAGATAAATATCATCTGCATATGCTTTTTTATAGATTATTGAATAATGCTAAATTAAAAAATTCTAACAACAAGACTGGTTTGTATTTAAATTTATTGTATTTAATTTCAATTTTTCCAATTTTTTTTTATTCACATAATAACTTTTTTTGTCAAATCCATTTTTTTTTAATGCATATTGTCTATATTATTTCTTATTTATATTTACGTGAAAAAAAATAAATATATTTTAGTAACGGGTGGTTTAGGATTCATAGGCTCTCATACGTGCGTAGAATTATTAAAAGCTAATTACAAAGTTATAGTTATTGATAACCTCTCTAACTCGAGTAAAAAAAATATAAATAGAATATATAAGATTACCAACAAAAAAATTATTTTTTATAAATTAGATACAAGAAAAATAGGATTGGAGTATCTTTTTAAAAAATATAATATTTATTCCGTTATTCATTTTGCCGGATTAAAAGCTGTTGCCGAATCTAATAAAAATTTTTTTAATTATTATGATAATAATGTTAACGGAACTATAAATTTATTAAAAATTATGAAAAAATATAATTGTAATAAATTTATTTTTAGTTCATCCGCTTGCGTTTATGATGAAAAATCAAAATCACCAATTAAAGAAAATAGCAAAACTAATCCAAAAAGTGGGTATGGATTTACAAAGTTGCAGATAGAAAAAATATTAGAAAGATTATTTATTATGGATAGTAAATTTTGGCATATTGTTATATTGAGATATTTTAATCCAATAGCATCACACCCATCTGGACTGCTTCCAGAAAATCCAAAAAAAGCTGAGAATATTATTCCTAAAATATTGAATGTTATTTTAAAGAAAGACAAGTTCTTTAAAATATACGGTGGTAATTATCATACAAAAGATGGAACTTGTTTGCGCGATTATGTTCATGTTGTGGATTTAGCCAGAAGTCATATTTTAGCTTTAAATTTTTTAAAAAAACCCATTTTAAAAATATTTAATATTGGCAACGGTATAGCCTACTCAGTTAAAGATATTATTAATACATTTTCTAAACAAATAAATTCTAAGATCCCATTCATGGTAGTAAAAAGAAGAGAAGGAGACGTAGATATAAGTTATGCAGATTCTACTAGCGCCAAAAAAATTCTTGGGTGGAAAAATAGATATAAATTAATTGATATGTGCAAACATACTATTAATTCACTCAAACAATAAATTCACTAAAAATTATGAATGAAAGCATTGAAAATATTACAAATCAATATGAACTTACAGTTCTACTTCCTACTTTAAATGAGCAAGATTCTTTAGATCAAATTTTAACAGAAATTAAATTAACTTTAAATAAAACAAAAATTAATTACTGCATATTAGTCACTGATAATGGCTCAATAGATAAAACATTAGAGATTTGCAAAATACACAATGTAATCTTAAACAATGTTGAAATTAAAGGATACGGTGCAAATTTAATTAATGCTTTTAAAAAAATTAAATCAGAATTTATAATTTTTTTTGATTCTGATGGTTCCTATGATCCTAAAGAAATACCAAATTTATTTAATGAAATTAAAAAAGACCGCACGATTGACATGATTTCTGGAAATAGATTAAAAATTCAACAAAAAAACTCAATGCCATTTCTTAATAGGTATATTGGAACTCCGATTTTAACCTTTTTTATAAGATTTTTATATGATCTAAAAATCTATGATTGTAATTCTGGAATGAGAATATTGAGATTATCTAGTTTTAAAAATATAAATTTTTTTTGTAAAGGTATGGAATTTGCTTCTGAAATTTTTATTAAATCTAAATTAAATAATTTAAAAATTAAAGAAATAATAATAAATTTTAGAAAAGATTATAGAAGTAGAGAGCCGCATTTATCTAGATGGAGAGATGGATGGAGACATTTAAGATATATTATAGCTAACGGCCCAGATTGTATTATTAGTCTTTTTGGATCAATAACATTTTTAAATTATATACTCATTATTATTTTGTCATTTTTTAGTACAGAAAGTCATTTGCCTCGGTACCATACAATTTTTTCAATATTAGCAATTAATCAATTTTTTCAAAGTTTTTTTTTAGGAATATTAAGCATGAGAATTAATTTAGTATTAGTTGAAAATTTTAAAAGTAATTTAATTTCAAAAATATTTTATTTAAAAGAAAACGATATTTTTATGCGTATATTCTTAATCTTCATTATGTTATTATTTTTTGAATTAATATTTTTATTATTTAGATGGTATAAACAATCATTTGGCTTGTTGTCAGAAATTGAAACAATGATAAGAATCTTAGTCTATTCTGCATTAGGCTCATTTTTTATTTATTTGGATCTTCAAATAGAATCAAGAAATAGAAATGAAAATTTCTAAAAAATTATTTTGCCAGAATCCTCAAATTTTGCAAATATTCAACCCAGACCTATTTCATTAATGTCTATGTTAAACTCTTTAAGAATTTTTAAAATTATTTTGAGAAATGAGAAAAATTAAGCAAGCAGTTATTTTAGCGGGAGGTTATGCCAAGAGATTAAAGCATTTAACAAAAAAAATTCCTAAATCGCTATTAATTTTTAATGGATTAACATTTATTAATCATCAACTTAAAATCTTAAATCAAAATAAAATTTATAATGTTTTAATTTGTGTAGGACATCTTGGTGAAAAAATTAAAAGAGAATTATTAAAATCAAGATTAAAACATATGAATATTCAATTTTCTTCAGATGGAAAAAAACCAAAAGGTACGGGCGGTGCTTTAAAAAAAGCATTTAAAAAATTAGATAGTATATTTTTTTTAATTTATGGAGATACTTATCCTTTAGTAGATTTTAAAAAAGCAAGTAAAAGTTTTTTCGAAAAAAAATCTCTTTTTTCTATGTGTATAATTAGAAATAAGAACCGTTGGGATAGAAGTAATATTGTCATTAAGCATAATAAAATAGTAGATTACAATAAAGACTCTTTAAAAGCAAAATACATTGATTATGGTGTATCTATAGTTAATAAAAATATTTTTAAATCTACAAAAAAATTAAAATTCGATCTTAATTTAGTATACAATTTATTAATCAAAGATAAAAAATTAGATTATTTTATTGAAAAAAAAAGATTTTATGAAATCGGAAGTTTTGATGGTATTAAAAGTTTTAAAAAAAAACTAAATCAATGAATTTCTTAAATAAATATTTAGCTGAACATATTAAAATTTCTAATGACTTAGATTTAAGGGTAATTTTAAAAATTATTCAAAATATTTTAAATATTAGAAAAGATAAAGGTAGATTGTTTATCATTGGTGTGGGTGGAAGCGCAGCAAATGCTTCCCATGCAGTGAATGATTTTAGAAAATTATGTGGGATTGAGGCGTACTCTCCAGTAGACAACATCTCAGAACTTACCGCAAGAACGAATGATGATGGATGGGAAAGTGTATTTGAAGGATGGTTGAAAGTATCAAATATTAGTAAAAAAGATGTTCTTTTAATTCTTTCAGTTGGGGGCGGAAATCTTAAAAAAAATGTAAGTGTAAATATTATTAAAGCTATTCGATTAGCTAAAAATAAAAAAACAAAAATCATAAGTATAGTTGGTAAGAAAGATGGTTATGCAGCAACCCACTCCGATGAATGTTTAGTTGTTCCATGCGTAAATGATAAGCATATAACTCCTCATTCCGAAACTTTTCAAACTATGATTTGGCACATGATAGTTTCTCATCCTTTGTTAAAAAAAAATAAAACTAAGTGGTAACTTTTTTAAATATAGATGAAAAAAAAAGCTATTTTTTTTGATAGGGATGGAGTTTTGATAAAAGCTCCGATTGATAAAGAGAAAAAACCTAAATCAATAATCAATGTAGACCAAATTGAATTATGTGAAAATATAAATGATATTTGTGAATTTTATAGAAAAGATTTTTATCTTATAATGATTACAAATCAGCCCGATGTTTCAAGAAAAATAAATACAAAAGCAAATGTTGATTCAATTAATAATTATTTGAAGGATATATTAAATTTGAATGATATTTTTGTATGCTATTCATCTGATGATAATTGTAAAAACAGAAAACCAAACATTGGCATGTTATTAGAAGCAAAAGAAAAATATAGACTGGACGTAAGAAATTGTTATTTTGTGGGTGATAGATGGAGAGATATTGATGCTGGAAAAAATTTTGGCTGTAAAACCATTTTTATCGACAGAGGTTATAGTGAAAAATTAAATTTTAGACCTGATTACACAATCAGCAGCTTAAAAAATATTTTTAATATTATATGAAAAATTTTATAGAAAGAATAAAAATTAAAATTTTTGCTGATGGGGCAAAAAAAGAAGACATACTGTTAATGAATTCTTTGCCCTATATTAATGGTTTTACCACAAATCCGACATTGATGAGAAAAGCTGGAATCCACAGCTATGAAGATTTTTCAAAAGAAATTCTCGCTACTGTTCAAGAAAAACCTTTATCACTTGAAGTTTTTTCGGATGATTTTAATGAAATGGAAAAACAAGCAAGAAAAATTTTTTCCTGGGGCAAGAATGTTTATGTTAAAATTCCAATTACTAACTCGATGGGTGATAGTAGTATAAATTTAATAAAAAAATTAAGTAACGATGGAATTAAATTAAACATAACTGCTCTATTTACTGAACAACAAGTTCAAGAAACAATTTCAGCATTAAATATTAATACAAAATCCATAATCTCAGTCTTTGCAGGAAGAATTGCAGATACAGGTAAAGATCCTTCGATATTAATTAGAAAGACTTTAGGCTTAATAGGAAGTAATAAAAATCATGAAGTATTATGGGCAAGTACAAGACAATTTTTTAGTATTATTGAAGCTAATACTATAGGGTGCCATATAATTACAGTCTCCCCAGATATAATTAATAAATTTAATTTAATTAATTATGACCTAAAACAATATTCTTTAGACACCGTCAAACAGTTTTATGATGATGCAAAAAAATCTAATTACATCATATCTTGAAATTTAATTTGAAAAAAAAATTTTTATTATTAATTTTTACTATTATTTTTTTATTGCCAAATTTTTTTTGGCTATATCTATCTTATGCGAACAAAACATTTCCTTATTATGAATTAGGTTATTTATATAGAAAAATTGATAGAGAAATTAATAAATTATTTTCAAGCAAAGAGGATTATGCTCATAAAATTATTAATAAACAGTATGTAAATAATAATATTTTTTATGAAAAGGAAAATAAAATTGATACTATTTATCTTCCTATTAAAGTTAAAACCATTAATCTTAATCAATCAGTGCAAATTGCTCAGAAAGGTGGATCTTTATCGATAGTTAAAAATAAAATATTAATTGTTGATAGATTAGGAGATTTTTTTATTTTTGATTTTAATAATGTAAAAAAACTAAATGTTTCTACCTCAAATAATTTAGTTAATTTTATAAATAACTATACAGGAAAAAATATTAAAATTACATCAGATAGCTTAAGAACTTATTCAGTAGTATTTGATGAAAAAGAAAAGAACTTATATGTTTCGTATACAAAATTTATTGAGAAAAATATTAGTAGATTAGTGGTGTCTCGTATCAAATTTGATATATCGACAGACAATTTTTTGGGAGAGTGGGAAGAAATTTTTTCTTCAGAAGATTTATTTGAAGCCGCATCTTCAAGTCAGTTTGGCGGTGGTAAAATGGTAGTGCATAAACGAGATTTGTATTTAACTGTTGGTTACGCTTATGAAAGAGTTATTAATAATCAGGTATATTCTTCAAGTGATGATATTAATTCAGCTACTGGAAAAGTTATTAAAATAAACTTAGACACAAAAATTGCTGAAGTCTTTACCTTTGGACATAGAAATTCACAGGGCATAACAGTATTGGCCAATGAAAAAATAATATCAACAGAACATGGAGATCAAGGCGGAGATAAAATAAATGAAATCGTAAAAGGAAATCACTACGGTTATCCATATAAATCGTTTGGAACGGCTTATGGAACATATCAGCTATCAGGAATGGATTATAAAAATAGAAAATATAAAGATCCAATATATTATTTTAGTCCATCCATTGGAATATCTTCAATTATTGAATCTAAAGATTTTCATCCAAGTTGGAGCAGCAATTGGTTGGTAGGATCTTTAAAAGCTAGAACTTTATACAGGGCTCATATTTTGGATAATAAAATAATTTCAGTAGAGCCTATTTGGATAGGTGATAGAATTAGAGATATTGTTGAATTGAATCAAAAAATTGTAATATTAACAGATCAGGCGACTATTATTATTTTAGAGGTAGATAGTGATCAGTTAAAAAAAAATACTCGTTATAATAATTTAGATACAGGGGGACTTTATATAAGTCTAAATGATAAATTAAAAAAATGCGTTCAATGTCATTCATTTACTGAAACTAACCCAACTAGTTTAGCGCCTTCATTACATAATATTTTTAATAGAAAAATTGCTTCAGACAATTATCAAAATTATTCTAGTGCTTTAAAATCAAAATCAGATCTAATTTGGAGTTATGATAATTTGCTTAGTTTTATTAACGATCCTAACAATTTTTCACCAGGAACTTCCATGCCATATCTTGAGTTAGAAAAGGGAGAAATCGATGATATTATTAATTTATTAAAAAAACAGAGTTTGCAATAAAATGCAATTTTATTTAATTTTTTTAGAATTAAAAGCGCAGACAAAGTTAACAAAGATAATTCGGAGAAAATAATTAAGACTGATATATTATAGTTTTGCTTATTAGTATTGTTTAGATATACATTTATATCTTATTTTATTTCAAAAAATATTATTAAATGATTATTTCGCGGAGTCCTTTAAGAATATCTTTAGGTGGCGGCGGCACAGATTTACCTTCCTATTATAAAAAATTTGGAGGTTATTTAATTGCAGGCTCTATTAATAAGTATGTTTATATAAGTTTAGCCAAAACATTTAATAAAAAATTTATTTTAAAATATTCCAAAAATGAAGAAGTTAAAAATATAAATAATATTAAACATCCGATTTTTAGAGAAACTTTAAGATATTTAAAAATTAAAACACCACTAAATATATCTAGTCATGCCGATATACCGGCCGGTACAGGATTGGGATCATCAGGCTGCTTTACAGTGAGTCTAATAAAAGCACTTTGTTGTTTTGCTTCGATAAAGATTACTAATAAACAAATTGCTGAATTTGCGTCGGAAATTGAGATTAATATTTTAAAAGAGCCAGTCGGAAAACAAGATCAATATACCGCCGCTTACGGAGGTATTAATGAATATTTCTTTCATAAAAATGGATTTGTTGAAGTTCAAAAACTTAAAATAAAAAAAGATATTATAAAAAAACTGCAAAAAAATTTAGTTATTTATTTTACAGGCTATTCAAGAAAATCATCAAAAATTTTAGTAACGCAAAATAATCAGACAATCTCCCACAATAATATTATGATAAAAAACTTACATGAAGTAAAAGAGCTTGCTTATGATTTTAAGAAATATTTATTAAAGGGAGATCTTGATAGTTTTGGAAATCTAATGCACATTCATTGGGAATTAAAAAAAAAAAGATCGAAATTTATGTCAAATAGAAAAATTAATTATATTTATGATCTTGCCAGGTCTCACGGAGCTCTTGGAGGAAAATTAGTAGGCGCTGGTGGAGGTGGCTTTTTAATATTTTACACTAATAATTCATTATATCTTAAAAAAAAACTATCTAGTATAGGTCTAAGCAACGTTGATTTTAAATTTGATTTTGAGGGTACGAAAATACTAACGCTTTAAATATTTATTCTTCAATTAATTTAATTTAAACTTAGCAATAAAATAATGGCATTAGATTGGAAATCAGCGCAAGAAAATGAAAAATTATTTTGGGAAAGTATTTATATTAATAAAGAAAAAGACATTGTTTATAGTCCACAAAATGATGAGGGGTCTTTAAGTTTCACAAAAGAAGTTTTGTTACGACATAAGATTGATTTAAAAAGTTTAGAAAATAAAAAATTATTAGACGTAGGATCTGGCCCATATGGAATTATCAAGGGTCTAACAATCTTAGAGGTACAAACAAAGGCTAGAATTTTAAAAATGGTTGCAGCTGATCCGTTAATGGATTTTTTTAAAGATAAAATTGGTATGTTAAAAGAAGACAGTCATATTAGTTTAGTAAAAACTAAAGGAGAAGAATTGCCATTCGAAGATAATTCTTTTGACTATATTTTTTGTACAAATGTTTTGGATCATTGTGATAAGCCTGAAATTGTTATTAAAGAATGTTATAGAGTTTTGAAAAAAGAAGGAATATTTTGTCCAAGTTTACATGTTGTATATCCGGTATGGGGTTTAATTAAAAATTATATAAAATATTTTGACAAGAATCATCCTCATCATCTACTTGAAAAGGATTTGTCAAAATTGTTATCAAAATATTTTCCAACTATAATAAATACTTATAAGATTAATATGATTAAGGATCACTCTTCTTTTACTTTTAAAAATATATTTAAAAATAATAATAAAATCAGGGGATTAAAAAGATTTTTATCTAATTATTTTTTATATACCACTTACTATCAGGCGCAAAAATAAATTAATTCTAAATAAAAAATGAATAAATATTTTATATTCAGATTTACTAAAATATTTAATTTTAAAATAGTTTTTTCTAAAATTAGGTTATTGATTTTTACCATAATTAAAAAACCTCAGTATATTTTTTTAAAAAATAAAAAATTTTTTCTTTATAATGGACAAGATAAAGAAATTAATACTCCATCAAGCTACTTATATGCATATAGAGATTTGTATGAAAAAAAAGAAATTAATTTTTTAAATAATAAAATTTTAAAACTATATGGCGCAATAGACGTTGGTGCCAACATTGGATTTTATTCTTTTTTTTTTTTAAATAAAATAGTTAAAAATAAACTTTTGTATATTTTTGAGCCAAAAACCAAATTAAATTCATTAATCATTAAAAATTGTTCACCATTTTCCAATTTTAAAATAATTAATAAAAAAGTGGGGTTAAAAAAAAATAATGTAAAACTGGATAGTATTATAAAAAAAAGAGTCGATTTTATAAAAATCGACGTGGACGGTAAAGAATTAGATGTCTTAAAAGGTTCAAAAAAAATAATTGATAATTACAAACCAAAAATATTAGTCGAAATTGCCGAAGATAGTTTTCTTCTTCATAAGATCCATTACAGAGATGTAGTTAATTTTTTAATTAAAAAAAGATATTCCTGTTACGAAATAAATGATTATCCGAAAAAGTTTACAAGAACACTCCTTAAAGGTGAGGTAATCAATCTTTATTGCGAATAGTTTTTTTATATTAATACTAAAATATTTATAATAATAATTAATCTGCGAATAGTTAATGAAAAAATTAGATACTTTAAATATATTCTTCATTTTAGTTATTTTTTTTTATTTTGTTGGTAATTTATCCTTAATATTCTCTAATTATCTTGATGGAGGTCACGGCGATTCAACGCACAGAATATTGTTTACTCGTGATTTTTTAGATTATGGTTTAAAAGAAATTTTTCAATTTCACCTAGTTTCTCCTTGGCCACCTTTCCCCTTTTTAATGCAGGCTTACTTTTTTAAATTTTTAAAAATTTTTAATTTTGGATTAGTTGCTTCAACTTATATTTTATCCTTATTGCTTGCAATTATTCATTTAATAATAATTTTTTGGTTTTTTAAAAAAAAAGAAAAAAGATTTTTGGGTATAATTTACGTTATATTTTTTACTACATCCGGAACTTTAAATGAAATTTTTATAAGTTCTATGTCAGAAATCTATGCGTTATTTTTATTGTCTTTCTCTCTTATCATATTTAATAAAAAAATTAATTTTTTATTAACAATATTATTAAGTTTAATTTTTTTTTTAGCTACTTTATGTAGGTCAGAAATAATATTCTTGTCTTTAAGTCTTTTTTTATTTTTATTTTTTTTTAGTAAAAAAAGTTACTCTTTGGTATTCTTATTAATTTCATTTTTTCCTTTTGTAATAAAAAATATTTTTTTTTTACTTTACGACTTTCATCTTGATAGCAACTCTATTACAATGGGAGATGTATATAATTTTGGAAGTTTATATGAAAGATTTTACTATTCTTTATCTGGTATTGTGCAATTTTTAAAGTGGCAAAATTTTATAAGCATCTCATTTGTTATATGCTTATTTACTATTTTAAGTATTAAAAATAGCAAAATTAAGTTTTTAAAGAAAAATAGTCTTATATTTTTTTTAGGAATATCTTATCTTATATTCGTTCTTTTAATGTTTGCTTTTGGACCAATTACACAGAATCTAAGATATTTATTTATACCGACATTAATTACTTTTATTGGATTAATTTTAATTTTAGAAAAAGATATTAACGAAGAATTTTGTATAATTTTTAAAAATAAAATTTTTATTATTTATTTTTTCACTTTTTTTGGTTTATTATTAAATTTATATTTTTTAACAAAGTCTGTCCCAAGAGAAATTCGATATGCAAAAAACTTTTTAATTGAAAAGATATCAAATAATAAAAGCAGCAATACTGGTAATTCACTATTATTTATTGATAGTTTATTAGGTCACGAGATGTACTTTATGATGCATACAATTGTTCATTTTAATAATAATTTAGCAGCAAATCAGTACGATATTAGACCCTCACCTTCTATGCATTTAAAGACTAATTCAAATATCAACAACGAGAATGTTTCCCAGACAGAGTTAAAAATATTATCTTATATTAACGTATTTAAACCTAGTTATTTAATTCTAGCTACAGGCGAATATCGATATAAATTAGAAACCTTAACTTTTAAATATGATAAAAATGAGCGAAGTTCTTATATTCTACCAAATTCTCAATATTTAGCAAAAAATGACTTAGAATTGAATTTTATAAAAATTGGTAGACAAGAAAAATTTTTGTATAAAAAAATATATAAGGGGAATTTGTTAAGTATTTATGAATTTGAACCATCAATATTATTAAACTAAAAAATATTTTTTATATACTTTTCTTAATTTCAAAATGTCAAAGAACATTATTATAGAATCTATTAGTATATTTAATTTTCCATTTGATTTGTGATTCCATGTTACTGGCAATTCAATAATATCAAGATTTAAATTTTTACATATAAGAGCAATTTCAACATCATGAATATATCCATAAAATTTAATTTTATTAAAAATATTTTTTGCAGTTTTAGTATTATAGAGTTTAAACCCACATTGTGTATCTTTAATGTTAATCTTTAATGCTAATTTAATAAAAAAAGAAAATAATTTACCAAGAAAACTTCTTATAATTTTTTTATTAACAATAGAATTTTTAAGATTTCTTGAACCAAAAAATATTTTAGAGCCATTTTTTTTTAAAAAAAAATCATTCCAAATATTAATTTGATTTAAATCTACAGACAGATCTATGTCACAAGTAAGCGACCAATTATATTTTGCAGCGAGTATCCCTTTTTTTAAGGCATATCCTTTTCCTTTATTCTTATTTAACTTAATATATTTTATTTTTTTATTTTTTAATTTATTTATAAAAAACTTAATGTTATTTTCTGTTTGGTCATTACTCCCGTCATCGACTAAAATAATTTCTTTTTTTTTTAAACTCTGTTTAGTTAGAAATTTACTAATATTTTCTAATGAATTTATTATTCTCCTTTCTTCATTGTAAATAGGAAAAATAATAGATATTTCTTGTATTTTAGACAATTTTAATTAGAATTTTTTTTTGCGTAAATTATACTTTCAAATCCATAATAGCACCAAGTGTAATAATTAGATTTTTTTTTTAAAATCATATATGGATCAATTATAAATCCTACAATTGCTTGAATTAAAGGTCTAAAATTCTTATTTGAGAATATTATGCTGAAGTTATTTTTTAATAGTATCTCCAATATTATTTTATATTGAGGTGGAGGATTTTGGTGTGTCTTATCATCGTTATAATTTAATCCACCAGGATTTGGTCTAGAAGGAAAATCTAATGTTTTTTCTGATGGGAATGCAATATAAATTTCTCCACCAACTTTTGTAACTTTAATTATGTTATTTAAAACAGAGAATCTATCTAAACAATGTTCGAGGTTATGATTGCAAATTACAAGGTCATAATTATTACCAGCAGCTAAAATAGAATTTGCAAAATTTTTAGGACTAGTCATTATTATTTTGTCAGCAATATTAGGAAGGTTATTGTTGTGATTTTCAATATCAATTCCCGTATAATGTGATTTAGGAATAAAATTTTTAACATGATAAGCAGAATTGTTACCGCAGCCGATGTCTAAAATTTTTATATTCTTATCTTTATGTTTAAGAAGAATAAAAGTCTTACCGTATTTTGGAGTAGTTACTAATCTCCAAGGAAAAGATAAAATTTTATAAAAAATATGAATTATTTTAATCTTTTTTAATTTAGATCTAATCATTCTTGGTTGCGGGGCTTGGATTTGAACCAAGGACCTTCAGGTTATGAGCCTGACGAGCTACCAGACTGCTCCACCCCGCGATATTATAGTTGCTTATAATCTTTATTAATTATTTAAGCAAATCTAATTTATAATGTAAAATTATTTTTAATATTTTTAGAGTAGTTATAAAAATATTTAAGGTTTTTTTTTGTCCCAATGTCAATATGATCATTATTAAATACTTTTCCTGAAATTAATTTTTTTTCTATTAGCTTGGGTATTATTGCCGATTCTAAGGAATTGTTATTTTTTTTAAGAAATTTTATTATTTTTTTATTAATAACGTAAAATCCAGAATTCATTAAATTCGAATTATTTTTTGAAAAGACTATTATTTTTTTTTTAGTATTTAATTGTGATAGTTTTTTATTACTCTTATAAATTTTATTTTTAACTAAACACATAAACATTACTTTGTTTTTTAAAGGAATTTTATTAAATTTATTAAAATTAATATTAAAAAAAGTATCTCCATTAAGTACTAATGTATTATTGGTGATATATTTTTTTGCATTAAATAAACTGCCACCAGTACCTAGTTTCTCTCTCTCTTTTATGCAACTGAAGTATGTTTTATCTATTTTTTTTTTATCATATTTTTTTAAAAATTGAGAATTCTTATATTTACACAAAAATATAATTTTTTTAGGTTTTATTTTAACAATTTTTTCTAATAAATAATTTATAAATGGTTTATTATTAATTAGCAGAAGAGGTTTTGGAGTTTTTTTCGTAAGATTTCCTAATCTTTTCCCATAACCACCAACGAAAATTAGTACATTTTTTATCATATTTTCAATATTTAAATCTTGATAACATTTTTTAATGACTATTAAAGCTATTTAGACAGGAGTTATTTGCTGCATTTATTAAACTTATATTGTAAAAAATTACTTTAATGTAATAGTTTATTTTTGACATGAATAAAAAAAAAGCTCTTATTTTTGGTGTTACAGGACAAGACGGAGCATACTTAGCTAAATTTTTGCTTTCAAAGAATTATATAGTTCATGGAGTTAAAAGAAGAAGCTCTTCATTAAATACCTCTCGCATTGACGATATTTATGAAGACCCTCATACCAAAACTAATTTTTTTTTACACTATGGGGACATAACGGATTCACTTTCTGTACTCAAAATTATCTCAATTGTTAAACCAAATGAAATTTACAATTTGTCAGCTCAGTCGCATGTTAAAGTTTCATTTGATATTCCAGAATACACAGCAAATGTTGATGGCATTGGAGCGCTTAGAATATTAGATGCTATCAAATCACTTAAATTAGAAAAACAAATTAAATACTATCAGGCAGGAACATCAGAAATGTTTGGTATTTCAAAAGCACCGCAAAATGAAAAAACAAATTTCTATCCTAGAAGTCCATATGCTGCTGCAAAATTATATGCGCACTGGATTACAATAAATTATAGAGAATCTTATAATTTTTTTGCTTGTAATGGCATTTTATTTAATCATGAAAGTCCGATTAGAGGAGAAACTTTTGTTACTAAAAAAATTGTAAGTGGCTTGTGTAAGATTAAAAATAATAAGCAAAAAAAACTTTATCTTGGAAATTTATATGCAAAAAGGGATTGGGGTCATGCAAAGGATTATGTTGTTGCTATGTGGAAGATGCTTCAACAAAAAAAGCCAGATGATTACGTTATTGCTACCGGAAGACAATATTCTGTTAAAGAATTTATAAATCTAACAGTTAAAGAACTAAACATGAAAATTCAATGGAGAGGAAAAGGTTTAAAAGAGAAGGGGTATTGGAATGATAAAATTATAATTGAGATTGATAAAAATTATTTTAGGCCGACTGAGGTTTATTCTTTAAAAGGCAATTTTGCAAAAGCCAGAAAAAAATTAAAATGGAAGCCCACGACTAATTTAAAACAATTGATTAGAGAAATGATAGATTTTGAATATCACAATTAAATGTTAAGCAAAAAATCAAAAATATATATTGCAGGACATAAAGGACTTGTTGGTTCTTCCGTTTTAAGGGTTTTTAAAAAAAAGGGTTACAAAAATATCTTTTTTAAAACAAGTCAAGAATTAGACCTTAGAGATCAAAAAAAAACCTTTTCTTATTTATTAAGAATTAAACCAGATGCGGTAATTATTTGCGCTGCTAAAGTTGGTGGTATCAAAGCAAATAATAAATTTAGAGCAGATTTTATTTATAATAATTTAGCTATACAAAATAATTTGATTCACGGTTCTTTTAAAGCGAAAGTAAAAAATTTAATTTTTTTAGGATCTAGTTGTATTTATCCAAAATTCGCCAAACAACCTTTAAAAGAAGATTGTGTTCTATCGGGTTCTTTAGAATATACTAACGAACCTTATGCAGTAGCTAAAATTGCTGGTTTAAAACTATGTGAAAATTATAATTTACAATATAAAACAAATTATAAATGCTTGATGCCATCCAATTTATTTGGACCTTCTGATAACTATAATTCTGATAATTCTCATTTTTTTCCAGCAATTATTAAAAAACTATATATTGCTAAAATAAAGAATTATAAGAAAATTATTTTTTGGGGAACTGGTCAGGCCAAAAGAGAAATGACTTATGTTGATGATTTAGCAGAAGCTATTATATTTTTTTTAAGAAAAAAAACAAAAGCGACATTAATAAATATTGGTAGTGGATATGAAAAAAAAATTAAAGATTACGTAAAATATGTCTCAAAAAAGATGAATATAAAAAATAGAATAATATTCGATAAAAATAAAGAAATGGATGGAATGCGAAGAAAGATAGTAAACACAACTGTTGCAAAAAAGTATGGATTTTATTGCAAACATAGCTTTAATGAAGCTTTTGATATTGTTTATAAAGATTTCTTATTAAATAAAAAAAAATATTTAAACATGTAATTTTTGGCTATAGCAATAGCGTGTTATGACAAAAGAAACTCTAAATATTCTTTTTTTCTTATTTTAATTTACAAATTTATTATTTATGGTTATAAAACTTTGCCTGGTGATTATTGCAAAGGAGTAACACCCGATCCCATTCCGAACTCGGCAGTTAAGCCCTTTAGCGCCAATGGTACTTTGTCTTAAGGCACGGAAGAGTAGGTCGTTG
>Ga0114973_10000096_pt1 | contig 55216 bp, 41 predicted proteins | sample M_140807_MF_Meta_FD_87025 | JGI IMG/M metagenome (GOLD analysis project Ga0114973, IMG submission 87025) | Freshwater microbial communities from Lake Montjoie, Canada to study carbon cycling - M_140807_MF_MetaG | ecosystem: Environmental > Aquatic > Freshwater > Lake | place: Lake Montjoie... | reverse complement strand
TTCACCAGCAACAATTGCGAGGCCTGCCACACCACCACGCTGTGGAAGCCTGCAACGCGGGTCGACCACACGCAGGTCGTTGGTACCTGCTCGTCCTGCCACAACGGCGTGAAGGCCACCGGTAAAAACCCAACGCACATCAGCACCACGTCGGAGTGCAGTAATTGCCACAGCACGGTGGCATGGAAGCCGGCCACCGGTTTCTCGCATGCGGGCATCACCACCAACTGCTTCAGCTGCCACAACGGCACTACGGCCACCGGCAAGAATTCGACTCACATCAACAGCACGAACACCTGCGAGAAGTGCCACACGCCGGCCGCCTGGAAGCCAGTGACGCGCGTCGATCACACGCAGGTGGTCGGCAACTGTTTCAGCTGCCACAACGGCACCATCGCGACCGGCAAGAACGCGACGCATATCGCCAGCGACACCAGCTGCGATGCCTGCCACACCAGCAGCGGCTGGAAACCCGCGGTGCGAGTCGATCACGCCCACGTCACCGGGGTTTGCAGCAGTTGCCACAACGGCGTGACGGCAGCCGGCAAACCGACCGGTCACCTGCCGACCACGCAGGAATGCGGCACCTGCCACTCGACCATCGCCTGGACGCCGGCGAAGGTCGATCACACCAACATCAACAGCGGTTGCAAGACCTGCCACAACGGTACCAATGCCACGGGTACCTCGGTCGGCCACATGACTTTCCCGGTCAACAACTTCGACTGTAACCACTGCCACAGCAAGACGGCATGGGCCCCCAACACGTTCAAACACGTCACGGGCGGCGGCTATCCGGGTGACCATCGTGTGGCGCTGACCTGCCTCAGCTGCCATACCACCAACACGGATGCAGCCACCTACCGCTCGCCGGCCTACAAGCCGGACTGCGCCGGCTGCCATTCGAACAAGTACACCCCCAGCCCGCACACCAAATACGGCACGGTCAAATACACCGTCAGTGAATTGCGCAATTGCTCTGGCGCATGCCATATCTACACCGACGCGACGCTGACGACCATCAAGACACGACGTGCTGGTCCGCAGCACAAAGTCACCAGCACCACGTTCAACTGATGCGTTCCGTCTCCCTGCAAAGCGCGGTCTGTTTTGCGTTGCTGTCGGCGGCAGCGCCGCAATTGCACGCGCAGGCAGGCGGAAGACTGGTCGAGGACGTCGACGTCACCCGACAGCAGGACGACCTGACCGTCACACTCGCCTTCGGCTGCACGTTGCGATACGTCAGCCACTCGCCGGCCGGTGCCGGTGAGGTGGTGCAGGTGCGTCTGCGGGCTTCGCCCGAGTGCGGCAACTCCGCCGCCGATGCCATACCGCCACTGTCGGTGGGCACCAAGGAGACGCTGCGCTCGCTCTCCGTGCTGCGGACGCTCGGCTCCGAGGTGGAATTGCGGATCGTCTGGGCCCACCCTGAGCAATTCGTCGTGGTACCCACGTTCGATGGCCGCGGGCTGCGTATCCGGCTGTCGCGCGCGGAGGCCGATCGCGGCAACGTGATGGTCGAAGAAGTGGCCAAGCAATCGGGCTATGCAGTCAATCTCGAGTCAGGTCAGGAACCGTTTTCTGCAGAGGCAATCGATGCCGCCGGCAAGGCGCTCGGCATGCGCACTTACGTCTCCGAGATCACCATCGACGGTCAGAAGTGGTATCGCCTGCGTGCCGGGCCGTTTGTCACCGAGGCGGACGCACGCCGTACGATGACGGCTGCGCGCGCGCGATACCCCAAGTCATGGATCGCGGTGGCGGACGACGACGCATCGACGGCCACCGGCATGCGCGACGCCGTGGTCAAGCTACCGCAGTCCAGTACGCGGGCCAACGCGACGCTCACTGCGGCGGACATCGACAAGACGCTCAAACAGGCACGCGACGCCTTCCGCCGCAAAAATTACGCGGCGGCCATCCCACTGCTCACCAAACTGGTCGAGCAGCCGGAATTTGCGCAGCGGTCGGAGGCGCAGGAACTGCTCGCCCTGTCGCGCGAGCGCAGCGGTCAGCTGGCACACGCGAAGGCGGAGTACGAGGAGTACCTCCTGCGCTATCCCCAGGGCGGCGCCGCCGACCGTGTCCGCAAGCGGCTGCGTTCGCTCGGGCTGGCCACGCGACAGACCGCAGCGGCGGCCGGACCGGGCCCGGGTGACGATGAGTCTGCCTGGAAGGTCTTTGGTGGTTTCTCGCAGTACTATCGCTTCGACTCCACGCGGTTCAGCAACGCGGCGTCCTCGGATAGTTTTACCACCCAGAACGCCCTGCTCAACGATGTCGGCGTCGTTGCCCGGCGCCGCGGTGAGCGGTTTGATTTTTCCACGCGGGTGAGCGCTGGATACTCACTGGACCTGATGTCTGACGGCCCGGGCGACCAGACTCGCGTGACCACCTTCTTTGCCGAGGTGACCGATCGCGAAAAGGACTGGACGCTGCGCGCCGGTCGGCAATCGGGCAATGCCGGCGGGCTGTACGGCACCTACGATGGCATCCATGCCGGCTACCAGTTGCGACCAAAGGTAAGAATCAACGCGAATTTTGGCTACCCGGTCGAATCGACGCGCCGCGGTACCAACACCAACCGCAAGTTCTATGGCGTGTCAGCCGATCTCGGCACCTTCGCCAACGCCTGGGATCTCAGCGTCTACACGCTGTGGCAGGATTACTTCGGCGTCAAGGACCGGCAGGCGCTCGGTGCCGAGGTGCGCTATTTCAAGCCCGGCATCACCGTGGTCGGACTCGTCGATTACGACCTGCACTTCAATGAACTGAATGGAGCGATGGTGCTCGGCACGTTCTCGCTGCCCGACCGCTGGACGCTCAACGTCAACGCCGACCGCCGCAAGAGTCCGGGCCTCGCCACCGGCAACGCGATGATCGGCCAGCCATTCACCCGCTTCGACAAGATGTTCGGCTCCTATTCCAACGAGGAACTGAAGCAGCTGGCGCGCGACCGTACGGCAGAGGCCGAAACCTACACGGTGTCCGTGTCGCGGCCGATCGGTGAGCGCTGGCAGGCCTCGCTCGACGTCTCGAGCATCAAAGTGAGCGCCACGCCGGAGTCGGGCGGCGTCGAGGCCACGCCGGAAACGGGGCCGGAGACCGCCGTGGCGGCGCAGGCGGTGGGCTATGGCGTCTTCGGTCGTGGCGACGTCACCAGCGTCGGAGCGCAGTACCGCTCGGGCGACACCATCGAGTCCGCCTCGCTCGGCGTCAACTCGCAGTTTCCGATAGGCGAGAAATGGCGCATCGGACCGCGGGTGCGGGTCGACCACAACAAGTTCCAGACCGATGGCTCCAGTGAGGTGGTGGTGACACCGGGCTTACGAGCCGAATTGCGCGTCAAACGCTTCAGCGTCGAATTCGAGGGGGGCGCGGAAATCGGCAGTCGCAAGCTCTCTGGCAGCAAGCAGGACACTTCGCGCTATTATCTGAGCCTCGGCTACCGTTACGACTTCTAAACCGTTGCCTGCCGGACACTACGTTATGCGCCCCGCGCTTGGACATTCGATCCAGCGGTTGATTTTGCTCTCCGCCGCGCTGACGCTCGGCGGCTGTGCGGCGCGTGATGGACTGGGGACGGCCGGCATCACCGACCCGAACAGGGCAGCCAGTTTTGTCGCCCGCGCCGATCGCGAATTCGTCTTTGCGCGTGAGCGCCCCGAACTCGCCGCCTACGCCCGCGATTACCTCACCGTGCTGCCGATCGACGTCAACGGGGCGGGCAAACACCAGCTCTATCTCTATTGCTACATCTGGTCGACCATCGACAAGCGCGCGCTCGAGGAATCGGACGGGCAGTTCCAATTGGTGGCCGATGGTCGCCAAATCGTTCTGCGGCCGGCGCAGGGGAGCCCGCAGGAACTGGGCATCGACCGACCGCCGCTGCCCTCACCCTCGCGCACGGCCACTACGCTGCTGGTTCCCATCGATCGCGAGCGCCTCGAATTTCTCGGCGCTGCACAAAACGTTTTCGTACTGCGTACGGCCGACGGACTCAGTGAGCGGTTTGAGCTCTGGAAGGGCAGGCGCAGTTCGATGCGCGAGTTCCTCCAGTCACTCGACGCTGCTCATTGACGAAGGACGGACCGGTGCCGGAGCGACAACCGTGACTCGAGCGCTGAGCGGTCGTGCCGCGATCGTCGGCGCCGCAGACACGGCCGTCGGCGTGCTGCCACAACGCAGCGCTACCGCGCTCACCATCGACGCCATCCTGCGCGCACTCGCGGATGCCGGTATCGGCAAGGACGCCGTCGACGGCCTCGTGACCTGCAATTCCTTTGCCGAGCCGCGGCTGTACCACGCAGAGACGATCGCGGAGTACCTGCAGATTTCGCCACGGTATTGCACCACGCTCGCGAGCGGCGGATCGACGATTCTTGCAGCCGTGTATCAGGCAGCGATGGCGATCGCAGCCGGTGCCTGTCATACGGTCGTGATCGCGAGTGCAGACAGTCTGCGCTCGGGCCTGTCGCGGACGGCCGCGATGGCGCTGCAGGCCTCCACCGGTCATCCACAGTTCGAGATTCCGTATGGCGCACCGGTGGCCGCCCACTACGCGCTGATCGCCCGCGCCTACATGCACGAGTTCGGCGTCACGTCCGAGCAATTGGCGGCAGTTGCAGTCAGCGCTCGCGGGCATGCCGAGCGCAATCCCGCGGCCCAGATGCGTGCGCCCCTCAGCATCGGTGAGGTGCTCGCCTCGTCGATGATCGCCGATCCGCTGCACCTGCTCGACTGCTCACTGGTCTCGGACGGCGGGGCCGCCATCGTACTGACCGCGAGCGAGCGGGCACAGGATTTCGCTCAACGGCCGGTGTACCTGCTCGGTGCCGGCGTCGGACATGGCCACGAACACATCAGTCAGGCGCACGACCTGACGACGTCCGCGGCTGTCGAGTCGGGTCGTCGCGCCTACGCGATGGCGGGCGTGGCGGCGCACCAGATGGATTTTGCCGAGCTCTATGACTGCTTCACGCCGGTGGTGCTGATCGAACTCGAGGACCTCGGCTTCTGCACCAAGGGTGAGGCGGGTGCTTTCGTCGCCGCGGGGCACACCGCTCCCGGCGGCCGCTTGCCGGTCAACACCCACGGCGGCCTCTTGTCTCATTGCCACCCGGGTCACCCGGGATCGATGTTCGCGCTCACCGAGGCAGTGCACCAGTTGCGGGGCAGCGCGGCACAACGCCAGCTCGCGCGAGCGAATCTGGGACTCGTGCATGGATTGGGTGGCGTCATGTCCAGTCATTGCACGCTGATCCTCGGTCGGGAGCAACGGTCATGAATCCACCGGCCACGCGCAACGTGCCGACACCAACGACGGAGACGGCTGAATTCTGGGCCGCGACGCGCAGGCACGAACTGCTGCTGCAGCATTGCGCCTGCTGCGGCCATCACCAGTTCTACCCACGGGTGCTGTGCACGGCCTGCGCGGCGACGGATCTGTGTTGGGTGCAAGCGAAGGGTCAGGGAACGGTCCGCTCGTTCACGGTGGTGCACCGTGCCGTCTCAGCGGCTTACGCCGCTCAGTGTCCGTTCGTGCTGGCCCTGATCGCACTCGATGAGGGCCCGACGATGATGAGTACGCTCACCGACTGTCGCCCGGACGAGATCGCGATCGGCCTGCGCGTCAACGTGATGTTCGATGACTGGCCGGAGGGCGTGACACTGCCCGTGTTTTCGCCGGTGGAGCACACATGAGCATCCGTAGGGCCGCCCAGACCGGCACCGCTCGCAGTGATTTAGCGGGGGTATCGGGTGGCCGCTTCCCGCGCCTCGATGCGTTGCGGGCCGTCGCCATGCTGTGGATGGCGTTTTTCCATTTCTCTTTCGATCGTAATTACTACGGGCTATACCAGCCAGCGCAGAATTTCTATGAAGACCCGTGGTGGACCACGCAGCGCACATGCATCGTCAGCCTGTTTCTGTTTTGTGCCGGGCTCGGGCAGGCCATTGCAATGCATACGGGTCAGGGCTGGCCACGGTTCTGGCGCCGCTGGGCACAGGTCGCGGGGTGCGCAGTGCTGGTCTCCATCGGATCGCGACTCATGTTTCCGGAGAGCTGGATCAGCTTCGGCGTGTTGCACGGGATCGCGCTGATGCTCATTCTGGTGCGGCTGGCCGCACCGCTGGGGCAAGGGGTGTGGCTGATGGGCGCGCTTGCGATCGCGCTGCCGCGCTTCGTGCAGCACCCCGCATTCGACACCCGACTGACCAACTGGGTCGGCCTGGTCACGTACAAGCCGATCACGGAAGATTACGTGCCGCTACTGCCGTGGCTGGGCGTGATGCTGTGGGGCTATGCGGCCGGGCGCATGGCGCTGGCGCAGCGGTCGCAGTTGCTGGCGGGGCCGTTGCCGCGGGCTTTTCGGCCTCTCGCCCGGCTCGGACAGTGGCCGCTGACCTTCTACATGCTGCATCAGCCGTTGCTGATCGGCATGCTGCTCCTCTATCTCGCGCTGCGGACCTGACGGGCCGCGCGACGGTGGCTTGAGCCCGCATCGTCGATGCCGGCCAATAACTCCTTCAGATGACGTAGCGCCGTACCGGAGCGTCTACCTCATCCACAGCGGAAACCTCGATCACCTCGATCTCGAACCTGTCCTGTAGAGCGAGGTCAGCGGCAGCCTCTAGTTGCTTGCGTGCGGCATCCATGACCACTGCCGCTGCACGCGACGAGACCGCGATGTTGCGCGCCACACGCATGGACACGGCGGCCACTTTCAGCAGCCGCTTGGACTCATCGCTGACCCTGCGCGCGGCATCTGATGCCGCCTGATATTCGGACCAGACCAGAGACACCGCCTGATCGGAGGCGCCGTTGGCCATCAGGGCCCGCAAGGAGTTGTACAGAGCGCGCGTGTTGTCGCGCGTCGCGGCAGCCAGCGCCTGCGCTCGGGTCGCTTCCTCCGCGTCGGTGGCTGCCTGCGCAGCGGCCGATTCGGCTGCCAGTCGCGTCGACTCGGCAACGGTCGCGGCAGCTACCAGTTCAGCGCGTCGCGCGATCACGATATCGCTCGGAGTCTCGCCCATGGTATCGAAAGCGAGCGCGTCATGATCGCTGGAGGGTGTATCCTCGAAGCCATCATCGACGGTCTTTGCGGGCTGCTGCCGCGAACGTGACCAGTACGCTGAACCCATCGTCTGCTCCCCCGATCCATCGGGCCGTTGTTATTTTTTTGCCCGGCCCTTTCGGAGCCGATGGCGGGAAGGTACCGGCGGGCCACTGGGTCGGCCACCCCCGTATGGGTATCGCTGCCGGTCTTTTGTTTCCAATCCGCAGCACGAGGCGCCCCGACCGGTTTGGCGGCGCAGGTCGGAGAGCCATCGACGGGACTACGCGGGGCGCGCTCAGGTGCGTACGATGCCGGATCAGGAGGACCCGCTCACCATGAAGGCTTGGCTGACCTACGGCTACGGTGACATGCGCCTTGCAGAGGTGCCCGAGCCAGCCGTGCGCCCGGGTTGGGTCAAGGTGCGCGTGCGGGTGGTGCAACCGAGCATCACGGAAACCCTGTTGTTTCAGGGCGTGCCTACCTATGGCAAAGCCCTCATCGACAAAGCCCTCGCTACCGCGCCCGCGCAGTTGTTCGGTCACGAGTTCTGCGCACAGGTCGTAGAGCTCGGCGCAGGCGTCACCTCGCTGCAGATCGGCGATCGCGTGGCGGCGCGCGGCTCCCATCCGGACGGCATCGTGGGCTTCGACTATCCCGGCGCGCTCGCTGAATATGGCGTGTTTCCGGCCAGTCTCTTCGCCGTGCTGCCTGACGGAGTCAGCGACAGCGAGGGCGCAGCGATACAACCTCTCACCGACGCGGTAGCGGCGGTCGATGCAGCGGGCATCCGCCTTGGCGACGTAGTGGCGGTGATTGGTCAGGGCTCGATGGGCCTGTCCTGCCTGCAAGTTGCGCGCACCTGCGGCGCGGGTCTCACGATTGCCATCGCGCGGCGCGATACCGTGCTGGAACTGTCCCGACAGCTGGGCGCCGATGTGGTCATCAATGCCACGCGCGAGGATCCGGTGGCACGGGTGCGGGAGCTGACGGGTGGCCGCGGTGCGGACGTGGTCATCGAAACGGCAGGCGGCCCGCCCGAACAGGGACTGGCTGGTGACGCCACGCTGCAGCAGGCGGGGGCGATGGTGCGCGATGCGGGCACGGTGGTCGGCGTCGCTTTCGACGGCGATGCGGCGCGACTGCCCTACGGCATGTTCCGCATGCGCGGCGTGCGCTTCCTGTTTCCGTCGCTGCTCGATCGGCGCCTGTTCGAGACCACCGTGCGTCTGGTGGCGTCGGGCCGCGTGCGGCTGCAACCGATGATCCAGCCGCCGCTCGAGGGGATCGAGCAGGTACCCGAGGCATTCATCCGCACCGCCGGGAAATCGCGCTATGGATTGATCAATCCCGTCCAAGTCATGATTTCGCGCTGAGGCGCACAGGAGCAAGACGATGTCGACAAAAGCGCTGGCCATGCATTTGCTGCAGGAAACCTACTACGACTCCATCGATCGCGGGGATATGGCAACCGCGGCATCCGCACTGCACGATGACGTCGAATGGTCACACGCCCAGGTGTGGGCGCATCACGATTTCCAGCGCGGCGACCCCTCCACCAAACACGGCCGCGCAGTGGTGGGCGCCTATCTGGCGGAACGTCGCGAGAAATTGGCCGAGGCGCGTATCCGGCACAGCGTGCAAGACTTGATCTGCGAAGGTGACAAAGGCGCGTTCCTAGGCGTGGTCACCGGCGCGGACGGCACGCAAAAGCACTTCATGGTCTGGTTCGAACTGCGCGACGGCAAGATTGGCCGCTATCTGCTGCGACCTCTTTGATCGCCTGAAGCGCTGTCCGACGGCGCAGTGCGATACACCCTCGCGAACTCGCTCCAGGCTATTCACCCAACCGGGCCGCATGTCATAGACTGCGTCACTCGCATCCGAGGTCACCCATGACACACCGCATCAAATCCGCTGCGCTCGCCGTACTGGCGCTGCTGGCCACCACCACTCAGGCTGCGGCGCCGCAATGGACGCTACCAGTCAAGACCCACACGCTGGCCAATGGTCTGACCGTGGTGGTCTCCGAAGATCACACTTCGCCCACGGTCGGCATGAGCGTGGTCTACCGGATCGGTATGCGACGCGAGCCGCAGGGCCGCTCCGGCTTTGCCCACCTCTTCGAGCACATGATGTTCCAGGGCACACCCACCGCACCCAAGGGCGTGTTCGATCAGGTCATCCAGGGCGGCGGCGGCGTGCTCAACGGCTCGACTCACGCCGACTACACGAACTACATCGAGGCGGCGCCGGTATCGGCACTGGAGCCGATCCTGTGGCTGGAAGCGGATCGGATGAAGACGCTCGATTTCTCCCCGCAAAACCTCAAGAACCAGCAGGACGTGGTCAAAGAGGAGATCCGGGTCAACGTCAAGAACCAGCCCTATGGCTTGTTCTTCTGGACCGACATTGCGCGACTGGCCTTCAGTAAATGGCAGAACGCCCACGACGGCTACGGCAGCTTCACCGATCTGGAGAACGCCAACCTGCAGGACGTCGCTGCCTTCCACCGTGATTTCTATGGACCCAACAACGCGGTGATCGGTATCGTCGGCGACGTCGATGCCAACGAAGTCTTCCGGCTGGTCGAGAAGTATTTCGCCGGTCTGCCCTCGCGGGCGGTCCCCAAGGGCGTCGACGTCAGCGAGCCCTATGACACCGGTGAGAAGCGCGAGAGGCAGACCGACCCGCTCGCGCAGGTGCCGGCCGTGGCCGTGGCGTGGCGTGGTCCGACGCAGGGCAGCAAGGATCAGGCACCAATGGCCATGCTCAGTCAGTTGCTGCTTGGTGACAGCGCCTCGCGTCTTTACCAGGGACTGGTGAAAGGCCGGCAATTGGCGGTGCAACTCGATGGCGGCCTCAACTTCCCGCTGGGCGGCGCCTGGGATTACACTGGCCCCGCGCTGTTCACGATTCTCGCACTCTACAAGCCCGATACGACCGCCGACGCAGTGGTGCAGGCGATGGACGAGGAAGTGGCGAAAATCGCGCGTGATGGCGTGGACGGCAAGACGCTGGCGGCCCTCAAGACACGCATGCATTCCTCCTACATGACCGCCATGGAACCCTTCCTCAGCCGGGCCGACGCGATTGCGCGCGCACAGGCGTTGTGGAATGACGCCAGCACCGTGAACCAGATTCCGGGCTGGATCGAGGCGGTGACTGCCGAAGATATCCGTCGCGTCGCGAAAACCTATTTCAAGCGCGAGAACCGCGTGGTCATCGATCGCGTGCCGGCCCCAACCGCGGCCGACAAATCGGCAACCGCCAATTAATCGAGGAGTGAGCTGACATGAACAGGATCGCCACGATCATCATCGGCACGCTACTCACCCTGCTCGCCACCGACAGTGGCGCCAAGACGCTGCCGCTGCCCAAGGACCTGCCGCCCTACGGCGCGGACAAACCGATCCCGGTGCCGCGCATCGACAAACACACGCTGGCCAACGGCATGACGGTCTGGATCGTCGTCGACGCCGAGGGCGTGCCCAAGGTCAATTACGTGCTGGCGGTGCGCGGCGGCAAAGCCTCCGATCCACGCACGCAGAATGGCCTGTCGGACATCATGGCCGGCGCGCTGGAGGAAGGCACCCGCACGCGCTCGGCCAGACAGATCGCGCAGGAACTACAGGCCTTGGGTGCGGGTCTTGGCGCCGCAGCAGGTCGGGAAGGCACCACGGTGACCGCCGGAGGACCGACCAGCAATGCCGCCGGCATTCTCGCCCTGCTGGCCGACGTGGTGCGTAACCCAATCTTCCCGGAAGCGGAAATCGAGCTGGCAAAAACCAACGCACAGCAAGGCCTGCTCGCAGCGAAGGCTGATCCTGGCTATCAGGCTGGCGTGGCGTTTGATCGCGCCGTGTACGGCGACCACGTCTATGGCACCGGTGAACCTACCGCCGAGACCATTGCCTCGATCACGCCGCAGATGGCGCGCGAGCTGCACGCACGCCGCTTTCGTCCAGAGCGCGCCCTGCTGGTAGTCAGCGGCCGCGCAGACGCAGGGCAGACGTTGAAGCTCGTAAAGAAATACTTCGGCGACTGGCCGCGCGGCAGCGGTCCGGTCGAAGCAGACGTGCCCGCTGCTGCGCGCGAAGTCACGCCGGCACGCGTGTTCATAGCGCGCGAGGGATCGGTGCAGTCTGCCATTCGCGTGGGACGACCGGCATTCAACGCGGCCGATCCGATCCAGGCAAAAGCCGATGTGGCGGAAACCATTCTGGGCGGCGGTTTCGGCAGTCGTCTGTTCGACAATCTGCGCGAGCAGAAGGGCTATACCTACGGCGCTTACGCGGGTTTCGGCGCGCTGCGTAACGGCGGTTCGCTGGTGGCAGCGGCCGACGTGCGCAACGAGGTGACTGGCCCCGCCATCGGCGAGATCAACCGCGAATTTCAGCGTATGGTCGATGAGCCGGTCAGCGCGGATGAACTGGCGCGCAGTCAGCGCTACATCGCCGGTGTCTATCTGTTCCGCAACCAGATGCGTGGCTCGGTGGCGGGTTCACTGGCCAACCTGTGGCTCGAAGGCCGCGCTCCGGAAGAACTCGGCGAGTACGTGAACAAAGTGCGCGCCGTCTCGGTGGCCGATGTTCAGGACGTGGCACGCAAGTACTTCCGGCCGCAGGACCAGAGCATCGTAGTGGTGGGCGATCCTTCAGTCGCGGAACAACTGAAGCCTTACGGTAGCTTCGGCTCATCCGCGAAGTAGCTCCGGCCAGGCGCGAGGTTTACTCCTCGCGCGGGGCTGGCAACAACAGCCACGCAATCAAGGAGACCGACGCGGCGGCGGCCAGATACCAGCCTACCGCACCGACACCGTGATGCTTGGCGAGCCAGGTGGCGATGTAGGGCGTGACCGAGCCGCCGAGGATGCCGGCAAAATTGAAGGCGATCGACGAACCCGTATAGCGCACGGCCGTTGGAAACAGGCCACTCAGCCCCACACCCAGCGGGCCATAGAGCATGCCGATGAGTGAGAACCCGAGGATGAGCGTGAGCAGAATGCTCCCCTGACTGCCCGTACCGAAGATCCTGCCGAACAATAAGCCGAAGATGATCATGCCGACCAGACTCGCCATCATCACACTGCGACTGCTGCTGCGCTGCGCGAGCAATGCCGACACCGGCGTGAGCAGCCCGAAGAACACCACGCCGAGGATCTGCAACGTGAGAAAGTGCTCGCGTGAGTAATGCAACTCTGTCGTGCCCCAACTGAGCGTGAATACCGTCATCAGATAGAACTGCACGAATGCACACATGCCCGCGAACATGCCGAGCACGGTCACGCGCGGATGATCACGCAGCACACTCAAAAACGGCAATTCGACGCGCTCCTCGTTTTCGATGGCCTGCCGGAAGGCCGGCGTTTCGGTGAGCCGCAGACGGACGTAAAGCCCCACGAAGACCAAGAGCGCACTGGCCAGAAACGGCACGCGCCAACCCCAAGCCATGAACTGCTGTTCATCGAGCAGTTTGCCCAGCACCAGAAACACGCTGGTCGAGAGCAGAAAGCCGAGCGGCGCCCCGAGTTGGGGAAACATGCCGAACCAGGCCTTCTTGCCCGGCGGCGCGTTCTCGACGGCGAGCAGTACCGCACCACCCCATTCACCGCCGAGGCCGAGTCCCTGCCCAAAGCGGAACAATGCGAGCAGCATCGGCGCAAGCACACCAATGGACGCGTGGGTCGGCAACAAACCGATGGCGACGGTGGACAACCCCATGGTCAGCAGCGCAGCAACCAGGGTCGCCTTGCGACCCACCCGGTCACCGAAATGCCCGAACAATGCCGACCCCAGCGGTCGTGCAAAAAACGCAAGGGCGAACGTGGCCAGTGACTGCAGGGTCGCCGCCGTCGGGTCATCCGCCTTGAAGAACAGCTTCGGAAACACCAAGACGGCCGCCGTTGCGTAGATGTAGAAATCAAAGAACTCGATGAGCGTCCCGATCATGCTGGCAAACAGCACTCGACGCGTGGAGTTGGCCGCGCGGTCAGCGGCGGTGGCGGTCATCATGGGCGCGTTTCTCCGACGATACGATCAGGCAGGCTGGCGGCAAAACGCCCGCGATAGAACACCAGTGGCTCTCCCGATCCGGCGGTGAAGTCGAGCACGCGCCCCACGATGATGAGGTGATCTCCGCCGGGGTGAGTGGCGTGTGTCGCGCAATCGAAGCGCGCGTGGAAATCCTGCAGCAGCGGCGCGCCGGCCGCACCCGGGCTCGTCAGCAGCCCCTTGAAGCGGTCGGTATTACGCGTTGCGAAGAGGGTTGCCAAATCCTGCTGGCCGGCATGCAGCACGTGTACGGCGAATCCAGAGGCGGTACTGAATACGGCGAAATTGCTGGCGTTGCTGGCGATGCTCCACAGCACCAGAGGCGGATCCAGCGACAGCGAGGAAAAACTGTTGGCTGTCATACCCACCGGATTGCCCTCGGCATCGACGGCAGTGATGACAGTCACGCCGGTCGTGAAATGGCCGAATGCATTACGCAATGCTTGCGACAAGACCTTTCCTCATGACGACACCTATCCGCGGCCGCCAGTGAAACACGCGGCCACACGACGAACAAGCAGGCAATCGTATGTTTTCGGTCAGGGTACTGGTTTGGTCAGTCGGCCAAAACCGGCGGGCGACTGGGCTGCGAGATACGACACCACGGCATAGGCGGCTACGTTGCGGGCGAGCAGCGCCGGATCGACCTGATCAAAGGTGTCGTTCGCAGTGTGATGCAGATCGAAATACGGTGCTGCATCCGTCTTGATATCCATCACCGGCATACCGAGTTCACGCAGTTTGCCGACGTCGGCTCCGCCGCTCGCCTCGCTGCCGAAATACTGGATGCCGAGCGGTTCGAGCACGGACTGCAGGGCGCGTACCTGCTGCAGTTGACCCTGACCGACATTGGCAGCCAGACCATAAGGCGCAAAGGCGCCGAGGTCAGACTCCAGTCCAAGCACGTGGCGCTCGATCGAAGTCGCGTGAGCCTCGGCGTAGGCCTTGGCACCCGACAGGCCAAATTCCTCGTTGGCGTACAGCACGACCCGTACCGTACGCGACGGGTGCGGCTTGAGATCGCCGATCAGCTTCGCCGCCGCCAGCACCGTCGCCACGCCAGCGCCGTCGTCGTGCGCACCGGTACCGAGGTCCCACGAATCGAGGTGCGCACCGAGGATGATCATCTCCTCCTTGCGACTGCTGCCCGGGATTTCACCAATCACGTTGGCCGACTGGGCCTCACCCTCGCTGCGTGCGGTGCTGGAAAGACGCAGCCGTACGGGCTGACCGCTCGCCAGTTGCCGCTCCAGCATGTCCTCGACAGCGCCAACGCAGGAATGGGCGGCGCGCCCTGCTCCATGCGCATGCTGCCCGTGTGTGCGATGCGTGCGGTGGAGGTGCCTGAGGAGCGCATCACCATGGCGACGGCGCCGAGTCGTGCCGACTCCGCTGCACCGCGGCCGCGCGCCGCGACCGCTTTGCCGTATCCAGAACCGTCATGGCTGCGTTCCATCCGACCCGTGAAGAAGACGATACGCCCGGCGATGTCCCGCGCCGGGCGCAATTTCAGTTCATCGAGCGAGGTCACCGGCACCACGTCGGCCTCGAGACCACCCGCGGGCGAGCTGACACTGCCGCCCAAAGCGACGACGGTCAGGGGCTGCGGCCACGGCGCGGTGATCTGCGCACTCGCCTCGCCGCGCACCCATTTCGGCACCTTGACGGGCTCCGCGCGTACATTGGCAAAACCAAGCGACTTCATGGCCGCCACAGCCCACGCTACGGCGCGGGCATCACCGGGCGAACCGGCGAGGCGGGCACCGACCTCGGTCGTCAGTGATCGCAGCAATCGATACGCCGTGTCATCGCCGAGGGCACGGGTGCGCAACTCTGCCGCCGGAGCGAGGAACGGATCCAAGCCAGCGTCAGCCGCCTGTATCGCTGGCGCCGCCAAGAGCGACAGGCCCATGGCCAGCGAGACCGCACCAACAAAATACTTTCGCGTCATGGCAGGCATCCCGAATGAGGTGATCTGAATGATTTTGGCTCAGTTCCGCTGTGGGACGCCGAATTCGCTGTCCGCGTCGACGAAGGCGCGCAGCGGCACGCCCCGATCCTGCCACTCGAGCGCAGCATCCGTGAGTATGTCTATGAGTTCGTCGAACACTTCCGGCACTGCCAGACGCAACGCGGTTGCATGCTGCAGCACCAGCACATAGCCCGGTGCGGGACGCCAACCGAGATCACCCAGACAATCGGCGAGCGCGTCCCAGTTGCCACCGAACCAATCCGGAAACTCGAGCGCGCGCGCGAGGCGCGCCAGCAAGTCGCGCTTGGTTCGACAGTCCGTCAGCTCGATGCGGACCGCGTCCAGACCCAGTGACAGCGCCAAGGTACACAGGGCATCAACGGCCGCCGGCGGCAGCGCCCCCACCTGCACGGGCTCAGGCTGTTGCGCCGTGGTGATCAGCGGGGCTCCAGTCATGGTCGCACCTGTATCTCGCGAAACGTCCGGTAGTGGTCATCGGTGTAGTAGTACACGCGGGGTGGATCACCGCCCGTGACGATGCGTCGCGCGCCACGGTCGGAAGCGCCCGGCGTCGGCACGGTGTACTCACGATAATAACCACGCGGCTGGCCGGGCAAGCGCCCCTCGCGATTCTGAAAAACGATCCCGTCGCGCGGGTAACGGTAGGGGCCCCCGCGCTGGATGGTGTCGAGCGTAGCCGTTGCCTCTGCGGGCAGAGTGTCCCGGGATGCGGCCCGCCGCGGCGCGCCCTGTCCGACTGCATCTGGCATCGCCGGTGCCGCAGCTCGAGTCGCGGCAGCGGAGGTGGACGCTGTTGCGGCGGCGGGGGTCGCGACCCCAACCGGAGCGTGAGCGCGCCCGGTCGTCTGCTGCGACCACCACAGCGCGATGACGGCAACGGCACAGACCAGCAGGACGAGGCGAATCCAACGCGACATGGCTAGGGCACCGGCGGGAAGTTCAGCACCGAGTCTAACAATGATGCTGCGTGTCAGGGCAAGTCAGCGGTCAGGCGGTTCGGCCCGGTCAGAGCCTCGAGCAACTTACGGTACAGGGCGTCGGCGAGCACGGGCTTGGCTAGATGGTCAGTCATGCCCGCCTCCACGCAGCGTTCGCGATCGTCGGCGAAGGCATTGGCGGTCACCGCGATGATAGGCATCGGACGCACGTTGCCCAGCGCCCGAATGCGGCGCGTGGCCTGCAGCCCGTCGAGTAGCGGCATCTGCACGTCCATGAATACGACGTCGTAATCGTGCTCACCCACCAGCTTGACTGCTTCCATACCGTTGTTGGCTGCGTCTACCTGCAGCCCGCACCGTTGCAGCATTTTCACCATCACGAGCTGGCTGGGTGGGTCGTCCTCGACGACCAACACGCGGCAGTGGCTGAAGTCGCGTCGCAGTCTGGCATCGGCGGCCTCACCGGCGATTACAGAGGGCTGGCACGAGGGCCGGGCCGAGGCCACTCGCACCGTGAACCAGAAGGTGCTGCCGCGACCCTGCTCGCTTCGAAAGCCCACAGTGCCGCCCATGAGCTGCGCCAGACTACGCGTAATCGACAGGCCGAGCCCGGAGCCGCCATAAGAGCGGGTCGTGGAACTGTCGGCCTGCTCGAAACTGGTAAAGATGCGATCCCCGAAGCGCGGATCGACGCCGACCCCTTCATCCTGCACTTCGAAACGAACCGTGACGCTCGTCTGATCCCGCTCTTGTAGTAGAGCGCGAATGGTGATGGTTCCAGAGTGACTGAACTTGACTGCATTCGAGACGAGATTCAGCAGCGCCTGCAGGATCCGGGTCGTATCGCCCTGCAAATGCCCTGGAAAGCTGGCGCACTCGGTAACGATGCGCAGTCCCTTGCCATGCGCTTGTTCGGCAACGATCGAGACGGCGCTGTCGATCACGGACTGCACATCGACCGGCCCGTGATCGAGGAGCATCTTGCCCGCCTCGATTTTGCTGATGTCGAGAATGTCATTGATCACGTCGAGCAGATGGCGCGCCGATTGATGGATGATGGCCACACTGTGCGATTGCTCGTCCGTCAGCGGCTCGAAACCCAGCATTTCCGACAGGCCGATCACGGCGTTGAGCGGCGTGCGGATCTCGTGACTCATGTTGGCGAGGAAGGCGCTTTTCGCCTCGCTGGCACGTTCAGCAGCATTCTTTGCCTGGGCCAACTGTAGTTGCGCGAGCTTGCGCCCGGTGATGTCGCGCACCAGGCCCACGAGGCTGGTGCCGTTGCGGTCGACGTGCCGCTGCGCCTGTAACGCGAGCCACCCATCCTGGCCATCCACCCCCCGCACCAGCACCTCGATATCCAGTGGCTGACCAGTGACCAGACATCCGGACACGGCAGCCTGCAAGGCCGACTGGTAATCGGAATGGACCGCGGCAAACGCGTTGCGCAGGTCGACGCTCGCACTGGTCGGCAGGCACAACAATTGCGCAGCCCGTTCAGATGGCACAAATTCATTGCCCGCCGCTGACAATTGCCATGCACCGGCGCCCGCGGCATCGAGCGCAAACTGCAACTGCTCACGGCTGCGCCGCAATTCGCCGTGCAGCTTGTAGCGGTCGTTGGCGTAATTGATGGAGCGGGCGATCGCGTCAGGTGAGAAATCGCCCTTGAACAGATGATCGTGGGCTCCGGCACGAATGGTCTCGCGCACGGCTTCCTCGCGCAGCGTGCCGCTCATGACGACGACCGGACAGGGCAAATCGCCGTCCGGCCTGCGGATGGCAGCCATTACCTCGAGGGCGGGCATGTCCGGCAAATTGAAGTCGAGCAGAACGACTTCAGGCGGCTCGGATCCATTGCATAACCGAACGCCTTCACGACCCGTATCGGCCTCCACGACGGCATAGCGGCGAGAGGCGTCGCGCAGCAACAATCGGCGCAGTAGCGCCCGATCGTCCGGATTGTCGTCGATGATCAGCAGCCGGAGAGCGCGAGACATCGGGTGCCCGTCAGACGACCGGACCGAGCGTGAAGAAGAAAGTGGTGCCGACACCGGGCGTAGAGCGAACCCAGATCCTGCCGGCATGCCGGTCTATCACGCGCTGGACCACCGCGAGTCCCGCGCCGGTACCGCCACCAAACTGGTCGCGACCATGCAGGCGCTTGAACAAACGGAAGATCTGCTCGTAATGACGGCTCTCGATACCAATACCGTTATCGCTGACGTACAGCACTCGCTGGCCGGCTGTTCCCGCCGGAAAATCAATGCGCTCAGCCGGATCCTCGGGATCGACATAGCCGACCTCGATCCGACGCGGCGTGCGCTCGTTGTATTTGAGCGCATTACTGATCAAATTCGAGTAGACCTGCCGGACCTGCAGTGCATCACATTGCACCTCCGGCAGCGGTCGCGGCAACACGATCTGGACGGAGGGATCATCCGTGCGGACGCTGATCATTTCCAATGCTTCATCCAGCAAGGGGCCAAGTTCTACCGAAGATTTCTCCAGGGTGACACGACCGACGGCGGCCAGATGCAGCAGGGAATTGAGCAGCCCGTCCATGCGCATCGCCAGACGCCGGATACGCTCGAGCCGCTCGCGGTTTTCGGGCTCTAACGATGCGGCCTCGGCCGTGACCAACTGGGCATAGTTCGCAATGCCGCGCAGCGGCTCCTTGAGGTCGTGACTGGCAACATAGGCAAAGGCGTCCACCGCATCGTTGCTGCGCAGCAATTCCTGATTGACGGCCGCCAGCATCTCGCTGTGACCGACCACCACATCGAGCAGCATGGCCCGCAATCTGGTCACCGCCTCGACCTCGAGCGGCAACCACGGCAGCGACCGCCGGAACACGGATTGCTCGAACAACTCAAATGACATACGCGGTGTCAGCCGCGGCCCGTGCGGACCCGCCACCAGGGGCTTGTCATCCGGGTTGCCGCCCCATTTGACCGTGCGCCGTGTCTCCGGCCGAAACCAGATGAGCATCCGACTGCCAGAGACCGTGAGGGTGGCTGCGATGATGCCGCTCGCCACATCCGCATAGTCCGCCGCGGCGGGGTACTCGTCTGATAGTTGGTCGGTGGCATGCAACGGTCGGATCAGCGCAGGATGAGTGCCCTGAGCACCGTCGGGCGCCGGCCGCATCAGCCAGGTGTGCAGGTGATGCAGTTGAGCCAGGGTGGGCGTCTCACCGGCACGCAGCCAGACGCCGTCATTGAGCAGGGCGACCCCGCCTGCATCGATTCCGTCCAGTAGATCCGGCGAGGTGTCGATCAGCCGGGCGAGTCCACCCTCCTCCACCGCACGCAGCACAGCACCGTGGTGCACCCGATCGATCCGCTCGACATAGGCCGCATGTTCGCGATCGGCTGCCGACTTGATCTGCAGCGACACGATCTGCGCCAGCACCTCGCATGCCGCACGCAGTTGGTAAGGCATCGGGTACGGCGTGTAGTGATGGCAAGCGATCAATCCCCACAATACGCCATCGCGCAGGATGGGCATGATCATGGTTGCCGCAACCTTCATATTCGTCAGATATTCCTGATGGAGTATCGAGACGCCGCGCAGCGCGCAGTAGGTCATGTCGAGCGGCCGTCCGGTGTCGGGATTGGCGAGCGGTACCATCTCGACCACCGGCAAACGGATGTCGGGAATCGGGCGGAGCCACAACTTGCTGAAGATGTCGCGAGCCTGCGGCGGGATGTCGCCGGCCGGGTAATGCATCCCCTGCCAGGACGCCAGATCCTCGCGGCGACTTTCCGCAAAGACCTCACCATGGGCGTCTTCATGAAAGCGATAGATCATCACGCGGTCGAGCCCGGTCAGTTCGCGCGTGGAGGCGGCCGCCTTCTGGCAGAACTCGTGCAGGGACAAACTCTCCTGCAGACTGCGCGCGATCCGGCGCACGACATTGTAGGCATCGGGCGCCCGGGCATCACCGGCAGGTTCGAGTTCCAGCAGAGCCACATCTTCGTTGACGTGCAACAACACATCCAACGCCGGGAAGGTATCGCGCTGCGGCAGTGTGAAGAGATAGGTCGGATTGTTCAGCACCGACTCATGATCGAGGGCATGACGAATGCTTTGCGCAGCTGCGGTGCCGACCACCTTGACGATGGTGTGCCCGAGCAGCGCTGTCACCGGCGTGCCGAGCCAGCGCTCGCTGTTCTCACTGACCTGCAGGATGGTCAGATCGACGGTACGCAGCGCCAGCAGCACACCGCGGTCCTGAATGCACCCGGGCGTATGCACTGGCTCGGCAGCGCAGTCGGTGATCGACACCCCGTGCCGTTTGATGCTGTAGAGCGCGGGATAGCCCGCGGCTGTCTGCGATGCGTCATTCATGAGGCTCGTCCTGAAAAAACATCACTGCGTTCATGGCCGGAACACCAGCGTGCCAGGGCCTCGAATGTCGCATTGGCACCGCGCACCACCTGCTCGGGATCAGCACCCAGCGCCGCATGGCGCAGGCCGGCCGCCTGAAACGCCCGCCACATTGCTGCGGAATCCTCCCCGTAGCCATGGTGGAAACGCGCACCCGTCTGCGGCCCGATCCCCAAGGTACGCGTCAGATGACGACTGATGACGCGTCCGCCCAAGGTGGCGCCCTCGAGCACATAAAGGCAACCGAAGGCCGCGTCCGCTGCGCTCACGTCCGGCAGGTCGGTACACAACGGCAAAGCCGCCAGCGGGGAGCCCGCCAAGGCACTGACGTCGGCAGCCAGCCACCCGGCCTTGCGACGAACCCGCGGGTCGAGTCCGAGCTGGGTCCAGGGCAGCCGGTCATCGCTGAGCAATTTCGCTTCCAATGGCGTATAAAATCCGTAAAAAAGCTCGATCAAGCGCAGATAGCGCGCTAAATGGAGGTCATCAGCGAGCAGGTCGAGTTGCCGCTCGAGGGCGCGATGAGCCGACCGCGTATCAGACCGCAGGCAGTCCATCAGCGACGCCGGCACGGGAGGCTCCCGCGCTGGAGGCTCATCGAGAATCGCGGCCAAAATTACGCTCCCTGCAGGGGTGTGGCCCGTGCGGCATCGGGTCGACAGGCGACGAGAACTGGTTTGGCCCCCGATTATATTTCATTTGGAAATCATTCTCCTGCTTTAAGAAACAATTCTCCCGTTTCAGGTCTCCCGTTTTAGGTAGACCGCTGTTTGAAATTGGCAGGTCAGCTGCACCGCGGGCGCAGGTGGTTGAGCGAGCGGTTGATTGGCGATTCGACAGTCGATCGAGTCGTGGGCCCGCCCGAATTGCCGTCCCCCTCGTGCAAGGGGGATGATGGGCTGATGCATCTCGCCTCGAGCACCGCCGAGTTCACCTTCAAAGCCGTGGCCACCGGGGTCGTCCTCGGGATCGTGTTCGGGGCTGCCAACGCCTATCTGGGTTTACGGGTGGGCATGACCGTATCGGCGTCCATCCCCGCTGCCGTGATGACAGTGGCCGTGTTCCGACTGCTGCGCAGCAAAGGGACCCTGCTCGAAGCGAACATGTCGCAGACCGTGGCTTCGGCGTCGACCTCGCTGGCCACGGGCAGCATTTTCACACTCCCCGCGCTGTTTCTGTGGGGCATCGTGCCGCCGTATTGGCAAGTGGTGACGCTCGCCTTTCTTGGCGGACTGCTTGGACTGGCGGCGATGATCCCGCTGCGACGGCTGTTGATCGTCGATGCCCACGCTGAACTGCCCTACCCCGAGGGTACGGCCTGTGCCGAGGTCTTGCGTGCCACCAGCAGCGCAGAGTCGGGTGCAGCCAGCGGCAGCCGGTGGATCTTCCGCGGCATGCTGCTCGGTGCGACGGTGAAACTGGTGATCGGCCTGCTCTATCTCATTCCAAGTGAAGTTCATGGCGCTTTGCCGGTGCTGCCCCAGGCCGAACTGGCCCTCGAGATCGCACCGGCACTCATTGGCGTCGGTTACATCCTGGGTTATCGCCAATCCGCCGTGTGTGTCGCCGGCGCGCTGATCTCGGCCATCACCATCACACCGCTGATCGCGTGGCTCGGGGTCCATGCCAACGCGCCGGTGTTCCCGGAGACGACGCGGTTGATCAGCGCCATGGATGCAGGAGACATCTGGTCGCGCTACGTGCGCTACGTGGGCGCCGGCGCCGTAGCCACCGCCGGCATCATCACGGTGCTGGGCGGGTTGCCGGGCATGCTGAGCGCCTTCGATGCCGTCCGGCGCGGTCTGCAACGCGGCAGCGTCGGCACGACCCACGCCTCGGTGCCACGACCGAGCGAGACGGACCGCGACCTGCCGGGGTCCTTCGTGCTCGGCGGCGTGGCCACCGTGATTCTGGTGGCCGGTCTCGTGCCGGGCGTGTTCTCCGGCGACATGAGCCCCGTACAGCGGGCGGTGCTGGCGGCCGGGGTGGGCGTATTCGGCATCCTGTTCGTCACGGTCGCCGCGCGCATCGTCGGTATCGTGGGCGTTTCCTCACAACCCACGTCGGGCATTGCACTGGTCACGCTGCTCGGCACGGCCTCGGTGTTCGCCGCCGCCGGGTGGGTCGATGCCGACGCCCGTGCCGCGGTATTGACCGTGGGCACCATCGTGGCGATCGCCGCCAGCAAGGCCGGCGACATCTCGCAGGATCTCAAGACCGGTTGGCTGGTCGGCGCGACGCCCGCGCGTCAGCAGCTCGGGCAATTGATCGGTGCGGCGTTCGCCTGCTGGGCCGTGGCCGCCACCATCCACTTGCTTGGCGCTGCCTACGAATTCGGCTCGCGCGAGATCCCGGCACCCCAGGCCACGTTGATGAAGACCATCATCGAGGGCGTGTTATCGGGCGAGTTGCCGTGGAATCTGGTGCTGACCGGGGCGGGCCTCGCCATCGGGGCGATGCTCTGCGGCGTCTCGGGCCTCGCGTTCGCCATCGGCGTCTATCTGCCGCTCGCCGCAATGGCTCCGCTGTATCTGGGCGGCTGCGTCCGTGCGCTCGTTGAACGTCAACGCCCGGCCGGCGCTGCTGCCGCGTCCAATGCCGGCATCCTGGCCGCCTCCGGGCTGGTGGCGGGCGAAGGATTGGCGGGCGTGCTGGTTGCTGCCCTGGTGGCGGGCGGCATCGCACCCAAAGCCATGGACCCACGCCTGACCGGACTCGGCGGCGAACTGGCAGCTCTCGCCGTCGCCGCGCTGCTGTGTCTGTTCTTGTGGCGCAGCGGTTTAGGCGTTCCCACTTATGAAGGACAGTCCGCGCGCGCCGATAAACAGTGAGAGACCACTGGGAGCAGCGCACATGCCTCTGATGACCTGGGACACCGCCAAATTCGACGTTCACGTGCAGGCGATGAACAACGACCACAAGCGCATCATGGATCTCATGAATGCCATTTTCGATGCGGACACGCAGCACGCCCCGCACGCGGTGGTGCTGTCGCGTATCGACGCCCTCGGCGCCTTCGTGATCGCCCACTTCGAGGACGAGGAGGCGTTGATGGAACACGTCGGTTATCCCGATGTGGTGCGCCACAAGGGCATCCATCAGCAGTTGCTGCGCGACTTCACGCGCCATCGAGGCAACTTCGCCGACAAGCGAGGCGGGCCCGTGGATCCGGCGTTCTTCGATTTTCTGCGACTGTGGCTCACGGCCCACATCCGCAACATCGACATGCGTTATGGCACCTTCGTCGAAGCCAATCATCCGGAACTGGTGGACGTCGCCTGAGACGGCTCTCGATTCAAAGCCGCGCGGGTCGGCAGGCGCGCGCGGCGCAACTCAGGCCGCCGCGGTGATACGGTTGCGGCCGCCCTCCTTGGACGCGTAGAGCGCACGGTCAGCCCGCTCGAACCAGCTGTCGGCCGTGTCGTCGGCATGCCGCTCTGCCACGCCAAACGATACGGTGACCTGTCCGATCGGCTCGCCGCTGTCACGACGCTTGATGCTGCTGGCAGCGATTTTGCGCCGGATGAGCTCGGCGAGCGCGAGCCCGTCCCGTTCGCGGCTGCCGCGCAACAACACCACGAACTCCTCGCCGCCAACGCGCGCGGCGCGCTGTTGCGGACCGCTGATCGATGAAGCGATGATCTGCGCGACGATGCGCAGCACCTGATCGCCGAACTTGTGACCGTAGGTGTCGTTGATGGACTTGAAGCGGTCGATGTCAGTGAGGAGCATCACGCTCGGCTCGGCGGCATGAGCCATGCAGTCGGCAACCTGATGCTCGAAGCCGCGGCGATTCGCCAATCCGGTCAGACCGTCGAGCAGCGCCTCGTCACGCACGCGATCGACCTCACCGCGCAAGCGATTGAGTTCCTGCTCGCTGGCATCGAGGTGCGAGCGCAGACCCGCCACCACATCGCGCATGCTGCGCGTCTGCTCGAGCATGTCGTGCAGCGCCAGCTCGTCCGGTGGCTTGCCGCTGCCCACGCAGGTCTCCCAGCGCCGCAGCGAGTTCTCGAAGCGGTCGGTCTGCGCTCCGGCCACCCGGGCAGACTCGAGCATCTCGGTGACCATCGCCTGAAATCCCTCGGCCACCAGAAAAGCAGTGCGCTCATCGTTCTCCGCGATGTGATCGACGTACAGACGGTTGGTGAGCGCGTCGTCCAGCACTCGGGTGCCGGAGGTCAGGCGCGCGATGGACTCACTGAGGGCGCGATTGCGTCCGGCAACGTGTTCGTACCAGACCGCATAGCTGACCGGGCTGACCGCGGCTCTCTGTCGTGACATCAGGGTCACGGCCTGGCGCAGCAGATCCTTGCTGCGGCTGGGATTGTCCCGGTATCGCCTTGGGTTCATGGTCGGCTCTCGAGCGGCTGTGGCCTCGTTAACGGCCACTCGCGCCGGAACTTTTGGGCGTGCGGGCCGGTTTTCTGCCAAACCGGTCGCAGATTGCCGGACTACGCCTCAGCCGGGTCGTCGCCGAGAAAGCCGCCGCTCTGGTGCGACCACAGGCGCGCGTACAAACCGCCCTGGGCCAGCAGGCTGGCGTGGTCGCCCTCCTCGACGATACGGCCTCGATCCATCACGATCAGGCGGTCCATTGCAGCGATGGTCGACAGTCGATGCGCGATGGCGACCACGGTCTTGCCCTCCATCAGGCGGTACAGACTCTCCTGGATGGCGGTCTCCACCTCGCTGTCGAGCGCACTCGTGGCCTCGTCCAGCAGCAGGATGGGTGCATCCTTCAACATCACCCGGGCGATGGCGATGCGCTGGCGCTGACCGCCCGAGAGCTTCACGCCTCGCTCGCCGACAAAGGCATCGTAGCCGCGGCGGCCCGCCGGATCGGTGAGCGTGGCGATGAACTCGTCGGCCTCGGCGCGGGCGGCAGCGGCCACCATCTGCGCGTCGTTCGCCTCCGGACGGCCATAGATGATGTTCTCGCGCACCGACCGGTGCAGCAGCGAGGTGTCCTGCGTGACCATGCCAACGTTGGCACGCAGACTGCCCTGCGTCACCGCGGCGATGTCCTGCCCGTCGATCAGGATGCGTCCGGCTTCCACGTCGTAGAAGCGCAGCAGCAGGTTGACTATCGTGCTCTTGCCGGCACCCGAGCGACCCACGAGCCCGATCTTCTCGCCCGGCCGGATGCGCAGATTGAAGTCTTCGATGACCCGGCGCTCGCCCCCGTAGTGAAACTCGACGTTTTCGAAATCGATTTCGCCGCGCGTCACCTGCAGTGCCGCCGCCCCCGGCCGGTCGAGGACCGCCTGCCGACGCGCCAGCGTCCTGATGCCGTCCTGCACGGTGCCGATGTTTTCGAACAGCGAGGCCAGTTCCCACATGATCCAGTGGGCAATGCCGTTCAGGCGCAATGACATTGCGGTGGCCGCCGCCACAGCCCCTGCCCCGACCCGCCCCTGAGTCCACAGCCACAGCGCGACGCCCGCGGTCGCACAGAACATGGCCATGCCGAGCAGATGGTTGACGATCTCGAAGCTGCTGATGAGACGCATCTGCTGGTGCGCAGTGCGCATGAATTCGGTCATCGCCGTCCGCGCATAGCCCGCCTCGCGGTTGGCGTGCGAGAACAGCTTGACCGTGGCGATATTCGTGTAGGCGTCGACGATGCGGCCGGTCATCAGCGACCGGGCGTCAGCCTGTGCGGCACCCACCTGCCCGAGGCGCGGTACGAAGTACCACAGCGCGAGACCGTAGCAGAGCAGCCAGCCGAGGAACGGCAGCAGCAGCCAGACATCGAAACCACCCACCACCGCCGCGATCGTGACGAAATAGATGACGATGAAAACGACGATGTCGGCCACCGTGAACCAGGTGTCACGCACCGCAAGTGCAGTCTGCATGACCTTGGTGGCGATCCGTCCGGCAAATTCGTCCTGATAGAAGCCCATGCTCTGGCCGAGCAGCATGCGGTGGAAATTCCAGCGCAGCCGCATCGGGAAGCTGGCTGCGAGGGCCTGATGCTTGAGGATGGTCTGGAGCGCCACCAGCAGCGTGCTGCCGGCCAGCACTGCTGCCAGCAGGAGCAGACGCCGACCCTCGGTCGCCCACAACTGCGCGGGGGGCACCTGCCCCATCCAGTCGACGATGCGGCCGAGCACGGCGAACAACCCGGCCTCGAACACACCAATCAGCGCCGTGCAGAGCGTCATCAGCAACAGATAGCCGCGCATGCCCGCAGAGCAGGTCCACAAGAATGCAAAAAAGCCCTCCGGCAGCGCGGCCGGGACGGACTCTGGATAGGGATCGACGCGCCGTTCAAACCAGCCGTACACGAATGCGCTCTCCGCGGTGGATGGCGCGGACGGTACCTGCGCCAGTCACCGCCGGGCAGGCGCGTGGGGCATGCGCCAGAGGCGGCATTTGACCCGAAAGCGCTTCAGTGGTCTAGTTCAGTCACCCGCTTCGTACCGCGATCACCGCCAGCATGCCAACACCCGTTGACGCAGAGATGAACGATCCGACCTACAGACAACAACAGCGCATCGACGCACTCGAATTCAAGGTGGCGCATCTCGAGCACGCCGTGCAGGAGCTGAGCGACGTGATCTACGGTCAGCAGCGCCGCATCGACGAGTTGCTGCAGATCAACCGACAGGTGCTGCAGCAATTGGCCGGTCTCGAGGACAAGGGTGCCGATCCGAACGCGGTGGAGATCCCGCCGCATTACTGACGGCCGCCGGCCGGCCATCGAGGTGACTGCCGATGCCTGCGTGCGAATTCCGCCCCGTGGTCCGCCTAGTCGCGACACTGCTTGCCGGTTTGCTGCTTGCCGGCTGCGCCGGTGTGCCCCGCTATGACGTGCTGATCCGTCACGGCACGGTTTACGACGGCAGCGGCGGTGCGGGCGTGCCGACAGACGTCGGCATCCGTGGCGATCGCATCGCCACGATCGGCGACCTCAGCAAGGCACGCGCGAAGCGCGTCATCGATGCGGCCGGGCTCGCCGTGGCACCGGGCTTCATCAATATGCTCAGCCGCTCGGAGGAGACGCTGCTGGCGGATCCACGCTCGCAGGGCGAGATCCGCCAGGGTGTGACACTCGAGGTGTTCGGCGAGTTCTCGATGGGCCCGGTCAGCGCAGCGAGCCGCGCCGAGATGCGTGAGCAGCAGGGCGACATCCGCTACGAAGTCGACTGGGACACGCTGGGCGGCTATCTCGACTCGCTGCAACGCCGCGGTATCGCGCCGAACGTCGCCTCCTTCGTCGCCGGACCCACCGTGCGCGAAACGGTCATGGGTCAGGTCAGCCGCGCGCCGACGGATGCGGAATTGGTACGCATGCAGGCGCTGGTCAGCGCCGCCATGGACGAGGGGGCCCTCGGCCTGACCACGGCCCTGATCTATGCACCGGCGGTGTTTGCCAGCACCGAGGAATTGATCGCGCTCGCCAAACCGGCCGCCGCCAAGGGAGGCATCTACACTGCACACATCCGCAGCGAAGGCCGTCGCTTGCTCGAGGCCGTCGACGAGACCATCCGTATCGCGCGCGAAGCCGGCATCCCTGCGGAGATCTATCACCTCAAGGCGGCGGGGGAGGCGAACTGGGCCAAGCTGCCACAGGTGATCCAGCGCATCGAGGCGGCGCGAAGTGAGGGGCTCGCGATCACCGCCAACATGTACAACTACACCGCTGGCGCTACCGGCTTCGATGCTGCCATGCCGCCGTGGGTACAGGAGGGCGGCATCAAGGCCTGGGTGACGCGGCTGCGCGACCCGGCCATTCGTGCCCGCGTGTTGACCGAGATGCGCGCGAGCGACCCGTCGTTCGAGAGCCTCTATGCCGCGACCGGATCGCCGGAACGGGTGCTGCTGCTCGGCTTCAAGACCGAGGCACTCAAACCGCTCACGGGCAAGACGCTGGCAGCCGTCGCCGCCGAGCGCGGCACGAGCCCGGAGGACACGATCATCGATCTGGTGGTTGCCGACGGGTCTCGCGTCGAGGTCGCCTACTTCCTGATGTCAGAGGACAACGTGCGCCGGCAGATCGCGCTGCCGTGGATGAGCTTCGGTTCAGATGCCGGCTCGAGTGCACCCGAGGGCGTGTTCCTCAAGTCCAGCGCTCACCCGCGTGCCTACGGCAATTTCGCGCGATTGCTTGGGCATTACGTGCGGGATGAGCGAGTCATCACGCTCGGCGAGGCCATCCGGCGTCTCACTCAACTGCCGGCGCACAACCTGCGCATCGAGCAGCGAGGCGAATTGCGCCCCGGATTTTTCGCTGACGTCGTGGTGTTCGATCCGACCACGATCAGTGATCACGCAACGTATGAGTCACCGCACCAGTACGCGACCGGCGTGCGGTACGTGCTGGTCAATGGCGTGGCGGTATTGAGTGAGGGCGAGCACACGGGCGCGCTGCCGGGCCGCATCGTGCGCGGACCTGGCTATCGACACTGATGCGGCTTAGAGCGAGCGCAGCAAATCCCCGACGGACAGTGACGCACCCTCACCGCGCACGACGATCAGGTTCTGCCCGAACGTCACGCCGTTCAATGCGCCGTCCCAGCGGTAGCCCCGCAGCGTACGCAGCGGTTCGTCACCAGCGGCGACACCCGTGCGCTGGTCGGTCGTAGTCACCACACAGCGCGTGCACGCCTTGACGGCCCGCAATTCGATGTCAGCGCCGATGCCGCAGCGACCGAGTGCGTCCTCGGCGTAGGCGGCCATCCCGTCGAGCACCAGATTCGGGCGGAAGCGGTCCATCGGCAGCGGTTGCGGCAGCCGGGCGTTCAGATCCTGCAGTGACGCCCGAGAGATGCCGAGCAGCGCAAAGCCATCGCTGAAACGCGTGCTGGCCGGCAGGCCCTGCGTCCACAGCGGGTCGCTGTGACGGGTGTGGGCGGGATCGAAGCGAACCAGTCGCGCAGGTGTGCCCAGCAGGCCCGTGAACCAGCGCGATGCCTGTGGACCGCAGTCGAGGGCGCGGCAGCGGTCGCGCCACACGGTCACCTCACAGGACTCGCCGTGCAAAGCCAAGGGCAATACCAGATCGGCGACCCCGGGCGCGCTCACGCACAACGTATCGCCGCTCAGCCGCGGCGCGATCAGGGCGAGCCGCGGTTGCTCACGTTGGGTGATGAAGCGGCCATCCGGGCGGGTCACCATCCACTCGCGGTCGTAGTGCAAGCCGTGCGAGTGCAGCAGTGCATGCTCGCACTGCACGCCGCGACAGGACTTGATCGGATAGATGTGCAGTTCGGCGATACGGCCCATCACCGTAGTGTAGCGACTCACGCCGTCGCCGCGCCGGCAACTGCGCAGCGCCGCTCAGCTCGCCAGCGCCAGCGGCTGCGGCCGGCCGACCTGATAGCCCTGCACGAAGTCGAAGCCCATGCGCCGCGCCGAATCGAGCGTGCCGGCATCCTCGATCTGCTCGGCAACCACCTTGAAGTCGAGGGAGCGCGCGAGTTTGATCATGGCCGTGACCATCGCCTGATTGACGTTATCCGAGGCCAGATTGCGAGTGAACGAACCGTCGATCTTTAGATAATCGAGCGAGAGGTTGCGCAGATTGGCAAATGAGCTGAGGCCACGCCCGAAGTCATCGAGCGCAAAGCGGCAGCCCATGCCATGCAGCACGCCGATGAAGCGGCGCGCATGCTCGATGTTGGTGATGACCGAGTTCTCGGTGACCTCGAAACAGATGCGTTCGGGCGCAACCCCCGTGCGGTCCAGACATTCGACGACGAACTCGAGGAAGCCGGCATCACCGAGGGTCTGGCCCGACAGGTTGATGCACAGGCTGCGTCCCGGCTGCAGTTTGACTGCGCCGCGCGCGAGCGCTGCGAGCGAAGTCTGCACCACCCAACGATCGACGTGCGGCATCAGACGGTAGCGCTCGGCGGCGCCCATGAATTCGGTCGGTGCCACCGAGTTGCCCTTGTCGTCCTTCAGGCGCAGCAGCACCTCCAGCCCCGGACCGCCGCCCAGCGTGCCAGCCTCGGCGTGCTGTATGGGCTGAGCGTGCAACTCGAAGCGGTTGTCTTTGAGCGCAGACTGCAGCAACTGCAGCCAGAGAATCTCGCCGCGCTGGCGCGCTGCAGCCTCATCGTGCGCCGAGTACACATGCACGTGCCCGCCGTGATTCTTCGCGACGTAACAGGCCGAGTCGGCAGCGTGTATGAGATCCTCGAGCGAACCGCTCTCGTGGGTCATTTCAACCAGGCCGACGCTGACGCCCACGTTGAAGATCTTGTCCTTCCAGATGAAGCGGTGATCTCCCACCGCTCGCACCACGTCGTCGGCGATCTGCCGCGCCTTCTCGAGCGGACAGCCCGTCAGCAGGATGCCGAATTCATCGCCGCCGAGACGACCCACGGTGTCGGAGTCACGCACGGCTTCCTTGATGATCCCGGCGATCTCCCGCAGGAGATTGTCGCCAGCCACGTGACCACACGCATCGTTCACCGCCTTGAAGCGGTCGAGGTCGAGGTAGCAGAGCACGTGATGGCCACCGGCATGCGCGTCGCCGAGGGCCTCTTCCGACCGGCGCTCGAATTCACGGCGATTCACCAGGCCCGTCAGTGCGTCATGGCTGGCCTGATAGGACATGGTTCGCGCGAGGCCACGCACCTCACTGACGTCCCGCAGCATGACCACGCTGCCGCTCACCACGCCCCCCGGTCCGTGCGTGGGAGCCGCCGCCAGTTCGATGACGCGCTCGCCATCGGCGGGGCCCAGGTGGGCGCGGCGGCTGACGGTGATGCGGCTGCCGGAACTGATCGCCTGGCGGACCGGGTCGATCGGCGTCTTGCGATCCGGCTCCTCGATGAAATCGATCAGCGCCGCGAGCGGCTGCCCAACGATCTCCGCCGCTTCCCGCCCCAGCATTTGCTCCACGGCACGGGTGAAATACATGACGTTGCCGTCAAGGTCGGTGGTCAGGACGCATTCACCCAGAGAATCCAATGCCTCGAGCGCGCCGGCCGGCATGCGGCTAGCCGATGCAGGCGCCGCCTCGCGACGTGGCTCGACCTCGAGGATCGTCACCACCACCGCCGGGGCGTGCTCGTAGACGACGCGTGAAAACGACAATTCCAATCGCTGGCCGGCGAGCGATTCCACTTCGAGCCGGTCGGGTGCGGCCTCGCGCGCCGCGTGTCTGCGCAGATGTTCTTCCACCAGATCCTTGCAGTCCGGGTGCACGAGATCAGTGATGCGCCGACCGCTCAGCGACGGCATGTCATCGGCGCCCGCCAACTCTGCGAAACGAGCGTTGCCGATCACCACGACGCCGTTTCGCGCGAGCGCTGCCGCTTCATGGGTCGTCTCGAGCAGGCGCCGGTAGACGAGTTCGCGATCGCTGCGCAAGGCTGCGTCGGTCTGCATGCGCTGCATGACGCGATCGATGGCCTCGGCAATCTCGCCGACATTGCCGTCGCTGGCCTGCGACCCGAGCCGCTCGTCGAGGGCTCCGGAGGCTGCGATTTCCTTGAGGCGTGCGCCGAGTTCGGTGACCCGCCGCAGATCGCGGTCACGCCGATACAGCAGCGCCGCCAGCGCCGCCGCCAAGACTCCGAGGATGATCGCCGCGATCGTGCTCACGCCGAATCACTCCGAACAAACGCCAATTCCGGCATCATGGCGGGGTGACCTGCACCCCCTCCCTTTGGATTATTCTGGTTCTTCTGCGGGCCGAGAATAGCGGATCAGGTCGCCAATGCTGGTCAGATTGACCATAATCGTCGGGTAATTCGTCGCCATAGGATCCGTTCTGATGATGATCGACGTCGAATCAGTCCGTCGCCAGATGATCGAGCAGCAGGTGCGTGCCTGCGAGGTGCTCGACCTGCGCGTCCTGGACGCCCTGCAGGCTGTGCCACGCGAGGAGTTCGCGCCGGTCAGCTACGGTGCCATCGCCTTCGCCGACACCGAGGTTCCGCTGGGCAACGGACAAACGATGCTCACCCCGAGTCTCGAGGGGCGGATCCTGCAGGCGCTGGCCATCAAGCCCACCGACCGAGTACTCGAAGTTGGCACGGGCAGCGGCTTTTTTGCAGCGTGCTTGGCGCGACTCGGTCGCTCCGTGCGGTCCATCGACATCTACCCGGACTTCATCGCCGTGGCCGACAACAACCTGCATCGGCTCAGTATTCACAACGTCGAGGTGGCGGTCGCCGACGGCATGCACCTGACCGAGGAAGGTGCCTACGACGTGATCGCCCTGACCGGTTCGCTGCCGGTCTACGACGCACGCTTCGAGCGGGCTCTGACCGTGGGTGGGCGGTTGTTTGCGGTGGTCGGCGCAGGGCCGGTCATGGAAGCCCAGCGGATCACTCGGGCAGGACACGGCGAATTTGTTCGCGACAGCCTGTTCGAAGTGTCGATTGCGCCACTCATTCACGCTCAGGAAACGCCAAAATTCGTGTTCTGAGCGAAGCCGCCGACTGGAGTTGGCGGGGGCGGAGCCCGTGGTGATATACTTGAGTAATACACTAACTGACCAAAGGAAGGCGGCTGCGGCTGCCAGACGGTGAGCACATGCGCGTGAAGTCTCTTTCCCTCGTCTGCGGTATCGCAATCGCCCTGCTGAGCGTCGGCACCGCACAGGCCGAAAACCTGCTGCAGGTCTATCAGGATGCGGTGAAGAACGACCCGCTGGTGCGCGAAGCGGATGCCCGGCGCATGGCGGCGCTGGAGGCCAAGCCTCAGGCACGCGGTCTGCTGTTCCCGCAGGTGGGCATCAATGGCCAGGTCGCCACCCGCAACGGCAACAGCCAATCCGTGTTCAACCAGCGGGTGGACAACGACAACGACCCGTTGACGCCGCCGGTGATCGTCACCGTGCCGAACCGGCAGAAGTCGGATTCCGATTTCTGGAACTATCAGGCCCAAGCCACCCAGACGCTGTTCCGCTGGGACCAGTGGCAGGAACTGAAGCGGGCCGACTCGCAGGTCGCGCTCGCCGAGGCCAACTACCGCGTCGCCCAGCAAGACCTCATGGTGCGCGTTGCCACGCGCTATTTTGACGTGCTGGCGGCAGAGGATACCCTCGCCGCGGCCGAAGCCACCCTGCAGGCATTCACCCGCCAGCTGGAGCAGGCCGAGAAGCGCTTCGAGGTCGGCCTGATCGCGATCACCGACGTGCAGGAAGCGCGCGCCGCCCACGACAGTGCCACCGCCGGCGTGATCGCGGCCAAGCGTGCGCTTGCCTCCAGCAACGAAGCGCTGCGCGAACTCACCGGCGAGGCCTACACCTCGCTCGACAAGCCCTCCGAGCAGATGCCGCTCGACCAACCGCAGCCGCTCGATGAGCAGGCCTGGGTGACCGATGCGCTCGAGAAAAACCTCAACGTCATCGCCGCACGCTTGGGCGTCGACGTAGCCACCCGCAACGTCTCCATCGCGCGCTCGGGTTACATGCCCACCGTCGATCTGTTTGCGCAACACAGCGAGTTCGACGCGAACGCCACGCAGACCAACAATGGTCTGCGCGGTCCGGCGGACACCAATCAGAAACAGGATACGATCGGGCTGCAGTTCACCATCCCGATCTACACCGGCGGCACCACGCAATCCAAGGTGCGCGAGCAGGTGTATCTGCAGCGAGCCGAGCGCGAGCGTCTCGAAGGTGCCATGCGGAAGGCCGAGCGTGACACGCGCGACGCCTACCTGAGCGTGATTGCCGAGAAGGCGCGCGTACAGGCACTCGCGCAATCGGTCAAATCCAACAAGACCGCCTTGGAAGCCACCGAGGCCGGCTTCGAGGTCGGTACCCGTACGACGGTCGACGTACTCGATGCGCGCCGGCGGCTGTTCGAGGCCGAGCGTGACTACGCACGCAGCCGCTACGACTACCTCATCAATCTGGTGAAGCTGAAATCAGCGGCTGGTGTGCTCGCACCGCAGGACCTCAGCACGATCAATGCGTTCCTCACGCAGCCGACCACGCTGCCGGTCGTGCGCCCCAAACCCTGATCTGTCGCTGTGCTGATCAACGCTCTGCGCAGGCAGGGCGCTGGGCGAGCCAGACCGATATCAGGGCAGCGTCGCGTCGATCAGCGGCGCGACCAGTGCCATGATGCGATCGACCGCGCCGCGGCTCTGGGCCACGGTGGCTTGGCCGCGCGCACCCAGAGCGCTTGCCGCAGCGGCATCCGCAAAATCTTCCCGCACGCGCTGCGCTAGCTCATCACGGCTGCGCACGATGCGCAGTGCCCCGCTCTGCGCCAGCAGATCGGCGATGTCCTGAGCATTTTGCGTATGCGGACCCGACAGGATGGGCAGCCCGAGCAGCGCAGGCTCGAGCAGGCTGTGACCGCCGACCGGAACCAGACTGCCCGCCACGAATGCGACGTCTGCAGCCGCGTAGAAGATCTGCAATTCGCCGAGCGTATCGAGCAGAAACACAGAGTCGTCGGCGCCGGGGATTTCGCCTTTGCTGTGCTGGGCGAAACGCACGCCGCGACTTCGCAACAGCGCGCGCACCGCCTCAAAGCGCTGAGGATGCCTAGGCGCGATGATCAGCAGGGCCCGCGGGAATTGCCCCAACACCTCGTCATGCGCAGCCAATACCGGATCCTCTTCCCCCTCGTGCGTGCTGCCGGCAATCCACACTGGTCGGTCTGCCGCATGCACCCGACGGAACGTCTGTCCCTTGGCAATGGACGCGGCGGGGATCTCCATATCGAATTTTATGTTTCCGGTAACGTGCACTCGCTCGGTTGCGGCGCCGATCGCGACGAATCGTTCGGCATCGGCCGGCGTCTGGGCGCCGATGAATACGCCGTGCGCCATGGTCTGCCGAAATAGCGAAGCCATGCGGCGATAGCGATCGACCGACCGGGCGGACACCCGCGCACTGGCCATGACGAGCGGAATACCGCGCCGACCCAGCGCGTGATACAGCGTGGGCCAGATCTCCGTCTCGACGATGATGGTGACGCGAGGCTGAATACGGTCCAGGAAACGTGCGACCGACCCCGGCAGGTCATAGGGTAGATAGGCATGCGTGACGGTCTCTTGGAACAAAGCCCGAACGCGGGCAGCGCCGGTCGGCGTAACCGTCGAGATGACGATCGGGAGCTGCGGGTAGCGGGCCTGCAGTTTGCGTACCAGTGCCGCCGCGGCCTGAACCTCGCCGACGGAGACGGCATGGATCCACAAGGGCCGCGACGGTCCTGAGCGTCTCACCAAACCGAGCCGCTGATGCAGACGACCTCGGTAGTCCGGATTCACGAGCGCCTTCCACGCCTCCACCAGCATCACCAGCGGCGCGACCAGAAAGGTCAGCAACACGTAGAGGATCCGCATGGACACGCCGCACGGCCGATCAGGCCGCGCAGCCCTCCCGCAGCGCTTGCCATTGCGATGGCCCGAAGCGATCGTCGGGTAATCCTGCCGTCACCTTGCGCAGCGAGCGTTCGAGCCGAGCCAGCACTCTGCGCTCCCACGCGCCGCGCGCGCGCAGTTGTCCATTGTCGAAGTCGAGCAGATACACCTCATCGCTCGCACCCAAGACGATGTTGTGGGCATTGAGGTCGGTATGCTGCACGCCGCGCGCATGGAAACGGGCAATGCAGCGCCCGATGGCGCCCCAGCGATCGGGCGGCAACGGCGCCGCCTTGACCGCCTCGGCCAGCGTCAGGCGCGACGGCAATTCCTCGGTGATCAGGTCAGCCCGGTAGACCAGACCGATGCGTACATAGGCCGCCGCCACCGGCACCGGTACCGGCAACTGCCACTCGCGCAGCTGTCGCAGCAGATGCCATTCGCGCAGGGATCTCACGCGCTGTTCATCGCTCCACAAATAGGTGTCGTCGATCAGACGCGCCACGAGACCGCCGCGGCGGTAGTGGCGCAGCACCCAACGCCGTTCGCCGTCGCGGATGAAAGCGACGGTACCGCGGCCGCCCAACGTCTCCTGCAGGCAGCCGCGCGCACGCCAGTAACCACGGTCGAACAGTTCCGGGCCCGGCTGGTCCACACGCAGGGCATCGTATAGGATCGCCCCGCCCGTGTTGTGTGCGAGTATGGCGTCCCCGGGTGTCGAAAGTGCGTGCATCAGGGCGAATTGTTCCCGATCGTGCCGCTCCTGCCTACCATTGCGAAGTCCGCCGGTGCAGATTCCGCCATCCACTCCCCCATCCGACGTCTGTCTGCTGCGCCTGTCCGCGCTCGGCGACGCCTGTCATGCGCTGGCCGTGGCACGCGCCCTGCAGGAGGCCTGGCCCGAGACGCGACTGACTTGGGTGATCGGTAAGCTCGAGCACCGGCTGCTCGGTCACATCCCGGATATCGAGTTCATCGTGTTCGACAAAGGCGCGGGGCTCGCCGGCTACCGATCGCTGCGGCAGCGTGTCGCCGGACGCCGGTTCGGTGTCCTGCTGCACATGCAGCTGGCCATGCGTGCCAGCCTCGCAGCAGCCCTGCTCCCGGCCGAGGCGCGCCTCGGTTTCGATCGGGCACGGGCGCGCGAGTTGCAATGGCTGTTCACCTCACACCAGATCGCGCCACGCAGCCGCGAACATGTGCTCGACAGCCTGTTCGGATTCACCGAAGCACTCGGCATCGCACGCCGTCCGCCGCGCTGGGATATTCCGCTGCCGCCGCAGGCGCAGGAGTACGCGCGCCGCGTCATACCGGATGGCGAACCGACATTGATCATCAGCCCCTGCTCCAGCCACGCTCTGCGCAACTGGAGCGCGGACGGGTATGCGGCCGTCGTCACACATGCCGTGCGGCGCCATGGCCTGCGCGTATTGCTGTGCGGTGGTCCGAGCGCGTTGGAGCGCAGCTACGGCGAGCGGATCGAGGCGGCAGCAGGCGTGGCCTGCGTCAACCTGATCGGCAAGGACACTTTGCCCCAACTGCTGGCGACCCTGCAGCGCGCCACCGCACTCATCTCGCCGGACTCAGGACCGGCGCACATGGCCACCACGGTCGGCACACCGGTGATCGGCCTCTATGCCGCGACCAACCCGGCCCGCTCCGGCCCGTATCACAGCCGCGCATGGACCGTGGACCGCTACGCCGCGGCGGCCCAACGATTCCTGGGTCGCAGTGTGGAATCGCTGCCGTGGACGACCAAGATCGAGCGGCCCGGCGTGATGGACTTGATTACGGTCGGTGATGTGATCGGGCGGCTGGATGCGCTGCTCGAGGCCGGCGCACCGCGCACACCGACAGGCTGACGCGCGGCGACGGGTGCGCGATAATGAGACCTGCTCCCGCGAGGCACCCGCCATGACCGCCGAACGCAAAGATCCGCTGCTGCAGCCGAATGCGCAGCATCACTACGAGATCACCGCCGACCAGTTACCGCTGTCGTGCCCCATGCCCGGCATGCAGCTGTGGAACTCGCATCCCAAGGTCTATCTGCCCGTCGAGAAAACCGGTTGGGCGAAATGTCCCTACTGCAGCGCGGAGTACACGCTGCGGCGCTGAAGCCTGCAGACAGCGACCCGACAGCGGGCGGACAGTCGCACGACGGCGAGCGGGCAGTAGGCCCGCGCCGACCGCTCACGTCTTGCGGTATTGCTGATAACTCTTTTCTTCGACCAGCAGTGAGCCAAGCCGCGTGTTGATGCGCCGCTTGATGGCAGCACGCTCGTCGTTGGTCACGTAGACCGCACGCGCCAGCTCGATGAAGCGCTGATCGAATGCAGATTCCCGCTCCTTGTCGCGGATATCGTCTTCGATGTCCCAGAGCTGCGCATTCACCGCCCGAAGATCCGACCACTCCTGACTGATGTCGGTCGCCGCGTAGGCCGATGCGGCCCACGTGTCGTTCAGCAAGGTCAGTTCCGTGCGGACATTGTGCAGCTTGGCCGGATCGGTCATTCGGGCGGACTTGATCTCGAGAATGGTGATCTTGTCGATCAGTTCGCCGGGCGAGATCGGTACCAGCAGTTCTGCCATGGGGATCACCAACCGAGGCCACACCACCAGTCGTGGTGGCAGTGATTATAAGCCGGCAGCGGGCGCCGTATCGGTCATCGTGGCCTGCCAGATGGCGGTCACCTCAGCGCGCGTGGTCGCGAACTCCTCAGCCGCCACGACGTTGCCGCCCCCTTCCAGCGACAGATGGTGCAGGCGCTGCCGGTACAGGCGGTACGCGGCCGTCAGCACGTCTACCGTGGCCTGCGGCACCAGATCGATCGAGGCCAGACTCTCGAGCTGACGGATGTTGTCGGTGAATTCGATGAGTTCGACGTACCTGTCTGCGTGGCACAGGGACCAGTACTGCGCCAGGAATTCGATGTCTGTGATGCCCCCCGCATCCTGCTTGAGATCGAACTGACCGGGGCCCGCCTTGGACAGTTCCGCACGCATGCGCTCGCGCATCTGTCGGACATCGGTCCGCAGCGTGTCGCGATGGACGGCGTCGCGCAACAGTTCGCGGCGCAAGTCGGCGAAGCGCTCACACAAATACTCGGGCCCCGCCACGGCACGCGCGCGCAGCAACGACTGATGCTCCCAGGTCCACGCTTCCTCGCGTTCATACGACGCAAATCCCGTGATCGACTGCACCAGCGGCCCGCCCGAGCCGCTCGGACGCAGCCGCGTGTCGACCTCGTACAGCCGGCCTGCCGCCGAGTGCACGGTCAACAAATGCACGAGACGCTGCACCAGCCGCAGGAAGAACACGGTGTTGTCGACCGACTGTGGGCCGGCTGTCTGCTGCACTGCGCCCTGTGAATCATGCAGGAAGACCAGATCGAGGTCAGAACCGTAGCCGAGTTCAAAGCCACCGAACTTGCCATAGGCAACGACCACCATGCCGCATTCGCGCAGGGCATCGTCGCGCTCGCCACACAGTGGTAGGCCATGGCGTGCGGTCATCTGCTGCCAGGCGAGCGAGAGCGCCTCCGCGACGATCAGCTCGGCAATGTCTGTCAGCCGATCACTGACCTTCATGAGCGGCATACGGCCGGTGAGGTCCGGCACTGCGACCCGAAACACGGCGGCACGCTGGAACTGGCGCAACGCCTCGACCTGCAGCTCGGGATCATCGGCGGGCGTGGCCTCCATGCGTGACTGCAACTCGTTGGCGAGTTCGGCGCGCGTCGGTGTGGCCGTGAAGAGCCGCTCATCGAGGAGTTCATCGAGCAGCAGCGGAAAGGCTGCCACCTGTCCGCTCAGGAAGCCGGAGACGGCGCACAAGTCGACCAAGCGCTGACGTGCCGACGGATTCTCGTTGAGCAGCGCGAGATATACCGTGCGCCTGCCAATGTGCTCGATGATCCCGAGCAGGCGCGCCAGAGTGACTTCTTCCTCAGCCGTAGCAGCGACTGCTCTCAGCAACTGCGGCAGCAACAGCTGCAGCCGACGATGACCGGTCGCATCGAGGCGCCGGTAGTAACTGCTGTCACGCAGCCGATCCAGCTGCGCCAGCACCGGCTCCACGGCCTGCACGCCAAGGGACTCCAGGGCCTGTACATGCTGCGCGGCAGAGGGCTCGGCGTCGAGCAGGCGCGCCGCAGCCTGCGCTGACGCGTCGCCTGACACCGGTTGGGCAGGCGCAAACACCGTGCGTTGAAACCACTGCGCGACCCGAGCACGCACGTCCGTGATTTCCCGGGCGAGTGTCGACCAGTCTGAGCTGCCCATCGCCAATGCCAGACGCGCGCGCGCGGTCGCGTCGGTGGGCAGATCGTGCGTCTGCTCATCGTTCCATTCCTGCAGCCGATTCTCGAGTCGCCGCAGATAACGATAGGCCGCGTCGAGTTCCTCGACGGCCGATGCGCTCAGCAACTTCTGACCCTGCAACAGCGGCAGCGTTGCCAGCAGACTGCGCGATTGCAGACGCGGATTGCTGCCGCCACGCAGCAACTGGAATGCCTGCACCATGAATTCGATTTCGCGGATGCCGCCCGGACCGAGCTTGATGTTGTCCTGCAGTTCACGACGCTCGACCTCGCGCGTGATGAGGTCTTTCATTTCACGCAACGACTCCAGCACACCGAAGTCCAGATAGCGTCGATAGACGAAGGGCCGCAGCACGTTGCGATAGAGATCAGCGAAACGTTCGGCGCCCGCCACCGGCCGCGCCTTCACGTAGGCGTAGCGCTCCCAGTCGCGGCCATGTTCCTGCAGGTAGTCCTCGAAGGCGTCGAAGCTGACGGCCACTGGTCCCGACTCACCGAATGGGCGCAGGCGCAGATCGACGCGATAGACGAAGCCGTCAGCGGTGATGGACCCGAGCAGCTGCGCCACGCGCTTGCCGAGTCGGATGAAAAACTCCTCGTGTGCCAGGGGACGGGGTCCGTCGGTCTCACCGTGCTCTGCAAACAGGAACACGAGATCGATGTCCGAGGAGAAATTGAGTTCGCCACCGCCGAGCTTGCCCATACCAAGGATCAACAGCGACAGCGGGCTGCCGTCGGCCGCAAGCGGTGCACCGTGACGGACAACCAGTGCCGCGTGGGCATGGGAGGTGGCACTGCCGATGCACGCATCGGCCAGCAGCGACAACTCACGGAGCACGGTCTCGGTTTCCGCATAGCCGGCGAGATCGCGCCAGGCGATGCGCACGAGGTGGCGGCGACGGTAGCGGCGCAAGGCCGCCATGTACGCTTCCTCGTCGAGCGTTGCATCGTCCAGCCCGATCGCGCGCGACGTGGCAGCAAACCAGTCCGCATCGGCATCCACCTGCAGGCGGCCGTCAGCAGCCAACCAAGGCAGCAATTCAGCGTCACGCAGGCAAGCCTGTGCAACGAATTCACTGCAGGTCCAAACCCGCGGCAGCGTCGCCGCAAGCGCAGCACTGGCGGCGCCGTCCGTCGGCAGGCCGCCGTTTTCCGCAAGCTCCTGCAGCCGCGCCTCGAGTGTGGCGCGCAGCGCCTCCGTCGCAGCCTGCGGCGCGCCTGCCATCAACCGTACTGCAACACCGAGCGGACCGGCCGACCTGCACAGGTGTAGCCGGGCGCAATGCCGATGTCGATCAGGGCAATGGTCGCCGTGACGTCGAAGCCGGCGAGACGGCTCACGGCAGCCGCCGCCGTCAGTGTGCCGCCCGTGGCCAGCACGTCATCGACCAGCAGCAAGCGCCCCTGTCCCATCTGCATCTCGAGCACGGCCTGTCCATACTCGAGGTCGTAGGCGGCCTCCACGACCGGCGGGGGCAGTTTGCCCTTCTTGCGTACCGGCACGAATCCCTTGCCACGGCGATCCGCCAGTGCCGCTGCAAGGATGAAGCCACGCGATTCGACTCCCGCGACCGCATCGATGCCGTGCCATTCGGCGGTCGACAGCAGCGCGTCGAGCGCATCGACGGTGGCACTGAACCGCTGGCGCAGCAGCGGCGTGATGTCACGGAACAAAATGCCCGGCTTCGGGAAATCCGGGACAGCAGCGATCAATTCCTGGAGATGGTGCATGGTGATCCGTCACGGGTGAGACGGCTGCCGGCCGTCGGGAGGACGCCAATTTACACCACCTCAGGCTCGCGAGCCGCCCTGCCAGACGCTCTGCAGACGGGAGGGACCGACCTGAGCGTCCAGGCGGTCGATGAGCAGCAGACAGCCCAAGCCCGACAAGACGAGACCGACTGCGAAGCACGAGCCATAGCCCGCAGCATCGGCAATCGCTGCACCGATGAAGTTCGCCACGCCAGTGACGAACACGATGGCGCAGGCCAGCAGTGTGTAGTCGGTCCCGGCGTGCTCCGGATCGGAGGCATCCATCATCAGGGTAAAGAGTGCGACGGTCGCCATGCTGCCGAACAGATGCTCGGTCACGGTGCCCAGCCACAGCATGGCGGTACCGCCGGCGCCCAAGGCCGCAGCCACGTAACACAGCAGGCTCACCGTCTGCAGCAGACCGCAGGCCAGCAGTGCCCGACGTCGGCCGACATGAAAGGCGAGCCAGCCGCCGAGCGCGGCCCCGCCGAGGCTTGCGAGTGAGCCTACCGTGCCCTTCATGAGGGCGATGCTCTCCTTGCTGACCCCGCTGTCGCGCAGAAAAGGCCCGACCAGCGAAGACACCATGGAATCCCCAAATTTATAGCAGCCGATCAGCGCGATGAAGGCCAGCATCCCCGGAGCACGTAAGCGGTTCCACCAACCAGCCACCAGCTGCGCGGCGGTCGGCCGGGCACGGTCATCTGTGTACCGCGGCTCGCGCAACCAAAGGACCGGCAAGACCGTGAGCGCGAGCAGCAGCGACATACACAGGAACATCGTCTGCCAGTCGCTGCGCGCGAATATCCAGAGCAGCAGTCCGCCACCGAGGATCATGCCGACCCGATAGGCCCCTACCTGAATGCCGTTGGCGAGTCCGCGTTCGCGACTGTCGAGCATCCGAACGGCAAGCCCGTCGGTCGCCACATCCTGACACGCCGCCAGCATGTTGAAGAGGAAGGCAGCGCCCAACACCGGCAACAGATCGCTGCCGGGGTCCAGCCACGCGAGCAGCAATGCCAGGATGACCGCTGCCAACTGCAGGGGCAGCAACCAGCCCTTGCGCGTGCCGCGATGGTCGACGAACGGTGCCCAAAGAAATTTGAGCGCCCACGGCAGAAACAACAGGCTGGTCGCGCTGATTGCCTTGAGCGACAGCCCCTGATCACGCAACAGCACCGGCAAGGCCTGCGTGAAAAATCCGTAGGGCAAGCCCTGCGCCAGATAGAGCGCGACCAGCAGCGACACCTTGCGAGCGCGACTGAGTTGCGGCATCGGGGGCGTGGAGTCGGAGAATTCAGCGGGCCAGGGCGCGTTCATTTCTGCGAGAATCGCGGTTCACGCCGGAGGATTGCAAGTGGAACTGAGTGAAGCGATCGATAGCCGCATGAGTTGCCGCGCATTCCTGCCGACCCCGGTGCCTGAGGCGACCGTGCGCGCCATACTCGAGGGAGCGCGGCGTGCGCCGTCCGGTGGCAATCTCCAGCCATGGTGGGTCTACGCCCTCGCCGGCGCACCGCTGCAGGAGTTCTTGGAGATCACGCGTCGGCGTCTGGCCGAATCGCCCGAGGGCGACGGCGCCGAGTACGACATCTATCCGCCGAATCTCTGGGACCCCTACCGCGCGCGACGCTACAAGTGCGCGGAGGACATGTACGCGACCATCAACGTCACCCGTGATAACAAGCCTGCGCGTCTGCAGCACTTCGCGCGCAATTTCGAACTGTTCGGTGCACCGGTGGCGCTGTTCTTCTGCGTCGACCGTCGTCTCGGTCTGCCGCAGTGGTCGGATGTCGGCATGTACATGCAGACGGTGATGCTGGTCGCCCGCGACCATGGGCTGCACACCTGCGCACAGGAAGCATGGTCCACGCTCTACCGTACCGTCGGCGATTTCCTGCAGTTGCCCGAACATCTGATGCTGTTCTCCGGAATGGCCCTCGGGCACCGCGACGACAACCACCCGATCAACACCCTGCGTACCGAGCGGGCACAGCTCGGGGAATTCGCGACACTGCGCGGCTTCTGACGGTCGGGCGGTATGCGCAAGGGTCCGCCTTCCGAGCACGCGGCCGCGCGCGAACTGCGCGCCGGCCATCTGTGTGCCGCAACTGCGTTCATCATCTGGGGTCTGCTGCCTCTCTACCTGCGACCGCTGGCGCAGGTACCGACGCTACAGGTGATCGGCCATCGCGTGGTGTGGTCATTCGTGCTGATCATGCTCTGGCTGGGGTTCAGGAAGGAGTTGCCCGAACTGCGGGCTGCACTCGGCAACCCGCGCATCGTGCGGCGACTCGCCATCACCAGCGCGCTCATGGCGCTCAACTGGCTGGTGTATGTCTGGGCAGTGGCGCACGGTCACGTGATGGACGCAAGCCTCGGCTATTTCATCAACCCGCTGCTCAGCGTCGTGCTCGGCGTGTGGCTGCTCGGTGAACGACTCAACCGCAGACAGATGATCGCGGTGGCGATCGCAGCCTGCGGCGTGGTGTACATGACGGCGGCGACGGGCCGAGTGCCGTGGATCGCGCTCGCGCTGGCGACCTCGTTTGCGGCCTATGGCTTCCTGCGCAAGGTCACACAAGTGGAGTCGGTGCCTGGTCTGGCCATCGAAACCTTACTGATGATGCCGTTCGCAGCGGGCTGGCTGCTATGGTCCGAATGGCAAGGAAGCGGCGCGTTCGGCCACGCCTCGGCAGCGGTGAACGCTTTGCTGGTGGGCAGCGGCAGCGTAACCGCGCTGCCGCTCGCGTTGTTCGCCTACGGTGCGAGGCGGATTCCGCTATCGACGGTGGGCCTGCTGCAATACCTCGGTCCGACCTTGCAGTTTCTGCTCAGCCTGCTGTTGTTCCACGAACCGTTCCCGCCGGAGCGCGCCACCGGCTTCGTGATGATCTGGTGCGCACTCGGCATCTACGCGGCCGACCTGATCTGGCGCAATCGCTCCAACCGAGGTGCGTGACGGCCCCAGCCGTAGCGCCGGTACGTTGAAACCCGGACCGACTCGAATGCCGAGCCGCGACCGGCTCAAGTCTCGCGGAACGAGCGCCATGCGGACTGGCGCAGCGGGTCGAGCAGGTACTGCAGCGCCGAACGCTTGCGCAGCGGCACCACCGCCTCCACCGGCAGACCCGGCGTCAGCACGAGGTTGTTGCGACCGGCGGCGTGCGCCACGCGCTGCACTTCCTCATCCGTCACCTTGATGTCGGCCTTGAAGTACGGCATGCCGGTACGCTCGTCCTCGAAGCGATCGGCAGAGATGCGGACCACCTCGCCCTTTGCCTGCGGGACGTTACGCCCTTCGATGGCCGAGAGATGGACCAAGGCTTCCTGGCCCGGCACCAGATTGTCTGCATCGCGCGGCTGCACACGCACCTGCAAAGTGGTGGTGCGATCATCCGGCACGATCTCGAGAATGCGCTCGCCGGGCTGTACGACAGAGCCGGGATTGAACGCGCCCAGACCGACGACGGTGCCCGCGATCGGTGCGCGCACGCGTGCCCGCTCAGCTTGCGCGCGCGCGGCATGCAACGTCGGCTGCACCTCGGCGAGCCGCGCTTCGGTGGCACGCAGTTCCTGCGCAATCTCGCTGGAGCGGTCCTCGCGCACCGACATCGACTGCAGCCGGGCTTCGCCGATCGATTCGCTGGACTGCGCCAGCAAACCGACGAGTTCGGCACGGCGACCGGCCAGATCGGCAGCGGTACGCTCCGCGGTGCGGACCTGAGCAAGCGGTACCAGGCCCTTGCCCGCCAGATCGCGCATGCCGGTGAGTTCCTGTTCGACGAGGCGCGACTGATTGTCTATGGACGCGATCTGGTTGCGATAACCTTGGATACGCGCGGCCGTCTCGGCCTGACGCTGACCGAGCACCGCGATCTGCGCGCCCAACGCGCCGCCGCGACTGACGAGCTCGTGCTGGTTCCGCTCGAGGATCTCCCTGGCCTGCTCAGCGTACTCGGCAGGAATCTCCGACCATTCGGCGGGACGCGCGACGCTGCGCCGGCCTGCCCGTTCAGCCAGCAGGCGCTCCCGCGAGGCCTGCAGTTCCATCACCTGGCCCATCAGCGAGCGCTCCTGCGCGGCAACCTCGTCAGCAGCAAGTTCCAGCAGCAGCTGGCCGGTGACCACTTGTTCACCCTCACGCGCCGCGAGCCGCTTCACCACGCCGCCTTCGCGGTGCTGCACCACGTGACGGTTGCCGGCCACTTTGACCTCGCCCGAGGCAACCACACCGGCGTCGAGCGGCACGAATGCCAGCCAGCCGCCGAAGATCACGAAGAAACCGAACAGCAGCAGCAAGCCCACACGAGCCTCGCGCCACGGCTTGTCGTCGAGCGTGTTGCCGATCGCAGTCGTCACCGGCAAGCCAAGATCCTGGGTAATCGCGTTCATGCTCAGGCTCCTGCCCGCGTGGCGGCTTCGCGCATCGGCACCACGTTGTTTCTTGATTTCTGCGCCTCGGCGATCTGCTGCTGCACGGCAGCACGCGGACCGTACTCCACGAGTCGTCCCTGCGAGACGATGGCCAGCATGTCGGCGATTCCGAGCACGCCGGCACGATGGGCGATCACGAAGGCCACGCCGCCGCGCGCCTTGACGGCGTTCAGGGCATCGACCAGAGCGAGTTCACCCTCGGCATCGAGGTGGGCGTTCGGCTCATCGAGCACCAAGACGCGCGGTTCGCCGTACAGAGCGCGCGCCAGCGCGATGCGCTGGGCCTGACCGGGCGAGACGCCCGCGCCCCCGAGGCCGAGCGGCGTATCGTAGCCGCGCGGCAGTGACAGGATCAGTTCATGTGCGCCCGCCAGCATGGCGGCAGCGACGACTTTCTGTCCCACCTGTTCCGCCGACTCACCACGCTCGGCGGCGAAGCAGGAAATGTTCTCTGCGACCGTGCCGTCGCACAGATCGACGCGCTGCGGCAGGTAACCGATGTGACCGGCCAGCGCGTTCGAGTCCCAATCACAGTAACGGGCACCATCGATCCGCACACTGCCATTCATCAGGGGCGCGGCATTGGCGAGCACGCGAGCGAGCGTGCTCTTGCCTGCGCCGCTCTCGCCCACCACACCAATGATCTGGCCCGGCTCGGCCACCATCGACACGCCCTGGATCGCGGGCGACTTGCGTCCCGGGGGGGCCGCGGCCACCTGCTCCAGCACGATACGTCCCTTCGGCGCAGGCAACGGCGTGCGGCTGAGTGACTCCGGCGCATTCTCGAACAACTTCTGCAGCGAGCGGTACGCCGCCAGTGACTGTGCCAGCTGGCGCCAGCCGCCGACGATCTGCTCGAGCGGCGCGTAGGCACGCGCGGTGAGAATGGACGCCGCCATGATGGAGCCCGCGCTCATCTGTCGATTGACGACCAGATAGGCGCCGACGCACAGCGCCGTCGACTGCAACAGCAATCGGGCTGCCTTGGTGCCCGAAGAAAATGCGGCGTTGCGGAATGCGACCGCATTCTGGGCTTCGATCAATTCCTCACGGGCACGCAGCCGGCGCGCCAGCATGGCGCGCTCGGCGCCGATGGCGTGGAGGGTTTCCGCCGCCTGCATGTCACTCTCATGCGCCGCATAGAACAACGGCGCTTTGGCAGTCATGGTTTCCATCCCAGCCCGCTGCGCCCGCTCGTTGGCGAGCGCGAGGCCAAAGATGATGGCCGCGCCGACCAGCGCAAGGCAGCCGATGACGGGGTGGAGCATGAATGCCACCAGCACATAGATCGGGGTCCACGGCAAATCAGCGAGGCCGATCGCGGCCGGGGATGACAGGCCGCCGCGCAGGGTGTCCAGCTCGCGCACACCCGGCACGACCGGATTGCCCGCACGGCGCAGGGCCATGCTGCGCGAGATCACCGCAGCGGAGGCGATGCGCTCGACCCGCAGCGAGGCTCGGGCCAGCACGCGGGCACGCAGGGCATCGAGGGCTGCCATCACACCGAGGCTCATGACGAGCACGATGCTGAGAAAGACCAGCGTCATCAACCCGGCGGTGGGCAGCACGCGGTCGTAGACCTGCATCATGTAGATCGACGGCGCGAGGTAGAGCAGATTGATCGCGGCGCTGAACCAGAACACCAGCGCGAGATGGCCGCGTACGGCAGCCTCGGCGTTCTTCAGCAGTGAGCGCGGATCCTGCACCGCGACCGTCGGCGTCGCCGCACCGGGCGGTGGCTTCATGAGCATGGCGACGAAGTCGTCCCGGGCCTGTGTTACCCGTGTCCACGCCGTCCGCGCAAACACCTGGATCCTCGCATCGCTGGCACCGTCCATTACCCTGCTCCTCGCTGTAAGGACAAGGCGGGCGCCGTTGCCGACGCCCGCCCTGATCCCGGGCTGTCCTTTTTTCTAGGTATCGGACGCTACCCGAGGATGAAGTCCTGTTGCGTGATGGAGTTCACACCCGTCACGCCGCCCAGGATGATGGTCTGCGCTGCATTGCCGCCGATGGTGACGATCACCGCGTTGTTGGCAGCGCTGAAGGCCACTGCAACGTTCGCCGCGTAGTTGGCAGCGGTGACACCGAGACCCGAGATGTCGAGCAGATCCTGGCCACCGATCGGGTTCGCGTCGAAGAACGTGATCCGATCGTTGCCGAAGGTACGGCCGAACACGAAGGTGTCGTTGCCGGTGCCGCCATCGAGGATGTCGTTGCCGTCGTTGCCGATGATGCGGTCATCGCCCGCGCCACCCTGGATCAGGTCATTGCCGCGACCACCGTCGAGCGTGTCGTTACCGGCACCGCCCTGCAGGGTATCGGCACCCGCGCCACCCGTTCCGGTGAAGTTGCCAGTGCCGATGAACGCCAGCGTCTCGATGCCTGCCGGCAGCACGTAGCTGTTGAGGTAGGTCTTGACGATGTCGTTGGCGCCGGCCGAGTCGCTGACCGTGTCACGGGTCGAATCGACGATGTAGGTGTCGCTGCCCGCGCCGCCGGTCATCCGGTCATCGCCGGTGCCGCCGTCGAGAATGTCGAGACCATTACCGCCGTTGAGGGTGTCGTTGCCCGCAGCGCCGTTCAGGATGTCGTCACCGTTACCACCCGTGATGGCATTGGCAAGGGCATTGCCCGTACCCGTGAAGTTGCCGGTACCGGTGAAGGTCAGATTCTCCACCTCGTCCGTGAGGGTGTAGGCATTCGCCGTGACGTTGACCAGGTCCACACCGCCACCGACCAGCTCGATGACCACGTCTTCGGCGACATCGACCACGAAGGTGTCGTTGCCCGCACCGCCGAACATCCTGTCGATGCCGGCGCCACCGTCGATCGTGTCGGCGCCGTCGCCGCCGTCGATGCGGTCGTTGCCTTCCAGGCCGCTCAGCGTGTCGTTGCCGGCCAGACCGAAGATCTGGTCGCCGCCCACCGTACCCACCAGCACATCCGGGCCGTTGGCGCCGATCAGCAGAGCACCGACCAGTTCGGTCTGCGCCGAGTAGACCTGCTCGAAATGACCGGTGAGGTCGGTATAGCTCAGCACGGCCCGCAGGTTGGCACCCACTTCGTTGCTGGTGACTAGGAACTCCTGGCCGATGCCGTCGACGATGTCGTTCCAGGTGAGGCCGCCGTCGTAGGACGCCTGCCAGCGGTAGTCGAGCACCGCCGGCAGACCATCCGCGTCGGCCACCGCCGAGGGGTCGGCCACCAGGATGTTGTTGACCGCAGGCGTGGTGATGTCGATCAGCAGCGTGCCGGTCGGCGCGCTGTTGACCGGCAGGACCGGGCCCACCGCCGCGCTGGCAACGCTGTCGAGGTAACCCGACCCGTCGGTGTAGCTCACGCTGGCCGAGATGACCGCGCCGATGTCGGCCGTCTGCAGCGTATAGGTCGACCCGGTGGCGCCCGTGATGGCAACGCCGTCGGCAAACCACTGGTAAGCAAACGTGCCCAGCCCGTTGCCGTCGGTGATCGTGCTGCCATCCGCGGTCAGGACGTCGCCGACGTTGGTCTGACCAGTGATCAGCAGTTCACCCTGCGGGGCCAGGTCGACGATCAGCATGTCACCGTCGGCAAAGCGCAGCGTCTCGATGTTGGTGAGTCGGTCCGTGCCGCCGGTACCCACGTTGTCGGTGATCTCCCAGGCATTGTCGGGACCACCGATCGACGTGATCGTGTAGTCGGCGCGGTTGCCGGCGTAGACCGCCACGTCCATGTCGTTATTGAACGGGTCGCCGTCGAGGATCTCGCGGACGATGCTGAGCTGGCTCGGCTGAATCTCGCCGGTCATCAGCGCACCCTGAATGTCCGTCATGGAGGCAACCTGATACGACTGACCGGTGACCGGATCCGTGATCAGGATCGCCACGTTCAGCCAGCGGTCGCCGTCGATGATGTCGTCGCCGCCGAGGCCTTCGAACGTGTCGTTGCCCGCGCCGCCGAGCAGCATGTCCTCGCCAGCGGCAGAGTTGATCACGACTGCGTTTGGATCGGTAGGATCCCAGGTCAGGTGGCTGACGAGGTCGCGCAGGCCGTTGATCAGGCGCACGCCGGACTCGAGCAGCACGTTGGCGTAGGAAGCGACCGGCGCACCGGCGAAGGCCGGGGCCGTCGGACCCGCGAACGGCGCACCGCTTGCGGTTGCACCCTCGACGCCCAGAATGAAGCTCTGCTCACGGCCGATCAGCACGTCATCGAGCTTGGAGCCCGACACTGCCTCGACCTGGTCGAAGCGATCGACCAGCGTGGCCGCCTGCTGCGTCGCCAGCACCGGCAGACCGAGATCGGTATTCGCCGCGAACAGGCTGCCGCCGTGGGTGACCCAGTCGAAGCCCGCACCGCCGTTGACGATCTGCTGACCGATGGACAGGAACATGATGTCGTCGCCCGACTCACCGTTGTAGGTTGCGTCGTTGCCGCCCGCCAGCATCACGTCGTTGCCGATGATGGTGCTGTTGCGCATGGCTTCACCGTTGTCGCCGGTGAAGGCGTTGATGCCGCTGCCCTCGATCCAGTCGTCGCCCTCGTTACCGAACAGCAGACTGCCGGCACCCGGACCTGCGATGAAGTCGTTGTCGCGGCCACCACGCAGTTCCTTGCCATCGGCACCGCCGAAGATGAAGTCGCTGCCCGCATCGCCGAACACGATGTCCGCGCCGTTGCCCGGGTTGATGATGTCGTTACCGTCCTCACCGTGGATGAGGTCACCCACCGGCGAGCCCTGGTCGGTGATGAGGTCGTTGCCGGCGCCGCCGTGCACGATGTCATCGCCGAGACCGCCGTCGAGCACGTCGTTGCCGGCATCGCCCCACAGCGAGTCGCCGTCGGTGCCGCCGATGAGCGTGTCGTTGCCCGCGGTACCGCCGAGTACCACCGTCTCGGCCCCGTTGTACTGCAGGTAATCGTTGATGCCGTCGCCGTTGGTGTCGGCACGCACCACCGTCGGGGTAATCGCCTCGATGGTCGGGTTCGGGTTGACCGGATCCGCACCGATCTGCACCTGCTGGTTGAGTTCCAGCGTGTGGGTCGCGGTCTGGAAGGCCACGGCGGAGAGGTGCGAGGAATTCGGGTTGCCGAGGTCCGTGTTGCGCATGATCAGGCTGGCGATCGAGTCGCCCTCCAGCTCGTTGAGCAGGTTCAGACCCTGCGTGCGGGCCAGGTAGTACAGACGGTCGCCCGACTGCAGATTCTCCATCTGGGTTTCGAACACATAGTTGAAGGTCGAGCCCAGCAGGCCGCCGAACGGTGTCTGACGCTCGGCAAGACCGCCGATCCAGAAGTCCACGGTGTTGAGGCCCGTCTCCGTGCCAGCCCATGTGCCGGTGCTGTTCAGGAAGTCGAGACGATCGGTCGGTGCACCCGCCCCACCCATGACGATGAGGGTCGCGATGGCGCGCTTCTCATCGAGCGTGGTGGCAGCGAGGATGGCCGAATGCTGGCCGTACGCCGCAATGAAGTTGATGACCGACTCCGGGTGACGCATGTTCGCCGCGAAATCCGTCCAGCTCGTATAGGGCCGCAGCGCTACGTTGCTGGTCAGCGCAAAGAGCTGGGCGCGGGCGTCGTTGAGGGACGGCGCACCGGTATCACGGCCACGCGCGATATTGAGCGCAGCCAAGTCGAGCGGCATGCCCACCAGGTTGTTGCGCACGGCGCCCGTGACGAACTCGTCGATCTCGTTGCCGACCTGCGCCGACATGCCGCGAATGATGGCACCGGCGACTTCTTCGGCAGTGAGGCCGAGCGAGTCGTACAGCACCGGATTGAGGAAGCCCTGAATCAGGCCCACCGACTCCTGCGACATGTCGAGGTGCGTGATGTCGATGCTCTCGGTCAGCATGGAGTGACCGAAGCGGTACACCACGTTGGCGAACTCGGCGACGATGTCCGGGTTCAGCGTCGGGTTGTACGACGCGAAGGCATCGATGGTCGGCGACACTGCGCGCGCGAACTCCTCGAGCGCCAAGTGCTGATAGACCATCTCGGTTGCGAACCGGGCAGCCTGGAAGAGACGCGAACCGTCCCACTGCAAGGTGCTGGTATCGGCGGGCCATTCGGTCACCGGGACGCTCAACCAGGAGTTGAGGAAGGCCAGGTCGCCGCTGGCGAGCACGACCTGCTTGGTCTGATCGACGTTGCGGTTGTGCTCGGCGAGGAACACGTCATGGATGGCCGTGAGGCCGATGTTCTCGTTGCCGCGACCGTCGCCGACGATGTAGTGCGCATCGAGCAGTTCGTTGTCGTACTCGGTGTTGGCACCCATGCCGTTGGTCATCACGGCGTTGCCGACATCGGCATCCGCATCCGGACGCAGCTGGCCATCGATCACCACCGGCGCCGCGTCGTGCGCGATGTCGTTGAGGAACGCATGACCGGCAGCCACCGCAGCAGCCGCGGCGACCGGATCGACCAGATTACCCTCGACCAAGCCCGCATCCGTGACCAGCTGCGGGAAGCCATTGGCACCGGCGATGAAGTTGCCGTACTCATCGGTGGCGAGCAGGGGCACGCGGCTCACGTCGGCGTCGGTGAGGCTGATGCCGAGCACCGTGGCCGCCTGATGCTTGACGTCCGCCCAGGTCGGAGGACCGCCGTCGGCGCCGCGCAGCATCATGCCCGTGGCCACCGGCACACCGGTCGCGTCGAGCACGTATTCCCTGAGGAAGACCTGCTGCGACGGATGTGAGGTGTAGACCTGGTTGAGGTCGATGTACGGCGTGGTCTGGTTGAGCGTGTTGTGAACGTCGTCGGCCGTACCGAGGATGCCGTCCGGACCCGGCTGGTTGGTCGCACGGGTCAGCACCATGAAGTTGGTGGAAGAACCCGCCACGTACAGCGGGTCGTCCGGCTGCAGCGGGATGTACACCGTACCGCTGCCACCCTTGGCAGCGAGGTCCAGACCGTGATCGAAGAACTGGCCGAACATCGTCATCAGTGAGTTGAACGGCGGGGCGATGCCCATGTTCGGAGCGACGTTCGGGATGGTCACCTGACCATTCACGATCGTGATACCGAGCTGGGCCGCGAGCGCATCGAGTGCGCTCTGCGCGTCCGCCGCAGCGCCGATCGACGGGGCCGCAGCGTCGTAGCTGGCGGAGACCGAAGCAGCCTGTGCGTTGAGGTCGGTGGCGAGCACCGCGGCCGCATCCGCCGCAGCCGCCGAGGCCTGCGCCGTGTCGGCAGCGGAAGTCAGCGCGACACCGGCAATGTTGGCATCAGCCTGCGCGGCATCCACCACCGCCTGAGCGGCGTCGATCGATGCCTGCGTGACGTCCGTCAGCTGCATGTTCTGCAGATCGGTCAGTGCCTGGGCACTGGCTGCGTAGGCATCGATGGCTGTCTGAGCAGCAGCGGCCGAGGCCGCAGCATCGGCAGCCGCCGTCTGGCCCGCGGCAGTCGCCGCGTCCTGGGCGACCGTCAGCTCGGCATTGGCCTGCACCGCGACCAGCTCGCTGTTGGAGAGATCCGTCGCAGCGTTCGTCAGGGCCGTCTGAGCATCGACCACGGCTGTATCTGCGGCGGCCGCATTGGCAATCGCCGCATCGAGCTGGCTCTGAGTGGTCGCCGCAGCGACGAGCGCCGCATCGAGCGCCGTCTGCGCATCGAGGACCACGGTGGCCGCATCGGCCGCAGCCATGGCGGCCCGATCCACGGCCATGTTTGCCGCATCGAGCAGCGATTGGGCGTCCATCGCAGCCAGCGCCATCGCGTCGGCGGTGATCTGCGCAGCGTCGTAGGCCGCCTGGGCTGCCGCGATCATGTCCGGCGTGGCCGCTGCGGCCTGCAGATCGGTGAGCACCGTCGTGGCATCGCTGAGCGTGATCAGAGCCGCATCCAGGTTCAGCTGCGCCGTCGCAGCGGCATCGATCGCGAATGGCAGGGCATCGATTGCCGCCTGCTCCGCGTTGATCGCGTTGAAGGTGACGTCGATGGCCTGGTTGAGTGCCACGTCTGCATTGGCCAGAGTAGCCGCCGCCGCGTCGTAGGCGGCCTGGGCAATGGCCAGCAGGTCGTTGGCGGCATTCACCGCCGGCATCAGGGCGTCGACTGCCGCCTGAGCGACACTCACGGCCGTGGTGGCATCGACCGCCGCCAGCGCCGCGCCATCAGCCGCCGCCTGCGAGGCCGCAGCCATCGTCTGCGCATCCACCACCGCGAGCGTGGCGCCATCGGCCACCGCCACCGCAGCGGCATACGCCTGCTCGGCCGCAGTGACGCCAGCCGCTGCCGCAGCGGCCTGCATCTGCAGATCCGTGACCGTGGCAACGGCCGAGTCGTAGACGGCTGTTGCGGCATCGAGATTGGCCTGCGCGCTCGCCACGTTCGGGGCAAGCTGGGCAGCTGCATCGATCGCGGCCTGCTCACCGTTGATCGCGGCAAGTTCGGCATCCGTCGCCAGAGCCAGTGCCGTTGCAGCATCGGCCACCGCGAGCGCAGCCGCAGCGACCGTCTGCTGCGCAACCGTGACGGCATCCTGCGCCGCGCCGGCGGCGAGCACCGCATTGTCGAGTGCAGTCTGCGCGTTTGCTGCTGCGAAGCTGGCATCAGCCGCCGTCGCCGCAGCGACATCAGCAGCCGCCTGGGAGGCAGCGGCGATTGCTTGCGCGTCGTTGGCGGCCAGTGTGGCCGCATCGGCAATTGCCTGAGCGTCGGCGTAGGCCGCCTGCGCCACAGCGAGAGCTTCGGCATTGGCCGTGCTCTGCGCGGTCAGGTCGAGCAGCGTCGCCACTGCCTGATCCATCGCCGCCGTCGCGTTATCGAGATTCGTCTGCGCAGCCGCCAGATCGGTCATCGCCGTCGCCGCGGCATCGATCGCCGCCTGCTCGGCGCTCTGCGCCATCGTCAGATCAGCGAGCGCCTGCGTCACCGCCGCATCGGCATCGGCCGCCGCAGCCGCAGCCGCATCGACCACACCCTGCGCCTGCATCACTGCCGCATCAGCCGCCGCCGCTGCATCCTGCGCCACCATCAGCGCCGCCAGCGCATC